>Ga0118677_10015826_pt1 | contig 10429 bp, 7 predicted proteins | sample AliMusrvi5mmetaG_FD_86154 | JGI IMG/M metagenome (GOLD analysis project Ga0118677, IMG submission 86154)
AACCCCCGACGCACCGCCTTTCCCCCTCTCCCCATCCGATGGGGAGAGGGTCGGGGTGAGGGGGCGGCCTTTGGCTCGGGGGACAGGCTGGTTTCGCGCCAACGGCCCACCATCCCTCAGTCCAGGGCAACGCCTTGGGAATACCGTCACCCGGTCAGCCCCAGCCCGGAAAGAGCGAAACCATCGCCGCCCGCAGAAAAACCGGCGGCGACCTGGCGCTCAAATCCTAGCGGCATTGGACATTCTTGTCCGCTTCGGGCTGTCCGCTTCGGGCTTGCCTGATCCCATTACTCCCATTACTCCCATCACTCCCATTCCCTGTGTAGTGGTTTTGGAAAATTCTAAGATGCGCACCCCAAACCCAGTGCTACAATCCAGACCATGATTCTACGAAACATCTCAGTTATTCTCACGCTCTCGCTGACACTTGCCGTCTCGGTGTTCCCGTGCCGTGGCGCCGGGCTGAAGGTGGACGGCTTGAAGTGTGAATATCAGGCCAACCCGCTCGGGCTCGACACCACTCAGCCGCGCCTGAGCTGGCTGCTGGAGTCCCCGGAACGGGGCCAGCGTCAAACGGCTTACCAGGTGCTCGCAGCAACCAGCAGCGCCTTGCTCTCAGCCGGCAAAGCCGATCTGTGGGACAACGGCAAAGTGCCGTCGGCGCAGTCGGTCCACGTGGTCTATGGCGGCCAGCCGTTGCATCCGGGTCAGCGGGTCTATTGGAAACTGCGCACGTGGGATCGTGACGACCGGCCCTCCGCTTACAGCGCATCGGCCTGGTGGGAGATGGGAATGCTAACGCCCGCAGATTGGCGCGCGGCCTGGATCACGCGCAAACGAACAGCGCCGCTCTCCGAGCAGCAGTTGTTCAAGGACGACCCTGCCCCGCTGTTCCGCAAGGAGTTCAGTATCGAGAAGAAGATCAGCCGGGCACGGGCCTATGTCAGCGGCCTGGGCTACTACGAGCTGCGCTTGAACGGGCAACGCGTCGGCGACCACGTGCTGGACCCGGGCTGGACCACCTGCTCGAAGCGCGTGCTCTATTCCACCTACGATGTCACAGAGCAGTTGAAGCGCGGCGCCAACGCGCTGGGGGTGATGCTCGGCAACGGGTGGTATAATCCCCTGCCCTTGCGCCTGTGGGGCCATATCAACCCGCGCGAGAACCTAACCATCGGCGAGCCGCGACTCATCGTGCAGCTTGTGGCTGAGTTCACCGATGGCACGTCGCAGACGATCGTGACCGATGCGAGCTGGAAGGCCGGCGACGGCCCCATCCTGCGAAACAACGTGTATCTGGGTGAAGTCTATGACGCGCGCAAGGAACAGCCGGGATGGGACAAGCCAGGCTTCAACGATTCGAGCTGGCAGCCGGCGATCCTCGCGACCGAGGCGCTCGGTCCCTTGCAGGCACAAGATGCCCCGCCCATCCGCGTCACGCGCGTGCTCAAGGCCGTCAAGCTCACCGAGCCCAAGCCGGGCGTGCACATCTTCGACCTGGGCCAAAACTTCGCCGGCTGGGTGCGGCTGCATGTGCAAGGGCCGGCGGGCACGCGCGTGAAACTGCGCCAAGGCGAATTGCTTTACCCGGATGGCACGCTCAACGGGATGACGGCGGTGTGCGGCCAGATCAAGCAGGGCGGAACCAACTACTGCTACGACGGGAACGGCGTGCCTAAGACAGCGTTCCAAGTGGATGATTACATTCTCAAGGGCCAGGGGGAGGAGGTTTACACGCCGCGGTTCACCTTCCACGGGTTCCGCTATGTCGAGGTCACCGGTTTCCCGGGCAAGCCGACGCTGGCCGCGCTCGAAGGGCTGCGCCTCAACTCCGATGTCGCGCCCGTCGGCTCGTTCGCCTGCTCCAACGAGCGCTTCAATCGCATTCAGCAAATGGTGCTGTGGACTGAGCTGAGCAACCTGTTCAGCGTCGAATCCGACTGCCCGCACCGTGAGAAATTCGGTTACGGCGGCGACATTGTGGCGGCGGGCGAGATGGCGATGCTCAACTTCGGCATGTCGCGCTTCTACGCCAAAGCAGCGCAGGACCTGGCAGACGCGGTGCGGCCCAACGGCGGGTTCACGGAGACCGCGCCTTTTGTCGGCATCAGTGACGAGGGGCTGGGCGAGCAATCCGGCCCGGTCGGTTGGGGCACCGCGCACCCGTTTCTCCTGTGGCGGCTCTATCAGCATTACGGCGACCGGCGCCTGCTGGAGGAGAACTATGAGCCGGCGAAGCGTTGGCTGGCGCTGCTGCGGTCGAGTGCGAAGGACGGCATCCTGGATAACGGCATCAGCGACCACGAGAGCCTGGTGCCGAAGCCGCGCGCAGTGACCGGCACGGGCTTCTACTACCTGAACGCAAGGCTGCTGGCGAGCATCGCGCGGGCGTTGGGCAAAGAAGCCGATGCCGTGGAAGACGACGCGCTGGCCGAGACGATCAAGACGGCCTTCAACCGCAAGTTCCTCCAGCCCGGCACTGGCCGCTACGACACCGCCACCCAGGCCTGCCAGGCGTTCGCGCTCTATCTGGGCCTCGCGCCCGCCGAGGAAAAGGACCGTGCGCTGTCAGTGCTGGTGCGGGACATTGAGGACGCGCACGCCGGCCACCTGACCACCGGCATCTTCGGCACCAAGTACATGCTGCACGCGCTGACGGACGCTGGGCGCTCAGACGTGGCCTACGGGATCGTCAATCAAACCACGTTCCCCGGCTGGGGGTATATGCTCGAAAACGGGGCGACGACGCTCTGGGAGCATTGGGAGTTCAGTGACAACACCTTCTCGCACAACCATCCCATGTTCGGCTCGGTAAGCGAGTGGTTCTACCGTGCGCTGGCGGGCATCAACGTGGCGCCGGACGCCGTCGCCTGCGACAAGATCGTCATCCGGCCGCAGCCGGTCGGCGACTTGAAATGGGTCAAGGCGAGTTACGATTCGGTGCGCGGCAAAGTCGTCAGCGAATGGCACCGGGACGCCGACAAGTTCTGCCTGCGGGTCCGGGTGCCGGTCGGCGCAACCGCGACGGTGATTCTGCCCTCTAAAGAAGGCACGCCCGTCACCGAAGGCGGGAAGCGGGTTGAACGCGTGCCTGGCATCGAACGTCTCACCTCGCCAAGTGGCAACGCCGTAGTGATGGTTGGGTCCGGGGATTACGAGTTTGTGTCTGAGCCCTGACGCTGAAGGGTGAAGCGAGTCAGGGCTGGCAGGGACGCTTGTACCGGGCTTTGTTGGCGCTTTGTGGGAGCGTTAGGGTCGCATTGGGGTGGCCCAGGTGAAGGCAGAATGAAGAATGCAGAATGCAGAACCCTGGCCTGACGCGGGCACTGTGGCGGCGTTTCCTGGCATTCTTCATTCATCATTCTGCCTTCTGCATTCCCGCGACGGTCTGGTACTGGTCTGGGGGCGGCCTGACGTGGATTGCGCAAGGCTCTTATATTCAGCGACTTGCAACATTAACAAGTTGGCTCTGTGGACGCATGTTTGCCCCGTGCATAGGCGGCGCTGGGACGGCGAATGCCCAGCGAGTACCTGATGTTGATTGCGTACGCTATTGGCATTGAAGCAGACAATTCGCCTTACAATTCGCCCCAATAGATAATTCGCCTTACAATGTTTGCGGGGGATTACCGAGCCGGATTGCTGAAGAGGGTGGTTGACAGAGGCGCCGAGCATGCTGCCTGTCCGCAGCGCCTCCCGAAGGCAAGCAGGGCTTCGACCTGTTGCTCACCTCAGCGAAACATCCTGCTGTGGCGGGACTGCGGACATTAACATCCAATGCCGCTAGGAATTGCTCCCAGAGAAGCCTCGCAAAACCCGGCCAATTCATTGTCCCGGAGGGACAGGCGAAAATAGCCCAACGTTTCAACGTTGGGAACCAGTGTCCGCGGCACGATAAGTCCCGAAGGGACGGTTGACGAATCGCGCAGGGTTTCAGCCGTCCCTTCGGGACTTGTGCCCGTCTAAACTCGTGCCCCCAACGTTGAAACGTTGGGCTATTCTCGGCCATCCCTCCGGGATGATGAGGGTCAAATCCTAGCGGCATTGGACAAGAATGTCCACGCGCCGCAGACGATGTCGGACACCACTTACTGTTCCCACTTGCTGGGCAGCCGTAAGGGGTCCCTCCGGCGCACGTTGCCCGACTGGCCCAATAGCCCAGTCGCTCACAATGGGTAACGGCCTTGTCCGCCAATCTGCCAGACTGTTCCCGCACGCACAGGGATACGTCGTGTCAGCAGCCGAAGCGGGTAGAGAGCAAATGTCCAGGAATCGCCTTTTCGGCCCGGAGCGGGTGCTGCGGCGGGGTCGCGTCAAGGCGCCCAGTCTGCGCAGAATCAGGCTTGTAATCCCCCGGCGGGAAGGGAGATTTACGAATGCTTATAATTCATGCCTACAGGGACGGATGGCCCCTGTGCCTGGGACTGATTGGTTTCTTTGCGGTCCTGTCCCTGGCCGCCTGGTATTTGCGTGCGCCGCGGCTGGAATGCTCCCTGAAACCAAAGGGAATCTTCTGGGCGTGCCTGGTCTTCTGGCTGGTGTTCCTGTCCATCGTCACCACCCTGATAGACTCGCCCTACCTGCCCCTGTCCAAGGGGGCCATATCCATGCTGTTCATGGTGGCCGCTTTTGCGGGCCTACCCCTGTCCATGCCACCTTTGGTCGCCGCCGTCTGGGCACTCCATGCGCTGGCGCGGGGCGAACGCGTCCGGCTCTCCTCGCTGCTGCTGCTCATGCTCGGCGCCTTCAGCCTGGGCGCGGTCACCTCCAACATGCACGACGTGCTCTGGTGCGGTATCATCACCCACGGCTACCGCCAGCCCTACGCCGCCGGGGACGACCTCGTCGCCTTCTACTCGGTCGCAAATTGGTTCGGCATCCCCAAAACCATCCAGGCAGATTACGCCTTCTTCGGCGCCTGCATGATCATCCTGGTTCTCGGCGAACTCCTCCTCGCCGCCGTCAGCCTGCGCCGATTCTTCGTCATAGAATCCCGCAAATAGACGCAGACAGGGGCAGGGAACATGGGGCGGAACATTTAGTTCTGTATGCTGATCCATCCGGCTCAACAACCGGCGCCTGACCCGAGTGGCGGATACTTGCACCCATTTATTAAGAAGGCCGAGCTGTGGCAGTGTGGGGCAGACCTCCGGTCTGCCGGTTCACGGAGTCTCTGACCCCGTGCCCATCGGGTCGCCGGAACACCGGGCCAGAGGCCCGGTTAACCGGCAGACCGGAGGTCTGCCCCACGTTCCGACCTGAACAGTTACCATATTCTTAGTGTTTTTATTCGCTTTTGGCCCGGCGCGGCGGCACTGTGCGTTAGGCCGCATTCACACTACAAACAATAAAAGGAACCGACGATGATCCCGGAGAAGCTACAGCAAATCATGGAAAAGGACGGAGTTGTTGCTATCGCCACCTTGGGGCCTGATGGACCCCACATGGTCAACACTTGGAACAGCTACCTCAAATTATCGCAAGATGGACGGCTGTTCGTCCCCGCCGGTTATATGCACAAGACGGAGGCCAACATTACTCACAATCCGAATGTTTTGATTACCTTGGGGAGCAGTAAGGTTGAGGGCCTGCATGGAATGGGGGCCGGTTTCTTGATCAAGGGAAAGGCGAGGTTCATGACGTCCGGCCCTGATTTTGATTTCATGAAAGAGAAGTTCGGTTGGCTGCGTGCCACCTTGGCCGTTACCATCGAATCGGCTACTCAAACTTGGTGATGAAGATGAACCGTCTGACTCAATTGCAGAACTTGCCGCAAAGAGGCGCAAGAGGTATGGGAATGGGGCCTCTTCTTGCGCTTTCTGCGCTTTTTCGCGGCTATTCAAGGCTTTTCCAATTACCTCGTCTGTTTCCAGTCGTGATGGCGCTGTGTGGCGCCGTGCTGTCAATCGGGCTGGCGGCCGCGACTGCGGAGGAACCGATCATCCCGAGGTCGCTGGCGCAACTCGGAAAGGCGCCGCCCGCGTCGCCGGAGGCCTTCGATTTCGTGGTGACGGGCGACACGCATTCCAACCGGCAACTGGTCTATCAAACCGATCTGTTCAAGGGAATGATCCGGGAGTGGAACATCCTCAAACCGGCCTTTGCAATCGAGGTGGGGGACTTGGTTCTGGGCGGTTCGGCAAACAACGTGCCGCCGCAATGGGACCTGTTCCAGAAGACAATCGCGGAATGCCGCGTGCCCTATTTCTCGGCTCCCGGCAACCACGACATCAGCGATGCCTTGTCCGAGCGCCTTTGGCTCGAACGCATGGGCCCGACCTACTACGCGTTTACCTACGGCAACACCCGTTTCATCATGCTGGATACCGAAGAGGTGGACGCGCTTGACGTGATCTCGGAGGCTCAGTTCGCGTGGCTCAAACAGGAACTCGAAACCACCAAGGCCAGGAACATCCTCGTCTTTATGCACCAACCGTATTTCGCGTCGTACGACGACCCGGGCAAACTCGACGAGGTCTGGCAGAAGCGCTGGAAACGCATGGCGGACCTGTTCCACGGGCATCCCGTTCGCGCGGTGTTCGCGGGTCATCAACACGGCTATCAAGACTTTGGCCTCCGGGACGGCGTGCATTACGTCATCTGCGCCGGCGGGGCGAGCTTCGGCCAGGGCGGACAGTCGGTGGGCCGGTTCAACCACTACCTGTTGGTTCGCGTCCGGGCAGAAGAAGTGACCTGGGCGGTCATCAAACCCGGCAGCGTGCTGGCGGCCGACGTCTTCACGAACGATAGGGCAGCCGAACTGTACGACATCCAGCATCGGCTGGTGTCGTGTGACGAGGTGGCGGTCCCCATGGGCCAGCCGGTCAATCGCGAGGTTACCGTCCGCGTCACGAACCCGTCCGAGGCGCCTTTCAGTTCCTCGATTGCCTGGGCCGCGCCCGAAGGCTGGAAGGTTGAGCCTATGGCCAAAGACTACACCGTAGCGGGCAAGGGGAAGGTCGAGCTGCTGTTCCATATCAGCGCGTCCACCCCGGACCGGGCGCGTTTTCCAGTCCCCTCGTTCAAGACGCACTATGCCAACACCCGTTTTGGCGAGCCCGTGGACGTAACCATAGACCTCCCCTTTGTTCCCGTGACAGAAGCGGTCCACGCCAGGGGTCCGGTTCACCTGGACGGCATCCTGGACGAATGGAAGGCCGCGAAGCCCCTCGCATTGACCCATCTGTCTGGGTTTGAGAAGGGCAAATACGATCCGGCCGACCTCAGCGGTGAATGCCGTGCCATGTGGGATGGCCAGAACCTGTACTTGGCCTTCGACATCACGGATAACGACCATTGCCAGCCCTATGCGGGCGACATCGTGTGGCTGGCGGACGCCATTGAGTTCGGCGTTGACCGTTGGGCCTGGGGCGTTTCGCTTACCCAGAGCGGCCCGGAGGTGTTCTCGTACATCGGCGAAGGGCTCTCGGCCGAGACCGTGAACAAGGATGTGCAACTGGCCGTGCGCCGCGACACCGGGCACACCATCTACGAAGTCGCGATACCGGCCCGGCTAAACAAGCCGCTCGTGCTCGAAAAAGGGGCGGGTTTCCGGTTCCGTGTCCAAGTGGCGGACCGCGACAACTCGGATGCCCGGCACGAGCTATCGCTCACGCCCGGCGGCGTCGAAGCGGACGGCATCAAGGTTCTGCTGACGGAGTAACGTCCTCAATAAAGTCGAATGGGATCACCCTAAAACCGAAATCCGAAATCCGAAGCCCGAAAACCGAAAAGGTCCAGCCGCCCGCACGCTCTTCGGATTTCTGATTTCGGATTTCCTTCGGATTTCGGTTTTCGAGCTTCGGATTTGAGCGCTGCTCGCTGGAAACGGGAGAACCTTAGAGCGGCCCAGGGTGGGTGCCAACCAAAGGTGATTTTGCTTTTCTCGGCAGTAGAAAACATCTATGATGTCTTGAAGCGTGAAGACCGGAAATAGGGCCAGACTATGAATGAAAGCCGGCACAAGCCTTTCAACAGTTCGGGGTCCGGTGCCCCGGTGCAACCTTCGTCCAGAGAGGAGGCTGCGAGCCTCGAAGCCCGGTTGGCTGCAAAGGCCCTTTGGAAGAGCGAAGCGGGGCACCGCTATACGCCGGAGGAACTCAAGCGCATGTCCGAGGTTGCTGACGTGAAGATTCACCGGCGAAGGCGGGTCGCAATGCGGTTAGCTTAGCGATGGCGGACAGGAAATACAATTGGGACGCCATCCGCGAGGGCCTCAAGCGCATCGGAACCCAGAATCCGGACTTTCTGGCCAACGCAGTTTTGGTCGGCGGTGCGGCGTGCTGGTATTACCGCCTGGCGTTGACCCAGGCCAATGACACCGATTTTCCGATACCGGTTTATACGCCCGACCAGGAAACGGTCTGGTTGAGTAAAGACCTCGACTTTATGGGAGAGTCGAGCGAGGAGATCAGTCAACTTATCGGCCAGCCCTGTCCGCCGATGGGCACGCTGTTGGAGTATGCCGGAGCGACCCTCGACTTTATCGAAGCAGGCTTGAAGATGACGCCCCAGGCAGCCAACCACACGGCTCGTAAGGCACAGGTAGGCGATTTGACGTTCTACATCGCCAGCCCCAGCCTGTTATTCGCGGAAAAGAATGCCTGCGTGTCGCAGAAGAAAGACAGGCCGCAAGACCCCTTGCATCGAGATGTGTTGGCTCGATTCATCAAGATGGAGTTGTGCCGCAGCCTCGAACAGCCAGGGGATCTCGACCCAAAAGAGTGGCTCAACGAGGCGAAGGAGTCGAAGACGGCGGATAACCACTTCTTCGCACAGGACGTCGCGCTCAGCCGTCGTTTGCACACTGCGGCGGCCAGGCTTGCGCCTGAGCATCGCGCCATCCTGCACTGGATTCGGCATCACGTCGCTCAATTATCGGGCTGGAACATGCCTGTAGAGGGGACGATGCAGTAGTCAGGGCTTCGGAATATTGATGCCTATGGCGCGTTCAAGCCGGGCGCGGGCGACTGAAAACCCATGAAGGGGGCGTGAGAATGTCATGTTCTCCGCGCTGGGTTCTTTGTGGCTGGCCAACAGCTTCTTCCAGGCTGAACCAAAGGCCCCGCGCCGTGAAAACAATGCTGCTGATTTGGCGCCACTTACAGCAATTCAGCAAAATAGTTTCACCCCCAAACCGGCCCCTTCGGCTAAACAAGCCGCTCGCGCTCGAAAGGGGGGCGAGTTTCCGGTTCCACGTCCAGGTGGCGGACCGCGACAACTCGGATGCCCGGCACGAGCTATCGCTCACGCCCGGCGGCGTCGAAGCAGACGGCATTAAGGTTCTGCTGACGGAGTAACATCCATATTTCGCTTGTGTCGGGTTTACCTTCCGCCGCTCACTGGCGCGGCGCCAGTGAGCGCCCTTGCGGAAATTGCTCTTTTCCAGGGTGGCCCGGAGCGGTAGGCTGGAGCAGGCTGAAGGGCCGCACTTGCCGGTGTGGCGAAATGGCAGACGCACAGGACTTAAAATCCTGGGCCCGTAACAAGGCGTGTGGGTTCAAGTCCCACCACCGGCACCACCTTGATTCTAACCCATAGAATCAAGGGTTTGGCGAATGTTGGCAGCGGTTGGTCACAGTAATACGAAGGGTGGGAGGCTGAGCCCAAGGTTGTCGTAGCGGCGGTTCTGCACGCTGCACGGCATGACCAGCTCTGGCAGCAAAGGTTCAGATCTCAGGAGACTCGCGCAAGTTCAATTCCCCCACGGCTGGCAGAAACGCCTGTATTTCTGCTGAATAGGGTAGCCCTTGGGGGGAAACGAATTGCGCGTCGGGGAAATCGGATTTGCGCTTGCTTGCCAGCAGTCAATCGCGATGTTCTGACGTCTGAGGTTGTTGGCAGCCGGCAAGATCTTCTCCCGCTCTTATCTGCGCTACCGTCTGCGCAGCACCACCATCAGGTTGTCCGCGAGGTTCAGCGCGCTGAGCATCTTCTCGGCCAGCGCGTAGAGGGCTTTTACCGACCTTAGCAAGGGGCTCCTTTTGTAGGCGGTAGTGCGCTGCAACAGTTGAGCGCGCTCGCGGTTGGAAACTTCCTTGCCGCCGCCGCGCCAGTCCTGCCAGATCACAATCGGGTTGAAGTGGGTGGTGCTGAGCTGGATGACCGAGAATTGCGCCGCCACCATCTTCGTCAGCGTTGCCTTGGTGAAGTAGTTCAAATGCTGCGGGTAGATGTAGCGATAGCGTGCGCCCAATGCCCGCGCGGCCAGCGACCGCATGTTCGGCACCAGCACAATGCACAGGCCGTCGAGCTTGAGCACCGACGCGGCCTTCTTGAGAAACTGTTGCGGCGCGGCCAAATGTTCCAGGACCGCCCAGAAGGTCACCGCATCGAACTGCCGGCCGCCGAAATCCAGGTCCAGGAAGTTGCCACGGACAACAGCGACCCCGCGGCTCTCCGCATAATCCAGCGGTGGACCACTCACGTC
>Ga0118677_10015827_pt1 | contig 10429 bp, 12 predicted proteins | sample AliMusrvi5mmetaG_FD_86154 | JGI IMG/M metagenome (GOLD analysis project Ga0118677, IMG submission 86154)
AGCTGTCGTGGAAGCCATTTGAATCGGAGTCAACAGGACGGCACCTTGCCCGATTGCAACCGGGAGTGTTTAGCCATGAAACCACCGTTTGCCGAACTTTTTCTGCTTCCATTCCGATGTCGGGATCAGGCCGCTCCGTTCATTCAATAGCTCAACACCGAGAGGAGTCCCCAGTTTAAAGGCCTGGGCGGTGGCTGCAATTTTATCTACACCAAGTTTTTCGCCCAGTTTATAATAAAATACATCACATGACTCCCGTAACGATTTGCGCAGGTTCGTTGCTCCGTGTCCTCGTTTGTTCCAACACTTGAATGTGGATGTTCCCAGATCGTAACTGCCGTTGCAATCAATGGTCGTTGATTCATTAATTACATTGTTTTGCAAACCGGACAGTGCCGTGATTATTTTAAATGTGGATCCCGGGGGGTACTGTCCGCTGAGAGCCTTGTTTTCAAGTGGATGGCGCTTGTCTTCCAGATAGCTCTTCCATACGTCAGGCGGCATTTTTCCACTGAAAAGTGCCGGATCAAAGCCGGGATTGCTGACAAAGGAGAGTATTTCACCATTGTTGACATCAATGACTACCGCTGCGCCCGCCTGATCGCCAAAGGCACGCTCGGCCTGTTTCTGAATGTTTGCATCAATCGTCAACATGACGCTGTTGCCGACAGTTGGATAACTTTCTGAGATGGTTCGTAATACCCTGCCACGGGCATCGACTTCAAGCTGCCGTCCGCCGTCTCCGCCATGCAGTTCCTTTTCCAGGGCGCGTTCAATGCCATTTTTGCCGATATAATCGCCGGGATTGTACTCCTCAAAACCGGATGAACCCAATTCTTTTTCGGAAACCTCGCCAATGTAGCCGAGCAAGTGGGCAGCAAGTTGGTTGCTGCTGTATTCACGCACGGGCTTCATCTCTATTTCGATTCCGGGCAGGCGCATCCGGTTTTCTTCAACTATTTCGACATGGTCACGGGTGATATTTGAGGCCAGTACGATCGGGTAGTATTTGGCACGGCCCTTGTTCTTTTCCCAGCGCTCCGCCATGTCGGCGCGATCAAGCCCAAGCAGACTGGAAAGCAGGGTGAGCAGCGCCTCCCTGTCCGTAACTTCCTGGGGAACAACCGCAAGGCTGAAGGAGGGGCGATTGCTGACGAGCACGGTTCCTGCGCGGTCCATTATCGCCCCGCGGGAAGCTGCTATCGGTACGAAACGGAGCCGGTTATTTTCCGACATGGTGTGATAGTCCTCTGCATTCAGGATCTGCAGATGCCACAACCGAATTACCAGTGACAGGAACACAAAGCCTACAACAAAGGAAAGCACAAGAATCCGCTGTTTCGATTCCAGCAACTCCCGGACGAAGCGTCTATCCTTCATGATACTTCCAGCTTGCTGTCAAATCCGGGAAAAGCAGATACTAGAGAAGCGACAAATGCATTGACCAGCAGGCGCGGGAATAAATCGGAAAGCATGGAGTACGCGATTCCGGGAGAAGTGGTGAATGTGACCATCAGGAGAAGGTTCAGCGTGAATCCGGCAAGAGTAACTCCCGCAACGGTTAAAACAAACAGAATTGCACTATCGGCATACAAACGATCTGAAATGCTCTTGATGACAAAAAACGAAATCAGGAATGATGCGGCATTCAGGCCCAAATAGAGACCACTGCAGACATCGTTGAGCAGGCCAAGGAGCCAGGCCAGTGGCGCGCCGGTTTCAAATGATCCACGCAAAGCGAGAAAAACCATGATGACGAGCAGCAGGTCCGGCTTGAAGGGGGGAAGCACAAATACCGGAAGCAGAGACACCTGGATGACTATTGACAGAATAACGAGACCCGAAAGCAGTATGGCGGCGCGTCTACTCATAGCCACCCCGTTGCACGACGAGAACTTCCTCAAGATGGGCAAGGTTTACCGCAGGCCGGATTGAAATGGTCTGGAAGATGCCGTATTCACCCCGTTTGACCATGGTGACTTCGCCAATCGGGAGCCCTTTGAGAAAGACGCCGCCAATCCCGGACGTAATAACCTGATCGCCAACTTTAACATCCTCCTCACGGGTCGTGAACTCAAGGGTGCAGAGCATCTCTCCCTTGCCTTTGACGACGCCCCGGGCCCGGGAACGCTGAATTGTAGCGGCAACACCGCTGGCATGGTCGGTCAGTAACAGGACACGTGAAGTGGTTGCGGATACCTTTACGGTCTGGCCAATAACCCCATCGGCAGCAATGACCGCCATCCCTTCGCGGATACCGTTGGCACTGCCGCGATTGATTATTAAGGTTCTGAACCATGAGGAGACATCTTCGCCAATAACGGTCGCTGCAACGGTGGGAGCTTTGACACTCTTTTTCATATCCAGCAAACGCTCAAGGCGCTGGTTTGCCAGCAGTGCCTCATTTCCTTCATGTACCCGCTGGTTGAGGACACGAATATCCTCCCGCAATCTCAGATTTTCACTGTGGGTATCAACAAGTCGAATGTAACCGTCCCAAATATCTTCAACAAATCCGCTCATTCGGGATACGGGGCGGAACAGAGGAGACAATATGCTGAGAGTAGATCGCTCTACTCCGTTTGCCTCACGATTGCGGGGAACATTCAGTGAGAAAACCAGCAGGGCGACCAGAATGCCGATGCCGGTTATCAGGGGGTACATATATTTTCTCAGAAAATCCATCAAATCAATCTCACGCTATTATCAGTTCCTATCGGGTTCCGCACAAATCGGATTCATTGTAGACCCGCTGCAGATATTCCCGGTACGAGGAGGCGGGGGTTGCTTTAATTACATCTTTCATCTGCTGGCAGTTGATAAAGCCACGTCTGAGGGCAATCTCTTCAAGGCAGGCGATCTTCAGGCCTTGCCGCGACTCGATGGTTTCAATAAAGTTGCTGGCCTCCAGCAGGCTCTTGTGGGTGCCGGTATCGAGCCAGGCGATGCCGCGTCCGAGTCGTTCGACCAGTAATTCGCCACGCCGCAGGTATTCAAGATTTACATCGGTAATTTCCAGTTCACCACGGGGCGATGGTTTTATCGCTTTGGCAATAGATACGATGTTCTGGTCGTACAGGTACAAACCGGGAACCGCGAAATGAGACTTTGGTTGCTTCGGTTTTTCTTCAATACTGATAACTTTGCCATCGGCATCAAAGTCAACAACACCGTACCGTTCCGGATCATTGACCTGATAGCCGAAAACCCGGGCACCGGTCGAAAATTCGGATACGATCTTATCAAGATTCATCTTGCCGTAGAATATATTATCACCCAGAATCAGGCTTACCGGCTGATTGTCGATAAACTCCTCACCTACCAGAAATGCCTGGGCAATTCCCTTTGGCTCCGGTTGAACTTTGTAGGAAATTGTTATCCCCCATCGTGAACCGTCTCCCAGAAGTGCCTCGAAGCGTGGTGTATCATGTGGTGTGGAAATAAGGAGTATATCTTTAATTCCGGCTGTCATCAGTGTCGCAAGAGGATAGTAGATCATCGGCTTGTCATACACCGGCTGCAGCTGTTTACTGGCGACCAGCGTCAATGGAAAGAGGCGGCTACCGGCTCCCCCTGCCAGAATGATTCCTTTTGTAATACCCCTGGACATATTGAACTCCTTAACGTTTATTGCGCTGTTCCCGAGAAGGAACGAAACATACCAAATTACACCAAGAGTTTAACTGCCGTCAACAGATTGTCACAGACAACAGTTTGTGATCCCGCGTGTTTCTCATCATGAATACCATATCCGGTGCGCACCAGAAACGTTCGGCATCCTGCAGCCCGCCCCGCGTCAATATCCGCACGCTTATCTCCGATCATGATTGAATTTTCAAGGTCGATGTCATGGCGCTTTGCGGCTTCATGCAGCATTCCGGGCAGCGGTTTGCGGCAGTCGCAAGGCAGGGCGTAGCTGCCGCGCCCGGATGGGTGATGCGGACAGTACAGCCAGACGTCAACGTGAGCGCCGGATTGTTCCAGCTCCCGGGAAATATGGCGGTGCAGGATTTCGACATCTTCTTCCGTATAATAGCCACGTGCCACGCCGGATTGATTGGTTACCACCACGACCAGAAATCCGGCCTGATTGAGCAAACCAATCGCTTCAGGAACACCGGGAATAAATTCAAAATCTTCAACTCGAAACAGATAATCCTTTTCGACGTTGATTGTACCGTCTCTGTCAAGAAATACTGCACGTTTCATCAATCCCTCCGTAACAATTGTTTCGTTATATTTAACCTGCTGATTTAATGGACAAATGCGTCAGAGAAGCATTGACAACCGGATACGGAAACAACTATAACAGGGCTCAATTAACAACAAGGGAGATAGATTACGTGATCAAAACGAATAATCTCAAAATCACCGGTATTACCCCGATCATCGCCCCGGCAGACCTGCGTCAGGTTTTCCCGTTATCTGAAAAAAACCGGGCTTTTGTCAGCAAAAGCAGGGAACAGATAAAGGACATCATCCAACGCCGCGATAAGCGGTTGATGGTTGTTGTTGGTCCGTGTTCCATTCATGACACTGAAGCCGCCGTTGAATATGCCGGTAGGCTGGCTGAACTGTCCCGTCGGGTCGATGACCAGCTTTTGCTGATCATGCGGGTGTACTTTGAAAAACCCCGTACAACTGTCGGCTGGAAGGGGTTGATTAATGATCCGGATATGAACGGCACCCATCTGATTTCCAAGGGACTCGGCATCGCCCGTGGCTTGTTGAGCCGGATGACGTCACTCGAAGTGCCGGTTGCCAACGAGATGCTTGATCCAATTACGCCGGAATATGTGGCCGATCTGATCAGTTGGGGGGCAATTGGCGCCCGTACCACCGAATCGCAAACCCATCGGGAAATGTCCAGCGGCCTTTCGTTTCCGGTCGGTTTCAAGAACGGTACCGACGGCAACCTGCAGATTGCCATTGATGCGATGAAGGCTGCACAGCATCCGCACAGTTTTCTCGGCATCAACCGGGAAGGGCGAACTTCCATCATACAGACCAGCGGCAATCCCGATGTGCACATCGTACTGCGGGGCGGCTCGAAAAAAGTCAACTATCACCCCGAAGATATTGCCCATACCGAAGAGCAGCTTACCAAGAACGGCCTCCTTTCAACCATAATGGTAGACTGCAGCCATGGCAATTCAAGCAAGGATTATCAAAAACAGCCGGAAGTTCTGGAGTCGGTGGTTGACCAGATGCTTGCCGGAAACCGCTCGATATCGGGGGTTATGATTGAAAGCAACCTTGAAGCGGGCAATCAGAAAATACCGGCAGAAATCAGCCAACTCAAGTACGGTGTTTCAATAACCGATGCGTGTATCGACTGGGCCACAACGGAAAAAATTCTGCTTGAAGCACATCGCAGACTGCAAAAACGGTACTAGCACTCTGAAACACGTACTTTTTCGCGGTTAACCCCCTAATCCCCCTTGTCAGGGGAGACTTCAAAGCTTCCCCCCTGACAAGGGGGGACTGAGGGGGGGTAGATTTAGGTGCTACAGGACACTAGTCGGTGCAATTGAATATGGGGGCGAACGCTGTTCGCCCCTACTCGGCTTCGTACATCATTTTCATGCCGCCGGCGGCCCGTCCCAATGGACCATGTAACGTTTCTTCCGCCCCCTCCGCAAGCAGGTCCAGATAATTAAGCTTCTTTTTCGGTGGCAACAGAACTTCCGGTTCGCCTGATATACCGGCCAGGCGGCCCGCCTCTTCAAGCGCGTCCTGGAGCGTTCCCAAGCGATCCACCAGTTTTAGTTCCTTTGCCTGCTCACCGGACAGAATGCGCCCATCGGCAATTTTGCGTACGTCTTCAATTGGGAGCTTGCGTCCTTCGGCAACCGCTCTGACAAATTGTTGATGCGTATTGTCGATCACCGATTGCAGCATCGCACGGTCTTCGGCGGAAAACTGCCGTAGCGGTGATCCTGAATCCTTATATTTTCCGGTTTTCAGCGTGTAGGACTTAATGCCAATTTTGTCCATTAACGCTTCAATGTTGGAGAGTTTGAGAATAACCCCGATACTGGCGGTAATCGTGCCCGGATTTGCATAAATCAGGGTTGCCGGCGCCGATATGTAATAGCCTCCGGAGGCAGCAAGACTTCCCATGGAAACTATGATCTTCTTCTTTGCCGCAAATTTTTTGACCTCGGCATTAATTTCCTGAGATGGGCCGACAATGCCGCCGGGAGAATCCACTCGCAGGACGACGGCTTTAACGGAATCCTTCTTGAGAAAGTAACGAAGCTGGCGCACCGTTTCCTTGGAATCGAGAATCATTCCCTTCACTTCTATTAGCCCGACACCTTCTTTGCTGGTCGATGCGGTTTCACCGCTGCCGATGATAAGTGAGGCTATTTTAACGAAAAAGGCAAACAGCAGTATTAGCGAAAAGAGTACCGCTGCAGTGATTGCGATGGTTTTTTTTGTCATAAACAGTCACCTGAGAAAGTTTTTTTCTTTAGAGAAGGTGGGATATCTGATACATTTGGGGCATGAAAGCTCTTGTTATATCTGATACCCACGGAAACACCCGCCGTGCTTTTATCGCCCATACGCAAGCCGAACCGGTTGATGTGATCATACATTTGGGGGATGGCTGCGCTGATGCTGAACTGTTGCGTGTAGCTCTTGATGTCCCGGTTATTTCTGTCGCCGGCAACTGTGATCCCGTTTCAAATGTTCCCCGTGAATGTTTGTGGGAATGCGAGGGAAAGCGGATTTTATTAACCCATGGGGATGCGTATCAGGTTAAATCCGGGCTGTCAAAGTTGCAGCGGAGAGCCGATGAAATCGGGGCTGACGCTGTTCTGTACGGTCATACTCATGTCGGCAGGGCCGACAGTTGTGCCGGGCTACAGCTGATAAATCCGGGCACGCTTGCAAATCATGGCAGCCATCACAGCTACGCCGTGTTGACCATCACCCCGGAGGGGATTTCCTCTCAGCACTTTACTGTTGAGTAGTCCTCATAAGCGGCAAGGCATCGAGTATCAAACTTCAACATCACCCTCTTTGTGCAACGCCTCCCGTCCCTTGTGCACCGCTTTTTCCAATCTTCTCCGCCGTGGCCAGGTAACAACAAATCCTACCGGACCGGAAAGGATATACAGCAGCAGCACGCTGAAGGTCATGATGACCGGTTCAGCCGCTACAACAATCAACAGGATCACCGCAAGAATTAAAAAGCCGAACGGTTGCCGCTTGATCAGGGCCGGGTCTTTGAACGAATTGTATTTAAAGTTTGAGACCATCAGAAATGCCAGCAGGTAGATAAGGCCGAGTATGGCAAATTTCTTGTACGAGCTGGGCCAGCTGAAATGGTAAAAGAGGAGAACGGTCGAGGCGACCATGCAAGCGGTTGCCGGGGTCGGCAGTCCGATAAAGCGCTTGCTTTCCACGGTATCAACCTGGACGTTGAAACGGGCGAGACGGAGTGCGGCGCAGACAAGAAACAGGAACGACGCCACCCAGCCGAGTCTGCCGAACGGTTTGAGCGCCCAGGCGTACATCAGGAGGGCAGGGGTGACACCAAAGGCGACCAGATCAGCCAAGGAGTCGAATTCGACGCCGAACTTGCTGGTGGACCCGGTCATGCGTGCCACTTTGCCGTCAAGTCCGTCGCAAATTGCCGAGATGAAAATCCAGATGGCTGCGGTACTGTAGTTACCATTCAAGGTTGCCACCATGCTGTAGAACCCTGCAAAAAGGCTGCTGGCGGTAATCAGGTTCGGCAGGATGTAAATCCCCCGTTTGATACTTTCCCGCTTATCTGTTGTTATAGCCACCGTTTCACTATCCATGAGATCGCGTCCTTGCTTAAACGATTCTTGCCAGTACGGTTTCGCCAGCCACGGTTTTGTCACCCAGTTTTACCAGCGGTGTGACGTGCGGCGGCAGATAGACATCGACTCGTGAACCAAAGCGTATAAGGCCATAGCGCTCGCCACGCACCAACAGATCGCCAATCAAAGGATAGCTGATTATTCGGCGGGCCACCAGGCCGGCAATCTGGACAAAAGCGATCCGGACGCCGCCGGCAATTTCCAGAACGATGCCGTTACGTTCATTTTCACACGAGGCGCGACCATCGCGGGCATCAAAAAATTTGCCCTGATGATGAAAAGTATCCAGCACCTTGCCGTTAAACGGTACGCGGTTGACGTGAACGTTAAAGACCGACATGAATATGCTGATTTTCAGTGCTTCAACACCAAGTGGCGTTTCAGGAACCCGTTCGACGACAATTACGGTGCCGTCGGCCGGAGCGATGACTGCGGCGGTATCGGCAGGAGCCGTCCGCTCCGGGTTGCGGAAAAAATAGAGAACGAAAAGCGTCAGCAGGAGTGAAATCGCTGCCGGGATAATCAGGACTGTTGAACAGAGCCTCCAGGCGGCAACGGACAGCAGAGTCGTTAACCCGACTGTATATGCGATGAATGGATACCCTTCTCGAGCAAATGGAGATGAATTAGTCATAAACCTGCCTGGTAGGAAGTGTAAGATGTGTTCTAAAATTCAACACCCCTCTCCAGACAGGAAAGGGGTGTTGAAATCGGGTCATGGAATTAGTTTTTGGTCTTGTCGACGATTTTTTTGATCCAGGGCATCATGCTTCTGAGTCGTTCGCCGACCTGCTCAACCGGGTGAGCCGCGTTGAGACGACGGCGTGCCGTCATCTCGGGGTAGTTCGACGCTCCTTCAAGGATGAAGCGCTTGGCGTAGTCGCCGCTCTGGATATTAGCCAGGCACTCTTTCATGGCTGCACGGCTCTGGTCATTGATGACTTTTGGTCCGGTGACATATTCGCCATATTCGGCATTATTTGAAATTGAGTAGTTCATGTTGGCAATGCCGCCTTCATACATCAGGTCAACAATCAGCTTGAGCTCATGCAGGCACTCGAAATAGGCCATTTCAGGGGCGTAGCCAGCTTCGGTCAGCGTTTCAAATCCTGCTTTAACGAGTTCAACTGCACCGCCGCAGAGGACAGCCTGCTCGCCGAACAGATCGGTTTCAGTTTCATCCTTGAATGTTGTTTCAATGATGCCGGTGCGGCCGCCGCCGATGGCGCTGGCGTAGGAAAGAGCAATATTGCGGGCTTTGCCTGATGCATCCTGAAATACGGCGATCAGGTCAGGGATACCGCCGCCTTTGACAAACTCGGAGCGAACCGTGTGGCCCGGTGCTTTCGGGGCGATCATGATGACGTCCAGATCAGCGCGTGGCACAACCTGGTTGTAGTGAATGGCAAAACCGTGAGCAAAGGCAAGTGTTGCGCCCTTTTTCAGTTTTGGCTCGATTTCAGTTCGGTAGAGAACCGACTGGAACTCATCAGGAGTAAGGATCATAACCAGATCTGCAGTGGCGACAGCTTCGGCAACGGTTGCAACCTTGAGGCCGGCATTCTTCGCTTTAACAGCGGATGAAGAGCCTTTGCGCAATGCTACGGTAACATCAACGCCGGAATCCTTAAGGTTGCAGGCGTGGGCATGTCCCTGGGAACCGTAACCGACGATGGTAACCTTTTTCTTCTTAATCAATTTGAGATCACAATCACGATCATAATAAACATTCATGCTGGTACATCCTCCACACAAATTTTATCCGGCAAGCCGGTCAATCTTATCTGTAAAACGAACGGAATAAATACTACATTACGTCACACGTGTCAACGTAAATGGCTGTTTTAACCACGGTCGCAGGCCATATCCCGCGGAGCCGGATGAAAAAAGCCGCCCGTTTTCGGGCGGCTGAACAATAATGCAGCACCTGTTCCGATCTGTTACCCGTTCCACCCTTTGGCGCCGCGTCCTATGGCTACCGAACCGGTGCGCACGAGCTCTTTCAAGCCAAGTGGCCGCAACAGGTCAAGGATCGCATCAATCTTGAGCGGGTTGCCGGTCGCCTCAATGGTATATGACTTCGGCGTGACATCGATTATTTTCGCCCGGAAGATATCGACAATCCTGAGCACCTCGGCACGGGCCGTATCTTCGGCATACACCTTGATCAAAGCCATTTCGCGTTCTATGGCGCTGCCGTCGGTGAAATCGAGCACCTTGATGACATCAATCAATTTATTCAGCTGTTTGTTGATCTGCTCCAGAATCTGGGCATCGCCGCGGGTGACAATCGTCATGCGCGACAGGCCGTCCTCGTTGGTCGGGGCCACCGATAGCGAATCAATGTTGAAGCCGCGGCCGGAAAACAGTGTGGCCACCCGGGAAAGTACGCCGAAATCATTTTCTACTATTACCGATATGGTGTGTTGCATAATTTATCCTCTCCTTCGTAAGCGCGTATCCTGATATTCAGGACTAGGCGTTCAGTACCATTTCATTCAGAGATGCACCAGCCGGAACCATCGGCAGTACTTTTTCCTCACGGGCAATTTTGAACTCCATAATGACCG
>Ga0118677_10015828_pt1 | contig 10429 bp, 15 predicted proteins | sample AliMusrvi5mmetaG_FD_86154 | JGI IMG/M metagenome (GOLD analysis project Ga0118677, IMG submission 86154)
CAATACCTGATTATTGATTTTGAAAACCCCGTTATTGAGTTAGAAGTAGGGATGATTTTCGATATCAAGAATCTAGCAAAAGTTGTTCAATATGATAATGAAGGTCAATATCAAATCAATGATGAATTTCTGGCCACGTTAACAGGAATTTGCATTGGAACTGTCAGAGGAATACTGGCTGCAAATACGAAAGGCAATCCCTTGGCTAAATTTCCTCTTCCAATAATAAATCCAAAAGAACTTATTGAACAGATGAATAAACAACCCGGTGAAGAAGAAAAAGATTAAAAGAAATCTTCATCCATTGGAGGGTATTTAAATACAGTCAAATTCATTTGCTATTGTAAACTTGGTTAAATCATATGCACATAGTAAATGAAATTCACAACATCCGAAATACTGGCAACTAGAATTCGACGGTATCTCAAACCACCAAATTATCGGTTGTTCTGGCAAGCTTATTAAAATTTCGCAGAAATGAGCGGTTAGAAAGTATTGACCTTAATCAAAAAGTATTTTGACTATTCGGAGCTGATTCGTAATTCGTTACAAAAAGATGATGCCTTAATGTACTACTTGATTAAAAATATTAACCCGGATGACGATGCTCAGAAAAGAAATAGGAGGTAGCTAAATCAAGTTAAGGCATTATTCAGGAAATTAAATAGTTAAACGATCTACAACCTTTTCTACCAATATAGCAGGTGAGATATTTAGTGCTTTGGCCAATTTAAATATTGTTGTGATGGTCGGCTGTCGGAGACCACGTTCAAGCAAGGAAATATAAGTCCGGTCGAGTTCGCAGTATTCAGCAAGTTTTTCCTGAGAGATATGGTTCGCCTCTCTCAGTTCACGTAATACTTTGCCAAATACTTCAACAACCATAACTCAGACTTTAGTCAGAGCGAAAGTGAAATAATTCTTACGCTTAATCCACGGACTATAGTCTGAATATGTTATATTTGATAATTATTGTTACACGCAAACGGTCCTTTAGGATTTGGCGAACAATTATTCACTTATCAATCGAATACAAATGGAATATTTTAAAACAATCACCCAATCCGGCCTTTCAGAGTTAATTATTTCAACAAAAAAGATTCTTTACTTGTCCCTGCCTTCAATACACTACGAAATAGCTAGAGCTATTTGCTCTTTAGCTTACATGGCTGACAGAGAATCAAGAGAAGTTGAGATTCATATCCTGGTTGATTTCGATTCGAATACCTTCCGGCAAGGGTATGGAAATTTTGACACGGTGAATGACTTAATAAAGGGAGAATTTGATGTTAAGTGTTTAAAAGACAATCGTATCTCATTCATAATTTCCGATAATGTAGGATATTACTTGTTTATTGAATCAAGGTCGCTTATTCCAGCCGATAAAGAAACCATCAATGCAATAAAAATTGATCCGGTGAGTATCGTTCGTTTAAAACATTATTTCTTCCCTGTGATAAACGGTTCCGCGGTTCAAGATGAATTAGCAAATGCAATCATTGAAGAAAGTATTCAGCTAAAGAAATCGAATGAATTAGTTGAAGGACATTCAGCAATAATAAATGAAATTGACGAAACGCTATTAAATACCGTCAAAGCGGATTTGGAAAAGAATCCACCATTAAATCCTGATTTTAAAAGAACTGTAGAATTTTACTCCAACAAATTTCAATATGCAGAATTGCATTATGTGGGTCAGAATATTGAGCATTTTGCTATACAAATTCCAGCAAAACTGTTGCCTTACAAAAACAATGAATTACGTGAAAAACTAATAACACGTTTGAAATTGTTCGAGAACATTAATAAGAGTGAAGTGTTTGCTAAATTCAAAACGATTGAAGAATTAAAGAATCAGATATCAGAAAAATATCTTACACCAATTAAATGTAGAAAAGGACGAAGTGTCTTAAAAAAAGAATTGAAAGGTCAATTTGAGAGCGAGGTTGTTGACCTCCGAATGAAACTTAACGAGTTGAGAAATAGTATTTATTCTGTTATGTCTGACGAAATTGAATCGGCCAAAAAGAATCTTTGCGAGACGATGCGCCTATTCTTGTTGGAGAATCCAAATGAAGACATGGTTAACATGGGTATAATAAACCATGAACGGATGGCAAAAAATATCTCAAAGGGATTAACCAATTCTATAAGAGTTGATCCGGCAAAATTGATTACCAAATTTAAGATTGATCGTCATTATGCAGATATCACATTCGAGGATTTAAGCGATTCTGAACTTCTTAAAGAGTTTAAACAAAAAGAGCTTATAGATGTAGCGGATGAAACCCGTCTTGCCGATTTCGGAAAAGGAATAAAAATGACCATTGGAGTGGAAGATCAACTTTTTAAGTCTTTAAAAGCATTCAAAGAGTAAGTGTATTAGTTTCAATAAAATTATAAATATTTGCCAATTATGTGTTTAACGCTTAAATTCAGAACATTTCAGATAATCAGGGAGAGCACTCTTTCAGAAGAGAATAAGAAATCTCTAATTGACACCTATGATGTGGCCCTATTTTGGACTAAAGAGCAGAAGGAACTTTATAGTTCAGCAGTTACAGAGTGGGATAAAAATCATCCTAAGGTTCCAGTATTTAATAAAGATGGTTCCATTATTTGGGTTGAGGACAAAACAAAAATGATAGGTAAGAATTGAGATCCAGGGCTCTACATATTTTTGTGATTTTAAAGGAAGTTTCCAATGGTTGACTAAATGTTGACTAAAATTAAAAACGAACAATGTTAAAGTGTTCGTTTTTAATTGAATGCAAATATGTAATGTGGAGAATATCGGAATCGAACCGATGACCTTTTGACTGCCAGTCAAATGGTTGGAGCTTGTATCTGTCATTAATTCAGTTGTTTACAAAATTTAGATGTATTATTTCAAAATTAGTTCAAAATAAAGGGAACCGAGATGAAAATTGACCTGGAAAATAAGCGGTCTTTCTTGTCTAAAGAAAAACCGCCTGATCAAGATATTCTAAGCAATAGATGATAATTTCTTCCAATTCTCCTATAAATATTCCAAGATAAATAAAGGATTTCGCTAATGACATATAACCTATCCGGTATTCCGGTTGATCTTTTTGTCCCGGACTGCCTCCTGAGTATGGTATCTTTCGTTTAACACTGAAACTTCTTTAGCGTATTTGTCTCTTTCCCCGGATATCTTGAAAATAATCTGCGTGTAATCTCTTTTGATTGCCTCAATGTTCTCTGAATTTTCACTCTTAATTTCCTCGATCCTCTCCTTTAATCGGTCAATTTCCCATTGTGCTTTTATTAAATTCAAATTAGAGATTTCAACTTCACTCATTGGAGTGGGTTTGGCAACTTCAATTTTGGGTTGGGCAGAATTATCTAACATTTCGCCTACGCCAAGCAATACCCATGCTTGATTGAGATCCGGAAATACCGCTGACATTTTGTTTATGGAATCCCCTCTTATGGACTTTCCAATACTACTTACAAAGCCATTTGAGAGCCCAACTATCTGCTCAAATTTGGCCTGACTAAGCTTTTTATGTTTAATAAATGCAATAATTCTATCCTTCACTTCCATAATAAACTATGTAACAATACATTAAAAAATAAACAAATTGTCAGTATAAAATTAGGTAATACAAACAAAATGTCCATATATTTGTAGTGTATTTAATAACATTTACGGTAACAAATATAACAATTTAAGTATTAATGGGAAATAATGAGTGTGTAAAAAATGAATTAAATCTAAAGGATTATTCATTCAGGTATGCCTACAATAGTCTTCCTAAAAATAAAATGGGAGAGGTAAGGAAAAGGATTAAACAGATATTGAATGTGAAATCTGATAAGGCTGTATATGACAGAATCGCTGGCCGTACTGAACCAAAATTGAGCGAGGCACAAGCCATTGAACAGATTTTTAAAAGTCATGGAATAACAATCGTTTGGGGTGCTAAATATGAAGAGCCATGACAACAATTAGTTTCCCATTAATAATTGAAGATGAGCCACAACTTAGCAGGTTTATCTATGCGATTTCGAAAGATACGGCGAAAAGAACGGCAACCGAGATGCTGATGCAGACCGGACAGATAAAGTCTATGATAACAAAAGCTGAGTGTTGCCGGCTTGTATCGCGGCGTAAGGTAGAAGCAGCAATTACTAAGTCGGAGTTGAGATGTGTGGTTAAAGGGAAGAATATTTTGATTAAGCGGGAGGAATTTGAAAGGTGGATGCAAAGTGATTCATTTTTGAAATAAATGAAAAAATCCTTCAGTTGGAGCAAATCTGCAAATTCGTTTTTTTCTCCATATTTTAAGTTTATACACCGACTAATAATAGAAAGTATTTAGCCGCTAAGGCCAGGATGGTTTCCGCAAATACTGGCGTTAATCATTGGCAGAGTTCAACTCCTTGCCCGGCAACGAAGATTCAGTTTTGGGCCCTGGGGATTCCGGTTAACCAGACCGGCCCCGGGATACCAAAAATATATTACCCACGGCGGGCAGCCGCACCACGTTCTTTTTATTTTAATCCCACTGGCAGTGAACCCTTGCCTTCAAAGGCGAGAGAATCAAATCTCTCGCCCCAGGCAAGTCCAGTGAGAAGATGAATTTAACCAGATAAACTACTATTGCAATGAATATTTCAACTAAACCTAAACAAAAGTCAAAATTGCGCTTCTCGACAGAAGAGGTAGAAAATAGTCGTATTAGGTGTGGATGTGAATTCAAGATATCATCACTTTTATTTGACGATACGCCAAATTTCCCAGTACGAGTACTTGGGTATATCAGGACCAATCAAGGTCACCAAATTCTGGCAACCTGGAATCAATATGGTGAATGCACATTCGAAGGCCAGCGAATTAATTCTTTTGATTTAATCAAAAAGTCAGAGTGTGATGAGGTATCAATGAAGATGATTGATGAATCCCTCGTAATTGGAGTGGGTGTAGTTCTATTCAGTATCATTTTCAAATAATTTAAGGTCATGGAATTATCGGTTTATATCTCGGGAAAGATTTCTGGGGAAGAGCACAAAGCCTGTAAAAAGAAATTTGCCTCCATGGAAGCAAAACTGAAAAAACTCGGGGTTGATACGGTGATCAACCCCATGAACATGGGAATACCAGAAACGTGGACATGGAGTGATGCAATGGAGCTTTGCATGAAAGTACTCAAAGAAAAGGCCAATTCAATAATCATGTTGAACGACTGGATTTCCAGCAATGGAGCAATGAAAGAGTATTACCATGCCAGAAATTACGGTTACCGGATTTTCATGGAAGATGATACTGAGGAGCTGGTCAAGGTAATTGCCCATTCAGGAAAATGGATCGATACCTCCCATCTTGAAATTCCATGAGCTACAACCGCAAATACTATCTGCATCAACGCGTGCGTAAAGACGGTTTTGGCCTCGCCGTTGGCAGAACGAGTAAAACGATCCGTGTCACACCTGACCAGGCAGGTACAGTCCGGAATAATAAATACGTCGCAGAGTTAAGCTCGAAGTATAGTTACGGTGTACAATTCATCAATCCATCCTTAAACCTATGATCACCCATTGGAATGAAATCTGCAAGCAGATTGAACTCTGTGAATTCAAACTCTTTGAGTTTATAGATAAAGCAGGCCTTTCAGCCTCGCAACTCAAAAAGCTTCAAAAATTTACCGGGGAATGGAACAAAGCCAAGGCAATGGCCGAAGTTTTTGATCGTTTTCTCTCACCGGTTGATCCGATCGCAATAGAATCACCATTCGATCAGGATGATTTCCGTTATATCTGGAAGACCTGGAAAGAATACAATTCAGAACAACATGGCCGGTTGATGCGAAGCCGTATGGAGCAGATGTCACTCGATTATCTGGCAGAGATATCAGAGAGTAATCCGGATGTAGCTATCGGCTATTTACGCTTTGCAATGGCCAATGGTTATAAGTCATTTTTTAAAGTGGATCCAAAAGATAAATCAACCCCACCAAAACCAAACAAGAATGGAAGCGATTACTAACCTACTGCAGAAAAACCCACTTTTTGCGGTTAACTCAGTCAGACTGCAGGAACAGATTCGTCAAAAACAAAATAATTTATTGGCGTTCAAATCATTTGTCCAGGTGAGTTATGATGATTTCAGGGAGCTGCTGTCAGCCAATGCCGCTGAAATCATGCTGCAGCGTTCGGTCACTCAAAAGTTTGTCATTGATCAGCACAATGGTCCGGTTATCCGGCAACTCTATCTATACTTTACCAATCATCCGGATTGTGTCTGGAACCTGAATGCCGGGCTGATCTTTGCCGGGAAAGTAGGATGTGGAAAATCAATTCTGATGATGGCTTACCTGCGGATCTCTGATCAATACAGCCGGAAGCTCACAACAAGTATTCATGCCAAAACGCTTGCAATGATGATTAAACAATCCAGTGTTGAAGAGTACTCCCGAAGACCACTTTTCATCGATGAGCTGGGACGGGAAGAATCGGAGCTAAAGGATTACGGGAATGTGGTAAAACCAGTGATCGATCTTTTTGCTCTACGTTATGAGAACGGTGCCAGAACTTATGCCACGACCAATTTCAAATATGAATCCTTCGATAAATTCTATGGGGAATTTATCCGTTCCCGGATGGAAGAGATGATGACTTATGTACCGCTTCCCGGAGAAAGCCGAAGGATAAAAAATGAGGTCAGAAGATAAAAACAAGGCAAAAAAACCTTTAAAAACATCCGTCAACCGACGGATTAATTTTTTTAAATCCGGAGCATGAGAAAATTCGCCGAAACAAAGATCCCCGCCAATGGATCAAACCGAGTTGCCCTTGTCAAAGAGTTCCTCGATCAGCATTACGACATCAAAATAAACATATTCGATCACAGTAAGGTGACTATTGTGGCAAAATCCAAACAATATGAGGAGCAGATCAGTATGGAGGATATCTCTCTGCATATGCTTGAAGATGGAATTGGCGGTTGTGATTCGATCCTCAAAAAGATCATCACCAGTCCAAACCAGACCAAACCCTACAACCCAATTAAAGAATACTTCAAAAGCCTGGAGGGGAAGTACTCCGGAGTGTCACATATTGAAAAGCTGTGTGGCTATTTGAAGGCACGTGATTACGGGGACAAAGAAGACGGTTATTACCAGAAACGGTTAATCTACACGTTTCGCAAGTGGATCGTTGCTTGTGTGGCTTGTGCCATGGGGATAAAAGAAAACGACGCGATATTTGTGGTAGTCAATAATGAGGAAGGGATCGGCAAATCGACGTTGCTTGAATTTCTGGTTCCGGAAATGCTTAAGGGGTATTACTCCAAATCGCAAAAGGATATGAATTACCCGGATATGTTCACTTCAAACCTGCTGATTAATTTTGACGAAATGATCGGTCTTACCCGATCAACAGCCGAAGAGTTTAAGAACATCCTGTCATCCCGGCATATTAACGTATCCAGGCGTTTTACAACGACCAAGCAGCGGTACGCTTCAACCTGCGGAACATCAAACAAGGATGCGGAGCATGGTGGCTTTCTGATCCCCGATATGGGAACACGGCGCTTTGCGATCAACCATATTGATTCAATCGACTGGGAATACAACAAACAGGTCGAAATTGACCAGATTTGGGCAGAAGCTGTAATGCTGCTGAGCCAGGATTTTCAGTATACCTGGAACCCCGAAGACTTCAAAGAGTTTGGACAGTATAATTCCAGATTTATTGTACAGACATCTTCTTACAAATTGATAAAAGAGTTCTACCGGGTACCAGAGCCAGGAGAAGAAGAGGTGGCCGTGTTCAGGATGCCGGTTGAAATATTGCGGGAACTTAGGGCGGCCCGCAAAGTAAATTCCTCAATGACCACAGTAAGCGACGTGAATATTGGTATCGCACTCAAACAGCTTGGGTATTCACGTTTTGGGAAGAAACTAAATGGCGGTACCCGATACGGGTATAATGTAATATCGCTCTTTTAAACTATTCCTGCAAAATAAATACATTGGCTAATGTTTATATAATTGAAAAATATCTTTTAATTTTGCTATATAAAATTAGTATTCAAAACATTACGAGAAATGAAACACTACGCAAACGAAATGACTCCGGGCGATGTATTTCACCCCGGCGAAATAGTAAAGGATGAAATGGAGGCCAGAGGCATTAAGCAGGCAGACATCGTTACCGTGTCAGGTTTTAACAAGTCGTTTATCAGTCTTTTTCTGAAGGGCGAACGCAGTATAAACATCAATCTGGCCATCGCGCTCGAAACCATTCTTTCAATCAAAGCCGAATTCTGGATAAGGCTCCAGAAACAATACGAAATGAATAAGGAACTGATTGAACTCAAGCAAAAGAGATTAGCATCTTGAACTCAAGCCAGAAAATTAGTTTCTGGCTTTTTTTAATTTCCCGCAGCACATACCCTTTTAAATCAATAATAGTAGGATTCTTATTCTACTATTAAAAACATTTTTTGAATACATTTTCTTATTGTCGGTTACAACCTTACAACCCATCAATAAATCCATTGTAATAGAATGTAAAACAGATAGATATGGGTTGTAACTATGCCTAATTACAAAGGTTACAACCCACTTACAACCGCTTACAACTAAAATTTGGTTACAACCATGTTCATGTCTGTAATCAAAATTGAATCAAGCTAATATAAATGAGTTGTAGGTTGTAACCCGTTTGGGAAAATTTTAAAAAATTCAAGTTTATGTGTTTATGATAGAAATGAAGTAAGAAGAATAAAAAGAAGTCAACCGGAAGAAAATCGATGCCATTTAACAAATTGTAAAAATAAAGTCCTTACCTTGTCAAAAATAATTAACGGTAAAAACTAAATAGCCGACTATATTTAGAAGTATTGTACTGAATATCTTTTCAGGTAAAAGAGTTGAACTATAATAAAACCAACAAATCAAGATTTATTACAAATGGGAACAAAGAAATTTACTCAATTTGGAACATTCACAGTAGCGATAATGTTGCCTTTATTTTTATTATTTACGGGAGTATTTAAATCAGTATTTGAAAATAGTCCAGATACTCATATATTTCTTGCATCGATTTTTATGATTTGCTTGCTTTTATTTTATAAGTTGACCATAATTGTTGATAATGTAAATGTTTCATTTAGACTTGGGATTGGATTGATAAGAAAGTCTTATAAAATTGCGGATATTAGTTCTTGTACGCCAGTAACTAACTCAATATTTGATGGTATAGGTATTCACAAGTTGTCGAATGGTTGGATATATAATGTATCTGGATTAAAGTCAATTGAACTTTCATTCAAGGATAGATTTTCAACAATAAGAATTGGGACAAATAGACCGGATGAAATATCAGATTATATAACAAGACTTATTAATCACAATAAATCACTTGGTTCAAAGGGAGTGTAACCTGAACTCTGTCTGACATATTTTAGTATTAAATACAAAACACTAAAATCTGAACTATTATGCTGTCAAAAAAAATGTCAATAATTTTAATTTGCTTAATTATAATATCTGGAGTAATTGAGCTTTCATTTAGGAAAAGTGTAGTTGCTCAAATAATTGCAAGAGTAATGCTTTTAATTTTCCCCATTTACCTTCTACTTGACAAAGATTTCAAAACCAAATATCCTAACCCTGTAATAGGGAAGACAGGAATTTTAATCATATTAGTCGTTTTTATTGCTTTAACTGTTTATCAATTAGTGAGTGTCATCTGAACTTTTTAAAATAATAAAAAAGGGAGAGTACAGCTGTGTATTCTCTTTTTTTGTCTCTTTTTGTCTGGTTTTATTGTCTGGCGGTGAATTTTCAACTTTTTTTATAAATATTTACATATATATACATATCTATATATCAAGTGTTTATACTTATATGTATATAATATATATAAGCTAGAACATAGAGTAGGCCGTATTTGAAATAGCGCTGTAGTTTTCTCTATTGAAATATTAATCAATACTAAATAACAGAATTAAATTCACGGCCAATTTGATGAATTCCTTCAATGATTTTCATCCGTTGAGCCGGACGTGGGTTTCTATGACCGGTAGCATAGTGTCTTAATTGGCGTTCGTTGATTCCGGTAACGCGAGCCAAGGCAGATCTGGTAAGAATACCCTCGAAATAATGAAGTAATGCCTGGGTATTCAATTCAAATTCTAATTCGTAATTTCCTTGTAAAGCTTCGGGGATTTCGTCGTTATCAACACGCATTGCTTCCAGGTGTAACTCCAATGATTCTGAATATGCTTTTTTCACACCTTCCAATGTTTTATGGGTGGCAACGCAGCCAAGCACTTCATCGCTGCAAGCTCCATAATTATCCAACCAGCTTATTTGTACTTTTATTTTTCCCATGTTACCTTCAATTTTTTCATGAGCTTCTATCGATTATTCGATATCATAAAGGCAGTATAAATACT
>Ga0118677_10013140_pt1 | contig 10428 bp, 6 predicted proteins | sample AliMusrvi5mmetaG_FD_86154 | JGI IMG/M metagenome (GOLD analysis project Ga0118677, IMG submission 86154)
AACCGCTTGTAGCCGCGATAGGATCGCTCGGACAGGCGGGCGTTGACCAGGAATACAGGGCTTCCGTAATCATGTGCCCTCCACAGGAAGTTGGGCCAGATTTCCGCTTCCACGAGCACGATTGCCTCGGGGCGGATGGTGTGCATGGCCCGGGAGACGCAGGCGCGGCGGTCAATCGGGTAGTAAATCTTGCCGACGTGGGTGGGAAGTTTGCGGCGGAGCTCCCCCATGCCCGTGGTGGTGGTGGTGGAGACCACAATCTTCAGATTCGGCAGGCGGGGCTCAAGGGCGCGAATGAGCTGGGTGCAGACGTTGACTTCACCCACGCTCACGGCGTGCATCCACAGGACATGCCGGTTGGTGATGGATTGCTTGAACTTGGTCGTGTATTTGCCGAAACGCTCTGAGAATCCTTTCCGCCAATTGCCACGGCGCCGCATTCGCACAAAATAATATGGCGAAGACAGCGCGAAGAAGACCGTGAACAGGATGTTGTAAATGGTACGCACTCCGCTCTTCACTGACAAATACCGTATTTATTCTAGTAGATTCAGCCCAAGCTGCCAAAGCAAATCTGCGGCATCTGCCTGGCAGGGCGCGGCCAGTGACAAAGTAGTCGGGGCGCCGGCATTCTGCCGGCTTACGCCGCAGGAGCCACCTACAACGCGCGACTTTACGCCTGGTCTTCTCCCAGGCAGAGCACAATCCCGGGTTCGTTCGACAGTTCCGTTCAACAGCGCTAAGCCGGCAGAATGCCGTCCCTCCGGGGGGGTGGGGATTCTTCGTCGAACGATGCCGTTCCCGGCAGGCGCCAGGGCACCTCGAATACTGTCACCGCAGCGCTGATGCCTTTGAGCTTTTGAGCCGGCAACGCCACGCAAGTGGCGGCCAAGGCGGGGTCGTCGCGCAGCAAATGCTCATACGTAGCCTGGCCAATGAAGATGCGTCCCCTCCCCGAGGCTGACTCCAGACGGCTGGCCAGGTTCACCTCCCGGCCGAAAACGGTGTAATTCTGCTGCTCGGCCTGCGACCCCATCAAACCTACCGTGACCATGCCGGTGTTGATGCCGCTTCCCATTAACAGGATGGGCAACATCGGCTTGGGTGGCTGGCCGGCGGCAACCCGGACGATATTTTCCTGTTCGCGGCGCTTGTTCTCCTCCGCGCGATTCCGGTTCAGGTCATAAACGGCGCGCTGGGCAGCTACCGCCGCCTTGACACAGTCTAGCGCATGCTTTGGATTCGCCGCCGGAGCACCCCAGAACGCCATAACGCAATCGCCGATAAACTTGTCGAGTGTCCCATCCGCCCGGATCACCGTATCTGCGACCAATCCGAGGTAGCGGTTGATGGTGTCAAGGGTCTCTCTCGCCTGCTCGTCGAAGCAGGCCTCGGCCGCATCACCCGTCAGGTTTTGCTTACGCACATAATCCGCAACCTGCTCCTGGCTTGTGTCGGTCAATTCCGTAAAGCCCCGCACGTCGGCGAAAAGCACAGTAACTTGCCGGCGTGCTCCGCCGAAGGAAAGGTCTTCAGCCTGGAGCAGCTCATTTACAATCTTGGGAGAAACGATCCTGGAAAAGATGGATTTAACCCTTCGCCGTTCCGCCTGCTCAACCACGACGCGCCAGGTGACCAGGCACAGGTGCGTCATCAGCAAAGCGCCGAACACCGGCAGGACGAAGGGAATCCAGTAGCGGCCCTGCACATAGAGCACAACCCCAAGAAGGACATAGGCAACCACCAGAAGAAACACCATTCCGAAAGCGAGCAGGGCGCGCAATTCCCAAGTCAGAGCCCCGGCCACGATTCCCAGCAGCACAATCAGGGCGAGTTCCAGCCCGAGGGGAGCGCGCCGGACAAACCGGCCTGTGATGATGGAGTTCGCCACATTCCAGTGCTCGCTGGCCAGCACCGTATGATCGCTCAGGGGGGTAGCGCCAAGGTCGCTCAGGTTTCTGCCCGTGGCGGTCGAACCAACGACCACCAGCTTGCCTGCCCAGCGGGTTTCCAGGTTGTTGGTGTTCCCTTTAAGCCGCTGGTAGTTTTGCAGCAGCAGATCCTGGATTGGGGCTGCGGCAAGCCTCGGATGGCTGGGAGGCATACACCAGTCTATGTAAAAGAACCCGTCGGCATCCACCGGCACAACCCGTTCCACGCCGCCCTGACCGTGCAGCGTAATCCGACCATGCATGAGATCAATCTCGGCTTTAGCCAGATCGAGCTTTAATTCCTGCGCCCCGAGCACTATCCCCATGTGCCACACCCGCTCTTCGGTAAAGGGCTTGGTTTTTCGCTCCGCGCCCGGAGGGAGCTTGTCGCCAACAAAATCCGCCAGATCAAAATTGCCATCCGCATCGAGCGGGATGATGATTTCGTCGAGTCCAACGCGAGGCAAAACGATCCGTTGTGGTTCGATGCGGGCCTTATCCAAATGCACTCCGTAATCCGGATTCGCCTCCACCTGGGTGAAGGCGTAATGCCACCGCCGATAGATCTGAAATGCCCTTGTGCGGCGCAGAATCTCCGCCTGCTCAGTCACCACGTCGCCCGGAGCCAGTGCGCTGTTGACGAAAAGGGCAGGCGGGGGGGTGTTCGTTGTGGCGGCGATGATGACGTTTCCAGCCCGGCGCATTTGCGAGGCGAAGAACGCATCCGACTCCTGCAGTTCGCCCCCGTCTGCCATCTGAACGGGCGGGTCATAGGGGCGCAGTTCTGCAAAGATCACGTCTATGGCCACCGCCTTCGCCCCTTGAATTGCCAGTTCCTCGACTAGGCGTCCATAAACCTGCCGCGGCCAAAACAGAGAGAAATGGAACCCGAGCGATCCATCGAACATCCTGACGGCGCTCTGGTCGTTGATTTCCACGAAACCCAAGTTGGTTGCCACCAGCGGCTCAAACTTGAGGGCCTGGCGAACGCGGATGTCGTAGGTCATCTGCTCGAGGCGTTCGAGGAATCCGGGCTGCCACCACCGCAGCAGGCAAACCAGGGAGATGACCCCCAGCGCAATGAAAGCTGGCATGCGCTTATCGGGCTTCATCTTCATGGCCTCGAAGAAAACAAAAAAGCCAGAGCAACACAAGGCTGCTCTGGCTTTGAAAGCGGATCGCTGCGCCTCTTACAGGCGCCCGATATCCAGACTTAGTTGGGGGCGTAGGTCGAAGGAACGTTCTGCAGGGTCTGGTCAGAGGAGTAGCTCGTGGCCATCGGCGTGGAGATAACGGCAAGCAACTGGTCCATGACCTTGGGCATTCCTTCCTTATCGGGATTGGACAGCGGCTGCAGCACCCCTGTGCGCACATCAAACTGCTGCTGGCTCATGATCGACTGGGTTTTGGAGTTGCCCGCAGCGTCAATAAACGACAGGTATATCGCGCCCCGCAACACTTTAATGACGCCCTCGACGCTCATGTCATAGATGGTTCCACGTATGGCGGCCACGCCGCTCGGGATCTTCACCTCGTATTTTGAAGCGGCGGTCATCTTCTTCACGCTTCCGAAGATATGGCCTGCTTGCAAATCCAGCTTTGTGTCCGTTACCACGTCAGCGCCCGTCGTGGTGGAGGCAAACTTGTCAATGGCCAGGCGTGAATTCTCCCAGATCCTAACCATATTCTGCTCGGCGGTCGGCTGATAGGTCTGCACCTCGCCAACGATTGGCCGCGGAGCGGGTGGCTCGCCCACGCCCATGACCAGATCAACCCGTGAATCGGCGCCTGTTTCAACGATAGCGCCTGCCTTGAGGCGGTCGCCGCGCTTGAGCGTCTGCCATGCGCCATTGCCTACTTTATAGCGGGCAGATCCCTTGATCCGCTCTACTTTGGCGCTCTCTTGGGTAACCGATTCGGCAGCGAGAGTGGAAACCATCGCAAGCGCGATTCCGCACGCGACCAAGCTGCTTACCAAACTTTGCATTCTTTTCATATTTAGTCCTGGAAAGAAAACTGCATCAATCTGTCGCAATACTATCCTGCCGTCAAACGTTGTCAACCGAATATTCTCGCTAATTTGCAACAGCAGCCTGGAGCCTTCCAGTAAAACCCCTCCCTCGATGAAGCAGGAGTCAGGCCAAACTCAAATCAAGGGCGGTTTATTTTCAGCTCAGCCGCATTTGTGTTGCCAGCGCCTTCCATCAAGCGGGAGTTCACGATCTGGAGATAGTTGCGCGATATGGGATTGTCCTCCCATTGCAGCCGCAGCGAATACTCGAACCACGGCCGGGCGGCCGCGTAATTCTCCAACTGCACGTAGTGCAGGCCCATGCTGGCAAGGGTGAAGTAACCTTTCGGATCCAGTTCAACCGCACGGTCAAAATAAGGCTCTGACTCCGCCGTCCGGTCCAGCCAGTCCAGGCACCAACCGTAGCGCAAATAGCAATGGCTGCTCCACCGGTTCAGCTTAATGCCCCGATCAAACCATTCCATTGCCTGGCTTGCCAGTTCGGGGTAATTCTGCCCGCCCTCGGAGCTTTGAACGCGGAAAGCCTCTCCAATCGCGTAACAGGTTTCGGGATTCATCGGCTCAATTGCGAAAGCCTTCTTCAGCGATGCAACCCTCGCGGGCGAGAAGTTTGGCGCAGCTTCGGCCTGCCTCAGGCATAGGTATTCCCTGGCTTGAATCCATCCTTGGCTGCCCATATAAACAGCCCCCGCCGAAAGGACAAGGACGGCTGCCGGCCTGATCCAGGAGCCTGCCTTGACCCAGTATTGTTCCGTGGCAAAACGGAGGTGGCTGCTGAGCAGCGCCATGAGCGCGACTGTCAGGATGGCATTGGCCGGGATGTGCATGTTGAAATCACACCCGGAATGGATCAGGATTGCGACCAAGCCGACAGAGGCGCCAAGCACGAACGCAAGCTTGTTGCTGGTCGTCTTGCCGCCGAGATCCTTCGGGCTGCCGCGGGCTGAAGGCCAGGTTTTGATGACGCCCAAGCCGAGCAACCCCCAGGCTGTGGCCACCAACCCCGACCCAACCAGGCCCCACTCCGCCAGCGCATTCAGAAAGTCATTGTGGGCCCAGGCGGGATGCAGTTGAATCGCCTCCGGCCGATACTTCCGAAACCGGCAATCATAATGGGCGGGCCCCACGCCCCAGAGGATGTTTTCCTGCCAAACCCGAAGGGCGGACCGCCAAAGCGCTATACGGGTGTCCTCCTCGATCCTGGCAGGAACCCCCAGTTGCTTGAGTCGAGACTGGAAGATGATGCTGCGGGAGAACATAAACACGCCGGCCCCGACGAGGACCACCAGAAAGAGGAGGGAAGCCAGGCGGTGCGCGCGATTGAAAACCAGCACACCAAAAAAGAGGAGCAGGCTCAGCGCGGTGGAAACCCAGCTTCCACGGGAGAGGGTGACCACGATGCCCGCCAGGATAGCGAGGGAGGCATAGCCGAGGAGCACCCTGAGCACCGGCCGGACCCGGCTCGTAATCGTGTAGGCCAGGCCCAGCGGCAGAATCATCTCCAGGAACCCCCCCAAGTGGTTCGGGCAGATGTATGTGCCCGTGCCGCGATGCGGGTAGTTGGTGTTAAGGACATACCAGACCCGGTTTGAACCCGTAATGGATTGATAAAGCGCGTAAAAGGCGATCACCATCGCCAGAAAAATCAACACGAGGCTGATGATCTGGGTGGTCTCCTGCCGGTGCAGGTTGTTCAGGATGGCAAGAAACAGGAAGGCATAAACTAAAACCCGGATCAGCTCCTGCCGTGCAATGTATTCGATATCAGCCGTCAGATAGCGGCCGATGGCGTAAACCGTGAAAGCCACCACCGCCCAGCAAATCGGCGGCCAGAGCAACTTGGGCCGCTCCTGGATCAGGAAGCGCGCGCCCCAGAACACCATCACACCCAGGGTAAGGGCTTGTATGACCAGAAACGCCGGGGTGGGCACTGCACCAAAGGCCAGCGGCCCAAACACCAGAATGGCGAGCACCAGCCCGAGAATACTCCGCTCGCACCACTGATCCAATAGTTCCCGATTCATCACCGCGGTCAGCATACAAATCGCCGCTTTCACGGTCACGCGAATAGTGGTGCGACCGGGTATTGCGAAGAGAATGCAGGAGGGGTTGAGGGCGGAGCTGTCGCGCGCATGCATGAAAACCACAGGAGCCACTCACACCCCAACCGCCATAGGCCCCGCTTAGGCTCTTCGTGGTAGCAAGGTCGTTTCAACGTCGTTTCAAGGTTCCCTGCATGGAACCTGAAATGCGCCCTGCTCTCCGCAGCGGGTGGCGGATCCAGCCTGCCACCTGCTGTGGGGGAGGCAGCTTTACGATGCGGATGGATCTGAACGGATTGGGGCGACGCTCCGCTTCACTTGTCGCGGATGTGTTCGTAGATGTTGAGGTAATGCTGGCCCGGGTGGTTCCACGAATAGTCGCAGCGCATGCCATTCGCCATGAGTTCCTGGAAGTCATTCGGGTAGGTGTACCACATCCCGATGGCCCGGTGTAGCGCGGAATCAATGCCCTGGTCGTTGAAATCGTTGAACACATAACCGTTGCGCTCGTCGTAGGGCCGGTCCGAGTGGTTGGCATCGAACACGGTATCCGCGAGGCCGCCGGTCGCCCGCACAACGGGCACTGTGCCGTATTTGAGGGCAATCATCTGCGTCAAACCGCAAGGCTCGAACAGGCTCGGCACAATCATCATTTCGGCCCCGGCATAGATAAGGTGCGAGAGTTCCTCGTTGAAGCCCAGCTCGAGGTGGCAATCCGGGTTGTCGTTGTAGCGCTGTTTGAGGCGCCAGAAATGATGGCCGATCCCGGCATCGGGGCTGGTGCCCAACAGCACAAACTGGGTCCCGTTCTGCAGGCAGTAGTGGATGGCCCGGGTGATCAGCGGCACGCCCTTTTGGTGGTCAAGCCGGCCAATGTAACAAACGATAGGCTTATAGGCGTCCTGGAGCCAGAACCGCTGCCGCAGCGCTTTCTTGTTCTCGTACTTATCGGCAAGGGAGTTGATGCCATAGCGGCACGGGATATGGGAGTCTATCTCGGGGTTCCAGATATTGTAATCCACGCCGTTGAGAATGCCCCCCAATTTGCTGCGATGAACATGCAACGTGTGGCCCAGGCCGAAATTCTGGCTGGTGTGCAGAATCTCAGAGGCGTAGCGCGGCGACACGGTGGTGACGAAATTGGAATAAACAATGCCACCCTTCATCAGGTTGATGGCGGCATGGTTGAAATTGTCCTGGAGGCGGTCCTGGTGGAAGAAGTAGGAGGGCCGGTTAAGGCCGGTGGCGCGCAGCACGTGCTCCCCGGTGAGGCCCTGGTGCTGCAGATTGTGCAGCGTGTAGCAGACCCGCGGATGGGTCATGCCCAAGTGCTTGTACATCTCGTAGAGCAGGACCGGCACCAGACCGGTCTGCCAATCGTGGCAGTGAATAATGTCCGGATTCTTGCCGCTCTTGAGCATGAACTCCAACGCCGCCTTGGAAAAGAACGCGAACCGCTGGTCGTCGTCCCGCTGACCGTAAAAGACTCGGCGATGGAAGAAGTTGTGGTCTGAATGCGGCTCGATAAAGAAGCATTTGCGGCCGTGCACGAAGCCGAAATAGACGCTGCAATGAACCGCGCGATCGTACCACGGCACCCAGAGATCCTTGTAGGTGAGCCGCAGGTCGAAGATCTGGTCGTAGCGCAGGCAATCATACTTGGGCAGGATGATCTCCACCGAATTGCCGCGGATCTCCAGTTCCCGGCTCAAGCCGAACACGACATCGCCCAACCCACCCACCTTGGCGACGGGCGCGCACTCGGAAGCAACCATTGCGATGTACATATAAAGGTTACAAAGTTAAGTCTTATCCTGGGCAAGGTGCTGCACCTCGCGCAGTTGGTTCATGGCCGTGTCGAGCAGGTGATAGACCTGCTCCAGGTCATCAAACGACCGATGCACCCATCGGCTGCCCCAGTAAAAGTTGCAACTGGTTTCCGCCACGAGCAGGCGATCGAATGCGCGGAGGATCAATTGCCGGATCTCCTCCGGGTTGGCGAGCGCCGACTGCCGCTCATCAAAGCTCCGCTTGGCCTGCCAGTAATACTCACTGGCGCGGCGCAGTTCGTCCCACCCCTTCTTCTGCAGGAGCGATCCGGTCCACTGCGTAAAATCGCCCCCCCAGTGGTGCTCCGTGTTCCAGGCTCCGGGATAGACGTCCACTTCTTCGGCGGGCGGATACTTCTCCAGGTATTGGCTGATATGGATGGGCGCGAAGCCCAGCGTGCCGGCACGGAACCGGTTCAGGATGGGCTTGTAGAAGAATCCCCAGAACCCGCTCTCGACGTTCGAGGTGCGGAACCAGCCGCCGTTTTCCCCATCCGTCCAGGTAGTGACCAGCGCCGGGAAGTCGCAGTGCTTGGTTCGCTCCTGGACTTCGTGCTGAAACCAGCCGGGGTCCAAGCCGGAAAGCTGGGCATTGGAGAGCTCCCGGTCGCGCGGGACGACGATAATCTCGGCGCCGCCATAGCGCGCCCGGTAAGGCCGATACCTGCTCTCTTCCCAGCGCATCTCGCGTTTGGGCTTGATGTAGATGGAATCCACCAGCACGTATTTGTAGCCGTGCCGCTGCAGAAGCGGGATCATCTCCATGCAGAAGCCCATCTCCGGCGGCCAGAAGCCGGGGAAGTGGTCCCGGCCCAACAGATGCCGCCCCAGCCCCTGCCACCATTCCGTCTGGGCATCCCAGTCTGCCTGGGGCGTCAGGGGATAGACCGGGTGATAGAGCCCGCTGCCCACGAACTCGATGTTCGAGCGGCGGTAGCGGTTCAGGAAATCCTCCACGTTCACGATGTCCGCAAAAGTCTGCCGCACCGCCGGGTCTTCCAGTTGCTTGAGGAGCGTTCCGGAGAAGCTCAAGTGCAGGCGGGCTGCATTCTCGTATCCCTCCAACATCCGTGTCGGGCGGTCGTAGCACCAAAGAATCTGGTTGGCCTCCCACCGTTGATCAGAGTTGTGCAGGGCCTGGAGATTGCCCAGCGGTTGGTGCATGTGCAGCCCCAGGGCATGATAAACTTCGGCCATAAAGAAGTCCAGGGGGTCAGGATTTGGGTGCGATGGGTGATTGGGCTTCGCGGGAAGGTTTCACATCAGCCGTCGGGCTGACAGAGGGAGCCTTCAAACTGCCGGGTGAGGCGCTGGTGGAATCCTCAACCACCGGCCGTTCGGGTCGGAAAGCCATAATACTGAGCGGCGGGAGGGTAAATTCGGCGGAACAAGGCAGGTTATGGCAGGTCTTGGGTTCCGCAGTGACAGCCCCCAGATTGCCCACGTTGCTGCCGCCATAAGCGGCCGCGTCACTGTTCAGCAATTCGATCCATTTGCCCGGTCGCGGCAGGCCAATCCGGTACCGGGGACGCGGAACGGGGGTGAGATTCAATATCACCACCACATCACGGCAGGGCTTCGAGCTGTGCCGCGAGAAGGAGAGAACGCTGTTCAGATGGTCCAAGCAGTCAATCCACTTGAAGCCTTCGACCTCATAGTCTGATTTCCACAATGCCGGCTCGGCCATGTAGAGCCGGTTGAGGTCCTCGATGAACTGCTGCAGGCCGCGATGATACGGGCCCGCCTTGAGCAGCGGCCAGTCCAGCTCGCCGTTCGCATTCCATTCGGCCCGCTGGCCGAACTCGCCTCCCATGAACAGGAGCTTCTTTCCGGGGAAGAACCATTGAAACCCGAGCAACGCCCGCAGGTTCGCGAACTTCTGCCAGTCATCGCCCGGCATCCGGCCCAGCAATGAGCCTTTGCCATGGACCACCTCATCGTGGGACAAGGGCAGGATGAAGTTCTCGTGGTAGTGGTAGATCATCGCGAAGGTCAGGTCGTTCTGATGATACTTCCGGTGGATCGCATCGCGGCTGAAGTAGCCCAGCGTGTCGTGCATCCAGCCCATGTTCCACTTGAAGGAGAAGCCGAGCCCCCCCAGGTAGGGCGGGCGCGTCACCTGCGGCCACGCCGTGGACTCCTCCGCAATGGTCATCACCCCCGGAAACTCCGTGTGCGTGAGGTGATTGAAGCGGCGAAGGAACTCGATCGCCTCCACGTTCTCCCGGCCGCCGTATTGATTGGGAATCCATTCGCCTGCCTTGCGCGAATAGTCCAGGTAGAGCATAGAGGCCACGGCATCCACCCGCAGGCCGTCCACGTGGAAGCGGTCGCACCAGAACAGCGCATTGGCCAGCAGGAAGTTGACGACCTCGTGCCGCCCGTAGTTGAAGATCAATGTGCCCCAATCCTGGTGCGCTCCCTTGCGCGGATCCTCGTGCTCGTAGAGAGCCGTGCCGTCGAATTGCGCCAGCGCCCAATCGTCCCGCGGAAAATGGGCCGGCACCCAGTCAATAATGACCCCGATGCCCGCCTCATGCAGCGCGTTGATCAGAAACTGCAGGTCCTCCGGCGTGCCGTAGCGGCTCGTCGGC
>Ga0118677_10015829_pt1 | contig 10428 bp, 8 predicted proteins | sample AliMusrvi5mmetaG_FD_86154 | JGI IMG/M metagenome (GOLD analysis project Ga0118677, IMG submission 86154)
GTCAACCTCTCCGGGCGCCTGCAACGTCTCAACCGCGCCACCGACCCGCCCGGCCAGGCTCGCGACGACTGGGAAATCCTCCGCGACGTGCTGCAAGCCATCACCGGCGAGAAATCCGAACTCCGGAAAATCGAGGACGTCTTCAATCAACTCGCCGCCTCCATCCCCATCTTCGCCGGCCTCAGCCTCGCGAAAATCGGCCACGCCGGCCTGCCTGTCATCGCCACCGGCTACAAAATCCCGCTCCTTGAAAACGAAAGCGCCCGCGTTGCCGCGGGGCTGATCAACGGTTAGTCTCGCTGATAACTTCCAACCAATAACCGATAACCGTGTTCCTCCTCATTCTCCTCCTCAAGATCGTCGCGCTCACCTTTTGCGTGGTGTTGCCGCTGGTTCCGGTCGCGGTATTTTTCGAGCGGCGCTTCTGCGCGGTGATTCAGGACCGCGTCGGCCCTAACCGGGTTGGAATTCCCCTCACCCTGTTCGGTTTCAAGAAGGATTGCGGCATCCTGGGCATTGGCGGGCTCATCCAGCCGATTGCCGATGGCATCAAGCTCTTCCTTAAGGAGGACTTCACGCCGAAGCATGTCCGCAAGGTGTTTTACTGGCTCGCCCCGGCCCTCACCGTCGCCCCGGCCCTCATCACCGCCTGCGTGATTCCGTTCGGAACTTCGGTCACCTTGTGGGGCCACACCGAACAACTCGTCATCGCCAACATCGACATCGGCCCCTTGTTCATTTTCGCGATCGCCTCCCTAACCGTCTATGGCATCACCCTGGCCGGCTGGGCCTCCAACTCGAAATTCCCATTTCTGGGCGGCATCCGCTCCGCCGCCCAGATGATCTCCTACGAAATCGCCCTCGGTCTCTCGATCATCCCGGTGCTGCTTTTCTTTGGCGACCTCAACCTCAGCCACATCGTGCAACAACAAGCCGACCACGGCTGGCTGCTGCTGCCGCTCTGGGGCCATGACGCAACCCACACTCTAACGGAAAAACTGCTGTTCTGGTTCCCCGCGGCGATTTCCTTCCTCATATTCACGATTTCCATTTTCGCGGAGACCAACCGCATGCCCTTCGACCTGCCGGAATGCGAAACCGAGTTGGTGGGCGGCTATCACACCGAATATTCGTCGATGAAATTCGCGATGTTCTTCATGGGTGAATACGCCGCCATGGTCGTCGGCTCCGCGCTCATCGTCACGGTCTTTCTCGGCGGTTGGTCGCTCGGCTTCGGGGCCGACGGGTGGATTGCCGAGCTCAGCGTCGGCGGCTTCGGTTTTGGCGGCTTCATCCATCTCGGCATCTTCGTCGCCAAGGTCGTCGCCTTCATCCTCTTCTTCATTCTGGTGCGCTGGACCATCCCCCGCTTCCGCTATGACCAACTCATGAAGCTCGGCTGGGTAATCTTTTTCGAGGCCGCCCTCGTCAATGTCTTCCTCGCCGCGCTGATCGTGGCCGCCCCCCATCTGCATGGCGCCATCATTGGCATCGGCGCCGTCGTCCTCGTCGCCGTCACCGTCGCCATCGTCTGGGTCGCCAGGGTCTCCGAGGAAAAGCCCCCAATCCTCCGCGCTTGATCGCTCCTGCCAACCGATAACAATTAACCGATCCCCTTCTCCCTCATGGCAGTCATCAAGCTACAACGCCCCAAGCTCGGCCCGGGTGAGCAGATCTATCTGACCGCCCTGGTCAAGGGCTTCTTGCTCACTCTCACCCATGCGGTCAAATCCCTCCTGGGGAAATCCATGGGAGCCAAGGATCTGGCCTCCTCCGGCCTCGGGGTCACCATGCAATACCCGGAACAGAAGTGGGACGAGCACCTGCCGGAATACTATCGCGGCGTGCCCGCTCTGGTTACCGACGAGCAGGGCCGTGAGCGCTGCGTCGCCTGTCAGCTCTGCGAATTCATCTGCCCGCCCAAGGCGATCAAGATCATCCCCGGCGAGATTCCTTCCGTTGATCCATGGGCCAAGGTCGAAAAGCGCCCCGCCGCATTCGACATCGACATGATCCGCTGCATATACTGCGGCATGTGCGAGGAAGTCTGCCCGGAGCAAGCCATCTTCCTGCGCAAGGAATACGTCATGCTCGGCCTCAAGCGCGAGGACATGGTCAACCACAAGGACAGACTTTACGAGATCGGCGGCGTCCGCGTCGGCCTGGTCAACAAATGGAACGAGTTGAAGTGAGTCCAAGCTACCGGCAAATTGTTATCAGTTAATAGGCAAACGAACCATTCACCTCAAGAAACCCCGCCAATCTCGCGAACGCCCCAAAGACTCTTTCCTGATAGCAGACAACCAATAACTGAGAACTCTTCCGCCTCCATGCCCACCTTCCTCTTCTGGCTCTTCTCAACCGTGATGCTCATCGGCGGCGGAGCGGTCATCGTGTTTCGCAATCCGGTGGCCAGCGCCTTGTCCGTCGTCACCTGCTTTGTCGGCCTGGCGGGACTCTTTGTCGGGCTCAGCGCCTTCTTTGTCGGAGTCATTCAGATTCTGGTCTATGCGGGCGCGGTGATGGTGTTGTTTCTCTTTATCATCATGCTGCTCAACCTGAAGGAGGAAGCCAAGCGCGCCATGCCCATCGCCCCGATTCTCGCCGGACTGGGCCTGGTCATCGCCTTTGTCGTGCAGCTCCTCGCCATACTTTCCCGCACTGCGGACACCACGCTGCCGGCCATCGACAAGGCAACGCTGGCGCGGTCCTCCGGCGAGCTGGTCGAGGCCGGGACCATCGGCGCGAGCGGGAAAATCGCCACCGCGCTCAATGCCGGCAGTCTCCCCGACGTCCATTTGATCGGCCGCTCGCTGTTCACCGACTACAACCTGCCGCTGCAAATCCTCGGAGTGATCCTGCTCGTCGCCACCGTCGGCTGCGTGGTGCTCTCCAAGAAGTCCAGCCCATCCGACTGATCGGACCGATCTGACCTATTCTGGTCCCTGATAACCAACAACTGATAACCGAAAACCGTTTCCACATGGCCACTCTCAACAACTACCTGCTCGTTTCCGGACTGCTGTTTGCCATCGGCCTGGCCGGAGTGGTGTTGCGGCGCAACATCATCGTCGTCTTCATGTGCCTCGAACTGATGCTCAGCGCGGCCAATCTCACCTTGGTGGCATTCTCCCGCTTCCACCCCGTCCATGGCCTGCCGGACTACAACGGTCAGATCCTGGTCTTCTTTGTCATCACCGTGGCTGCCGCCGAGGTCGCCGTCGGTCTCGCCATCATCGTCGCCCTCTACCGCGCCCGCCAGACCATCCACACCGATGAACTCGATAGCATGAAAGGTTGAAACCGCGTTTCATAGCGCGACCACAAGGAACCACGGATTACACGGACTTCACGGATTGAGATTTAGATTTAGCTTATGCAAGACCGGGACCACAGCCATCCACACATGGAACTCACCGACAGACTAATCGGTGCAGCCATGGCTGTGCATCGGGGCGTTGGACCTGGTCTCGACGAGAAGATCTATGAGAATTCCATGTGCATCGAGTTGGCCGACCTGCAAATCGGATTTTCCCAGCAAGACCAATTTCCGGTCTTCTACAAATCCCATTTCGTGGGCAAGCTTATCACCGACTTGATCGCCGATAACAAGGTTGTGCTCGAGTTGAAAGTCGCCGATTCGATCACCGACACCCACGTCGCTCAGGCGCTCAGCTATCTCGCGATCACCAAGCTCCAGGTGGCATTGATTTTCAATTTCAAGAATTCCTCACTGCAATTCAAGCGTGTGGTGAACAACATTAACTTCAAGCCAGAGCCTGCCAACTCACCCCCTCTCCTGAACCACCCCGAAGACACCAGTTCTCAAAATCTTAATCCGTGAAATCCGTGTAATCCGTGGTTTCCCACCCGCATTATCCCGAACCTCCGCCTTCTCGAACCTATTCCTAAAAATCTTAATCCGTGAAGTCCGTGTAATCCCTGGTTTCCCACCCGCACTATCCCGACGCTCCGCCTTCTCGAACCTATTCCTAAAAATCTTAATCCGTGAAATCCGTGTAATCCGTGTAATCCGTGGTTCCTCATCCGCATTATCCCGAACCGCCGCCTTCTCGAACCTATTCCTAAGAATCTTAATCCGTGAAATCCGTGTAATCCCTGGTTTCCCACCTGCACTATCCCGACGCTCCGCCTTTTCTCAGGTGTAAATCGAAATCCGTGGTTCCTTTCGCCATTCTATAACATATCCATATTCCCCCCGATGAATCTCGCCTGGCTTCTGCTTTTCCTCCCGTTCGCCGCCATGGCGGCCAACCAGCTCGTTCTGAAAAGGACCGGGCTGGCCCCGCTTGTCTCGGTTGGCTCCGCGCTGGCCGCCTTCATCCTTGCGGTGATGCTGTTGGGCACCGAGGGCCGCGCGACCTTCCCATGGGCCAGCATCGGCGATTTCCACCTCGACATCGGCATCCAGCTCGACAAGCTCTCCACCGGCATGATGCTGGTGGTTACCGGCGTGGGCCTGCCGGTGCATGTTTTCTCGCTGGCGTACATGAACGACGACGAGGGAAAGGCCCGGTATTTCACGGGGCTGTCGCTGTTCATGTTCTCGATGACGGGCATCGTGCTGGCTGACAATTTCATCATGACCTTCATATTCTGGGAACTCGTCGGGTTCAGTTCCTATCTGCTCATCGGCCATTGGTATCAGAAGGAGTCCGCCGCGGATGCCGCCAAAAAGGCATTCATCACCAACCGCATCGGCGATTTCGGATTCATGATCGGCATCCTCATGCTGTGGGGCATCACAGGCCAGCTCTCATTCGACAAGATGAAACCCGGGCTTGATGCCTTCCAGGCGGCCAATCCCACGATCTGGGTCGGAGTGCTCTCCGCCACCGTGTTGTGCGTCTTCTGCGGTGCGGTGGGCAAGTCCGCGCAAGTGCCATTGCACGTGTGGCTGCCGGATGCCATGGAAGGCCCGACCCCGGTCTCCGCGCTGATCCATGCCGCAACCATGGTGGCCGCCGGTGTCTATATGTTATTCCGGGTGCAATTGACACTCGGCTCCGATGTGTTCCATCAACTCCCGGCCAGTGATGTGATCGCCTGGACCGGCGGCATCACCGCCCTGCTGGCCGCGCTGATGGCAACCCAACAGGACGACATCAAGCGCGTGCTCGCCTACTCGACGCTCTCCCAACTCGGCTACATGGTCATGGCGGTCGGCTTTGTGGCTGGCGACGCGGGGATGTTCCATCTCTTCACGCATGCCTGGTTCAAAGCCCTGCTGTTCCTGGGTTCAGGCGCGGTCATCTTCGCCTGTCATCACGAACAGGATATTTGGAAAATGGGCGGCCTGATGAAAAGGATGCCGATCACCACCCTGACTTTCGCGGCCGGCTGCGCGGCCCTCATCGCCGTGCCCGGCAGTTCCGGATTCTTCTCCAAGGAATTGATTCTGGATGCCGCCCACCACGCCGGCTCGCCCTTGTTCTGGGTCGGCGCCTTTGTCGCCATCCTCACGCCGTTTTACATGACCCGCCTGTTCGTAGTCGCGTTCCTTGGCAAGCATCGTTCTGAAAACGCCGGCCATGCCCATGAGGTCGGCCCGCTGATGTTAGTGCCGCTCATCTTGTTAGCCATCCTCGCCATTCTTTCCGGCTACACCTTCCTCAACCGCTTCTCCCCCGCCCTGCCGGAGGATCATAGCGACATGATCCACTTCAATTTCGTCTCCATGATTTCCCTGGTCGCACTGGTGACCGGAGTGGTCGCGGGTTTGGTTCTTTACAACGGCAAGGACGAGGATCCCGTGCGCATCCCCATCCTGCGGGAGCGCTTCAAGTTTGATTGGTTCTATGACACCATCCTCATCCGTTACTTCCAGAATGTCGGTGCCGCCATCATTCATTTCTTCGACGAATTCCTCATCAACGGTCTGTTGGTCGGCGGCCTCAGCCGCAGTGCCGAAGGTTTCGGCAATCTCTTCCGCCGCGTCCAGTCCGGCAGCCTGCAGGGCTATGCCTTCGCCTTCGGCCTCGGCGTCATCCTGGTCATCTACATCACTGTGTTTATCTAACGCCATGCTCGCACTCCTCGTCCTGCTTCCCATCGCCGCGTTCATTGCGATTCTGTTTGGCGCGCCCGCCCGGATCACCGCCGTCGCCGCCGCCGCGCTCAATCTGGCACTCGCACTGGTTGCCGCTTGCACCTGGCACTGCGCCTGTTGGGCATTCTCGGTGCCGGTGCTTGCCAAGCCGGCACTCAACCTCGCCTTTGGTTTCCCCGATGGCATGAGTGTGGTGATGGTGTTGCTAACCGCCATCGTTACCTTGGCGGCGGTGCTGTCCGGGAAGGCCCCGGATGGCCGCGAAACCCTCTACTTCGGATCATCCCTGCTCATGTCCGGCGGCGCGCTCGGCGCCTTTGCCGCCACCGATTTGTTTTTCTTCTATTCCTTTCACGAACTCGCGCTGATCCCGACCTTCCTCATGATCGGCATCCTCGGCCGCGGCGAGCGCCGCGCCGCCGCCTGGAAAATCACCATCTATCTCGGCCTCGGCTCGATCGTCCTGCTCATCGGGCTGGTCTGGCTCGCCAGACTAACAGGGACGTTTGACATGGGCAGAATGGTCGCCGCCGCGGGCCACATTGATCCTGCCGCGCAAAAGGGCATCGCCGCCCTGCTCATTGTCGGCTTCGGCACCTTGGTTTCGCTGTTTCCCTTCCATTCCTGGGCGGCGCCGGCCTACGCCAGCGCGCCCGCTCCCACCGCCATGCTGCATGCCGGCGTGCTGAAGAAATTCGGCCTCTACGGGCTGCTGCGGCTCGCCATCCCGCTGGTCCCCAACGGCCTCGAAGTGTGGCTCAATCCGCTGCTCTTCCTACTGTTAGGCAACATCCTGTGGGTCGGCTATGTCACCGTTTCCCAAAAGCGCCTGGACATGTTGTTAGGAAACTCCTCGGTGATGCACATGGGCTATATTTTCCTTGCCATTGCGGCGCTCATCGCGTTTCCGGAAAACCCGCTGGCGAAGTCGGCCGCGGTGCTGCTGATGTTCGCGCACGGCATATCCATCGCCCTGCTCTTCGACCTGACCGACCGCATCGAGCGCAGCGCCGGATCCATCGATTTGGACGATCTCGGAGGGCTTGCCAAAGCCACACCCGCGCTGGCCTTGATGTTCGGGATTGCCGCGATGGCGTCCATCGGGCTGCCGGGCCTGGCCAACTTCGCCGGCGAGATCCTGGTGTTCCTAGCCGCCTTCAAATCCTACAACGGCACGACCGGACTGGGCCCGGTGCAAATCGCCTGCATCCTCTCGATCTGGGGCGTGGTCGTCTCCGCAGTCTATATGCTCCGCGCCTATCGCAACATCTTCCAAGGCCCGGCCGTCCCACTTACCGCTAGCGCCCCGGACATTCCCCTGAGCGACCGCATCCCCGGGCTGCTTCTCATCGTCGCGCTCTTCGCCGTCGGCCTCTATCCGAACTTGCTGCTCAACCTCATGCGATAAAGCACTATATCTTAAATCATAAATCTTAAATCATAAATTCTAAACGAAGAGTTTGCATCTCCTCTATCTCTTCTCTTCCGTTTAGAATTTAGAAATTAGAATTTGAAATTTCCCTATCATGCCCGCCTATTACCTTGAAGCCCTGACCGTCACCCTTGGGATCGCGCTACTGATGGCCGAGGCCTTTGTCCCGTCGCGAGACAAGAGCTGGGTCGGCATCGCCGCCGCCATCGGTCTCGCTGTCATCCTCGGGTTGACCTGCATCGCCATCGGTCCCGAAGCCAAACCCACTGCCGCCTGGGCGCATTGGGCGCTGTGGAACTTCTACCGTTTCGACAGCCTGGCCTGGTTCTATAAGGTTTTCTCCCTGCTTTGCACCCTGCTGGTGGTGCTGATGGCGGTGGATTACCGGACAATCCTTGCCCGCTTCACCGATCAGCCCGGTTCGCAAGCGGGCACTGGCGAATACCACGCGCTGCCGGTGTTTGCCTGCGCCGGGATGATGTGGATGGCCTCCGCCCGCGATCTGGCCGGTGCCTTCGTCGCCCTCGAACTGGTCACCATCACGTTTTACATCCTCGTCTCCTACATGCGCCGCAACGTCGGATCCCTCGAGGCCGGCGTGAAATACCTCATCCTCGGCGCGCTGAGCACCGGCTTTCTCGTCTATGGCATCGCCTGGATCTATGGTACGACCGGAACCATGAATCTGGACGAGATTGGCCTCCACTTGAGATTCGCTAACATGCCAACCATTGGGCGGCTGTTTGTCCCATCGTCCACACCGCTGCTGTTCGGCGTCGCCCTGGTCATGGTGGGGCTGGGATTCAAGATGGGAGCAGTGCCAATGCAAATCTGGATTCCCGATGTCTATCAGGGGGCTCCAACCCCAACCACCGCCTTTCTCTCGGTCGGCTCGAAAGCCGCAGGGTTTATCCTAACCATTCGCTTCCTGGAGCCCTTTCTAGCTAGTCCAGTGACGCGTGGACCGGTGCTGGCGCTGCTAGTGATTCTTGCCTGTGCGACGTTGCTGTTCGGTAATCTGGCCGCCATAGCGCAAACCAACTTCAAACGACTGCTAGCCTATTCGTCCATTGCCCATGCCGGCTTTTTGTTACTGGCCCTCGCCGCCTGGCAATCCGGTGATGCCGAACTGAGCGCTGCCAAGGTGGTGTCGTTCTATCTCGCCACCTATTTGCTCATGACGCTCGGCGTGTTCTTTGTCCTTGCCCAGGTGCGCATCCAGCGCGACGGCGAGAATATCACCGATTTCAACGGCCTTGGCACCACCAATCCGCGGTTGGCGCTGGCCCTCACCGTACTATTGGCCGCACTGGCCGGGGTGCCGCTCACCGCCGGGTTTATCGGTAAGTTCTTCGTTTTCTATCTGGCGGTTGAGGCGCACTTGTGGTGGGCGGTGGCCATCGCCACCATCGCCGCAGGAGCCGGGTTTTATTACTACTTCAAAGTCATTCGCGCGATGTGGTGGATGGCTCCGGCTGATGCTACTCCCGTCAGCCTGCCGCCGATCAGCGCCGCTTGCATTGCCGTCCTAACCGCCGCGGTGCTGCTCTTCGGCATCTGGCCGCAGCCGATCTGGTCGTTGCTGCGTTCCGCCACCCAAGGACGTGTCGAGATAACACACATCATATCGGATTGATGGTAGCGGAATCTCGGTGGTTTCCATAGTCTGGAGCGAGGTTGCTCGGTTCCGATGAATGTGGCCCGTGAATCTTCCCGAGTAACATCCCGATTCACCGCTAAGTCGCCGAGTGAGACTGCCTCTATTGCGCAGCTCCTTACTGCCATTCTATGCGGGTGATCGCGACCACAAATAGAGCGGACCTTGAGTTAAGGGCGATCAAAAACACATGAAAGACCCGCGCAATGCGACGCGTAAAGTAGGCGACTTCGATGATGGAATTGTCGTGAGGGTGGCAGCAAGCCGTCCCCGGTGAACCACCATTCCCCAACCTCTCCACACCATGAAACAAGCCCCCGCATGGCTGATAGCCATCATCTCCGCTACGTTCCTGTTCTCCGCTACCGGTGCCGGTGCCGACGTGCATTCGGCGCTCGAAACCGCCTTTGCTCCCGACTCAAAAACCCTCGCCGTCGCCGATGCGACCAGCCCGGCGGTGGTCCTGATAGACCCCGCCAAAAACACGGTCTTGCGCACTGTGAAACTCACCGGTGCCCCTGCCGGTTTGGCTTGGGCTGCGGACGCCAAACACCTTTACGTCGCCGAAACCGGTGCCGGCAGCATTGCCGAAGTCGATCCGCTCAGCGGTGCCGTCGCCCGCCGCCTGACCACCGGTCGCTACCCGCGCGGCCTCGTGATGGTACCACGCCGCAAGCTCTTGCTCGCCGCCGATTGGGGCCTCGACAAACTCACCGTCATCGACCTGGTCTCCGGCACCACCAAGGCCAATATCACCGTCGGCCGCCAACCCACCGCCGTGGCCATCACCCCGGATGAGTCGCTCGCCTTGGTAAGCAACCTCATTCCAGACACTGCCTCTACCGCCCCGGACACCGCGACCCAGGTGTCGGTCATTGACCTCCAAACGCTGCGTGCCAAACCCGCGATACGCTTGCCACTCGGCGCCACCAATACCCGCGGCATCGCCATCAGCGGCGACGGCCACACCGCTTACGTCGTCCACACACTCGGTCGTTTCAACCTGCCCACCACTCAGCTCGACCGCGGTTGGGTCAACACGAATGCCATGACCATCATCGACGTGCCAGCCAACAAAATCATCGCTACCGTGCTATTGGATCAGGTGATGGATGGGGCGGCCGATCCCTGGGGTGTCGCTTTGGATCCCTCCGGCCTGCGATTATTCATCACTCTCTCCGGCGTCCATCAACTCGCGATCCTGGACCTCGAACGCTTGCCGGAAATTCTCAAGGAAACCCCTGAATTGCTCGTCAACGACCTCGCCGC
>Ga0118677_10014980_pt2 | contig 10427 bp, 12 predicted proteins | sample AliMusrvi5mmetaG_FD_86154 | JGI IMG/M metagenome (GOLD analysis project Ga0118677, IMG submission 86154)
GCCCTGCCCCATGGCCATAACGGTTGCCCTCACCGAATTTAACGTTGACGTTTTCAAAGAGGGGTTTGGGGCCGAACTGAATGCTGAGGTTTGATGCGGTTATCACGTTATGCCGATAGAGTAAATACTGCGGTTACATCTTGAAAGATAAGAGTTCATTGTAACAAGAGGTGAAATTCAAACATTTCAGTTCAGTTTTCTTTAACACTACATACCAGATGGCCAGAGATTCTAACTGGCCAAACTGGAGGCAAAAAATGCTGAACACTGAACTTATCCAAATATTTGAGGCGATTACCCAGTTTTTCAATAGCATGGGTGGCTATGTCTGGGGGCCATTGCTGTTATTGCTGCTGGTAGGGACTGGATTTTATCTGACACTGAGGCTGGGGTGGGTGCAATTTTCCATGCTGTCCTACGCACTAAAGCTCGCCTTTTCGCGCAAACAGGATACGCAGTCACCCGGCGACATTTCACAGTTTCAGGCCCTGATGACCGCACTGGCGGGCACCATCGGCACGGGCAACATTGCTGGGGTGGCCACAGCCGTGGTGCTGGGCGGCCCCGGCGCCATCTTCTGGATGTGGATGACCGCTCTGGTTGGCATGGCCACCAAATATGCCGAAGGCCTGCTCGCCATCAAATATCGCTACCGGGACGAAACAGGCGAAATGCAGGGCGGCCCGATGGTTTACATCGCGCGCGGCCTGAACATGAAATGGCTGGCAATGCTGTTTGCCTTCTTTGGGATGATTGCCGCGCTTGGCACAGGCTGCTCGGTTCAGTCAAACTCCGTTGCCCATGCAATCGAAGCAAGTTTTGGGGTCCCGGGCTGGGTCACGGGTGTCATCCTGACCCTTCTCACTGCCGTCGTCATCATTGGTGGGGTCAAAAGCATTGCGCGCGCCGCCAGCATCATGGCGCCAACGGCCGATGTCTTGTTTGACTTCATCGGCAAAGCGGTCTGCGGCATGCCGCTGTTCTGAGCCTTACTGGGAATAACAACAATGGGATCACAACTCAACCAACTCATCAAAATGCTGCAGGTCTCTATGCAGGAGACGCTGGAAGCGCTCGCGGCGCTGACAGATGCGGAACTCGACGAGCATTCCGACCATATCTGCGCAATGGATGGCAGCGTTCGCGACCTTCTTACCCACAATATCGACCACGAACGCATGCACGTCGGCCAGATCTACAGCGCCCGCTACGCGTTAAAACAGATGCAGAAAGGCGAAGCACACCGCCTGCTGGCTGAGACCTTCCGCGCCCGGGCGGATTTGATCGCGAGCTTGATCGGTCTGCCGGATGAACTAATCGACGTCAAAGTGCCCGACGAGGACTGGACGATCCGCGAGATGGTCGATCACACGATTTACTGGGAACGGCATTCGATTGACGACCTGACCCGCCGGCGTCTGGCCGGCCGCATGGATGTGAAACCCACTGGTCTGGCTGACATCGTGGATCCGATATATGGGGAGTTGCCGCGGGTCGATCTGAAGGATAGAGCGACGCCGACGCCAGTTCCCGATCCCGCACTGGTCAAACAGCACGCGCATGGCAGCGCTGTGAAGATTAAAACAACCGGCTGAAGTCAATCCCGGGTTGTCATCAACGCAGGGAGAAACGCGCGCGTATGTTTTGCGATATCTGGATGCGCGGTCGTCAGTTCGACGCGGAGGTGCTCCAACTCGGACGCAGTATCGATGTCATACCACGATGGCAACAGGCCGACTCGCAAATTCATGTCGCGCGCGAGCGCGAGCGTATCACGCAACACGTTGGCCGTGCTCATCCTGACCTCGCGCAACAGGCGCGGTTGCGGTTGCTTCACCCCGATCAAATAATAGCCGCCGTCGTCGCACGGCCCAAGGACAATGTCGTCACGCCCATCCAGCAGATCAAAGGCGCGGTTGAGGTAGCTGCTGGGAAGAGTAGGGCTGTCGCTATCCATGACGACGGCCTGGCGCGCGCCAGCGCTCAAGGCATCGCACAGCACGTGATTAAGGCGCTCACCTAAATCGCTCCCGCGCTGCGCGACCAACTCCATGTCCGGGGCGAGTGCGCTGAACCAGGCGCGCGCGGCCTGTTCCTCTACTGGGCTGCCCGTAAGGTATGCGATAGTGCATCGTGCGCCATTAACCTGGCGCATCACATCGAGCGTGTCCTTCAGGAAGCACTCATAAAGTCCAGCAGCCTGTGCGCCCGTCAGGGGTGGGCACAACCGAGTTTTGGAATGCCCGGGTGCGGGCTGTTTGGCGACGACAAAAAGCTGGCGATCCATAAAGGGTTGGGAAGACAAGTTGCGATTCTCACGCAGATGTCTGACTTCTCCAAGAAGTCAGACATCTGCGTGAGTGGGGCTGCGCTACCAGACGACCAGACAGGTTTCTGTGTGGCGGACGCCCACGGCGCCCGCAATTCCAGTGGTCACTCAGTTGCCCAGCGACTGAAGATCAGGGCTGTCTATGTAGGCGATCAGATCGAATCGACCAGTTGTGGCATGCACTTCGCGGATGACGGAACCATCGAGGGTCATTTCCCGGAGTTCCTTCACCAGGTCTTGAACGCGAGCAGGCTCAGCTTCTATTAAGACGTATGCGTTGATCATGATTACTCTTTTATGGGTTCTTAAAATGCCCTGCACGAGGGCAAATGACTATCCTCAGGTAAACGTCATCACCGGCGCAGCGCCGTTGCGCGCCATCTCATCCAGCACGGACTGAACGCGCTCCATGGCTTTGACCAGCGGGAACATCGTCTTACTCACCTGCATATCGGCATCGGTCGAGAGCGGGTGCCAGAAGATGCCGTCGATATTGACAGTGAGTTCGGGCACAAGGTTGCCCATATTAAGTTCGAGCCCTTCCTTCGAATATCCGCGCTTTGCCAACGGACGGACGAAATGGTCTTCATCCGGGATACCGAGGGAACGATGAAAGGCGCAGACCTCGCGCAAGCGCGCGGCGTTGGCCGGCGTTTCCGTAGTGCCCAACCGGACGCGAAAGCCGTTCTGCTGCAAAAGCTGGATGCCCTCGACTCCTTTGGCCCACGAACCGGCGCCGCGATAGGCGTCGTGGTCCGCCGCGTTACCGCCATCCAGGCTGACCTGCACCACCAGGTTGTCGTTATTGATGGCGCTTAGCTTCTCAAGGCGCGGCCCGCGCAGAAGCATGGCATTGGTCAGCACATTGGTTTTCACGCGCGCCGACGAATAGGCCAACATGTCATAGATGTCGTTTAGTAGAAACGGCTCGCCGCCTGTAAAGAACACCTGCTCGAAGTTCAATGCAGCGGCTTCATCGACCAGGCGCTTAACGTTCTGGAGCCCGATGGCGCGTCGCGCAGCGTTCGGGCTGGATTTGGCCACGCAGTACGAACAGCGCAGGTTGCAATCGTAGTTCGTGTATATCCACAGCTTCCACGCAAGGCCGGGAGGCGCGCACACCTCTTTTGCCTGGAGGCCGGTGTCCAATTGTGTCATGGACATTAACCCTTAATAACTCAATGTCGCAGCGCCTTGTGACAGGAACTCCACCACTGGCGCGCCGCCGGCGAATGTTGCGCCTGCGATCAGATTTTCCTTATCCAAACCGCGCGCATTAAAACAAGGCGGGCAAATCCACATCTTGCCGCCATTGGCCGTAAAGGTTGCCAGCAATTCGCGCAACGGTTTGAAGCCCGGGGATTCGATATCTTCGGCGTAGCCTTTAATCGCAAGACGAACGGCTTCAACATTCAAAAAGATGACTACTTCCTGTCCAGCCGCCACGCCAGCATTAGCGATGACAAATGCTACTACGGTCTTATCCGGGTTGTCTTTTGCGGTCGTCAGGTTAATTAATAATTTTGACATAACACTCCTTTGTATACCATAAAGTCGCCAGGTTAAGTTTGTAAATCCTGGTTAGCTTTTCTTGCGAATCACAAAGCGTTTGGGGCGCGAGCCAGAATCGCTTTCTACCAGTTCATTGCCAGTCATGCGGCACCACGCGGGAATATCGGTTTCCGCGGCGAGGTCATTGGCAGTGACTAACAGCGTTTCGCCAGGGGGCATGTGCTGCATCTGCTTGAAGATCAGCATAATCAGTTCGCCGCAGCCGGCTTCACCCGCATCAAGTTGTGAATCAATTGAAATCGTCACTTATAAGCTCCACTGAACGCCACACCCTGCGCACGCGGTGTTTGGCGCATCACTCAACAGTCGCTCGCGCCACGTCTTGTAGCGTTCGGCGTTCCAAAGGTCATCAAACGGCTGTTCGAAGATATTGCCCAGCTTCAAACTCCCGTAGTCGCTGGTGGCAAACGGCGAGATGCAGCATGGCAACGCGTTGCCGTTGGCCGTAATATAAGCGGTCGTCCACGGACGCATGCAGGCTGCCCATGGGCGCGCCTGCGGTTTGGCAGTGACGCTGCTTTTTGGTGAACTGGCGCCGGACGCGCGCAACATCACCCCAAGCGATTTTGCCAGTGTCTCGCTCTCGACCACGAGTTGGTCGACCTGTTCGTCAAATGTGGCGTACAGGCCATGGCCGCCTGCCAGCAACCCCGGCGCGCTGATGGCCTCGTCGCCGTAATAGACCATGCGTTGCAAGTACACCTCAGGGACGCCGATGCGCGCCGCAATGCGGACAACGTCGGGCAATTCGGCGATGTTCTCCTTCAAGCCCGTCATCCACAGGCTGGGCTGTGGGCGGTCGGCGCCCAGTTCTTTCTTTACTTCGACAAAGCGCTGCAGATTCTGCAACACCTTGTGAAACAGGGGGGCGCCGCGAATCAGAGCGTATGTCTTCGGGTTGGCGCCATCGATTGACACGCGCAACTCATCCAGCCCGGCGCCGATTAACTTGCGCGACCACTCCTCTGTGAGCAGTGTGGCGTTGGTGTTAAACAGGACGTGGACGCTGCGCGCCTTTAGATGCGCGATCATCCGGGGCAGGTCCTTGTTCAACAGCGGTTCGCCGATGCCGTGCAGCACCGCGCGCTCCATCTCCGGGAATTGATCGACGAGGCGCAGGAAATCGTCCCACGACAGCGTCCTTGGCTCCTCGTAGCTCACGAACGTGCGCGGGCAGGTTTCGCACAGCAGGTTGCAATGGTTCGTAACCTCGATGAACACATTGTGCGGACGAACACTCGCTACGGCGCCGCGTGTCGCCGGGTCAATGGAGCGATAGGCGGCCGGGAGATACTCTCTCCCTTCGACATCCGGGAGGCGATAAGCTTCGGGCGGAGGACTCAAAGGCCCCTGTCCGCTTCCTGGCATCATCAAACTACTCATGATGATCAACCACTCACATCAAGGCCGGCGCCGCGCGGCCAAACCAGTTTTTCCAGCCCTTCGCGCGATCCACCGACAATTGTCCCGACGCGCCCAACGCCACGAATATCAGGTTCAGCATGATGAGAAAGCCGTAATACCAGCCTTGCTCGTGGGGCACGCCTGCCAGCCCGATCAGGAGGTTAACCGTCCACGCCGCGCCCACCAGCGCGCCAAACCGGGTAAAAAGACCCAGCACCAGGCTCAAGCCGATCAGCACCTCGGTAACCGTGGTGATCCATCCAAAAAGATAAACGTTCGGTTGGACAATCTGACGGACGAAATCGGCATACAACTGAATGACGGGGTACTGAACTTCCATGTTCAGCCACAGACACAGGCCGGCATCGGGGCAGCCGAAAGAGGGCGGGGGTTTCCATGTAAGTTGCAACAGCCAGAAAATGCCCAGCAACACGCGCATTCCAGTTACGAGCGCGCCTGCGAAGTCCTTTGACCAAAACTTACTCGTCTTCATCCCTTTTCCTCCACTCTATCATCTCTATCATCCGCACCCTGCGCGAGCTTGCCAGCCGTTGTCTCAACCTGCGACAGACGCTCACGCGGCAGCCATCTTCTGTACCAGTTGCGCAAAAAATTGCGTTTGACGCCGAGCCGATACATCAACTCAATCGATCCGGTGACACACAACGTTTTAAACACACCGTTGTGCACATGGCGCCTGGAATCCACTTGCACCGGAGCCGTGATCGTTGTGAGCGGCCCGATCCGGCGCAACAATCCTGCAAAGTCCCAGTCCGAGGCGAACCCAGTTGTGGGATAACCGCCGCACCGTCTGAACACCTCCGCGCGAATAAATGGGGCCGTATCGCCCGCGTACCAGCAGAACCGGCGCGTGCGCGCCTGCCATACGCGCTGCACCCACTTTAACATAATCCGCTCACTGGCCGGGACAGTCCCGCTGAACACTGGCACAAACCCGCCGCCAATCACACGCGGATCGGACAGCGCCTGGTTCACTTTCTCAAACGCATTGGGCGGCAGTTGCACGTCACAATGCAGAAAGACGAGTACTTCGCCACGCGCGCTTTCCGCACCCAGGTTGATCTGCCGGCCGATATCGGGCGTGGCGCCCGTTGGAACCTGTATGAGACGCGCCCCGCTGCGCACCGCCGCCTCGCGAGTCCCGTCGCTGCTGCCGCCATCCACCACAATTGTTTCGTGCTCGCCCGGCTGCTGGCGCACCGCTTCAACCGCCGCGGCAATAATCGCAGCCTCGTTTAAGACAGGTATGATGACTGAGATCATGGATGGGCGGACTATATACCCGAATTCTTACGAAAATCTTACGTCCTGCGTTGAACACTCAACCTGCGAATCTTCTGTTTGGGCGCAACTTTTGGGCATGGAAGCTCAGATCCCAGCGCGCGCCGCCAGCCAGTAATCGTGCATGCGCGCGGTTTAAATCGAGCGTGAGGCCGCTGCCTGGATTGTTGAGCTCATGGGTTTGCTATTATCCTCAGGCGACGCCACGACGCGCATCAACTCGATGCAGAAGCCGATGGTGTCCTGCGTATCGAGGTAGCAGAATGAATTGCCGGTCTGGGTGTACACGCCCCCCATCTCGACCTGAACGCCGTTCTGGGCCAGATGCTCAAGGATCGGGACGTCGTCTGACAGGGTGAACTTGATGTGATGGATGCCTTCGCCGTGCTGTGCGAGAAAATCGTGCCAGATGCTGGGTCCCTGCGCCGGTTCGATCAACTCCAGGTCGACCGTGCCGAGGTTCGCCGACGCAATGCGGGCCGTGAACTGGCCAGGTTGTCCATGGTACTGCTTGAGCATAGGGCCGCGCTCCACCGCCGGATAGTCGATGATGTGGAACGGCCCGATGCCAAAGAGGCGCATCAGGGCCGCCACTTTGGCGTCGAGGTCGCGGACGACGACGCCCACCTGCACGCACTGTTTGAAAAGGTTGCCCGGAATATCCATAAGGTCTGATTATCGTTGCACTATCGGCAGGAACGCGCTATGGGGGTACACATATTCCACCGCGCCGATGTCGCAGGCGCCCGCCTGTGGCCGACTGACCCCACGCTGGTCGGACGCCGGGCAACCAGTATTTGTGCCAGCGTTGATGACCGGGCTCCCGTGTAAGGGCAGGAAAGTCAGCGTGGAACCGCCGTTATTCTGCAGCGGGCCGAGCAGCGGGTCATAACCAATGAGGTTGCTGCTGAATAAAAGGTCCAAATTGCAATAATCGACGCCGTCTTTGACCAGGTTATTTCTGCCGGTGGCGGAGCCCTGGCAGTCACCCCCTGACGCGCTGCCGGCGATGATGATGTTAATCAGGACCAGGTTGGCGCTGGCGAAGTTCCTGATGCCGCCGCCAAAAAGCGTGGCCGTGTTGCTCATCAAGGTGCTGTTGGTCACGGTCAGCGCGCCGACGTTGGCGATGCCGCCACCGCTGTTGCCGGCGCTGTTGCTGACGAGGGTGCTGTTGACGATGGATGTCGTGTTGCCAATGTCGCTCATGATGCCGCCGCCGTTGTAGGCCGTGTTGCTCAGAAAGGTGCTGTTGGACACGCTGAGCGTGCCGTTGGCGCTTTCGATGCCGCCGCCACTTCCAGTGCCAGTGGCATGGTTGCTTGTAAAGGTGGTGTTGGTCACGCTCAATGACCCACTGTTGTAGATACCGCCGCCGTAACTGCTGGCTGTGTTGCTCATCAAGGTGCTGTCAGCCACTTGCAGCGCTCCCTCGTTGTACATGCCACCACCATTGGACGTGGTCGTGTTGCTCATCAAGGTGCTATTGTTGACTGCCAGCCTGCCCTTGTTGCTGATACCACCGCCACTGAGGGTGGCAAAGTTGCCTGTGATAGACCCGACGGTCACGGTCAGTTTGCCACCGCTGTTGTTCAAGATGCCGCCGCCGTTAGTGGCATGATTGCCTGATAAGGTGCTGGCGGTCATGGTCAGCAGATCGTTGGTGTCATTGTATATCCCGCCGCCGTCGCCAGTGGTCACATTGCCAGTGATGGTATCGGCGGTCAAAGTCAGTGTGCCGCCGGTGCTGTTCCAGATGCCGGCGCCTCTGGTGGTGGCCTGGTTGCCAGTCAAAGAAGTGAGAATCATGGTCAGGGAGTTCCAGTTGGCAATGGCGCCGCCGTCGGTAGCTGAATTAACCTGGAAAGTGCCGTTGATAATGGTGGCCGGCCCGGCGTTCAACACGCCGCCGCCATAGACGGCCTGATTGCCCGTCAATGTAGTCAGAAACAGGTACATGCTGCCGCCGGCGTTGTAGATGCCGCCGCCGTAGATCGTGCTCGTGTTGCTGATGAAGGAGCCGAATGTCACGGTCAGCGTGCCGGCATTGTTGATGCCGCCGCCAGCAGAATCGTGGCCGTGCGCAATGGTGATGAATGTCAGAGCGAGTGCATGACCGGCATTGACGGTCAGCACGCGGTGCGCATCATTGCCGCTGATAACGATGGCATGGCCAGAGCCGTCGATGGTGATGTCGTTATTGATGGCCGGCAGGGTGCTGGTCAACACGATGGCGCCGTTGAGACCCGCCTGAAAGACGATCGTGGTCGGCGTGGCGGCGGCATTCGCGGCGTTGATCAGGTCGCGCAGCGAGCCAGCGCCGCCATCGGTCAGCGTCGTGACCGTGACCGTGGACGTGCCCGCATCAACTACCTGCGCCTGCAGCAATCCGGCGCAGACCGCTAACAAGACCGCCAGCCCGCCCGCCGCGAGCAGCCGGCTGAACTGCAATGTCCAACCTGACAATAGAAACCGTCGTATCATCATCACATCATCTCCTATTCAATCCAACACCATTACATCCAATCAAAATCAGTCAATCCGTGCGCGGCGGTCCAGGCCGGCCGTCCACCGGTAGCGTCGCGGGCGATTCCAGAGCTCGACAGCACTCCGTTGAAATCCGCACAGGCCTGGCTAGCGCTGCAGCGTTGGCAAAAATGTCGCCCACGGCGACCACTCCACCGCGCCGATGTCGCACTTGCCGCCCAGCGGCCGCCGGAAGCCGCGCTGATCGAAGGCCGGGCACGCTGGCGCGGCGTTGGTTCCCGCGTTGATTGCCGGGCTGCCCGGCAGGGGCGCCATGCTCAGCGTCCCGAAGAGGCCGCTGTTGCCGTTCAGCTGCAGCGGGCCCAGCAGCGGGTCAGAGCCGACGATGTTGCCGTTCGCGCCATTCGTCAGTGCGCAGGCCGAATATCCGCTGTCTTTGATCAGGTTATAGCTGCCGGTCACTGCGTAAAAAGTCCTGCAATCACCTCCCTGCATGCTATTGGCAATGATGGTGTTGGTCATGGACAACGTCCAGGCGCTGCTGAGACCCCCACCACCGCCGGTGCTGGCCGTATTATAGACAAGGGTGCTGTTGATCAAGTACAGCGTGCCGGCGTTGCTGATGCCGCCGCCGGTGTAGGCCGTATTGCTCCTGATGGTGCTGTTGGTCAGGTTCATCATGCTGGTGAAGTCGTTGTAGATGCCGCCGCCGTTGATCGCGCTCATGTTGCTGATCAAGGTGCTGCTGTTCACGGTTGCCGTGCCCCTGTTTTCGATGCCGCCGCCACCCACTTGCGCAGTGTTGTTCATCAGGGTGCTGCCGTTCACGGTCAATAACTGATTGTTATAGTTGAAGATGCCGCCGCCATCGACAGTGGCCGTGTTGCTCATCACGTTGGTGGTGTTCACGGTCAGCGTGCCAAAGTTCATGATGCCGCCGCCGTTGCTGGACGCGTTACTCACCAGGGTGCTGTTGGTCACAGTCAGCGTGCCCTCGTTTTCGATGCCGCCGCCGTAACTGCTGGCGGTGTTGCTCAAAAAGGTGCTGCTGCTGATGGTCGCGGCCAGCGAGTTTGCGTTGCTGATGCCGCCGCCGTAATCGGCTGTATTGCTCAACAAGGTGCTGTGGGTCACGGTCAGCGTGGCATAGTTGTTGATACCGCCGCCATCGCTGGTGGACGAGTTGCTAACCAGGGTGCTGCTGATCATGGTCATTGTGTCATTGTTCCAGATGCCGCCGCCGAGGTAAGCCGTGTTTCTCACCAGGGTGCTGCTGATCACGGTCAGCGTGCCCGCGTTGAAGATAGCACCGCCGGTGCTGGCTGTATTACTC
>Ga0118677_10015831_pt1 | contig 10427 bp, 13 predicted proteins | sample AliMusrvi5mmetaG_FD_86154 | JGI IMG/M metagenome (GOLD analysis project Ga0118677, IMG submission 86154)
GTGTCAGCCTCCGCCTGTTCCACAACGAGGCCCGAGGCGGACAGGTGGCGCAGTGGCCGGAGGACCGAGTTGTGCTCCATCGCAGTGGTGACCACCCGGCCGCCGCCCGAAAGAAGGCCCACGAGCACGATGTTCAGGGCTTCGGTAGCGTTCTTGGTGAAGATGACATGCGAGGGGTCGTCCAGGGAGAACAGCTCGCCGAGGCGCTCCCGGCATGCCAGGACGGTCCTGCCCGCGTCGATCGCCATCCGGTGGCCTGCCCGGCCGGGGTTTCCGCCGCCCTTTGTCAGGGCCCGCGTGACAGCCCGCGGAACCCCGGGCGGCTTGGGCCAGGAAGTGGCGGCGTTGTCCAGGTAGATCTCCCTCATCATCATCGCCTTCCTTCCCGCCATGTCCCGCCATGCGACCATCAACCAATGATTTCGGTGATTGTAGCAGAAAAAGCGGGCGGTGCAAACTTCTTTCCGAACGTGCGCAGGCCTGCGCGGCTTCCCGCCACCGTTTACTTCGTCCTTCCGTATGGGTATAGTTGAAGCATCCAAAAGGAGGGCCGCATGGCCGTCGTTCGCGGAATCCACAACGCCTTGGCGGGAGTGCTGGCCGCCGTGGTCTTCGCGGTCTTCTTCCTCTTCCTCGACCTGGGCCTCGTCATCTCCGCCATCTGCGGTGTCGTCGGCCTCGTCGCGGGTATCCTGCTCTTCCCTGCGCCCAAAAGCCTGGACCTTGGGTCGGGCGTCAAGCCCGAGGAGCTGCGCGAGGCGTTGGCTGGCGGAGACCGCTCCCTCGTCGCGCTCAGGAAGGCCGCGAAGGCGATAACCGACAAGGTTGCGGCCGCCAAGGTGGCGGAGATCGCGAAGCTGGTCGAACGCATCCTGGACGACATCCGCAAGGATCCCAAGGACCTGAGGAACGCGCGGCAGTTCCTCGGCTACTACCTCGACGCGACGATAAAGATTGTGGAACGCTATGTCGAACTATCCGCGGAGGGGCTCAAGGACCAGTCCGTCCAGGCCTCGCTGCGCAAGGTCGAGGGCATGCTGGAGACGATCCGCGCCGCCTTCGAAAAGCAGCTCGCGATGCTGCTCTCGGACGACGTCCTGGACCTCGACACGGAACTCGGACTGCTCGAAAAGACGATACGCATGGAAGGCCTCGGAGACGACACGCCTCCGCCGAAGGCATAAAAAGGAGCGAATCATGAGTGACATCGTTAGTCTTGGAGGGTCACCCGCAGGAAGCGGCGCAGGCGCCGCCCTGGACCTCAGCAGGCTCGCCCCCGAGGACCTGGCCCGAGCCAAGGACATCGCCAAGGGAATATCCATCGACGACAGCCAGTCCATCATCCAGTACGGCGTCGGCGCGCAGAGCAAGATCTCCGGCTTCTCCGACACGATGCTCCAGCAGATCCGGTCCAAGGACGCGGGCTTCGTGGGCGACTCCCTCCAGCAGCTCGTGCTGCGGATCAAGGACGTCGACGTCGGCTCCCTTGGCAAGGGAGGCGGCCCCTTCGCCGGCGTCCCCATCCTGGGCGCCCTGGTGGACTCGGTGCGCAAGTTCATGGCGCGTTACGAGAAGCTCTCCACCCAGATCGAGACCATCGTGCAGGACCTCGACAAGGCGCGGATGATCATGCTCCGGGACATCACCATGCTCGACAACCTCTACCAGAAGAACGTCGACTACCTCCACGAGCTCGACCTCTTCATCGCCGGCGGCCAGATCAGGATCGAGGAGCTTAGGCGTGTCACCCTGGGCGAGTACGAGGCCAGGGCAAAGACCTCGGGCGACGCGATGGACGCGCAGCGGCTCAACGACTTCAACCAGTTCCTGAACCGCTTCGAGAAGAAGCTCTACGACCTCAAGATCTCCCGCATCGTGTCCATCCAGACAGCGCCTCAGATCCGCCTCATCCAGGGCAACGACCAGGCCCTCGTCGAGAAGATCCAGAGCTCGATCATGACCACGATCCCCCTCTGGAAAAGCCAGATCGTCATCGCGATCAGCCTCCTGCGCCAGAAGAAGGCCCTGGAGATCCAGAAGAGCGTCACCGACACCACCAACGAGCTCCTTGCAAAGAATTCAGAGATGCTCAAAGACTCGAGCCTGGCGGTGGCCCGCGAGTCCGAGCGCGGCATAGTCGAGGTCGAGACCCTCAAGAAGGTCAACGACGACCTCATCGCGACCATCGAGGAGACCCTCAGGATACAGGCCGAGGGAAGCGCCAAGCGGGCGCAGGCCGAGGCAGAGCTCTCCAAGATCGAGGCCGACCTCAAGGCGCGGCTCTCGAGCGCCAAGGCTTAAGGGGGAAATCATGAAACGAGTCGTCATCGGGATAGTGATACTGGTGCTCGTCGTCGGCGCGGGCGCGGCGTACAAGTTCCTCATAGCGCCGGGCGCCGGCGGATCGGGCGGGGCCGGCGGAGCCCTGCAGTTCGCCAGGGTGGAGAACCCGAAGATACAGGGGATCGGCGGCTACGCCCTGTCGTCCGTCGACCTCGGCGAGGGGCCGGTCCCCCTGCTCAGGATACCGCTGGACACCTGGGGCGGCTACGCGGCCCTCTTCGCGGCGAACGGCGGCATCAAGCCGTCCAAGGATTCGCAGTTCTACAAGAAGGGAAAGTTCGCCGTCGAACTCGTGAGTGAAGAGAGTTCGCAGGCCCAGCTCGATGGCTATGCCTCGGGCAAGTACCCGATAATCTGGGCGCCGATGGACAGCCTGCCCCTGCTCTACGACGCGCTCAAATCCGACAAGCGCGTCCTGCCCCGCGTGCTCGGCCTCTTCGACTGGTCCGCCGGCGGCGACGGCATCGTCGTGCGCGACAGCGTCAAGCGGGCCGCCGACCTCAAAGGCCAGATCGTCCTCACCTCAAGCAACACCCCCTTCAGCTTCCTCCTGCTGTGGTACCTCGCGCAGAACGGCCTCTCAGGACAGGACGTCAAGGTCGTCTACATCGACGACGGCCCCAAGGCGCTGAAGCTCTTCAAGTCCGACAAACGCATCGCCGCCTGGGTGACCTGGACGCCCTTCCTCACCGACGTCGTGCAGTCATCGTCACCGAGCTACGTGGCGGGCACCCGCGTCCTCATCTCGTCCCGCGACGCCAACCAGCTCATCGCGGACACCTACATCGTCCGGAACGACCTCTTCCAGGACAAGCCCGACCTGATGGCCTCATTCTGCGAGGCCATGATGGAAGGCTCCCGGCTCGTCGCCGAGGGCTCGGGCGCCGCCTTCAACGCGATGGCCACATTCTACAAACTCCCCAACGCCTCCGAGGCCAAGGCCATGCTCTCAGACGTGCACATCGCCAACTTCCCCGAAAACCAGATGTTCTTCGACGAGGCCAACCCCATCGGCGCGCAGAAGATATTCCTCCTGGCGCAGGAGTACTACAAGCAGCTCGGCGCCCTCGGACCATCCGTCAGCTACGAGCCCGACCGTGTCCTCGCCCCCGCGCCCCTGCAGTCACTGGCCAAGAAGGGCCTCTTCGCCGCCCAGAAGAACACGATACGCGATAGCTTCAACAAGAAGGCCTCCTTCGACATCGGCGACCTCGAGAGCCAGCGGGTGGTCCTCACCAACAGCATCCAGCTCTGGTTCGAGGCCCAGAGGCTGGACTTCGACCTGAAGTCGGACCGGCCCGAGATAAAGGAGAACATAGCCCTCCTCGGCAAGGTCGCCGAGCAGACCTCCTTCCTCGGCACCACCGTCGTCAAGCTCGTCGGCTACCTGGACACCAGCAAGGTGGCCGACTTCAAGGCCCAGGGCAACCAGGCCTTCATCGAGGCCTCAGCCCAGGCCAAGCTCATCTCCAAGAAGCGCGCCGAGTTCATCAAGTCGGTGCTGGTGCAGACCTACAAGATCGACGCCCAGCGGATCGTCACCGAAGGCCGCGGCTGGGACAACCCGCTCGACGAGAAGGACCCCGCCAAGAACCGCCGTGTAGAGGTCAAGTTCATCTCCCTCGAATAGGAGGCAGGCCGTGAAACCCAACAGGTCCTTCGCCGCGATGGCGGCCGTCATTGGGGCCGCGATGCTGCTGGCCACCCTCAGCTCCTGCACGCCCCGCCAAACGGCCGTGAAAGGCTACACCCTCCAGTTCGGAAAGGACTTCAGGGCAGGCATGAACTCGGTGGACGAGCTAGGCCTGTCCATCGTCCTCCTCGTCGACGTGTCCGGCTCCATGGCGGACCCGCCCGCCGGTGGTGGCTCGCCCAAATACATCCAGGCCGCCCAGGCCTTCGGGACCATAGCCGACTTCCTCGAGGGCTTCGCCGCCCGGCACAGGGACCTCGTGGTCAAGGTCGCCATCCTCAAGTTCAGCGACCAGGTCAAGCTGGTCCTCCCACTCACCACCCTCGACGAGCGCGGAACGCACGCCCTCCAGGGCATCGCATCCAACCCGAAGAACTTTCGCCCCGAGGGCAAGACCGCCATCGGCTCCGCCATCGAGGCCGGGAGCGAGTTGCTGGCCCAGTCGGGAACCATCTTCCGCAGCATGATCGTCGTGACGGACGGTGAGAGCAACATCGGGACCGACCCCTCAGAGGTCATCGACGCCATCTACGCCGACAGGAACAGCGCCTCCACCAAGGACATGCCGGTGGGCACCGCCACACAACTCCTGAGCTTCGTTGGCTTCGACAGCGACTCGGGCAGCTTTGGCCCCTTCCACGACCGGGGCGCCAGGATCACCTCGGCGCAGGACCAGGCTGGCCTGGAATCGGGCCTCAAGGGCCTGCTCGAGGCCGACATCACCAAGCTCGAGGCGGCGCCCTAGCACTGAGTCCCAGGGACAGGGAGAACAGCATGACACCGACCGAAAGCGTTCCCGGCCTGTACCGCGTGATCCCGCTCCAAGCCTTCCGCCGCACCCCCGGCGTCGCCTTCGACATCCTGCCGGGCAGGCTCGTGCCCAAGGTGGACGCGATCGACCGCGTGCTCCACCAGAAGGGCGCGCTCTCGCCCGGCCCCGTCGGCGAGGTCGCGCGGCCCTGGTATCGCCACGAACATCAGGACGACAACCTCCTCGTCCTCGCGGGCGTCAGGCACGTGGACATCTACACAAGTGAGCACGGCCGCGTCGAGAGCTTCGACGTCCACCCCGACCGCATCGAGCGCGGGGGAAAAACCTGGTACGACGGTCCCGCGATCCTCGTGTGGCCGCGCATGGTGTTCCACCGCATACGCTCGGGCGACCAGGGCTCGGCCTCCGTCAACCTCGCCACCCACTACGAAGGCTGGAACGTGCGCAACAACTTCGACGTGTTCTCCCTCGACCCGGACACCGGCGAGTTCCAGGTGATCCGCGAGGGCTGGATGGACCAGGATCCGCAAGGGGAAACCTAGCCGCGAATCAAGCCGTCCGGGGAAGGCAACCTTTCGAAGCCGCGCAAGGTTTCCTTCCCCAGGCCCCAACCTTCCAAAGCTAACAAGGAACCTTCCCTGGACTGCAGGCCGCGCCTGAGGCCGGCGATCATGGTTGGCCCGGATGGCATCTTCTTTTATACGCCGCTGATGAAAACAAAGAACCGGTGGACTTCGAGGGTCTGGGTCCAGTCGAAGTCAAACCACAGCCTTCTAAGCCAACGGCATTTCAAGCGACCTGATCAATGGAATAAATGGAACGCTGTTTACATTCCAACGCCGGTTCCAGATAGCCGCCGGGAACAATGGCTCACTGTGTGTCTTCACGAGGATCTCCCATTTCTCTTCGTTCTCGAACGGTTTGCCCAGATCCGTCATCTCATCTGCACTCAGAAAGCTGAGGTAGACAAGGACCACCGGATACCCCAACTCGGTAAGCTTGAAGGCCGAAGCGAATCGGTTCGACATTTGGTAACGCGAGTCTCGGGACAATTTCCAGGTGGACTCGGTTGAAATTGTGAAAGGTTCATTTGTCGCATGGATCGCCTCAGCGATCCGTTGGTGATTCCTGATCTCGCCGTCCGAAGCACCCTCCTTGAGTGGCTTCGGGCCCTCTTCGTTCATCAGTTCCTTGTCATGCGCTTTGGCTTCGACCAACATGATGCCGGGCCTGCCTTCGATGGTGCAGGTCGAGGCAATATCGAAACTTGGCCCTTTCTGTAGACCACCTCTGAAGATATCGAACCACCAGTGTTTTATCTGCTCGCAATGCTCATTGCCAAGCAATCTGGTTGCTTTGTGCAACTCGGCTTCGTCTGTCTGCTCGAATCCTTGCGGCATCCAGCTATCGTTTGGAGAAACGTTTGCGAAAGGCGACACCAGGTTCGTCAGCCTTGCCGCCACGTCTTCTACAGACCCATGGGTCAGCAGGTGACATCGCGGCTTGCTGCCACGCCGATCCTTCGGTTCAAGTCGCTCAAGTAGACTGTTCATACGGGCTCCTCTTCGTCGGATTCGATCTCGTCGTCTATGTTAGCCTCAATTTCGATGTTTACACCGGTGATTTTCGCATTTTACATGCACTGTTTCATAGTCACTCATGCCCGATCCTCGGGCGGCGGCAACCGTCGGGCAGCGCTCTCCAGGTCTAGTTCAATGGCTTGGTGCAGATGCGCGCGCAAGAGGGGCAAGGGCCGCAATTCGGTGAGATATTCGCCGACGCGGATGGACTTGGCATCCAACTGGAGGAGTTCGACTTGCTCGGCGTCGGCGGAGGCGCACAGGATGAGTCCGATCGGGGCTTCCTCACCTGGCGCGCGATCGTTCTTGTCCAGCCAGCGCAGGTAGAACTCCATTTGGCCGACATGGGCGGGTTCAAAGGATTCCAGCTTCGTTCCAGGAGCACACCTTCGATCTCGCGCAGGATGGCGCTCTCCATGTCCTGTCGCTGTAGGCACCCTGAAGCCCGAATAGATCAAGGAGGTAGGGATCGCGAAATACGGTATCAGGGCTCATATGTCCGTCTCTCAGTTTCACTAACTCCATGGCGATCACGGATTCCGGCTTATTTTAACAGTGCTGTGCACTCGAACAGCATGCCACCGATTTTGCGCCATGGGGTACGCACATCCCAAAGCTCGATGCGGCACATCTCGGCGTAGAAATCACGGACATGCGGATTCTTGATGGGGAGCAACGCATGGAAATGAGACCAGCTCAATTGTTGTGACAGTGTCACGACAATTGATTCCTCGGGGAATAACTTCGAGAATTGGTTCATGCGGGCGATTTCAGCATAGCTGAAGCCACGACCATACTCAGCTGTCAATTCTCGGGGCACCGGAGTTCCGAACTCGGCATCCGGAATTCCGCACTCGGTAGCCGGAGTTCCGAACTCGGCAACCGGAGTTCCGAGCTCGGCAGCCGGAGTTCCGAGCTCGGCAGCCGGAGTTCCGAGCTCGGCAGCCGGAGTTCCAAGCTCGGCAACCGGAGTTCTGAACTCGGCAACCCGGGTTCCAAGCTCGGCCGCCGGAGTTCCGAACTCGGCCGCCCGGGTTTTAAGGTCCAGCAGAGAACCGTCTGGGGAAGTCAACCTTTCGAAGCCGCGAAAAGAGGGACAGCCGCGTAGTGATGGTATGGACGTGGGTGTCCTTCTTCAAGACTTGCCCTCATTTTTGTTTCGCGCAAGGGCGCAAAGAACGCCAAGAGGGAAATCCCAGATATGCCATGATTTCATTTCCTTCCCCATCCTTTGCGCCCCTTGCGCCTTGGCGCGAAATCTTCTTATATTGAAATCCGAAACCCCATTCAGGTGAGGATACTCAGGCAACACGGACGAGCTCCCCCATCTGTTCAAGCATTTCCCCGAATCTGACGCCTCCGAACAGGTCGACGAGGTCGGCCTCACGGTGAAGACAAGTGAGCAGTTCCCCCAGGACCTGGAAGTAATTTTCGCTTGGCAAAAGCCTGACACCGAAGTCCCAGTCGGAACTCTCATCCGAGTCGCCCCTCGCCATAGACCCGAACAGGTACACTTCCTGGGCGCCGAAACCTTTCAGGGTTCGGATCGCGATTTGGAGGTCGGCGCGGTCCTGGTCGGATAAACGCGAGAGCATTTCTTCCACGGGCATGTCCTTCCTACCTTCTCTCACATCATGTCAGAAGACAGCCTCAGTTCAAAGTCGCTGGCCCGCTTCTCGGGGCTCAGGCCGGCTGATGGGTCTTGAGCCAATCCTTCAGGGCATGGTCTACGCGGGACTGCCAGCCGCCTCAAGTGACGCGGAAGGATTCCACCACATCGCGGGTGAGACGGATGGAAATCAACTCCTTGGTGGGAGCTTTTTGGGTACCGCGAACACCCAGTTTGAGCAACAGAGACGCAGGCACCCTGCGCAAGGGGGGTGAGCGTATCGCACTTTCCTCCAAGGAATTCTCCCTCCTCGCTTATCCTGCGGGAGAGAATGGCAAGCCGCCCAGCCTCGCTAGATCGTCACCGAGCGCGGCTTCGGTTGCCGCTTCGAGCATAAACCTTGTGGCAGCGTTTGCCCCTTTGCCGAAATCGCTCCGGAGGTGTATTCTATCAATATGAACAGGATATCTATAGACCCATCCATATGTCATGGGAAACCCGTGATCAAAGGGACGCGCATTCTGGTTGCCAATCTTCTCGCTGACCTCGCCGTTGGGCGCACACCTGCCGAAATCGGCGAAGACTACCCTGGTGTTTCCGAAGAGGACATTCGCGCCGCCCTTGAACTTGGTGCGGAACTGGCGTCCTTCGAAACGATCAACCTCTCCGCTGCGGTATGACGATTCTGCTCGACGAGAATTTTCCGCGTCGAATCGTCCCCTTTCTGGAAATCCGAAGCCATTCAATCGTTGATATCCGGGGAACGGACAGGGAAGGGAATTCGGATATCGCGCTGTTCGATTTGGGGCGATCTTTGAAGGCGGCGATTTTCACAACCGACAGGGACTTCCTGACCCAGATCCACCGCACCCATCGCGAACATGATGGCATCCTGATTGTGACTCTCGCCAGACCGAATGCAGAATCGATTGTCCTTGAGACGATTCTCTTCCTTGATCGAATACCGGTTTCAGAATGGAGCAATCGTTGTTACGTCCTTGCTGGGGCTGGTTCCTGCAGGATATTCAGCTGACAGGCCCGGAGGATCAGACCTCTGGGCCTATCTCGTCGAAAAGCCGCTATGGTCATCATTTATGGCAATGCAATGGACGTTCGCACCTCTGCGAATTGCCTCGCGCCCAGGCTCCTATTCGGATTTTCTGAGCCGATCCAGCGCTTTGAGGTAACGGTTGAGGCGTTCCACGTCCGCCAGCCCGATGGTGGAAAGCCTCGTCACGTCGAGGTTGTCCTTGAGGTCGGCGATCTTGACCCGCCGCGCCAGCGGGTCAGCGGCCGCACGCTCGATGAACCGGCCGTAGTTTTCGGGCCCCTTCTCGTCGGCCGTCTTGGTGACCGCGTTCAGGGCTTTCAGCAGGCGCTCGGGCAGCAAGCGCCGCGCCTCGTCGGCGATGTCGGGCGAGCCGTCCTCGAGGACATCGTGCAGGACGGCAACGATCCGCTCTTCCAGCGTTTCCAGGCTCAGCATGACCCTCAATGGATGCAGGACGTAAGGCTGCCCCGCCTTGTCCTTCTTCCCGGCGTGCGCCCTGACCGCGATGGCGATCGCCTTTTCCAGCATGGCGCTGTCACTGACCGCGCCTGCGCCCGAGCGCTCTCCCGCTCCCTCGTTGGACATCATGGACCTCCTTCTAAACTCCCACACCGTTCCTGTTTCTTACCTCTTCCCCATCCGCAGGAAAGGTTCCGCCACGTGTGCCTGTCCAGGCCCTCGATGCCCGAATAGCCGGTGATGACCTAAATGGGGAACTGGGTTTCGATGGAGGGGGTGGTCATGCTTGTTCTCCATCCGACAGAAATATGTTGATCTCTTGTTTGATCTTGCGCCAAAGAGATGGATACCGCAGAAGCTTGTCCCGCACCTTGCCCGGATCGAGGCGGGAACTGTAGTGGTTCCTGTAGAAATGGCGGAACGAGAGAAACTCCTTCAGCGCATCAATCTCACGATCCATTTCTTCCGTTGCAAACTTTATTTTTATCACAAGCGTTTCAGGCAACACGGACGAGCTCCCTCACCTGTTCGAGCATTTCCCCGAACCTGACGCTTTCGACCAGGTCGACGAGCTCGGCTACCACAACCCCATGGCGTGGGTGTGGCGCAAGGACGAGGCCCTCGGCTACATCGAGAGATGGGACGCCCAATCCCCGCGCAACGCCTACATCCTCAGCCTCATGGCCCGCGCCCGGAAAGGGTTGCGCGACAACCCGGGCGTCCAGGTCGCCCTGACCGGGATGACGGAAGCGGACCCCTGCGACCAAGCCGCTTGGCGCAGACTCGACGACGCCAAGAGGTACTGGTCCAGCGGGATATTCCCCTCCGGCCGGATCTACAAGACCCTTTCCCAGGAAGAGCTCAACACAGCCAGCCCCCAGCGCATCATCTACGAAGGCCGCTCCGGCGGGCTGCGGGCC
>Ga0118677_10015832_pt1 | contig 10427 bp, 6 predicted proteins | sample AliMusrvi5mmetaG_FD_86154 | JGI IMG/M metagenome (GOLD analysis project Ga0118677, IMG submission 86154)
TTATATGGTTATACCGGTTTTATTTTTATTTTAAATATTTTTTATGAGACGATTAGCTGTTTTTTACGCTCTTTTTTTTATTGGGATTGGGGTATTTGCCCAATTGAATCCTTCACCGGCATCTGTCTTACCAAAGAAGCAAATCACGCGTTCAGATAGTTTGAAATCAAAAGCAGGAATTCCCGTACAGCGGCACAAAAAGATGATTTTGACTTTGGATACCCTGACCATGAGCGATTATACCTTGAGCATCGAACGGGTGAATGATAATCTGAATGCCATCGGGGATAGTGCCAAATTAGGATTTGATGTGGTGAAGATTGCACGGAGAATCGATTTCATGACGAATAACATCATGCTTATCCGGCAAAATATTAGGGATAGAAATACAGTGTTTAATATTAAGAACCAATTTCTTTACCAGAGTTTTACTGCAAAACTGGATGAGGAAACTGATCAGGTTCATGATCAGCTCGGCATTTTGTACAAGAGAGTATATCATGCAAAACAACACCTTAAAGTTGTATTGGCAGATTCCATTTTCAGGAAGTTATATGCAGATAAGGAACTTCGCGCCACCTTTGACAAAAAGCTGATCCGGCTGGAATGGAAGTGGAACAGAACCGATAGTTTAACCAAAGCGAATGTTGATACTCTGAATGCGATGAAAGTCAGATTGTCAGACAATTCGATTATTTTGTCGAATATGCTGAATATGCTGAATAACCGGCTGGATAAGGTAGTACCAAAATTGCTTGGACAGGAAGTAACATCTTTGTGGGCAACAGAGCGTTTAAAAACTGCAGGTCATGAGCCCCCCAAAAACCCGATAAGCATAATGGACAGTGAACAAAAGGCAGTCGGATATTATATAACCCAGACTTCCGGGGAGAGGACCCTGGTCGTAGTTTTTGGAATTCTGCTATTTACCTGGCTATTTCTCAAACGAAAGCTAATAACCACATTAAGGCATAATAATACCTACAGCTATTTAAATCTTCATTACCTGAATAACTTTCCGGTTCTTTCGCTGGTCGTTTTATTGCTATGCCTCATGCCATTTTTCGATGCCTATGCACCTACTTCATATATATCCATAGAATATTTCCTTTTGCTGGTTGCTTCGTCCATTATTTTACAGAGCAAGGTGGATCGTCTATTTCTGATAAACTGGTATGCGCTTGCTGCCTTGTTCATTGCCGATGTCCTTGCCTATTTTTTGATTGAGCCAACACTTGGAGAAAGGGTATTGCTTTTAGCCATACATGCGGGTATCGTTCTATTCACAGTCCGACTCTACCGTACCTTACGAAAAGAGATGCCCTATGTCGCATTTATAAAATCAGCTCTTGTTATCGGTATCATATTAGCTGGTGTGGGCATATTGGTGAATATATTTGGCCGTTTCTCACTTTCGGGGATGATAGGTATAGCCTCAATATTCGCTGTTACACAAGCTGTGGTCTTAATCCTCTTTGTAGAAGTGATTTTAGAGATTATTTTGATTCAGCTTTTAAGCAGCCGGTTGAAAAAGGGGATTGACAAACCTTTTGATAGTAGTATCGTGATTGACAAAATCAAAATGCCATTGATTCTTATTGCAGTTCTTATATGGCTGATCATGTTTGCCTCCAATTTAAACATCTATCATACACTAAGTAATGAAGTGGTTGAAGTGCTAACCCGGACAAGAACGCTTGGGAGTATCTCCTTTCAATTGCTGAGTGTAATTCTGTTTTTCGTAATCATCTGGTTTGCTCACATTTTGCAACGACTTTTAAGCTTTTTATTTGGTGAAATCGGAACTGATGCGGAGGATCTGACCACTGAAACCAAAGGTCAGCATTCCCGGTTGCTCATCACCCGTTTGCTGGTGTTGATCGGTGGTTATCTGATCGCCATTGCAGCATCCGGATTACCGATTGACAAACTAACCTTTTTATTGGGCGCTTTAGGCGTAGGTATCGGTATGGGGCTGCAAAGTATTGTGAACAACTTCGTGTCGGGTATAATCCTTATCTTTGATGGATCATTGCAGATTGGAGATGAAATAGAAGTAGCCGGACAGGCGGGAAAAGTGAAAGAGATCGGATTGCGTTCCAGTACACTCCATACGCCTGACGGTGCTGAAGTCATTATTCCAAATGGGAATATCCTGGCGCAAAACATTGTAAACTGGACCTTCAGCAACAATGAAAGAAGGGTTGTTCTCACCTTTTCACTGAAAGGCAATGAATTGGATGCCAATATAATTAATGAAATAATTAACGGGACAATCAAAAATATTCCCAATGTGGTATCCAAAAGAAAACCAGTTATTTTATATACCAAAGTAACACCCGAAACCTGTTCGTTAACCATCCGTTTTTGGAGTATTATAAGCAATGCCGATCAGGTAAGGAGTGAAGCGATGCTTCGGCTGAGTGCCGCATTTCATTCCAGGGAGATTGGTTTTGAATAGATCCCCAAACTAAATCCGACAAATCATGAAATCCGAATCTTCTCCCTTTATACCAAAACAAGATCGCCGCGGTTTTGTAAAGTCACAGCTCATCTTTGCCCTCGGCGCATGTGCTACGGGTGGAAATATCTCAAAAGCATACTCTGCTCCATCCCATTCATTAAATCCCGCGACAATTTCTTCAGAGGATCTTAGGGCGAAGTATCAGGAATGTTTGGGTGGTCCTTTCCCAGAACGGGTTTCCTTAAATACGCAAATTCGGGTAATCACTCAGAAAGATGGATATCGTATTGAATCATTGACCTATGAATCGCAAAACAGGGAAAGAATACCTGCATTGCTCTTAGTGCCTGATGGGGTTAATGCAGATCATCCGGCACCCGGTATTGCTGTATGGCATCAGCACAACGGGCAATATTTTTTAGGTAAATCGGAACCCACCGGACTTGCCGGTAATCCTATGCATCATACGGGGGTTGCACTGGTACGGGAAGGATATGTGGTAATTTGTCCCGATGCAATTTGTTTCGGAGAGCGTCAGGATCCCACTGGGAAATTGAAAGACGGGGCGTACGAACGTTTTGAGTTTCTCCGTGAAGTTGTCAGAGGCCGCAGCCTTGCATGGAGAAATGTATTTGATATGAAACGAGCGATTGATCTTCTTTGTTCCCGCCCTGAAGTCAAGCAAGATCGGCTGGGCTGCTATGGTCACTCCATGGGTTCAACACACTCCTGGCTTGTTGGTCCGCTGGAGCCCCGGCTTAAATGTGTCATCGGTAACTGTTGCCTGCCAACCTACGATGCTATTGAAGAGGAACATCTTCTTCATTGTTTCCCTAATTTCGTACCGGGATGGAAAAATTATGGTGACACACCTGATATTGCGGCACTAATAGCGCCAAGAGCTCTTCACCTGAATCTTGGAGAGAAAGACTCAGGTACTCCGATTGAATCAGCACGCCTTGGAATACAAAGGATTACAGATGCCTACCGAAAGGCGGGTGTACCAAATAAGTTCACCTTTTTTATTGAACCGGACACCGGACATGTGCTTAGTAATGCCATGTGGAAACGGGTGAAAGAGTGTTTCGAACGACATTTGAAAACGGTTTAGCGTGAATAATTCATGAACCGAAAAATAGCGAATTTTATAATTTTTTCAACGATTCAATTTACAAAATTAAGTTCAAAGGTAGGTTATCAATTGCTTGTGCTTTGGCTATTTGGCCCGGCATTCCCACAAATCTGTCACAATCACCCGAAGCAGGTTCTTCCAGCTGCCCGCTTTATAATTAGTCAGGCCTGTTATAAAACGGATACCGCGTTGTCCTTAACTCCAGTCCATCAACTCTTTGCTGCCGGGTGTCCCCGATACAGGAAACCAGCGCTTTGAAGATGCTCGTTTGCCATTCAATATCTTTAATCAAAAGCAAACCACCATCTGAAGGTATCTAAAAAGCGGTGAAACTAACTTCAACGCGATTATTTTCTACTGATTGTAAATCGAAAAGTTTACCTTGGCAAATTGACCCACCAGTTGGTTGGCTAAGGTTTTTTCTTTAATTTTATCTCCTGAAAAGTTATAGGAATAAGGTTGTAAGTCGCTGTAAAATAATGAAATATCTTTGAATTTCATGAGCTTTTCTTCTTTTTTATGAATTATCCAGGTTAAAACGGGTTATGCAATGCTAAAATTATAAAATGCAAAGTTCAAAGTTCAAATTTCATAAAAATGACATCTGCCAAAATAATTGAGCTGCTTGCTCCCGCCAAAAATCTGCTCTGTGGTCGTGCTGCAATTGCCCATGGGGCAGATGCCGTATATATTGGCGGTCCAAAGTTTGGGGCACGCGAAGATGCCGGTAATTCGGTACGGGATATTGAACAGCTGGTTTCGGAGGCGCAGATCTTTGGGGTAAAGGTTTTCGTCGCACTAAACACTATCTTGTACGATCGTGAATTGGAGGAGGCCAGCCGGCAGATCAGAAATCTTTATGAAGCTGGTGTTGACGCACTAATCATCCAGGATACAGGAATTCTGGAAATGGATCTTCCTCCTTTGCCACTGCATGCAAGTACTCAGCTTCACAATTACCATGCTGAACAACTCAGATTTTTGGAAGCTGTCCATTTCAAAAGGGCTGTTCTGGCCCGCGAACTGAGTTTGGAACAGATCCGTGAAATCCGGAGCCAGACTTCAATCGAGCTGGAGGCCTTTATTCATGGAGCACTCTGTGTTAGTTTCAGCGGACGATGCTACCTGAGTTATGCCATTGGCGGAAGGAGTGCAAACCGCGGCGCTTGCGCCCAACCCTGCAGGAAACGATATACACTTTATGATTCAGAAAAACAGATAATTACAGCTGATCAGCATTTGCTGTCTCTCAAAGATCTGAATCATTCCCATTCAATAAGGGATCTGGCAGAAGCAGGAGTTCAGTCTTTAAAAATTGAAGGCAGGCTGAAAGATATCGATTATGTAAAAAACATAACTGCATTTTACCGTCAGAAGATAGATGCCTTTCTGGAGGATAAACCGGAATTTAATAAGGCCTCAGCAGGAAAGGTCGTCTATGGTTTTGAAGCCAATCCGGTTAAGTCCTTTAACCGCGGAGCAACGGACTATTTTCTGCATGGCCGGTCAAAGGAGATCACCTCGTTTGAATCTCCAAAGTTTTTGGGCGAAGAGTTGGGAGTCGTAGCCAAAGTGGTCCTGAACTATTTCGAATTGAAATCGGTTATTAAAATTGCCAATAATGACGGACTTGTTTTTATTTCCCCATTGGGCAAAAGCATAGGAATCAAAGTGAATACCGTTGATGGGGTTAGAATATTTCCGGACAAGATGAATGGCATATATACGGGCGCCCGGGTTTACCGAAACTATGACCACCTTTTTCAACAGCAATTGAAGGCCGGGCTTACTGTCCGAAAAATCAGGATCAGAATAGAAATTTTTGAGTCTGAGAAAGGCTTTGAACTGAAAGTTCGTGACGAAAGCGGGATTGAGGTGCTGTTAACCCGGGAACTTTTAAAGGATTCTTCCCGTGACCCGGAAAAATCCAGGGAGACTATTGTTCATCAACTTTCAAAAACGGGGGATACGATCTTTGAAGTAACAGAAGTGGTGACAAACGGAACCGAAAAATATTTTTTCCAGGCATCTGTACTGAATGGCATGCGGCGCGAATTGCTGGATAAGATTATCGAGGCGAGAATGTTAAAACCCAGGTACCAGGCTATATATGAGCCGAATAGTTACCCATACCCTTCAACACATATCGGATATGAAGGTAACATCAGCAACAAGCTTGCCATGCAGTTTTTCCGGCGTCATGGCGTCGAAAATCGGGGAATGGCCTTTGAGAAACTTTCAGAATATCATGGTAAAACAGTGATGACCACTAAATATTGTTTGAAATTCCATCTCGGATTTTGCCCCAAATTCGGCGGCACCAAACCGGATAACTTTAATGAACCGTTTTCCCTGAATGACGGGGAAAACGAATTAAAGCTGGATTTCGACTGTGGTCAGTGTGTCATGAAGGTGATTTACTAGCGGCTGACTGTAGGCAGCTGGTGGCTGGCTCATTATTAAATCAGATAAATGTCTCAGTTTAAAGTATATTTATTTCAGAATTTCAATGAATATAAGCTACATCCAACTTGCTAGCTGCAAGTTGTCCGCAGCCGGAATTTTAAACAAATATCCAGCCCGTTAAGTTATATATGCTATGAGCTTAAAATTATTCAAAATGATAGCCGAAGGTGAGCATCAACGGCAGGATTTTAAATATTGCATTAACGATTCACGCAAGATTGCACGATCGATGGTCGCATTCTCCAATGCTGACGGAGGTCGTTTATTACTGGGAATCAGGGATAATGGTTCAGTGGCTGGTGTAAAATCTGACGAAGAGTATTATATGGCTGAAGCCGCAGCAAAACTTTACAGCAAACCTCCTATTAATTTTCAGACCCAGCAGTGGCTTATCGAAGGTAAGACAGTCCTTGAAATAGTAATCCCCAAAAGTATTGAGACTCCCCATTTCGCACTGAATGATGAGGGTAAATGGCTTGTTTATATCCGGAAGGATGACCAAAATATCCTCGCCCCCGGAATTCTGCTTAAAGTTTGGGAACAACAGAAAAATCCCGGCGGGGTTTTCATCCGATTTACAGATGAGGAAAAACGACTACTCACATTACTCGAATCAGATCAGCATCTTTCTCTGAATCAATTCATACGTAAGGCTAAACTTCCCCGCTGGAAAGGGGAAAAGATACTTGTTAATTTGATCGTTATTGGCATTGTGGGGATGGAATTCAACGAAAGTGGAACGCAGTTTTTTCTCCGGGATGATATTGAAGACAAATTAAAGGAAGCATTTTAGGCACTTCCGAAAAAATCTAATCTAATTTCAAAGCCAGATATCATGAAATTGAATATTGTTATAATTGTGCTTTTATGCCTGACATCTAATCATTTAATAGCCCAGCAAGTATCGCCCGGATTAAGTGTGGTTTCTTCACCTTCAGGAAGTTTGGTTACACAAATTCACAAAACAGGGAAAACCGTTATCCCCAATGGCCGATTTATAACCCCTTATGGGAAGTGCGTCGAGGTTGCTCCACATCCCTACGGGTTGACCCTGAGCAAGGACGGAACAGTGGCTGTAACAGCCAATTCCGGTACTTCCCCACTTTCAATTTCAATTCTGAAAAACCTGAACTCTCCTCATCCTGCAGTTTTACAGGTTCCGCCAGGCGCCTCTACCGACAATGGAATATTGGCTTCTGTTTTTATGGGAGTAGCTATATCGCCCGATGATAAGGTGGTCTATGTCTCAGGTGGCCAGGAGAATAAGATCTATTTGTTCTCAGTGGTATCGGGCGCTAAACTTGACTCAATCGATTGTTCAGTCTCTGAAACCGGGCAAAAAACGCCGGACGGATATATCGGTGATTTGAAACTCAGCATGGATGGCCGGTATTTATTTGCTGTAGATCAGATGTTATTCAGGTTGTTAGTCATTGATACCCGGTCTAAAAAGCTTGTGGGAGGTACAAATACCGGCAGGTACCCTTTTGGAGTGATCCTTTCGCCCAATGGAGAGAAGGCTTATGTGACCAATGTGGGGATGTTCGAATATAGCAAGATCGGAAATCTCGAAGCCGGGAACGATTATAAAAGGGCGCTCGAATTCCCCCCTTTCGGCTTCGGAACCGATGAGATGAAGAATGGGGTGCGTATCGATTCGCTCAATATCCCCGGTCTGGGTGATCCGAATGTCCCGGAATCCTTTTCTGTATGGTCCTATTCGGTTAAAAATCCGCTAAAACCCGTGATTCAGGCAAAAATAAAAACGGGAACCCTTGTCGGTCAAAAAATCGAAGGGATTCCCGCTGTTGGAGGTTCAAGCCCAAATTCATTGGCAGTTACTGACAGGTATGTTTTTGTAAGTAACGGGGCGAATGATAATATTTCTGTCATAGACCTTTCCCGCGACACGGTTGCCGTTGAAATCCCTCTTAAACTGGCTCCTGCTGTAAAACAGTTCCGGGGGGTAATTCCATTCGGACTTGCAGTTTCTCCTGATCAGAGAAGACTTTATGTGGCTGAATCGGGTGTAAATGCGATCGGAGTGATTGATATTCCCACGTTAAAGGTTATCGGACACATTCCTGCGGGATGGTTTCCGGCCAAACTTGAAGTTACTCCTGACGGTAAATCGCTGGTAGTTAGTAATGCCAAAGGATTTGGAAGTGGTCCAAACGGGGGTAAGAATTTTGTGGAGGAAAAGGAAGGAAGTTATATCGGAAACCTGATGAAAGGGTCTGTTTCGGTGATGCCAATTCCAGACAATCAGCTGCTGGTTTTGCTTACGAAAAAGGTGATTGATAACAACTACCGCATTGAGGATTACAGCGTTGTTCAAAAGAGGAGAGGAGAGAATCCAATTCCGGTTTTTGGTGGCGAGAAAGAAACTCCGATCAAATACCTGGTTTTTATCTCGAAGGAGAACCGCACCTACGATGAGATATTCGGACAACTTGAAAAAGGGAATGGCGATCTCTCGCTAGCCCGTTATGGTCATAGTGTAACCTTTACTAACCGGAAGAAGAATTTGCGCGTAACAAATGCTACGGTTATGCCAAATCACCTTAAACTGGCCAGTCAATTTGCCATTTCCGACAATTTCTATGTCGATTCTGATGTTTCTGCCGATGGGCACCGGTGGCTTGCTGATACTTATCCGAATGAATGGGTTGAAACAACCGTGGCTGCAAGTTATGGTGGAAACCGTTATTATAAAGCCAGTTCAAAGGCTCCGGGAAGTCTGGCAATGAACGGATCAGCAGGAGCCATCTACCCGGAAGATTACAACGAGGCAGGATCAATGTGGGAGCACCTGGAGCGGAACAAGGTTGAGTTTTTTAACTTTGGATTTGGCGTGATGTTCGACCCTTCATTTTATGACCCCTCCTTCAAATATACCGGGATCAGGCATTATGTCAATTACCCTGTTCCATTGCCGATGTTCTCAAGAACCTCCAAAACATATCCAACCTTTAATATGGCTATTCCCGATCAGTTTCGGATTCATCAGTTTATCAGGGAATTTGATGAAAAATGGATTAAGTCCGGCTCTGGTATGCCGTTGCTGGTTACAGTGATCATCCCGAACGATCATGGCGCAGATGAACGTCCTGAAGCAGGATTTCCATTCCGCGAGAGCTATATGGCTGATAATGATCTGGCTGTAGGGCGCATCGTGGAGTACCTCTCGCATACCCCTTTCTGGAAGAATATGGCCATTGTAATTACTGAAGATGACGCTCAAAATGGGGTGGATCACATTGATGCGCACCGAAGTGTGCTGATGGTTATATCGCCCTATGTCAAAAGGGATTATGTTTCTTCACTCCATTACAGCTTCGGGAGCATTTTTAAAACCTTCTGGAATGTATTGGGAATGCCCTATCTGAACCAATATGATGCAGCTGCTAACGATTTTGCTGATTTCTTCACAGCAAAACCCGATTTCACACCTTATGATGCCATATCTGTTGATAACCGGATTTTTAATCCTAAAAAAGCCTTAACCCCGCTTGATGAGAAATTTGACTGGGAAGCGGTTAAGAATGGTCCTTTGATGGACGATGAAAAGGAGATGAGGGAGGATCAAAAAGAGAAAAAGGAGTATCGGATAGAAGATCAGAAGCGGAAATGAGATCATCCGTTTTTAATCATCCTTTCATACCATTGAAATTGAGGCAGTAAAGTTAAGTTGTCAAAAATCAGGTCCGGTATATTTCAGGCTAATAAAACATCCAATTTAAAGACTTATCACCCGGACTTAGGAGATATTCGGTTATATTTGCGGTGAATAATCCCGAAAATCCGGATTAATATTTGGAGGATTACCTGTATTAAAGAGGATTATAAAATTATTTTGATCACACTATGGAGATTTTCCTGACCATTGAAGCCTGGATTGCCCTGCTGATGCTCACCTTCCTGGAGATTGTTCTGGGGGTGGACAATGTCATATTCATATCCATAGTTACCAACCGGCTTCCTGAGAATAATCAGCAATACGCCAGACGATTAGGGCTGAGTATTGCACTGGTTTTCCGGATAATCCTATTGACGATTATCTCATGGATGACCAAAAGCATGATTGAACCGCTATTTTCTGTTTTTGGTATGGGATTCAGCATCCGGGAATTAATTCTGATGGGTGGAGGGCTGTTTCTATTGGCTAAAAGTACATCCGAAATCCATGCGAAGATGGAAAATCTTCATGAAACGGGGACCTCTGGCGGTAAATCAGACTTTTCAAAGGTGGTTATTCAGATCATCCTGCTCGATATTGTTTTTTCGTTCGATTCGATCCTGACCGCTGTCGGATTAACGCAACAACTTCCGATCATGATAGTCGCCGTGATTATCTCCTTGTTT
>Ga0118677_10015833_pt1 | contig 10426 bp, 23 predicted proteins | sample AliMusrvi5mmetaG_FD_86154 | JGI IMG/M metagenome (GOLD analysis project Ga0118677, IMG submission 86154)
GTTACGAATTACCCACCATAGGCACCATCATCTTCGCATCACTCTCGTTCTCTTACAAAGAATATGTACAGATGCGGGGGCGCTTCCTGAGAGCCAACGCAAAGAAGTCCAACTACTACTTGCACCTGCTGTCCGGTGAGGTCGACACCGCAGTATATGCAAGTATGATGCGGAAGGAGGACTTTGTATTAGAAATGTTTAAGCCCAAAGATATATGATTCGCCTCGAGAAAGACTTCCAGACAGCATTCAACCGGTGGGCGCGATACCGGTGGGATGGAGGCAGCGCGGCGTTTGAATTGAAGCTTGCGAGGGGCAGTAGTCTACCCTTCAACGCTCTGGCGCCTCATCAGAAGGTCTCATTGAAGCTGTCAAAGCACTCCATACTCATATACAAGGCACCCGACCTGGGAAACCTAAACCCCTTCGACACCTTCGTGATGCAGGAGGCCTCAGCGTTCATTGCGGTGATGTTCCTCCCGGAGCAGAAGGTATTCTACCTTATCGACATCGACGTATGGTGCGCAGAAGAAGAGACCTCATCCCGGAAATCACTAACCGAAGAGAGAGCCGAGCAGCTTGGGATGCTGTGCGTACTTGGGGAGTAGATGGTGCGAGGAGGATTTTCATGCGAGTAGTTTCTTCTCAATTTCAGAGATGAGCTTATTGCACCACCCATACTCCGGCGTCGACCAATGATGCGAGCCCTGGTACTCACAAAGATTCAGTCTTGCCGACTTGAGAAGTGTTCGTAGTTTTTCATCAGTTATTTCCATAATTGAGCTATCCACACCATTGTACCACTGTGGTGTCGCGGGTGATATAATGAAGATGTTAACAAGTAATCAATCATCATTATGTTGAGCCCTCTCTTCAGACTCTACAAGAGCGACGTCGTGCAAAGCATCATCTCGTCGGTTCTCACCGCAGTTCTCGTCACCATTTATCAAGCAATAAGTGTCCCGAACTTCGACCTAGTAACCGCTCCGTGGGGAAGCATTATGCACGCCTCACTCTCTGTGGCGTTCATCACATTCTTCTCGGTTCTCACCCACAAGTTCGCCACCGACAGCAACGGGCAGACGTTGGGTACGATATAAACAACCTCATACTTCACGGCAACCTGCCGCCCTCTCTCGTCGATTGGTGCAGGCAGTGAGAAGATACCGCACGAGCTCTCATAGGCTTATAATTTCGACATTCATCTCACTATTGGTTTCAGTGGCGTTTGCTCAGACGCCGGACAAGACAGTTGGACTACCTGATGTGGCGCCTGTGCTTGTGGATATAGCCCGATGCGAGTCGGGCTATCGGCAGTTCGACAGCGACGGCAAGGTGCTCGTAGGTCCAACCAAAGACCGGGGATACTTTCAAATCTCCCCGAGCAAGGCAAGGCTCGCGCGGAAGATGGGCTACAACATCGACACTGAGAAGGGAAACATAGCCTTCGCTCTTTGGCTCTACAAAAAATACGGGACAAGACCTTGGGATTCATCGAAGCACTGCTGGCAGAAGGGCAGCTCTGTGGACTAGTCCTCCTCAACTGTCGATTACAAGTAACCGCTTGCGTTACTTATAATGCTATGCAAAATGCCCCGTAAACTCAGAAGAGCCGGGGCGTTTTGTTATTTGTGTAGATGTATGTGGAACCTTTTAATTGACTGTTTATCTGCGGACTTCTTGAGCCACGTCCACTCGAAATAAGAGAACGGAAGGTCCCAAAACCTTGGATAGTAGTTGTGCTTCCAAAACGCAGTGTGCCACGGCCGGTCCGGAGAGTTGTACTTGATATTCTCAATGATGAGCCAATCGCAATTTTCATGAACTACCCTATTATTGTCTCTCAGATATTCTAGGAACTTTTCCGACCCGTGCGCCGGCACCGACTTCAATATCTCTTGGTATTCTTTTTCTGGCATAGGTTCTGACATTATTTGTCACCCTTAAACAGTGATAGCGCATCCTCCTCGGCGAAGCGCAGCTCCTGCTTCGCGTACATCAGCGCGTGGTGCGCGGCTTCTTTGCGGACCTTGCTTTCTACCTGCGCGGCGTCGGCTTCAATATTCTCCTGCATCGCGTTCTTGTGGGCCTCGATGGCGTCTTTCATTCTTTTTTTCATATTACTCTAAGTTAGCCTGTAACCTATCTACAAATACCTCCAATGCCCTATTTCGCACATCAATATCTTCCCCTTGATAACATTGCCTAGCCATCTCCACAACCGACTGCAAGATGGCGCGGTCGCGAGCGTGAAGTTCTCTCTTCATTGGTTCCCACGGTTCACTTTCTATGTTGAATATATCGTCCTGCTCTTTCTGCGCTTCTTTGATTGGGTTCATACTACTTTAAATTATTTTCTGCCATTACCCCGAAAACAAATCCAAGACAAAATACTATGAACATAATCATTATTTGCATAATTATTTGTTAGCTAGCAATGTTTTTAACTCCTCATTCACTGCTTCCATGCCGCCTGTGAGGTAGAGGTCGAGGAGAAAGTGTGCTTGTGTCTGCCACTCACTTCGGTTTCCTACACCTGCGACACGCCACCCCAACTTTTCCCCAATCTGCGGCAGGATGTCGAGAATTTCGGAGAAGGAGTAGGCTCGGTAGAAATTGTAATCGTCATCATTTAGACCGACATAGGGGCGTAACACTAACTTAGTTCTGGTGGATGGATAGTGCACTTGCAACCATTTCTCCGTATTACCCTTTACTCCCAACGCGTCTACGAGCTTGGCTACTTCGAGGCTTACTGTGGTTTGCATAGTAGTTCAATATCATTTTCTAATTCGTTACCCCAAACATCCCAACCTTCTGTTTTTTCTCTTGCAAACATTTCAAGTTTTGTTTTATCGGGGAATTGTTTGTTTAATAAATCTTTGAAGTATTGTGGTTTTTTGCTGTGCTTTCCTTTCTTTTCCCTATAAACAGAACTCTCTCTCAATGTTGGAATTGGTGGACTAAACTTTCCTTTCGTTCCAACTAACAAAATCTCGTGTTGTCCTCTAAACCAATAACCCATACCTACCCAAGTTTTATCCCAAACTGCCTGTGTTTTATAAGCAAATCCCCACGCTTTCATAACTGTCAATGCTTCAAGTAATTTCGGTGCAGTTGCCCATAAATATAAAACAGAATTATCTTCGCTTGGAACTTCAATCTTACAAATATCTTCATTTGTCATTGTCGGATAGTGAACTTCAATCTTGTCAGAATTATCTTTACAGAAATCATATCTCCACGGAGGGTCTGCGTAAATCACGCTATATTTTTTTATTTCTTGCATAGCTAGTTTTTCTTGGTGGGTGGTCATACCTTTAAGTTAAACGGAATAAATGCTGCGGGACACTTCCTACGCACCTTCTCTGTCCGCCATTCCCCTGTTGAGAAGTCTTCGGTATCTGGATTGCCGTCGGAGTCGTAGTGGTTGCTGACTAGCTGGTAGTCGTGAAGGATGCAGGTCATAGATTTTTTTCTTCACCAAGAACAAGCAAACAAAGCTGCCGATAATTAGAAGTCCATACCCTGCTGCCGCCGCGTTATCCCCCGCGTAGTACGCCATATTGCTTGCCAAGAACGAGGCTTTGTGTCTTCGAGGAGGCGGTAGCCTTCTTTGTATAAGTACTCTGGCGTGCACCAAAAAACAGCATCCCAATAAATATCATTCGTCTTTAGTGTTTTTGTAGCAACAATCCTTTTCCCAACTTCAGATATCTCAATTTTGACATTTTGATTTACCAACACATCTCCTTCCTTCAATGGTCGTGGAAACATATAGATTATTTCTCAATCAAATAAACCTCTAAAGCCTCTCGCGTTAAATCTGTTTTGGTCTTGCCTTTATGTTCCGGCAACTTCATTTTCTTTTTAATGTCCCTCATCATTTTATTGGTGATGGATACCGAGTAGCGAGCAGGGAAACGTCGTTTTGATTGCATAAAATTATGCTAGTTGATAATGATGATTTGCTCTGTGGAGTGGGCGAGGATTATAGTTTGCCTTTCTTCCACTGTTTCCAGTGCTTATTGCAATATCCTCGCGCCAGATGTTTGCCCCCACATATAGAACAAACTCTCGTATGGTGTATGATTTCGTGGTGTTTCTTGCACAACCAAATCACTTCTTTTGGTTTTGAATAATCTGGGTGGTGCCTTTCTCCGATTGAAAAACAATCTTTGATAGAACATCTTTGTCTTTCAGGATTTGCATATACTGCCTGTTTTTGTATCCTTGCAAGCTCCGCACCTCTTTCCGGGTGTCTGGTTTTCCATCGTCTCCAAGCTTCACGCCTATCTTCAATGTTTTTGTAAGTCATACAAACACTATAGCAAATCCCTCGCCACAATACAAAACCCTTGGTGCTGTGGGCTTCGGGTGATTGAATCACTCGGAACCTCACGCAATCTTTCCGCCACCACTCCAAAGAACAAACCATCCTTATTCATAGTAGCACCGTGGCACCACGGCGCAAGATAACGGACTGTGGATAAGTGGTGCTATGGTGTCATTGGGTGTGGTACAGTGTACGTATTATTAGTTAGCATAAAATATATGGCAAAAGCAAAAAAGCCGGAAGTCCTCAAGCGCATGTCGGTTCGCTTCAGTGAAGCGGAAATCAAGGCGCTCAAGGCCGTCCAAAAGCAAGCGCGCAAGAACAAGGTGGAAGTGAGTATCAACGCGCTCGTGCGCGTTCTAGTACAGTCGGCATACATCACGAAGAAATAGTATCTATGACCAGAACACTTCTTAACGGCACCACGTGGAACAAGAATTATTACGCATTCAAGTGCGGGTCGTGTGAGATGTATTGCACCGTCACACAACTCAAGTTCCACGTGCGGAATCCGGTTCTGACGTTCGGAGGGCATATGTACCTCTGCCCGAATATGAATTGCAATTGCCCGGTGTTCAGTGTTTCATAGACCAAGCTATCCACATACGACAGTGGTGCCACTATCTCCCCTCAGTGTTATACTGAGGGGAGATGTTCTTTGCATGGAGGATGCTATGAAAGCCGATTTTGACCCCATCGCCGCGAAACTCCAACGAGAGGAGGAGGAGCGCAACCCGCCGAAGTGCCCGTGCTGCGGACAGCCGCACCGCTACAAGGTCAATGCGTCCATCGACCGGAAGACCGTGTGGTTCTGCGGCTCCAACTGCCGCGCGCTGTATACGGCACCTGATAGAGGAGGCAGGACATGAGCTGCAAAAAGAAAGACGCACACCTACTTCCATGCCGCGGGAGCCTGCTGCGCTGCTCACAAGGCTGCGTGGAGGTGGTGCAGCGGAAGGATGTGGGGATTTGCTCGGTGTGCGGGAATCGCCACGACTATACCCGGTACATCGTGATACAGCTGTTCTGCTATTGGGTGTGTTCCGACACCTGCGAGCGGGACTTGCGCAACTCTTTTGACCAGACGTAGGAGTAGCTATGAAGCATACGTGGGTACGCGACACGTGTTGTGTCTGTGGAGAGAAAGGTATGGTCTATGATGTAGACCTACCCTGCCACGTCAACATCTTTGTCTGCGGTCTGGACTGCGAGAACGAGTTGTTCGATGAGATGCGTAAACACTGCTGTGAGGAGACACTCGATTCCCCAAGGTAAAATCCGGGCACTATGGTGCGGGGAGTACTACTACTTCCCGAACCTAATGGCTTTCCACGAGTGGGTACGCTCACTCAAAACACTTCACGTTATAGGATGGGAGGCTTGATGAGTCGATGCGAGCGCAGCAAGATACTACTGCAGGTAGCTGAAACTCAGTTCTGGTTCTGCCGTATGAGTTGTCTCGCTGCCTGGGTAGCATTGGAGAATGTCCGCGTTACGGCTATCGCGTATCGGGACAATCTTATCTATGTAGACGGAGAAAAGGTTGGTTTCACAATGCCTAGCTGGGACGTATCCCAAGGAGGGTGAAATGGAATACCTTAAACAGCTCGCGGGGTATGTGTGGGGAGCCAGGGCACCCACCAAGCCATCGATGCCGGCGCACATCGCCTTTTGCCAAGGTTGCCCAATCACCGAGGCGAAGACCGACATCATATACATCGGCAAGTCTCAAAAGACGTACTGCACCGAAGGTTGTTGCCGGGATAAGGGCGACGAACTCGAAAGCATCTACAACCGCAAGACGCGTGAGATACAATGGCAGTGCTAATGACGAAAGCCCCACCGTGATTGGTGGGGCTAACATTTTATACAACAGCGTTTTCTCTCTCATTGTCAAGGAAGTTGTCCTCGTCCTCATCGCACATGCACCATTCTTTTTCTTCATCGCACTCGTGACAGAATCTGTCGGTTGGTACCATAGTCTTTAGTCGAAATTATATAATAATTTTGGCTATTTGTTCCCTCCCAGAATCTCCTTCACCTTATGCACGCTCGGACTGTATTGCGATGACACCTCGGACTCAGTGAGATGTTCAAGTGGTGTGGATTGCTTGTATTCCACCACACTCTTGCCCTCTACAGCGTATGCGGTATAGTAGCACACCCCGTCCGAGATGGTACCACCCAGCATAGTGCAGAACTTCTCACCCTCTTCCTCTTGGCGCCTCTGAGCGGTCATCTTGCGCGTGCCGCAATGCTTCGCGTGCTTCTCGATGATAGCCTGACGAAAAAATTCATGCCGGGAACCATACTGCGCCGCATCTGTCGCTTCGTCTGCCATCGCCAAGAGCTTCTTGGTGAGATGGATTTTGAGAACGATTTTCGGTTCTCCTACTTTGTGAGCTGCCATATTATTTTTTGAAGTAAGCTTTTAACACTGCGGCGTCCTCTGGCTTCGAGTCGATATTGTATCCGTGACTCACCCCGAACACCTTAATACTGCCATCGGCGCCCCTACTGAAATGACCGGCAGCAACGACGCGTCCTTTGGTGCCTTCTGCAAGGATTTTATGGAAGGTGTTCTCGCCGTGGCGCACTTCGCCCTTGTCGGTGATGATGTATTTTGCCATATACTTATGCGATTTGGATTACGTCTTCGGTAATGATGTCTTCTATATCAAAGCCTTGCGCGATGAACTCTCTCTTTGCATTGAGGCGGGCTTCTATCTGGCCAGCCGCCTCAACAGTAATCACCTTCTGAACCGATAATTCGACTTGGTATTTTGCCATATGGTTTATTGGTTATGCGCCCTCTTGTAAACTTCTGTGTGCTTGTGAAGTACGGCAAGCTGCTCAAGCGTCTGCGCGCGCCGCTCATATCTTCCGAGTGAGTGGTCACCTTTCTGGAATAAGGTTGCCGGTGTGTGGTCAAGATTTTCCATGGTGCCGTTGGTGAGCGTCGCCTCTCGCTTCTTCTCCTTGACGTCTTCCGAGAGTATCCCGGTGCCACGGTTCAAACCGTGAAGCGACTTGTATGAACCCTTATCAAGTTGGTGCGCGTACTTCACGTGCTGCATGACGAACTTGAACCACGCCCCTTTCCCTTCACGCTTGCACTCCAGGCATTGTATCTTCCCCGGAGCGTAGGCGCATCGTTCGATTTTCGATTTTTCATTGCCCTTCTTGTACATCAGTGGGTGACGCTGACGATAGATAGCGTCACGACAATTCGACGAACAGTAGATTTTATTATTCGACTTTGGGCCCCGCACTACCTGTCTGCTGCACTTTGGGTTTTGGCACTGCATAGTGGTATTTTTTAGTTGGTATCGGCTTTTTTAGGTCAAGGCGCTGTTTGCGTCGACCGTGGTCCGCGCTCGTCTCAACCTTGTCCTTGAGCTGAACAATGACCTCAATGGTCCGCTTGGCGCGGAATAGTTGGTCATTAGGGAGAGCCTCGAATCGGTTCAGTGAGTTACGAATCATCGCCGACAAGACGACGAGCTGTGCTTCAGTGAGACTGAAGCGGTATTTTTTGTCGCTCATATTCCTATAAGAGGCCGGCGATGGCAATATCTTCGCACTCCTGCTTCACCACTCCTGACTGCACGCACGTTGCGATAATGCGCCGGTTCACCCATAGACCGAACCATATCGGCAATGAGATAAGAACCCAAAACACGAATACCCAGAACATAAAACTGATTGCGAATGGAAGAATTTTCATACTCCAGCGGTAATTAGATTTCCAATAATTTCGACCGTGGTTTTGTTTCCAGTTCCGGGAGATTTTCGTACTCCAGCGGTAATGAAAAAGCCGGGTTTTTGTCCACTTTCCCGGAAAGTTTACAAAGATTTGCAAACTTTCTTAGTAATTTGACAAAATATTGGTTTTTGTGTTCCGCTGTTGGTCGCCTCCAAGTCGGCGCGGGGTTAGTCGCGCACGGGTCGCCGTTTGGAACGCAAAAAACCGCCAACGGGTATTCGTTGGCGGCGTGTTGCGCGTCGGGTGGCTTTTTAAGGCGTGCGACGCGGATAGTGCCGTGTTAGTTGTCTTCTTTTGGCATTGCACGCCCCGTCACGCTTTCAAGCGTGCAAGAGTTGCAATAGTAGTCTCCCGTGGCTTTGTTGGGGTACCTGGTGCGCGTATGCTTTGCGCACCATTCCTTGCTTTCAGGCAATGCGGCGCGCTGTAGCGTTTTGAGGATGCTCATAGCGGCACGGGTGATGATGGTGTTGTGGTGCGCGAGAAGTTCGCCAAGGGTGTAGCGGGTCGGGTCGGGGGTCATATTATCGGCCTTTAAAGACTTTTAATACTTCCTCCCGTGTAAAGTCTTCGCCGAGAGCCTCAAGTGTGGATTCAATAGAATACGTGTCGTACGCTTCGTGGTTGTCAAGTTCGTACCTGATATGCGCGAGGCGCACTTTTTCGTCTTTCATTGCTTCAGTAAACGCAAGCGAGATCGCTTTCATGCCCTCAAGGTACTTGATCCTGTTCTTTGTTGGCATAAACCCGCCCGCGCCGATATCGACTAGCTTTTCCCCTTCCTCAAGATTGATTTTTGCTTTCCCTTCCGCAAACTGCGATTGAGAGAATGCCCAAAACACTTGGCATTCTTCCATCAGCGCATTGACTGCGTTTTGTCGCGCTACGTGCGGCGTGGTTCGTTTGTTTTCTGTTTTCATACATTATGCGCCCGCCCATATGTATTGGGGCGTGCGCGGCTAGGTTATTAAGTTGTCAATGAACGCCGCCAAAATACCTTGAGGCGTGTGGTGCGCGATAACGCGCCACCTGTGCGCCGCGATGATTGAGTCGTGGCGCAAATGGTGGGGTACTACTCCGCTTGGTCATTGGCAATAGCGATCGCCAATTGTTCGCCCTCAAGCTGTATGACGCGGGTGTTGATGTGTTCTTTGCTTGCGAGGTCAAGCCGCTTGATGAGTGCCAACGAACTTGGTGCTTTGTGTATCGCGAATGTATCGCCGGTGTATATCACTTTGTAGTATTTTTGGACTGGTGCGTCAAAGTCAGGGACAAAAGATTCAAATTCAACTTCTCGCCCATCCGATGTTTTGACGCTGTAGCCTTCGCCTATAATTTTTTTCATATAGTTGATGTTTAACCAATAATAGCGAGTGCAAAACCTGTAGCGAGAAAGATTGACGCGCACGCGATACAATCCATGATGGAGAGGCGGACGCCTTGCGCGGCGTGGGTGTCACATTGCTTCTGAAAGCGTGCGGCAGCCTGCGCGGCGGTGTAGTCCTCTGCTGTGTATATGAGTGTTTTTGTCATATAGTTGACAGATAGTTGATAATGGTGCCGCATATTTTTGTTGATAAATATGGATGACCTGGCACTAGTGGGAGTATACAGTGGGGTGGTGGTGGGGTCAAGCGTTGCCAGGTGATGGGGGTGTGGATAAGTGAGGTTGGGGTTCTGAAATTTTTTGCTTTTGTTGTGGTATATGGTGTGGTGTATGGGGGGCGTGGTGGTAGGACTAACGCACGTGTCGCGGATTGTTATCTTATAAATTACACAACACTTTTCGCATTTTGTCAAGTAGACCATTTATATATTATCTAGTTTTTATTTTTTTTTTTTAATACTACACGTTTGTTTGGAGGGGTACACACCCCGGTTAGCGGAAATGGTAGCCTGTCCCGTTTCGAAAAAAAAACAGAACCCCAACTGTTTTAGGATTGAAACCAAGTGGCGAACTATTCGAGCACCTTGTAAAGGTATTTACCAAGCTCCGCGCGAGTGTTGCAATATGTAACCCGTCAAACAAGGCTTATATATAAAGGCTTTTTGTCAAGCGTCGCAGAATGTATATTGTGCGACGCTTTTTTGGCGCGCAATCGACGCCACTCAAGCCGCGCACAAGGCACAAACCACCTCGCGGGTATTGCCAGATAACAGGTTTGTGGTGTAGTGTTGCAACATATAATCAGCCGATGTCAAGCGCGCGGTGCCGCCTCCCGCATACCCCCAAAAAGGTACCCCCCATTTATTTTATTTAACCCTCTCTCATTCAGATGTAAGACACCACATTTCTAAAAAAAGGTACCCCCCATCATTTATCCC
>Ga0118677_10015834_pt1 | contig 10425 bp, 7 predicted proteins | sample AliMusrvi5mmetaG_FD_86154 | JGI IMG/M metagenome (GOLD analysis project Ga0118677, IMG submission 86154)
GTTTTTTTATTCCTGTCATGATTAAATTATAAATTATATACAGTGATTTTCTATATGACCAAATGAAAAGGCTGTTATTTTTTATTTTCTGTAATTTTTCCAGAGGAATATTGTTGCAAAACGCTGTTGCCGCTGAATGCTGTATTTATAAAAAGAACCGCCTGAAAAATTCAGACGGTTTGAAAAGTTGCAAAGCGATGATGTTATTCAGTTTTAGCGGGTATCGGTTTGCTTATTTTCTTCACCGGGATTTTTGAACTGCTGTCATCCGTAACGATGTAAGCAAGCCCCCAAATGACGATTGCAACAAAAATTAATGACATAATAAATGTCGCGGAGGTAAGCCTGAGTATTGCGATTTTAACTGCCGAGCCGACTATTGTGCCTAACAGTCCCTTGCTTAGAAAATCGCCGATTGATATTTTGCCGCTAAGCAGCGGGGCCGCGATTTGGCCGAAAGAAATATAGGCGGCAATAACAGAAAGAAGCCCGCCCGCGCCGAGGCAGGTTATGACAAGCTGCTTTTTGCTGAATACCGCAAAAAAGAAAATGACAAGCGAAATAATAATGGCCAATGCAAAGAATACCGCAAAACAAACAGCCGCGGGCGTAAGATCCTTTACCGCCGCGTTTGCAAAAAGATTGCCTTTGCCGCTGCCGAACAACCCATTAAAAGAACCGCCGGGAGCAAGAAGATCAACAATTCTCTTTATACTGACATCGTCCTGTATTGCTTTCGGCAAAATGGAAATGGTGATCCTGAATCTGATTAAGTCGAGAAAGTAAGCGGCGGGAATAACGCAAAGCGCCAAAGCGGCGGAAACGATGCGAAAACCGATTTTCAAAAAAACACAACCTTTCAAATCTATTATAAAACTGTTTCACGTTTAAACACATCAATATTTTATCACCAGGATGAATTGAGCGCAACTGTGCGGTTGATAATAAGCCTTTCCGGCGTGCTGTCTTTATCCGCGCAGAAGTAGCCCTGCCTCATAAACTGGTAAACCTCACCCGGTTTAATCTTGCCGAGACCTCCCTCCAGAAGGCAGTCTTCAAGCACCGTTAGCGAGTTGGGATTAAGCTTGCTTATTAAATCCCCGTCACTGTCGTCACCCGGATTTTCCGCGTTGAAAAGACGGTCATAAAGCCTGACTTCGGCCTTTACATTGTCCGCCGCGTTTACCCAGTGGAGCGTTCCCTTCACCTTGCGTCCGTCCGGTGTGTTGCCGCCCTTGCTCTCGGGGTCATAGGTGCAGTGCAGGCAGGTGATATCGCCGTTTTCATTTTTTTCAAAACTTGTGCAGGTTATGTAGTAGGAACTCTTTAGTCTTACTTCATTGCCGGGGAAAAGACGGAAATACTTTTTGACCGGCTCCTCCATGAAATCATCCCGCTCGACATACAGCTCTCTTGAGAAGGTAACTTTGCCGGTGCCCAACTCGGGTTTATTCGGGTTCAGTTCAACCTCAATATCCTCTGTTTTGCCTTCGGGATAATTGTCTATTATCACCTTCAAAGGCTTCAGCACAGCCATAGCCCGCGGCGCGTTTAAATTCAGGTTATCCCTGATGCAGGCTTCCAGCAAGCCGTAGTCAACAACGCTGTAAGCTTTTGCGACGCCTACACGATCTATAAAATCGCGTATGGCGGCAGGCGGACATCCTCTACGGCGCAAACCGCAAAGCGTTACCATTCTCGGGTCGTCCCAACCGTTTACTTTGCCGGCTTCAACCAGGTCAAGGCATTTGCGCTTGCTGGTTACGCAATAGTTTAAATTCAGGCGCGCGAATTCAATTTGGCGCGGCGGCTCTTTAAAACCGATTTCATTGATAAACCAGTTGTAAAGCGGGCGGTGGTTTTCGAACTCCAGCGAGCAAAGCGAATAGGTGACATTTTCGGCTGCGTCCGAAAGCGGATGCGCGAAGTCGTACATCGGGTAAACGCACCATTTGTCACCTGTCTGGTGGTGGGAAACATGGGCGATTCTATAAATAACGGGGTCGCGCATATTGAGGTTAGGGGATGACATATCAATCCTTGCCCGTAAAACTCTTGCCCCGTTTTCAAACTCTCCGGCTGTCATGCGGGCGAAAAGGTCAAGGTTTTCCTCAATGGAACGGTTGCAGTAAGGGCTGTCCTTCCCGGGTTCGGTCAAAGTGCCTCTGTATTCGCGGATTTCGTCCGCGGTTAAATCGCAGACGTACGCTTTGCCTTTTTTAATGAGCTTCACAGCGCATTCATAGATGAAATCAAAATAGCCGGAGGCGTAATAAAGGTTGTCCCACTGAAACCCGAGCCATTTTATATCTTCCATAATGGCATCGACATACTCAACATCCTCTTTGGAAGGGTTGGTGTCGTCCAGGCGGAGGTTGCAGGTGCCGTGGTATTTTTCGGCAATCGTGAAATTGATGCAGATGGCCTTTGCATGCCCGATGTGCAGATAGCCGTTCGGTTCCGGCGGGAAACGGGTTTGAACCCTCGTGTTTACCCCGGCAGCCAATTCCTCGTCAATAAAATCATGTATAAAATTTGAAGCTTTGCCTGTGTTTTCGTCCATACATCTCATCCTTTTTTAAATAATGATAATGATTTTCAAACACTTCATTGTGCTGAATAATATTGAATCGCGGCATTGATGCGCTGCCGAACCTTCGCATCACCAAGCAGCTGAATAATCGCGAACAAATCCGGCGTGTTGCGGCGGGATGTTACCGCGATTCTGATGACGGCTGAAATATCGCCTACATGCCCTTTGAACTGCCCTGGATTCTGTTTGAATTCTTTTACATTCGGCGTGTATCCGAGCGTCGGGCATAAATCCTTCAAGCGGGTGAACCATAAGTCTTTGTCATCGTCTATGCTGAAAACAGCGAGGTAAGCTTTTAGTATTTCGGCCGCGTCCGAAGGCGTGATGTTTTCCGGCAGGGAGTAATCCGGGGAATAAAGCTCGTCATAGAAATATTCAATATAGCCCTTTAAGTCAGACCATTTTGCGATATCCTTGCGCGGCTTTTCGTTGCCGCGGTCTATGCTTAAAATTGAAATTGCATATCCGGGATTATTGGCCAGCAGTGCATACAATTCTTTATCATATTCATCTGCCCAAGCAGCAGCTTTCTCATAAACTTCTTCCACTGTCATAACCGAGATAACATTTTTGCTCACGTCCGTCAGTTTTACCAGGTCAAACAAGGCGCCGCTCGGGCTCATTCTTTTCAGGTTAAAGGGAAAGTCAAGCCGTGCGGCGGTAGGATTTGCCTTGCGCCAGTCCTCAAAGTTTGAGTTGATCAGGGTTAGCAGATATTCGAGGACGCACTCCTTCGGGTAACCTTGTTCAACAAAATAGGATACGGCAAACTCCGGGTCTTTGCGTTTGGAAAGCTTTCGCTTTCCGCCCACGTCCTCTTTCATGAGCGGGGAAACATGCGCGTATTTCGGCACCTTAAATCCGCAGGCCTTAAAAAGCTCAGTATGAACAGGCAGGGAGGCTATCCATTCGTCGCCGCGGATAACATGCGTAGTGCGCATCAGATGGTCGTCAACCGCATGGGCAAAGTGATAGGTGGGGATTCCGTCGGTTTTAATCAGAACGATGTCCATTATATTTTCGGGCATTTCTATTCTGCCCTTAATCAAGTCTTCCACTGCAATGCGCCGGTTTTCATCCCCCATGGAACGAAGGCGCAGAACAAAAGGCTTACCTTCGGCTATCGCCGAAGTTTGCTCCTGAAACGAAAGGTTTCTGCACACTGCCCATTTGCCGTAATAGCCCTTGTTGACATTTTGAGCTTCCTGCTCGTCCCGTAATCCGTTTAATGCGTCTTCGCTGCAAAAGCAGGGATAGGCGAGACCTTTTTTTACAAGCTCCTTGGCAAAGCATTGATAAATTTCGCGGCGGTCACTTTGCCGGTACGGTCCATAATCGCCTTGTTCTGTTTCAAAGCCCAAAACACCTTCATCAGGCTCCAAACCAAAGGCGCGCAAACCGTTGAGAATACCCGAAATGCCATCAACAACCTCGCGTTTTTTGTCGGTATCCTCAATTCTTAGATAAAACACGCCGCCGGTGCTTGCCGCGGTAAGTTTGTCAACAAAAGTCGTAAACAGGTTGCCGATATGCAGAAAGCCGGTCGGGCTCGGGGCAAACCTTGTCACCCTCGCGCCTTCGGGAAGCGGGCGGGAAGGATATTTCTCTTCATATTGTTCCGGTGCCGCCGTTATATCCGGGTAAAGCAGGCCTGCAAGTTTCTCATAATCGTTCAAAATCGGCAACCCCTTTTAGATTCAACTAAACTACAATATCTTATTATGGCAGAAAAATGTGAAGGTATCAAGGCATATTTGTAAAATTCTTGTCAGCGCTGCTATTAAATAAAAAATAAACGCGGGGAATGACACCCTGCGTTTATTAAAACAAAATAATTTTAAGATTTAGTTGAACAAATTTACTGTCTTTTTTTCCGTATCCCCGCTCCGTGTAACCCCTAGGTTCTCCCTTGCGACAGAGAGCATCAGCATAATCCGGTTCTCTTGATTGACTACAGTGGCGCCGGGATCATAGTCAATCGGAACAATATTTGAATTCGGTTGAAGTTCCCGAATTTTTTTAATCATTCCCTTGCCGACGATATGGTTCGGCAGGCACCCGAAAGGCTGTGTACATACGATGTTGTTATAGCCGCTTTCAATCAGTTCCATCATTTCGGCTGTCAATAACCAGCCTTCTCCCATTTTGGTTCCTAACCCGATAAATCCGCTGACCAAACTTTTTAATTGGTTGTAAGGTGCCGGAACCACAAAGTTCCCATACGCGGCAACTGCACTTCGAAAGGCGCTTTCAAGTTTTGTCATGTACCACATTACTACGTTCATGGCCGTCTTTTTAAGATGGCTTCCTCCGTAAAGCCGAATATCCTCAAGCCGGTTGTCGGTTTTAAAAAGAATGAAATTCATCAGACCGGGTATCATATACTCACAATTCCGTGATGCTATAAATTTTTCAAGATTGTTGTTGCCTAGCGGGGAATACTTCACATAAATTTCGCCGACAATACCGACTTTTATTTTTGGGACTTTGGCAACAGAAATTTCGGCAAAGCTTTTCGTAATCTCACAAAGTTTGCTTTTCATTTTCCAATAGGAGTACCCGCTATTATTATTGAACATTACGGTAAGGTCATGAATCCATTGCATAACAAGCCGGTCTGCGTCGCCGGGGGTTGTTTCATATGGGGCAACCTGATTTTTCAAAAGCATAAGCAAATCGCCGTAGACAAGAGTAGCAAGCATTTTCATCGCCATTGTAAGACCTATTTTAAATCCGCTGTTTTTCTCCAAACCCGAAAGATTAAGAGAGATTACAGGAATATGCGCAAGGTCGGCTTTTTTCAGGGCCTTTCTAAGCAAATGTATATAATTTGATGCTCGGCAGCCGCCTCCGGTTTGAGTAATCATGACAGCTGTTTTTGAAAGATCGTATTTCCCGCTTTTGAGGGCGTCAATCAATTGGCCGATAACAAGAAGCGCCGGGTAGCAGGTGTCGTTGTGAACATATTTGAGGCCAATATCCACAATCTCACGTCCGGTGTTTTTAAGCAGTTCAGCCTTATACCCATAATGCGGGAAAATGTTTTTAAGAAGGCTAAAATGAATCTCAGCCATACTGGGAATCAATATAGTATAGTCATTCTTCATTTCTTTTGTAAATTCAATTCTGTCCTCGTCCATTTTTTTACCTCTATTGTTCAAGTGCCGCAAAAAGGCTTCTGAGCCTTATTCTTACAGCGCCCAAATTCGTTATTTCATCAATTTTGATTTGTGTATATATTCTTCCGCTTTTTTCGAGAATGCCTCTGCATTCATCGGTAGTTATCGCATCAACCCCGCAGCCGAAAGAAACAAGCTGAACAAGATTAATGTTATTATCGTTGGAATCGGCGATGTATTTTGCGGCTGCATACATCCTGGAATGGAATGTCCATTGATTGAGAACTTTTGTAGAAAAAGGTTTGACTAAATGGCTTATTGAGTCTTCTGTTACCAAAACCACACCGTTCTCGCATATCAGTTTATCAATTCCGTGATTAATCTCTTCATCCAAATGATAGGGTCTGCCAACCAACGCAATCACTTGCAATTTGTTTTCGGCGGCAAACTTAAGCAATTCCTCACCCTTGTCCCGAATCTTTTTCATGTAAGAAAAATACTCAGCATATGCCGCTTCAACCGCTGTCTCCACCTTCCCAAACTCGATATCTTCGAAATTCTCACAAAGAAGGCTAAATATCTTCTTTTTAAAATCTTCTTTCCTATGCAGCCCTAAATTTGCACATATATAGTTTATGGACTTAACAGAGGGGATGTTTGAACGGATAACTTCCGGGTAATATGCAACAATCGGGCAGTTGTAGTGATTGTCACTTTGACCCTCATCAAAATAGTAGGTTAAACAAGGGTAAAAAATTGTTCTAATCCCGCTGTTAATCAGTGATTCTATATGGCCGTGCAAAATTTTGGCCGGATAACAGATCGTGTCGGAAGGGATTGTGTGCTGCCCCAGCAAATACAGTTCTCTTGTTGATTTAGGTGAAGCAACAACCTCGAAACCCAAAGCGGTGAAAAATGTATGCCAAAAAGGATAAAGCTCGTATGTGTTCAGCCCCATCGGTATCCCGATTGTTCCTCTGCTGCCTTTTTGAGGTTTGTATTCACTTAACAATGACCTTTTGTAATTATAAAGGTTGTATTGCCCCGATGCTGTTTTTTGAGTGACCGGAAAACTGCAGCGATTGCCTCCGATATATTTTTCGGAATTGTTGAAAGTGTTAACCGTCAGCTTGCAATGGTTTGTGCAGCCCTTGCATATTGCAGTGTTTACACGATGGGTAAAATTATTCAAACCGTCAATTTTAAGAATCCTGCTTTTCCCCTGGCTTCGGCTTTTCGCATAAAGAGCGGCACCGTAAGCACCCATTAATCCTGCAATATCCGGCCTGACAACTTCGGTATTTATTTCTTTTTCAAAAGCGCGCAGAACCGCATCATTTAAAAAAGTTCCGCCTTGAACAACAATGTTTTTGCCTAAGTCGTCGGCCGTTGCCGCCCGGATAACTTTATAGAGAGCGTTTTTGACGATACTTATTGAAAGCCCCGCGGAAATATTCTCGATCGAAGCGCCATCCTTCTGCGCTTGTTTTACAGAAGAATTCATAAAAACAGTGCATCTTGAGCCAAGATCAACCGGTTTGTCAGCAAACAAACCGAGCTTTGAAAAGTCGGATATCGAATATCCCCAGGCACTTGCGAAGGTTTGCAAAAATGAGCCGCAGCCCGAAGAGCAGGCTTCGTTTAAAAAAATATTATCGATTGCTTTATTTTTAATTTTAAAACACTTAATATCCTGCCCGCCGATGTCAATAATAAAATCAACTTCGGGCTTGAATTTTTTTGCCGCTGTGAAGTGTGCAATTGTTTCAACAATGCCGTAATCTGCATTAAAAGCTTTTTTTATGATTTCTTCGCCGTAACCTGTTACAGCAGATGAAACTATTTCCGCTTTCGGATGTTTAAGATAAAAGTCCGTCAAATATTTTCTGATAATTGGAATCGGATTACCGCTGTTCGGTAAATATTCGCTTGAGAGTATTTCTTCCTTCTCATTGATAACCAATGCTTTAACGGTTGTGGAGCCTGAATCTATTCCGAGAAAAACCTGCCCTTCGTAATTTTCGTTATCAATAATCTTCACTGAATTTTTTTTATGTCTTGCAATGAAGTCCTCATACTCTTGCCTGCTATTAAACAATGCATCACAACTGCTGTAGCCGCCTTTTGCCTCAAAACTTTTTATTCTCTCAATAACCGAAGTGAGATCAACGGCTTTTTCCGAGCCGATGAGCGCGGCGCCTATTGCCGCATAATACAATGAGTTCTCGGGGCAAAGCCCCTTAATATTTAATATATCGTCGAAACTTTTTCTAAGCTGCGAAAGGAACGATAAAGGACCGCCGAGATAAACAACCTTGCCGCTGATATCTCTGCCCTGCGCAAGACCTGAGATTGTTTGGTTGACCACGGCTGCAAATATGCTGGCGGATACATTGCTTTTTTTGGCGCCTTGGTTAAGCAGCGGCTGAATATCCGATTTCGCGAAAACACCGCAGCGGGAAGCAATTGTGTACATTGTATCGCTTTGCTCCGCTGCCAAATTCATTTCATCCAGTGATATCTCCAATAATGATGCCATCTGGTCAATGAATGCGCCCGTTCCCCCGGCGCAGGATCCGTTCATTCGAACTTCCATGCCGTTAAGCAAAAACAGGATCTTGGCGTCCTCACCCCCAAGCTCAATAACAACATCCGTGTCGGGAAGCAAGAGTTTAACCGCAGTTCTTGTTGCGTAAACCTCCTGCGCAAAACTTAATTCAAGCTCACCGGCAAAACCCATGCCTGCAGAGCCTGATACAACAAGAGCCGCTTGGTTGCAATCCGGAAATCTGCTGCAAATATCACTTAACATTTTTCCTGCTTTTGAAGTTATTTGAGAAAAATGTCTTTCGTAAGCTTTATATAAAATATTATTGTTTTCATCAATTGCGACGCATTTGAGTGTTGTTGAACCAACATCCAACCCAATTCTCATTTTAAAATATTCCGCCTTTCAGCAAGCAATGTGTCTGTAATAATGCTTGCTCAATTTTTATTGTTTCGGTCTGAAGATTTGGTAAGCGTTTTGAACAACACTAATATCAACCCTTTTGTTGTTGCCGCCAAATTCTCCGTCGATTGACCATGGAATCTCATCGTTTTCCAAGGGAGTAAAACTTACTTTGCTTGTTTTTATTATGCGCAGGTAACGTTCATCAAAATCACGATTAGCAATGCTTATAAGCGTATCCTTCCAGGCAGAAACGCTTCCCGGATTTTTACCGAGAAAAACCTCAAACTTGCCGTCTTTCAAATCAACCGTGTTTTCATCAAGCTTAATAATTCCTCCGATACTGTGAGAGTTTGAAACAGACCCGATTACATACTCTCCTTCTTCGGTAAAATCATCGCATTCCACCCTCAATGCAATCGGTCTTATATCCTTAACCTCTTTTGCTGATTCAACGAAATATGCAAACCTTCCGATACGGTTTTTAAGTTTTTGAGAGGCGGCATAGGAGCATTCGCTGAAAGCCCCGAAACTGGCGACATATGTAAAATATCTGCTGTTATTAAAAAGCCCAATATCGTTTGAGGAAGCATCGTTTCCAAAAATGTTTTCTGCCGCGATTCTAATATTGGTTGGAATACCCAGTGTTGATGCAAGCTCATTTGTTGTACCGGAAGGAATAAAGCCTATGGGCGGTCTGCTTTCAAGCTGCATCAGGCCGTTTAGCATCTCCGAGAATGTACCGTCGCCGCCGCGGCAAACAATCAAATCATAATTTGAAGCATATTTCAATGCAAACTCTGTTGCGTCCCCGCTGCCTTTTGTCATATAAACAGTTGTAAAATAGCCGTTGTTTCCGAAAACTCTGACAAGGTCAACAAGTCCGTTCCTCGTCTTTTTTCTCCCGGAGCAAGGGTTCATTATTAACATAACATTTTTTGAATTCACTGAGCTCTACCTCGTTTTCTAAAAATAGCATTTAATGTCTGCAAAATACATTTCAATAACTTTTAATGTGTTGAAGACTGTCTGTTACGGCTTAATTTGCCTGATCTTCTTGCCCTTGACAAGGTAAACATTGGTTGAAATATCCATCAGAGCCTTGTCATTCATCGAATCAGTATAGAAATTGTCTATAACTGTATCAGGATAACGGTTCTTAAAAGCGACAGCCTTGTTTTCACGAAAACAAGCAAAAGTTATTTTTCCTATTTCAAAATCAACGGTTGTTCCGATAAAGTTCTTAATATTTATCCTTTCACATAGTATTGAAAGCAAAACTTCCGGGCTTGCAGATACAATCAAATCATCCTCCTGCTGCTGTTGAAAGTAAAAGGATTTTATTTTGTGCATACGCGTATCCCAAAATGCAGCCAAATCAGTCTCGTAATTTTCGAGCCCCCTGATTAAATCTTCAGCAAAATAGAGATGATCTCTGACAAGACTATCCATTGAAACCTTTTGATGTTTATATTTGCCAAGATAAACAACGACTTTCGGTGCGAATTTCATGAGAAGACGCGGGTACTTTTTTAAATAGAAGAAAAACAGTTCGAAAGGGCTTTCTCCGTCATAAATGGTATTGTCAAAATCGTAAACATTCATTTTTTCTCCTGTTATCATTGCTTGGCTGTAATTTTCTTCCTTCTGATTTAGCGAATAAACAAAAAAATAATAGCAATTAATTATTAAAAAAATATTATAAAATTCTTACAAGTTTCTTAATATGTAAATATTATTAAAGATGTGTTATAATATGGAAC
>Ga0118677_10015835_pt1 | contig 10425 bp, 8 predicted proteins | sample AliMusrvi5mmetaG_FD_86154 | JGI IMG/M metagenome (GOLD analysis project Ga0118677, IMG submission 86154)
TTGTAGGCGGCGATCGAGTTCCTGATCACCCACTGGTCGATGAGGGGCATGAGGTTGTAGCGCTCGGCGGCGGGGATGAAGTCGCCGGGGCGGGCGATGCTTCCGTCCTCGTTGATGAGGCGCAGGAGGACCTCGGCCTTGGCCTTGAGGTCGATCGAATCGTTGAGGGGGACGATCGCCTGCTGGTAGAGCACGAATCGGTCCTCGTCGACGGCCTTGTTGATCCTGGAGATCCATTCCATGTCGCCGCGGCGCTTCTGGTACTTGCTGTCCTTGGCCTGGAAGACGTTGACCTTGTTGCCGCCCTCCTCCTTGGAGAGGTGGCAGGCGTCGTCCGCGGCTGCGAGCATGGTGTGGGTGTCGTCGCTCTCCTGCGAGAGCGAGACCACACCGATGGAGAGGGTGACAGGGAAGACTGACGACTCCCAGGCAAACTTCCGCTCCTCGACGGCGGCCTTGAGCCGCTTGGCGACGTTGATGGAGTCCTCGGGCTCGCAGTCCCGCAGGATGATGGCGAACTCGTCGCCGCCGATGCGCGCGGAGATGTCCTTGCGGGAGATGTTGGCCTGGACGTGGGACGCGATCTGCCGCAGCAGTTCGTCGCCGGCGCTGGTGCCGCAGGTGTCGTTGATGACCTTGAAGCGGTCGATGTCGATGACCAGGAGGGCGTGGAGGGCGTCAGAGGTCCGCACGCTCGTGAGGAGCTCGTTGAGGGCGAAGGAGAACTCCTCGCGGTTGTGCAACCCGGTGAGGTTGTCGTGGCTGGCCTGGTAGTCGATGGTCTCGGACATCCGCTTGATCTCGGTGATGTCCCGCAAGGTGATGAGGAAACCGTCGGTCTCGTTCTCCTTCTCGTGGATGCGCGTGATCGAACCGTCGACGAGGAGGGTCTGGCCGATGGCGTTCTTTATCACTGCCTCCTTGAAGAAAAAGGGCTTTCCGTCCACGTTGACCGGCACCCCGCCGAGCAGTCGTTGCGCCATCTCGACGATCTCCGCGTGCTGGAGGTTGCCCGCCGCTGCCACGACGATGTCGCCCGTGCGATAGCGGCGGCCGGTGTAGGAGAAGACACTCTCAGGCAGGAACTTCCCTACCGACTCCTTGGTGCCGAGCACCGGGCGGCCGATCGGGTGGTCGGGCCAAAGCGCCTGGGCGAACAGGTCGTGCACCTTGTCGTCCGGCGTGTCCTCCGAGCGCGATATCTCCTCGAGCACGACCTCCCGCTCGCTGAGGCACGCGTCCCTGTCCATGGTGGAGCCGACCACCATGTCCGCGAGTATCCCGAACGCCTCGGGGACGTGGCGATCGATCACCCGTGAGTAGTAGCAGGTGTACTCCTTCGAGGTGAAAGCGTTCACCTCTGCCCCCAGACGCTCGAAGGCCTCCGATATCTCTTTCGCGCTGCGCGTAGGGGTCCCCTTGAACAGCATGTGCTCGAGGAAGTGCGAGATGCCGGCCTCGGCCGGCATCTCGTCCCGGCTGCCGGCACGCGCCCAGATGCCGAGGGCGACGGATCGAACAGCGTCGATGCGCTCAGTGATGACCGTGATGCCGTTGTCCAGAACGGTCCTGTCGTAGAACACCGTGTCTCCCGTCGTCGCATCTGTGCTCGAGGACGTCGCAGACCCTACGCGACGGCCCGGCGGTCCGCCTGCTGTGTGCGGGCCGGGCCGTCGGGCCGTGCGAGGTCCGTCTCGTTCCTGGACGCCTAGTGGCGTCGTCTGGGCCTGTCGGGCCGATCGCCGGACGGCGCGCCGCCGCTGGGGCGGTCGTGACGCTCTCCGCCGCCGCCGCGCGACCCGCCGCTGCTCGGAGGAGCGTCAGGCTTGTCGATGCGGTCCAGTGACACCTTGCCCTTGTCGTCGATGTCCAGGATCTCGACCTCCACCTCGTCGCCGATGTTGAGGACGTCCTCGACCTTCTCGACGCGGCCCTTCGCAACGCGAGAGATGTGCAGGAGCCCGTCCTTGCCGGGGAACAGCTCGACGAACGCGCCGAACGGCTGCACCGAGACGACCCGGCCATGGTAGCGCTCCCCTATCTCCGGCTCCTTCATGATCATCTGGATGCGGCGCACGGCTTCCTCGCCGCCCTGGTCGCGACTGGCGATGTAGACGGTGCCGTCGTCGTTGACGTCGATGTCGGCGCCCGTGGCCTCGATGATCGAGCGGATCATCTTGCCGCCTGGGCCGATGATGTCGCGGATCTTGTCGGTCGGGATCTTGATGGTCAGAACGCGAGGGGCGAACTCCGACAGGTCGTCGCGCGGCTCGGAGATGGCGTCCGTCATCTTCCCGAGGATGTAGGCGCGCCCCTCCTTCGCCTGCATGAGGGCGGCACGGAGGATGTCGACGGACAGGCCCTTGGCCTTGTTGTCCATCTGCATGGCGGTGATGCCCTTCGGCGTCCCCGCGACCTTGAAGTCCATGTCGCCGAGGAAGTCCTCAAGGCCTTGGATGTCGGACAGGATCGCGACGCGGTCGCCCTCCTTGATGAGGCCCATCGCGATGCCCGAGACCGGCGCCGCGATCGGGACGCCGGCGTCCATGAGCGCGAGAGTCGACCCGCAGACGGAGCCCATCGACGACGACCCGTTCGACTCCAGGACCTCGGAGACGATGCGGATCGTGTATGGGAAGTCCTCCTCGGCGGGTACGACCGGCAGCAGCGCACGCTCGGCGAGAGCGCCGTGCCCGATGTCACGCCTCTTCGGGCCGCGCATGAACCCGGTCTCGCCCGTGGAGAACGGCGGGAAGTTGTAGTGGTGGATGTAGCGCTTGCCCTCGGAGATGTCGATCGTGTCGATGCGCTGCCACTCCGAGAGCATGCCCAGCGTGAGCACTGAGAGCACCTGCGTCTGACCGCGCGTGAACAGACCCGAGCCGTGGCTGCGCGGCAGGTACCCCGCGATGCAGCCGATGTGGCGGATCTCCGTGGACGTCCGGCCGTCGGCGCGCTCGCCCTCGTCGAGGACCATCGCCCGCATGGTCTTCTTCTCGAGTGACTTCAGGACGGCCTTGATGTCCTTGCCGCTCTCGACGATCTCTTCGGCGCTGAAGCCCTCAAGGACCTGATCCTTCACCGACTGGACCGCGGTCATGCGAGCAAGCTTATCGGGATTGTGGAGCGCCGCGCGCATCATGTCGGCCCCGGCCGCGAAGACTCGCTCCTCCAGGTGCGGGTCCACGACGTGCAGCGGGACCAGCTGCGGAACGATCTCCAACTTGCTGAGGAAGTCCTCCTGGACCTCGCAGAACGCGCCCACGGCCTCCTGGGCGAACACGAGCGCCGCGAGCATGTCCTCCTCGGACACCTCCCGGGCGCCCGCCTCAAGCATGAAGACGGCGTCTTTGGAGCCTGCTACGACGAGATCCAGGTCGGAGGCCTCAGCTTCTTCGAAGGTCGGATTGACGATGAATGCACCCTCCGCGTCACGAGCGACCCTCACCCCCGCGAGTGGTCCCTCGAACGGCAGACCGGCGGCGACGAGAGCCGCCGAAGCGGCCATGATGGAGATCACGTCCGGCTGGTTGGTCTGGTCAGCGGACAGCACCGTGGCGATGACCTGCACCTCGTTGCGGAAGCCGTCGGCGAAGGATGCGCGGATCGGCCGGTCGATCATGCGAGCGGTCAAGACGGCCTTCTCGGAAGGACGGCTCTCGCGCTTGATGAAGCCTCCAGGCAGCTTGCCCGCCGCGTACATCCGCTCCTCGAAGTCCACGGTGAGCGGGAAGAAGTCCAGCTCCTTCGGGAACTTGGAGGCCGTGGCGGTGACGAGCACCATGGTGTCACCCTGCCGGACCACGACCGCTCCGCCCGCCTGCTTGGCCAGCTCGCCGGTCTCCAGGGTGTAACTCTTACCGAACAGTTCGAAGCTCTGGGTTACCTTTCCCATCCTCTTCCTCTTCTTTCGGCCGGTCGACCTCGTGTCGACGGCGGCGCATCCGGACGCTCCATTGGCGTCCTCACAGTGTCTACATGCTCAAGAAGCGGGGAGTCGTACTCCCCGCTTCCGGTGCACTCTCTACATGGCGACCCGCGCTACCCGCGGATGCCGAGCTTCGCGACGATCGCGCGATAGCGCTCGATGTCGGTCTTCTTCAGGTAGTTCATCAGTCTCCTGCGCTGACCGACGAGCTTGAGAAGGCCTCGGCGGCAGTGATGGTCCGCCTTGTGGATCCGCAGGTGATCGGTCAGATCGCGGATGCGCTGGGTGAGCAGCGCGATCTGGACCTCAGGCGACCCGGTGTCGCCGTCGTGCTTCTTGTTGTCGGCGACGATCTCCGACTTCACTTCCTTGGAAAGCGGCATGACGCCCACCTTTCGCGTGTTCGCGTCGCCACCGGCCGAGGGCGCCGCCGGTGGTCGCGGGCGGGCGCTCCAAGCTCGGGGCCTGGTCAAGACAGCCGGAGAAGTATAGCACGCGGTGGCCACCTTCTCCCTCCGCGGGGCTACCGCTCCGCGACCCTGCGGACCTCGACGACGTCCTCGCGGATCCTGCGAGCCAGCGCCTCGGGCGTGTCGAAGCGCTCCAGCGGGCGGATGCGCGACAGGAACTCGAGCGTGAGCGTGAGGTCGTAGAGGTCGCCGGAGTAGTCCAGCACATGCGCTTCCAGCACATCCGTCGCATCCGGGAACGTGGGCGGCGCGCCGACGGCGACAGCGGCGGTGTGGATCGTGCCGTCGATGGCGACGCGGCCCGCGTAGACACCGTCCGCGGGCAGGGCCGTGAATGGCGAGACGGCCAGGTTCGCCGTGGGCGCATCGAGTCCCGAGCCTCTGGAACGGCCACGGCGCACGTCACCCTTGACGCGATGAGGGCGCCCGAGCAGCACCCTCGCCCCCGCGACGTCACCAGCGGTCACAAGGCCTCGGATACGGGTGGAGGTCACGGAGGTCCCATCCTTCTCGACGAGAGCGTGCGCGACTGTGGAGAAGCCGTGCGACGTCCCGTAGCGGTCCAAGACCCGGACATCGCCCTCGGCCCGGTGACCGAACCTGAAGTCGGAGCCGACGACGATCGCCGTCGGGCTCATCGCCGACAGGAGGACCTCGTCGAGAAACGCGAGCGGCGCCATCCGGGAGAGATCCGTTGTGAACGGGACGACGAGCACGACGTCCGCCCCCGCTTCAGCCAGCAGTCCGAGCTTGTCGGCGAGATCGAGCAACTGTGGCGCCGCCGCGGCCGGAGTGACGACCTGGTCCGGATCGCGGTCGAAGGTCACGATCACGGCCGGCACCTCGTCGCGCCTCGCCAGAGCGATCGCATCCGCGACGAGTGCCTGATGGCCGATGTGCACACCGTCGAAGACCCCGACTGCCGCGACGGCGGGTCCGAGAGACGCCATGGTCGGCACCCACACGAGCTGCCGCGTCACGCCGCGCCCCCCGTCGCATCCAGAACGACCTCGGGCACCAGTGTCCGGCCGCGCACACGGTAGACGCCAGCCAAGCGGTCGTTCACGGTCACGGCGAGGGCCGACCCCTCGGCAAGGTCGATGCTGAGCGTCGATGCGCAGTGCCCGCCGGCGCCGATGGCGTGTGCGTCCGCCTCCATGCGCGGCAGGCCGAGCGCGGCGAGCGGATCGGCGAAGAGCTGCGCCACGTTTCCGCCAGCGGCGGCCTCGCGGACCTCCTCGAGCGTGTGCGCGCCCTCGAGGCGGACACGTCCGCTCTGAGTACGCCGCAACGCCGCCAGGTGGGCGGCCGAACCACTCACGCGACCGATGTCCCGCGCGAGTGCCCTGATGTACGTCCCCTTGCTCACGAGGAAGGCGACCTCCCAAGTCCGACTCGCGATGTCGACGCTGAGAAGCTCTGCCTCGTGCACCTCGATAGCACGGGCCACCAGCTCCATCGGGCGCCCCGAGCGCGCCTCGCGGTGCGCGACCCGTCCCGCGACCTTGATGGCCGAGTACGCGGGCGGGGTCTGTTCCGACGCGCCGATGAGAGTCGCCAGGCGCTCACGCGCGGACTCAGGCTCGAAGAGCAGATCGGATACCGGTGCTGAGCGTGTGACCGTCCCGTCGGCGTCGTCGGTGTCGGTCTCGCTGCCGAAGGCGATGCGGGCCTCGTACCGCTTCGAGACCCCCGACAAGTAGGGCGCGAGGCGTGTGTACGGTCCGATCAGAAGGACCAGCAGGCCGGTGGCCGAAGGGTCCAGCGTGCCGGCGTGCCCGACTCGCCCCTCCCCTGTCGCCCGCCTCACAGCCGCTACGACGTCGTGGCTGGTGATCCCCGCCGGCTTGTCGATCGGCAGGATGCCGGCCAGCTTCGTCGCGCCACGCCGTGTCACGCGAAGTGGCCCGGCAGTCTTGAGAGGATCTGCCCGGTCGCATCGTCGAGGGTCCCCCGCACGGTGCACCCGGCCGCCGCGGTGTGTCCCCCGCCGTTGAACTCCTTCGCGATCGCTGACACGTCGAATCGGCGGGTCTTGGACCGCAGCGAGACCTTGACGTGGTCGCCCTCCACCTTGAAGAAGGCGGCCACGACGATGCCGCCGGTCTGCCTCACGACGTCGATGATGTTCTCGGTCTCCTCCGGCGTGGCGCCGGTCTCCGCCAGGTCCCGCTCTTCCATCCATGAGTAGGCGACGCGGTCCTGGTTCGCCAGCGTGATGCGCGAGAGCACCCTGCCGAGCAACGCCATCGCTGCGGGCGTCCGGCTCTCGTAGACGCGCTGGTAGAGGCTGGTCGCCACCGCTCCCGCCTCGATCATTTCCGCGGCGTCGCGCAACGCCTCCGGGGTCGTGTTGCCGTACGAGAACCGGCCGGTGTCCGTCATCAGGGCGACGTAGCACGCCGAAGCTATCGCGGGCGTGGGCTCGACGCCGAGACCGGGCAGCATGTGCCAGATCATCGACCCCGTGGAGGCGGCCTCGGGCTCGACCAGGGAGTAGGCCGCGAAACGGTGGTTGTCCCTGTGGTGGTCTATGGTCAGCGTGCTTCCAGCGCGGAAGCTCAGAGGCTGCGCCGCGCCCAGTCGCTCCCAAGAGGGGGAGTCGAGGGCCACGAAGAGCTGAGGAGGCACCAGCTCCCGGTTCGGGACGAAGAGATCGAAGCCATCCAGGAACTCGTAGGTGGAGGGCGCCGGCGCGTCGTCCGCCAGGGTCGCCACCACCTCAAGCCCCGCGGCCTTGAGCGCGAGCGTGAGCGCGATCACCGACCCGATCGCATCGCCGTCAGGGTTCACATGCGAGCACACCATCACCGAACCTGCGCCCTTCATGGCGTCGATGGCGATCTGCTCCTCGCGTGTGGGCTCACGCATCGTCTTTCCTCCGCTCCTCGTCCTTCTCCTGATTCTCAGGCACCCGGCCGGACAGGCGCTCGGCACGGATGGCGGCCTCGATGCGCGTCGCCTCGTCCAGAGCCGGGTCGATCCGGAAGTGCAGATCCGGCACGTACCGCATGCGGATCTCCACGCCGAGCAGAGACCTGATGCGCCCCTTCGCAGAGTCCAGCCCGGAGATCGCTTCGCGCCCTCGCGCCTCGTCGCCATGCACCGCGACGAAGACGTTCGCGTGCCGCAGGTCGGGACTCATCTCCACAGCGGTGACCGTCACGAACTCCAATCGCGGGTCGGCCACATCCTCGATGAGAGTGCGCGCCACCACCTCCCGCACGGTCTCGCCGGTGGCGCGGGCTCGCGGATAGGGTCTCATCCGCTACTCCTCCCGAGCGACCTCTACCTTGCGATAGGCCTCGATGAGGTCGCCCTCCTTCAAGTCCTGGAAGCCCTCGACGCCGACCCCGCACTCGTAGCCGGCCTTGACCGAGCGGACGTCCTCCTTGAAGCGGCGCAGCGAGTGGATGGTCCCGTCGAAGATGATCGTGCCCTGTCGGACGACCCTCACGAGATCGTCGCGGGTGATCTCGCCCTCCTGGACGAAGCAGCCGGCGATGACCCCCGCCTTGGGCACCCTGAACAGCTCGCGCACCTCGACGACCGCGGTGTCCTGCTCCTCGATCGTGGGCTTCAGCATGCCGACGCGCGCCGCGTTGATCACCGGCCGCAATCATCATTCCGTCGGCTTTGGCGTGATTTCAGAACAGTCCACGGGTTTCCCGGGCTACAACAGTATCATCGCGAAGGACAAGGCCACCATCGGCCGCATCCTGCTGGACAACGGCTACGCCACGTCCTGGTTTGGCAAGGACCACAACACGCCCGCCTTCGAGGCGAGCGCGATCGGGCCGTTCGACCAATGGCCGACCGGCCTGGGCTTCGAGTATTTTTACGGGTTCGTCGGCGGCGACGCCAACCAGTGGGAACCAAATCTGTTCCGCAACACGACGCAGATCTATCCCTTCCTAGGCAAGCCGGTGGGAACCTGGAATCTCGTCACCGCCATGGCCGACGACGCAATTGATTGGATGAACCGTTTGAACCAGGTGGATCCGAGCAAGCCCTTCTTCTGCTACTATGTTCCCGGCGCCACGCACGCGCCGCATCATCCCACCAAGGAATGGGTGGACAAGATCCATGACCTGCACCTTTTCGACAAGGGCTGGAACGCCGTCCGCGAGCAGATCTTTGAGAACCAGAAGCGCCTCGGCGTGATTCCAGCGAACACCCAGATCGAACCCTGGCCGACGAATGTCATCAAGAACTGGGAGGATTGCACGCCCCAGGAGCAGAAGCTCTATATCAAGCAGGTCGAAGTCTTCGCCGCTTTTGAGGCCTACAACGACCATGAAATCGGCCGCGTCATCCAGGCGGTGGAAGACATGGGCAAGCTGGACAACACGCTCATCATCTATATCAACGGCGATAACGGCACCAGCGCCGAGGGTGGCCCGCTCGGCACGCCCAATGAAGTGGCGTTCTTCAACGGTGTTTCGGTCCCCGTGGATGTGCAGATGAAGTGGTATGATGTCTGGGGCACGGAAGCGACCTACAACCACATGTCGGCGGGCTGGTCCTGGGCCTTTGACACGCCCTTCACCTGGTTCAAGCAGAACGCCTCGCGACTCGGCGGCATCCGTCAGAACATGTGCGTTTCGTGGCCCGGCCATATCAAGGATCAGGGTGCCCTCCGCGAACAGTTTATGCACGTCATTGACGTGGTGCCCACCCTGCTTGAAGTCTCCGGCATCCCTGCGCCCGAGACGGTGGATGGCATCCCGCAGAAGCCCATCGAGGGCACCAGCTTTGCCTACACATTCGATGCGAAGAATGCCAAGGCACCCTCGAAGCATACCACCCAGTATTTTGAGATGTTCGGTCAATGGGCGCTTTACCACAATGGCTGGATGTTGAGCACCGAGGTGAACCGCGCGCCGTGGGAAGCCTTCGGCGCCGCTAATCCGGACCCGCTCAACAACCAGATCCTCCAACTCTACAACCTGGATCAGGACTTCAGCCAGTCCCAGGACCTCGCCGGCAAGTATCCGGACAAGGTGAAAGAGCTGAAGAAAATGTTCATTGCGGAAGGGAAGAAGTATCAGGTCTTCCCCATGGACGCTTCCGTGGCTGCCCGCATCGTGGCCCCGCGCCCGAACATCACTGCTGGCCGCACCGAGTTCGTTTACACCAAGCCCATGATCGGCCTGCCGCAGGGCGATTCCCCGTTCCTGCTCGATAGTTCCTACACCATCACGGCGGAGATTGAAGTGCCGGAAGGCGGTGCCGAGGGCATGATCCTGACCTCCGGCGGACGTTTCGCTGGCTACGGCTTCTACCTGCTCAAGGGCAAGCCGGTCTTCCTCTGGAACCTGATTGACCTGAAACGCATCAAGTGGGAAGGCCCGGACGCGCTCACGCCCGGCAAGCATACGCTGGAGTTCGACTTCAAGTATGACGGCCTCGGCGTGGCCACGCTCGCATTCAACAACATGAGCGGTCTGGGTCGCGGCGGCGTGGGCACGCTCAAGGTGGACGGCAAGGAAGTTGCCAGGCAGACCATGGAACACACTCTGCCCATGATCCTGCAATGGGACGAAAGCTTCGACATCGGCTCGGACACACTCACCGGTGTCAACGACGAGGATTACCAGCCGCCGTTCCCGCTTACCGCCAAGCTCGACAAGTTGACCATCAAGGTGGACCGGCCGAAGCTGACGCCCGAGGACATCAAGAAACTCGAAGCCGGCATGCAGCAGGCCGCCGATACGAAGTAACTCGTTTCCATTGTGAACCACCGCGGGCGGCTCGCCAGGGCCGCCCGCTTTTCATTTTGTTTAGGAGCCGACCCGCGGCAGGATTGCCGGCACGGCAAGCGCGGGCTATCACGAAAGCGCCTCCGACAAAAAACGCGCTTGCAATTGCTGACGATTGTAGGCTTGCTTTCCCGCCGGCAAATGGCCGAACATAACGAACGTGCGCCAGGCTTGAACTTCAAGAAAGCCAGGTCAAAGAGCAACGCGGCGCAGTGGAAATTGATCTGAACAACCGGCATCACTCGAGTAGTCCGCGAATTCAGCG
>Ga0118677_10015836_pt1 | contig 10425 bp, 8 predicted proteins | sample AliMusrvi5mmetaG_FD_86154 | JGI IMG/M metagenome (GOLD analysis project Ga0118677, IMG submission 86154)
TCCCAGCCCATACGGCCGGGCTGGGAACCTCAGAACATCAGGAGGTGGCTCAGTTTAGATGAGCAGAGGTGGGTCTATTCTGGTGAGCGCCGAAGTCAAGAAGGCCATCTTCTTCGTAGAAATAGAAATCGCAAGCGGGGACACGAATGCCTTTGCGCGTTTTGGAAATTTCTGCCTGAGCATGAAGGAGAGTCATGGCAAAACGAGTTATGGCGGGAGCTTCCAGCTCGTTTTTGAACTGGTGACAGCCTTCGTTGGTTTGCACCTCGAACCCCATCATATTTGGGGCCACCTCAAGTATTTCAAGGCCTTTCCGATCTAGTAATAGCGTGGCCTCTACGAAGGTGATTGTTTGGAAATCTTTCTCATTTGGCTTGCAGTAACGCAGCTCGCATTCCTTAAACGATTTCCAGTTTAGATGGTAGGGCTTGTTGCTTTCAAACTTGGCAGAGTGCCATTTATTCGTGGGAGCATCTTTGGAAGCCACCTGACGATGTGAAGGCATTAGCTTTACCTCAATTTTCTTCATGTTGGGCAAGGACGGCCCCACATTGGTCGCAGTAGTCTGAATCTAGTTCATTCGCAGCTTTACAAGAGGGGCAAGTGATTGGTTCGCTCATCTTCGCTCCATAGATTGGTTGATTGGCTTTTTGAGGGGTTTCAGAGACAGGCACCCTATAAACAATCAGGCGACACCCGTCCCGAGCCATTAGGAGAACCCGGATCGAATGCCGCCCTTTCGCCCCGCCGAAGCGGGGCTACATTGGCGGCTTCAAGCACGGTTCCTAATGGGCCTCAGGCAATTGCCTGGAAGCTCACCCTGCGCTTATGCAGGGTCCCGGTGAAGCCAGAACGTCAAATCAGATTATTCTTTTCTCAATGCCTCCACGGCGCGATCCTCCGCGCTCCGTTCCCAAGTCTAGCAAAATCCGGCCTTGCCTGAGCCTAGCCATGGGCGTAGCGGCGGGGAATGGCTTACGGTTGACAGCATCAAACACAATCCTATATACTCAACCGTCATGCCAAAGACAATCCAACGTCGAAAACGGTCCTTTGGGGCTCCCGGTGCTTATGGCGCTCCCCAAAATAATGCGCTTAGCTGGATGAGCTACGAGCCCATGGTGCATTCTGGATTGCTTTTCTCACAACCGACTTTCTTGACCGGTGTTGGAAGAATATTTGATTTTGGTCAAGGCATGACTCAATATAACTATAGCCCGACACCGGAAGATGCCGACAGTCTCGCAATCTGGTCCGACTGGTTGGCTGTCGGCGGCGATATTCATTGGGCTCTTGAGTCATTTGAAACGCAGGTCCCTGGGAGCGCGAAGTGACCGATCCCAAGGCCATATCTCAGCCTCCGACATCGCCCCAAGCTCAAAGTGATACCGTCGGGGGGGCTGCCGTAGGGCAACCAGCCATTGTGCCTGAAGTGGTAACTTCGAACCCAACGATGAGACCAAACGCGAATGCAGGGCCAAGAGCAGCGCCCTCGACGACGAAGCACATGGTTGGGATTGGCTTTGCTACATATTCTGGGCCGCTACCGCCCCCACAGATGTTGATTGAATATAACAAGGCCATTCCAAATGCTGCTGAGCGTATTCTTCGGATGGCAGAAGAACAATCCGCACATCGAAGACAACTTGAAACCAAGGCTGTGTCGCACGGCATTATCAATGCAAGGCTGGGATTAGTCGCCGGACTAATAGTCTCTCTGGGCTGTCTTGCCGTAGCAGCCTATTGTATCCGCAAAGGTGCAGATCTGACTGGCTTTGCAGTGGTCATAACAACGATTGGAGGTTTGGTATATACCTTCCTTTCTGGGAAAAAGGCTTCACAGAAAGACCTAAGCGACAAGTCCGCTGCCAATCAGCCACCCTTGGAAAGTCCCGCTGCCCAGAAGTAGCTTGCCAAAGTAGGCAGGAATTAGAGTATGCCACTCCCCGCGCCCAGGGGCCTGGGTCCACAGGCCGCGTTGTCGGGCCGGGGCCAAGCCACGCCGGGCGGAGTCCCGCCGAAGTGGTGCCCTCTGTGGTGCCCTCCGGCCAGCCGGAACCGTATCAGACCGGCAGACGGTGCAAGGTCGGCGTGGTCGGTCTGTCGAGGGAGTATCAGGCTGGCAGAGGCGGGCAGAAACATTTGGGACCTGTGTATCGGGGCGGCTCATGGCTCATCGACGCCCGCCACGCGCGGTCGGCCTTCCGGAGCCTCGACTACCCGGGCGCCTGTAGCATCCGCCTGGGTTTCCGGCCTGCCCGGTAAGGGCGATAGTCCTCTGCCTTTAGCGCGGGCCCGGGACGCTGACCAGAAGTAAAGAGGCCGGCTCGCCCGCGGATATCGCCCAGTCTGCCGCGGGCCTGGCCGGCACGAAGGCCGGAGCCTTTGCGGAAATCCTGCATGTCCCTCCGGGGTATTCGATGCGGGCCTTTCCGGAAAGCACGATGACGTGTTGAAAGGCCGGGGCCAGGGGCGCGACCCAACGGGCCGCGGCGGTCGCGGTGCCCGCCAAGTCCAGGACTTGGACCGTGAAAAAGGGCCAGACCGCGGGGCGGTCCAGCAAGCGCCACAACCGGCAGGACTTCGCCTGCGGGCCTGGTTCGGAAGGCTGGGGCCGGCAGCGGAGGCTCGCCAAGGAGGTGACGGAAAAATCCAGGCCTCCCAGCAGGCGCCGGAACGAGGCATCCGATGTGCCCAGGGCAGGGTGCCCCTTGCGAAATCGCGCGCCGCGCTCCCAGATAAAAGGAGTGAAGAAGTCGGCGACGCTGAAGGTGCAGTCCGAGCTCTGCTGGACTTCAGCCAGGCGCAGCTGCCGTTCAAACGGTAGCGGCATCCAGACTTCGCTCTTGGGGGCGAACGCGCTTTCCTGCCGCTGCCGGGCCAGGCGCAATTTCTGCGCCGCGCGGCAGCGGCCCCGCGCGGACAGGATGAAGTCTTGCAGCGCCACCAGCGTCGCGTCCTGCGGATGGAACTGCAGGGACAGGCCGAAGAGCGCGTGGATGAGCCCGGCTTTGACCATCAGGAGATTGCCGGACTCGCGGCGCAGGTCGACTAGATTGAGGACGCCGACGATGCGCTGGCGGTTGCGCCGCAGGTCCTCGCATAGCTGAAGAAGCTCGCGCCGCTCGATCTTTGAGAATCGGCCCAACGCGGCGGCGAATTTCCGGTCGCGCTCCGGCGCTGCCTGCCAGCCGTCCAGCGCCCGTTCCTTGGCCCAAGCCTCATAAGTTTTGGTGAAGCGGCGGAAGGCCCGCTCGTCGGGCGCGCGCAGGCTGCGGCGCAAGGCGCCCAGCAGGGAGACTTCCCGGCAGAGCCAGCCGAGGAATTCCTGCGGCCGCACCAGGCAGTTGAACCCGATGTGCGCCAGGGGCGGAAAATCCGTGCGCAGGATTTTGGCGAAGACGGGAAGCCCATCGCCGAAGAGGCGGCGGGACCAGGCGCCCAGAAGGCGGGGCTGGCGGCGCAGGACCTGGGCCAAGGTGCCGCCGCCGGCAACGCCGGCCGGGGACTCTCCCCAGGTCGAGTTGAGCCACAGCTCTTCTCCCCAAGCCTTGGGCACGCGGCGCGGGACCAAGAGCAGCGGACGATCGTCCTGGCCGGGCCTCGCCGACGCGCTCATGACGGGACTATACAAAATATGCGCGGCGAGCAAAAAATGGCGGCTGGCCCGCCACGCGCTGATTTCTATGGTAGAATCAGCGGACGCGGCGGGCCGGGCGGGGCGTAGGGCCCAGGAGGATATCGCCATGTATTTCGAGCGCTGCGACCCGATGAAGGGGGAGTGCTTGCGCATACTCGACCCTGAGGGCCGCGTCCAGGAAGATCTGCGGCCCGCTTTGCCCGACGCGCGCATCCGGGAGCTTTATGAGCGCATGACCGTCATGCGCCTGGCCGACCGCATGGCCATGAACCTCCAGCGCGAAGGCGGCATGGGTACCTATGCGCCTTTCTACGGCCAGGAGGCGTCCCAGGCTTCCGCCGCCTTTCTGGAGCCCGCCGATTGGCTCGTCCCCTCCTACCGCGAGACCGGGGCGCTGTTCCTGCGCGGGGTGCCGCTGGCCAACCTTTACCGTTTTTGGATGGGTGACGAGCGCGGCATGCTCATCCCGGAGGGGCTGCGCATATTGCCGATCGCCATCGTGGTCGGTTCCCAGCCCCTGCACGCGGTCGGCCTCTCCTGGGCCATGAAGCTCAAGGGGGAACGCGCCGCGGCCGTGGCCTATTTCGGAGACGGGGCCAGTTCGCAAGGCGATGTGCATGAGGCCATGAATTTCGCCGGAGTCTTCCATACGCCCACGGTCTTCGTCTGCGTGAACAACCAGTTCGCCATCTCCTTGCCGCGCCGGCAGCAGACCGCGGCCGCGACCATCGCGCAGCGGGCCGCAGGCTACGGCTTCCCCGGGATACTGGTGGACGGCAACGATCTCCTGGCCGTGGCCGCGGCCATGAGCGAGGCCTTGGCCGACGTCCATTCCGGCAAGGGCCCGCGCCTGATCGAGCTGCTCACCTACCGCCTCGGTCCGCACACCACGGCCGACGACCCCACCAAGTACCGCGACGAGGAGGAACTGGCGCGGCACAGGCCCTTCGACCCTTTGACGCGTTTGCGGCGCTATTTGGAGGGCAAGAGCCTCTGGAGCGAGGCGGACGAGGCGCAGTTGCTCCAGCGCGGGCAAGCCGAGGTGGAGGCCGCGGCGAGCGCCGCCAAGAGCGCGCCGCCGCCGGAGCCGGCGGATATATTTTCCTATACCTTCGCCAAGATGCCGCCATATCTGAGGCTCCAGCAGGAGGAACTGCTGGCGAGCCTCAAGGCCAAGGCCGTGACGGAGGTGGCCCATGGCTAAGATGAACCTTGTCTCCGCCCTCAACATGGCGTTGGACCAGGAGATGGCCCGCAATGGCCGCATGATGATCCTGGGGGAGGACGTGGGCCGGGAGGGCGGGGTGTTCCGCGTGACCGACGGCCTGCAGAAGAAATTCGGCTCGGACCGTGTGGTGGACACGCCCTTGGCCGAGTCCGCCATCGTGGGCGCGGCCCTGGGACTGGCCGTGGGCGGCATGCTCCCGGTGGCCGAGATCCAGTTCGAAGGGTTCCTGCATGTGGCCCTGGACCAGATCTGCAATCAGGTCGGCCGCTACCGAACGCGCAGCCGGGGCCGCTACGGCCTGAGCCTGGTTATCCGGGTGCCCTGGGGCGGCGGCATCCACGCTCCCGAGCATCATTCCGATTCTCCGGAAACCCTGCTCGTGCATACCCCCGGGCTGGTCGTGGTCACGCCGTCCAATCCTTACGACGCCAAGGGGCTCTTGCTCGCGGCCTTGCGCTTGGGCGAGCCGGTCATCTTCTGCGAGCCCAAGCGCATCTACCGGGCCGTCAAGGCCGAAGTCCCGGAAGCGGACTACACCGTGCCCATCGGCCAGGCCGCGGTGGCGCGGGAGGGCAAGGATATCACCATCGTGGCCTGGGGGGCCATGGTGCGGGAGGCGTTGGAGGCCGCGGAAGAGCTGCAAGCCGGAGGGGCTTCCGCAGAGGTGCTCGACCTGCGAACGCTCTCGCCCATGGATTCCGCGGCCGTGGTGGCCTCGGTGCGCAAGACCGGGAGGCTCGTGATCGCGCACGAGGCGCCGCGCACCTTGGGGCTGGGCGCGGAGCTCGCCGCGCGAGTGGGCGAGGAGGCTTTGACGAGCCTGCTGGCTCCGATTGAGCGGGTCACCGGTTTCGACACCGTCATGCCGTTGGCGCAGATGGAAGCGCATTATCTGCCGGACCATCGCCGCGTGCTGGCCGGCGCGCGCAAGGTCCTGGCCGCATAGGGGGAGGGATGGCTCTTGAATTTAAGTTTCCAGACGTGGGCGAAGGATTGACGGAAGGCGAGATCGTGCAGTGGAAGGTGAAAGCGGGCGACCAGGTGGAAAGCCACCAGGTCATCTTGGAAGTGGAGACCGACAAGGCGGTGGTCGAGATACCGTCCCCTGCGGCGGGCTTCGTGGTGGTTCTGAAAGGGAAGCCGGGCGATGTCATAAAGGTGGGAGAGGTCATCGCGGTCATCGGCAGCGCCGAGGAAATGAAGGCCGCGCAGTCCAAGGCCCCGCCGCCTCCGGCCCCGGCGGTCACTGCGGCGCCGCCGGCGCCGCCGGCGCCGCGGCCGGTCTCCCCTCCGCCGGAACCCTACACTGTCCAGGCGCCCTCGGTCGGGGTGGTGGGCTCTTTAGAGGAGGCGCCTGAAGACGAGGTCGTTGCGGCCCCGGCGGCGCAGGCGCCTGCGCCCGTGACCCGGCCTCGCGTCGAGGCATTGCCCAAGGACCGGGAACTGGCCAAGCGCTTGGGCGTGGACATAGAGCTCATCCACGGCACGGGCCCCAAGGGCCGCGTGAGTGAAGAGGATATCCAGCGCGCCGCAGCGCTGGGCGCGCCGCAAAAGGGCCACCGCGCGGAGGAGGGGGTCTCTGATGCGGACGGCTTCGGGCCCGTGGAGCGCGTACCCCTGCGCGGGGTGCGCCGCCGCATTGCCCAATCCATGGTCGAGTCTTTGTCCAAGACCGCTCAGGTGACGACCATGGACGAGGCGGACGTGGACGAGCTCTGGCGCATTCGGGAAAAGATGAAGGCCCAGTCGCAGGCCGAGGGCGTCCATCTGACCTTGCTGCCCTTCTTGGTCAAGGCCGTGGTGGGGGCTTTGAAGCGCGTGCCGGAGATGAACACCACCTTGGACGAGGCCAAAGGGCAGATCGTGTTTAAGGCGTACTACCACATCGGGGTAGCCGTGGACACTCAGGAAGGGCTCATCGTGCCCAATGTCAAGGACGCGGACCAGAAGTCCATCCTCCGGATCGCGCGGGAGCTGGAAGATCTGGCGCAGAAGGCCCGGCGCCGTACTTTGGACGTCAAGGATTTGAAGGGAGGGACCTTCACTGTCACGAACTACGGCTCGATCGGCGGCTTGTACGGCACTCCCATCATCAACTTCCCGGAGGCGGGGATATTGGGCGTGGGCCGGATGGTGGAGAAGCCGGTGGCCGAGGGCGGGGCGATCCGCATAAAGAGGATGCTGCCGTTGTCCTTGACCTTCGATCATCGTATGGTGGACGGCGGCCACGCGCAGCATTTCTTGAACGATGTGATCCGGCAGCTGTCTGACCCGGACCTGATCCTGGTCGGCATGTAGCCCGCGCGGGTCATCCCGCCGCATCGCGTCCGCCTTTTTGATTTGTTACCATATAATAAGGCGGCTAACTAAATGCAGACCAGCTTCATCCTGAAGGACATCGCCCGGCGCGAGACCCTGGATTCCCTGGCCGCCCGCTATGCGGAGTTCGACCGCAGCGGGCAGGAATGCTTCCTGGCCTTGCTGAGCGTGGCAGGAGCCATGATGGAGGCCATCGAGGCGCAGTTGGCGCGCTACCGCATATCGCAAGGACGCATCCGCATCCTGCTGGAGCTGGAGCAGGCGCCCGGCCAGGCCCTGGCCGCCGGAGCCCTGGCGCAGAGGCTGGGGCTGACTCCGGCCACGATCACAGGCCTCTTGGACGGCTTGGAGCGCGCTGGCCTGGCCCGGCGGGAGCGGCGCCATGAGGACAGGCGCGGAGTGAAGGTGTGTCTGACCCCGCGCGGCGCCAAGCTTTTGGCCCGGATCATGCCCGAGCGCTTCCGCCGCAACGCGCGGCTCATGTCCAAGCTTTCCGAACCCGAGAGACGCATCCTGCTCCGGCTCCTGGCAACGGTCTCCGGGAGCCTGAAGGAGTTCTCCCGGCCATGAAAAACCGCATCCGGCGAGCGACGCTGTTGGCCGTCCTGCTTTGCCCCGCCCTCTCTTTCGCGGCCCACCCGGCCGAGCGGCCTCCGGTCGAGCTGACCTTGCAGGAATGCGTCGCTCTCGCCTTGCGCAATAACCTGGCGGTTCTTTTGGCCAAGGCGGGCTCCGCATCCGCGCGGGGCAAGGCATTGCAGTCTGCGGCGGAGCTCCTGCCCCGCTTCACCGGTTCGCTGATGCAGATGCGGACCTTTGCGGAGGACCTGCCCGCCATGGGATTCGGGGGATTCGGCAAAGGGTTCCCGGAGACCATCGGCCCTTGGAACACATTCGACGCGCGCGTCCGGCTCGTGCAGGAGATATTCAACCTGCCTTCCGCTCTGCGCTTGAAGTCGGCCGACGCCGATGAGCGCGCCGCCGGCATGGAGGAGGCTTTGGCCGCCGAGCAGGTGGTCGCGGCCGCGGTGCTGGCTTATGTGGAGCTGTTCCGCTCCCGCCAAGCCATCGCTGCGGCCCAGGCCGACGTGGAACTTGCCACCAGCCTGCGCCAGCTCGCCGAGGATAAGAAAGGGGCCGGGACCGCGGCCGGAATAGACGTGGCCCGGGCCAAGACGCGCGAGGCGGAGCGCAGGCTCGCCCTGCTGGAGGCGCGCAACGTGGCCCAGGAGGCCGAGGTGCGCTTGCAGCGTGTTGCCGGCCTGCCCTTGGACCGGGGCGTGGTCCTTAAAGATGAGCCAGGGTTCGCTCCCGGCGAGCCTTTCCGGGTCGATGAAGCCGTGGCGTCGGCGCAAGGCGGCCGTTGGGAGATGCGTATCGCCACGCAAAGGCTGGAGGCGGCCCGGTCGCAGTGGCGGGCCGAGCAGTTCATGCGGGCGCCTTCCGTGGTCCTGAGCGGCGACGTGGGCCTCAGCGGCCTGATTCCCGATTATAGGGACCGGACCACGGGCAGCGTGGGGGCTGCCCTGCAGCTGCCGCTATTCACCGGCCGGGCCATCGAGGGCCGCGTGCGCGAGGCGGACGGGCGCCGCGCCGCGGCCGAGGCCCGATTGGAGGATCTGCGGGCCCGCATCGAAGAGGACGTGCGCCTGGCCTTGATCGATCTGAGCGCCGGGGTGGAGCGCGTGGGTACCGCGACGGAAGTCGAGCGTCTGGCCGAAGACGAACTGGCCATGGCGCGAGACCGGTTCGCGGCCGGGTGGGCCGACAATGTCGAACTGCTCGATTCCCAGGCCGCTTTGACGCACGCCCGCGACACCCGGGTCGCGGCCTTGGCGCGCTTCCAGGTGGCGCGCATCAACTTCGCCTTGGCCATGGGCCAGATGGGCGGATTCCGGTTCTAAAGGAGAGTTCATGGACCCCGTCAATGAGACCAAGGAGCCCGGACCGGCGGCCGCGGATCACGCGCGGGGGGCGGTCCATCCGCCTCGCCCGCACGGGCGCCCGCATCGCATCCTGTTGACGGTCGCTTGCCTGGCGGCGGCGGCCGGCGCGGTCTTCGGGGGGCGTTATTGGCTTTGGGCGCTCGACCACGAGGATACGGACGACGCCTTCATCGACACCCATGTCATCGTCGTTTCGTCCAAGGTCGAGGGGCAGGCGTTCCAGGTCCATGTGGAGGATAACCAGCAGGTCAAGGCCGGCGATGCGCTGATGGAGATAGACCCGACCGACTATCAGGTCAAGCTGGGCCAGGCGCATGCGGAACTGAAGGCGGCCGAAGCCGAAGCGCGCAAGGCGGCCGGAGACGCGGCCAGCGCCAAGGAACTCTTCGCCAAGGACCGCATCTCCCGTCAGTCCTACGACCATGCCCGGGACGAGGCGGACGCGACCCGGGCCCGCACCATCCTGCTGGTCCTGCTGACGGGAAGCGTGCTGGTCAGCGTGGTAGCCGGGTGGCTGCTCATCAAGAGGATTACCCGCTCTCTGACGGTTGCCGTAGCGGCTGCAGATCGGGTGGCGGCCGGCGACCTGACCGTTCAGGTCCCGGTCTCCTCCCAGGACGAGGTGGGGCAGATCTGCCTGAGCATCAACAACATCGTGGAGCATTTCCGCGAGGTGATCTCGATGGTAGTGCAAAACTCGCAGCAGGTGGCTGCAGCCTCCCTGGAACTTTCCTGCGCGGCTGAACAAATGGCCTCGGGGGCGACACGGGTGGCGGATCAGGCTGGGACGGTGGCGACCGCAAGCGAACAGCTGGCTGCCACCTCGAACGAGATCGCCCTTAACTGCAACGCGGCCGCGACCGGTTCCCAGCAGGCTAACGCCGCCGCGGTGGAGGGTGCCGGCGTGGTCAAGGAGACCGTTAAGGGGATGAACCAGATCGCCGAGAACGTACGGGAATCGGCGGCGACCATCGGCAACCTCGGGAGCACCTCGGAGCAGATCGGCGCCATCATCAGCACCATCAACGATATCGCCGACCAGACCAACCTCCTGGCGCTGAACGCGGCCATCGAGGCCGCCCGGGCCGGTGAGCAGGGGCGCGGCTTTGCGGTCGTGGCCGACGAGGTGCGCGCCCTGGCCGAGCGCACCAGCTCGGCCACCCGCGAAATCGGCGCCATCATCAAGAGCGTGCAGCAGGAGACCAGCTCCGCCATGAAGGTGATGGAGGCCGGGGTGTCGCGGGTCGAGTTGGGGACGGTGGGCGCGGCCAAGTCCGGGTCCGCCCTGGAGG
>Ga0118677_10015838_pt1 | contig 10425 bp, 10 predicted proteins | sample AliMusrvi5mmetaG_FD_86154 | JGI IMG/M metagenome (GOLD analysis project Ga0118677, IMG submission 86154)
GCTGTTGATGGATGGCTCCTTTTAGCATTTTGGTTTTCGCCTTCGGCAATGAAGGCGAGGCTGTCCGCAAGTGGAAAAAGACAGCAGAGGCTTTGGAGGACGATGACGAGAGGTGTGGCCAGAAGGGAGTATCCCTTTAGGCTACTTAGGCGGAAGATTCGGATTCATGGGTGGCGCTCCTTTAGCGTGTATTTCTAGCGATCCCAAAGGGGATCAACCGCCCAGCAAAAGAAAAATCGGCGGCCTCTTAAAAACCAGTTCTTTTACCTACACTAATGAATATAATAACAAAAAAGCGAGTGTCAACGAATTCCCTGGAAGACCGGAATAATCGTATCGTTTTTGCCGAATCGGCTCGTACTGCTTGCAAAAGGGTCGAAAGGACATAAGTGATACTATCAAAAGGAACAAGGTCGGTCACAGTGCCCTTTGGGGAGTTTTACCCTATTTGCCATCTGAATTCTTGCCAGCGGAACCTTTGATCCGCTCATCCCTAGGACAACTATAACCATTCCCGAGGCTGGAAGTTACATTGACAAGGACACTAATTGGGAAGCATTCAAAATAATGATGAATAACCCGACCATCGTCTACATCCACGGCTTCGCCTCAGCGGGCAGTGGCGACAAGGCAAGGTTCCTCCAAACCCATTTCCTAGGGAGCCACGTCAAGGTCATCTCACCTGACCTTCCCCCAGACCCTGCGAAGGCGATTGCTATCCTTGAGGGCATCGTCGAAGCCGTACCTCAAGATGGCAGGATTGTGGTCATCGGAACCTCTCTCGGAGGCTTCTACTCTCCCTATTTGAGCGGTGTTTATGGCATCCCTGTCTTCGCCATCAATCCCCTGGTCGATGTTGCCCCCATCGCCCGCCACATTGGAACGAACACCAATCTTTCCACGGGGGAGCAGTTCGAGTTCACTATGAGGCATGTCGATGAACCGTATCAACCCACCGAACAAGGTTCCCCGACTTGTAAGCGAACGGATCAAGACCGATGCGCGGGACGCAGTGCTCATTGCCCTGATGCTGAAGAACAACGAGGTATTCAAAGGTGCCCAACGTTTGTCGTGGCACACAGATGATGTTGGGTTGCTCACGCTACATCAAGCTAAACTCACCTTGAAGTCGATCAAGTTCATAGTTTATTCTCTCGGTCTCTTCATCAATGTCTTTCGATCGAGCGCTCAACTCCTCTGCAACCCCCGAGGAAAGGAGACTTGTCGTAGAAAGGATATTTGAAATTATTGCTAAGGCAATCTGTTCAGTCATCATCCCGAACTCGTCTAGGCACGTTGCTACACTTTCCTCAATTGAAGGAAATGGAAAGGTTTTCAATAGGTCGTCTTTCCATTCGATAAAGCTGCTTTTCTCCATTGTCAGCAAGTGCTGAATTTCCTCTACGTTTTTGGTGTCGTAGGCCTCTCGCACCGCCGCGAGGTTGCCAATACACTTCTGAAATTCTAGTCTTGTTCTAATTGAGACTAGACTTTCATAAAGCGACTGCATCTTCCCAATAAATTCCGATATCCTGTCGGTGCTTTCCTTTGAGACCACACTCTGCAGCATTGTCGTTATGGAGACGATCTTTTGTTTTAGTGCCTTTGCTCTGTCGAAAGCTGAGTGACGTTTGACCAGGACGTTGCTTACTCGGATTGACACTTTGTTGAAGAGCCCGGTGTTCTTTTCCTGCCCGACATTGTCCTCTGCGCAATAGAGTACATACCGCTCGTCCTCGAGTAGTGTCTTCCACTCAAGCAAGTATCCGCAATAGTGACAGTACTTATCTTCTTGTAGGTTCAGTGCCTTGCAGATGCCGCATTTTCTCAATTTCTGGCTCGCCATATTCCACCCAATGTAATAGCTAAGAGATCAGGTTTCAAAAGAGCAGGTCCTTCACGGGCGTCATACCTGAAGTCTTCTTAAAGTCCATGTTGTGTTTGAAGTTCTTCATCGAATCTGAGGGATCAATGTTGTCGAAGTCGAGTTGAAGCAGCGTGTCCCGGGGAATCCAGACAGAAACAATTGTGTTTTCGACTAACTTTCCGGTGGTACTATCGACTAGGGATGCTTTTGCGCTGACAATCGCTTCTTCAAGCGGCAAGAGCGAGAATACTTCGCGTGCGACACGAATGATCGCAGAGCACACGTGGTCTTGGTAAAGCTCGTTGAAACGTGATGCAGGAATAGCTTTTGAGCTTACTTTCCCGGTCTTTAGCAGTACTTTGGCCTGCTTTGGAATCGAAGAATATCCGTGTACCAATATCGTAACGGTTATTCGTTTTGGAGTTGAAAAGAAGAACTCCACCCCAGACCCAAGGTCGCTTATTTCCGAGAATGGGCCGAAGTCTTGAATTGCGCTTCTGTAGCCGTCGATGTCCCCCGAAATGACTTTATTCGCGATCTTGATCGTCTGTTCTTGCTCTGCAATTATTTCCAAATACTTCTTGTAGTCTTCGTTGAATATTTCGTGGTCCCGCTCCTTCGCCGATTCAACCATGCTTTCAAGCAGCGAAATCTTTCTGGGAATGCGCCCAAATAGACGGTCGAAAATCGAAGGTCTATATGCTCTGAGTTCCTGATATGTACGTTCTTCATTGTTTGTGAGTAGTTCGGGCTTCTCGAGTGGCGCCTTCTTGACGACAGCTGACCAGTCAACCTTTGGGCTGCAGTCCTGATGAATTGTCACCAAGCGTTCAATCAGGTTTTCGTATTCTTGAACCTCAAAAGCTGCTCGTTCTAGGTCGGCCATCTTCTCATAAGCACGCTGCTGACGCACGAGTTCATTGTGCCTACGTACGGCCGCGCGCTGCGACTGTACAACCATCGAACCGATTATCCTCAGGGTTGATCTTGCCACAACTTTCTCCTAGTTCTAGCTCAATAAATCTAACATTGATTTGACCTGCGAACTTCGCACGCGCGCATTATAACCCAGGTGCGCGGTTGCCGCCATTCTTGAATCAACGTTTCCAACAAGAATGGTGACAAAGAGACGAGTCAGGTCGAAATTGTTGCTAGGATCGCACCTCTGCATCAACGGGGTCATTTCTTTAGAGATACGGAATCTAATTGAATTTCAAACCTATTTTACAGTGAACCGGCTTCGCGTCAAGCGAAATTGACCAAATATTATGACTGCTCTTTCCAATGCTGTTTCGCCTTGACCTCTTCCAGCAGAAACCGCACGCCCTGGTTGTCGGTCGGGTTCAGCAGCAGCATCCTCCAGAATATGCGCTCCGCCTCCTCGAATCGTGCCAGCCGCCAGAGGCATAGTGCATATCCGACCAGGCATCGCAAGAAAGGCCTGTTGTCGATGAGTATCCAGGGCAACAACCCGTCGAACCCCTCCCCTAAGGACAACTCTCCGATCTTCACCCCGACCTCATAATGGAGGATCGCCTCTTCAGGCCATCGAGGGAAAACGAGGTTCCCCAGGTGGGCATGGGCATCGAGGCATCGCAGGTCTGTCCGACATAGTTCCATGAGGAGTTTTCTGGCGCCAGCCATATCGCCAGCGTCCTTGAGTTCATTCGCCTCCATAATGGGATCGGTATCAGATTCGGGATCGGCTCCAGGCAAAATCTGCTCCATTTCAAACCTTGGTCGAAGCCCGCGAGCGTTTATGGGCAGCATCTGGGTCCACTCCTCAATGGACGGGCCATCTGAGTCCCATCCCATTTCGCTGGGGTCCCAAAACCCTTCGTCCTTCAGTTTCAAGGGCACAAGCTGTAACGCTTTGGCATCTATCCTCATCGAGGAAATCTCGCCAGACAGATACTCATGCCTCGCATATGTCCACAGCTTGTTGGGATTCACCAAAATAACCATACCGGGTACTGTCCCCAGAAGAGCGCTCGACCGCAGCGTAATGTCCCTCTTAGTCCCTGGAATTCGGCAATTGAGGGCTTTGTCCTTAACTGCAGTGACAGCCAACTCTATCGGCTTGGTGAGATCAAGGGATTCTGCCGCTTTATGGTCTGTGGTCAAGGCCGCTGAAGCAGGCGCTCCCTGGTAAGGCACCAACCCCATCCATCGTCGATACGCTGCCAAGTACTCTGAACCCTTGGTAGTCGCTGGAATGAGAACCTCCCACGCAGCCACCACATGCTTTGAGCCTTCTTTCCGCAAGCATGTGGCTGTCACGCCAAGGCGCTCGTTGCCATCGAAATCCCATTTTATGATGGAAACGGGCTCACCTATCACTATGCCAGCGCAGGGCAAGGAGATTTCGTCATCAAGTACGGCTTGAAAAGCTGAGTAGCCCTCATTCCCAAAGGCATCGATGAGGATCTCCTCAATCAGCTTATCTAGTGTGGCAAGGTCTTTCTGTCGGCCCATCAATCATCCCCTTTGACATTCTTGTTCCAGCGCGATTCAGCTCGTTCCATGAATGACGGTTGGGCGCGGGGCTTTTCATCGGAAACTATCTTTTCGAAATCCACCATGAATCCTCTCTTTCTGAAATGCCCAACCCTAACTTTGGCCACTGTCTTCTCCCAGTCTTCCACCAGCTCGGCCTTTTTGTAGCACTTCTTGGCTTGCTCGAAATTGGCTACGGCTGCATCATAGCACTTGCTTTTCTTTGCGTTCACAATCCGAAAGCCTTGGGCTTGCCATAGACGAGCGGCGGTTCCAGGATGCTCCTTCTTAAGTTTTTTAGAAGCCATCTCCGAAAAACTATGACCAAGATTCTCTAGAGCATCATCATCTTTTCCACTCACTAACCCAGCAAGCCTAGCAGCCTGTCGGGCTGAAAGCACAGATTGCGGGATTAAGGCTGGTTTATCCAGCCGGCGTCCCGGCTAAGAGGCTTTTTTGGAATTCTGCATTGTCGCAGCACCTTTCTTGCCCTTTCCCCGCCATTTCAGCAGGGAATAGGCCTATTTTGGGCCTTCAGGCCTGCGCCACGGCAAACATAATCGCCCTTTTGGCAGACTCCATCTTATGCAGGCGCTTCATGTTGTAGGCAAGCGTCACAAGGTCCCATTCAATGCCCACCTTTTCAAGGCCCCGCATCAGGAACTGACGGAAGCCCAGCCTCGACTTGATGATGCCGAACGCGGGCTCGATGGTCTCCTTGCGCTTCTTGTACTGGCAATGCCCCTCCGGGGTCTTGAGCCGGTACGCCATCTTCTCCTTGACCGTTGCGCTCTCCGCTGGAGCTTCGGGAAGCGCCTTTCGCTCCAGATCGGCGACGGTCCTGTGATGTCCCAGTCGCTCGATCGCACAGTAGACCATCGGAGCCTCTTCGGCGCTTTCGATGCTGGTCACCGCTTCTTCGCTGAAGTAGCCGGTGTCTGCGCAGACCGTGCTCGGCTGTCGCACCTCGGGTGCCACGCAGGCGACGGCCGGGACCAGCTCCCGCTTGTCATTGGCGTGGTTCGTCACGTACCCGCCCAGGATCAGCATGCTGCCCTCGGTGTCGATCACCGCCTGCGCGTTGAAGGCCTGCTCTACATGATCGCCGCTTCCGGCCTTCATGATCCGGCTTTCGCTGTCGGTGAAATTGAATTGCGACTTGTCCGGCGGGTTCTCCGATGGTGGCTCGGGATCCCGTCCACGGGGTTTCTTTCCCGCGGCGCGCTGGTCGTCGCGGGCCTTCTTCTTCGCCTCGTAGTCTTCCTGCTTCCGAGCGCGCGCTTCCGCGTATCGCTCCTCGATGATCTTGCGCGCCTCAAGGAGCTTCGCTTTGCGGTCCACCCGGCGCTTGATCTCGTCCGGAATGCGCAGGCCGGTATCCAGGGGCGCGCTGTCGGCGTCCTCCGCTTTTTTCGTGAGCTGCTCGATCTCAAGCTCGAGCTGCTTGATCATCTCCGCGGACCGCTTGTAGCTCACGGCGGCATGCTTGCTGGCGTTGGCCATGATCTTCGTGCCGTCGACCGCTATCCCGCCGACCTTCTTCAGGTGCCCCATCTCCTGCGCAAAAAGCAGGACCTTGACGAAGGCCTCTTTGAAAGCCGCCCGGTTCCTCGTCCTGAAGTCGCAAATCGTGTCATGGTCGGGATGATTGTCCCCGCCACAGAGGTACCGTATGGCCACATCGCAATACGTGCTCTGCTCGATCTCCCGGGACGAGAAGCGCCCCGTGGCGTAGCTGTAGACCAAAAGCGCCAGCATCATCGAAGGAGGGTATTGCGGGCTGCCGCTGCCACGATCGTTGACGGAGAAACCCTGGATGTCCAGGGACTCGACGGCGTCGATGATGAAGTGGACCATGTGGTCTTCCGGAACCCACTCGCGCAGGTCCGGAGGCAGCAGCATCAAGGTTTCTCGGTCAACGGTTACGAATGTGGCGCCCATAGCTAAAGAGTATCAGAAATCGGGGCGGCTGGAAATTCCCCATTTTTTCAGTCCGACAGGCTGCTAGGGACTTCCTTTGTCTCTATGAGCAGCTCAATTATGCTGCCAAGATCGGCATCAGTGGATATTATTGCGCTTTCTATTGCTTTCTCATGCCATTCCTTCTTCTGCTCAAGAGGAACGGCTTTCATCAAGTCGGCATACTCGTATTTGCCGGGATGACTCTGGTATTCATTCCAGATCGCCTCGATCAGATCGCTGTCGCGGCCGAGCTTCACCAACAGTTCATAGTTGAGCTTCTTGAGATCATAGCCTGCCGACCCATCGCTCGATTTTCCTTCGATCTCGATCCCTCTCTCAATCCAGGATAATGCCTCCGTGTATTTTCGCTTTCGGGATAAGAGGGCAGCTATTTCATGGCAGTCACGGGCGTCCATCCCGGTTTGCTCTGCGAGATCTGTATAGGATGACACATCGTTCTTGGCAAGGTAGAGGGCGCGCAGAACAGTGGCCCAGCGGCGGCGGCGATACTCTGATTGATCGCCTTTCGCATCTTCTGGCCTTAGTTCAGTGGCCGTATCGAAACGAAATCGGGCTGCTTTCACGAAGGCAGCTAGGCCATCCTTGTTGAGCACCCTTGACGTATCTTTTTCAATGCTGTAGGCGAAGCAATAGGGATCATTCTCCATCCAGCCAAGAAGGGCTGCAACGGTTTCCTCCGCATTGGAACCCGCTGCCTGGCGCGCCTTTATCCAGTTGCAGAAGAGAGAGCCAACGAACTGCCCGAACTCTCCGCCCGAATCGTCGATCTCTTCAGCCTTCTCATAGCAGGCAGCGATGAAAATCTCGAATATTTTAGCTGCGGAGGATGGATCATCCCTCGTGAGCAAGGTTAGCGTCGATGAGACTGCTTCAAGATCTTCGACGAACGAGGACATGTGGTAATAGGATACAAATGATCCAGGGGAAAGCGCCGATTCAATCTCGCCGACGAGAGGGTGCTGCTGATTCTTCTTTTTTGACATCGATTACTCTCCTTCCAGCTACCATCGCCATAGAGTTTTTCCCGTCATCGCCAGATCATGTTCCAGATTGGAAAAGACATAAGGATTCATAAGTGATTGGGCAATAAATCAATGCCAGTCTCTTCTATGCAGCGAATAGCCTAGCGCAAGCATACAATGTCTTCAAGCCTGTATTTGCCTTGCGCATGCACTACCAAGTGGAGATCATTTGAGCAATACAATCTCAAGCTCTTCTTGGATTTCTTCTGCCTCAAGGACGCTTGGCCAGCAATTGTTCTCTTCCAGATATTTGGCGACCATCGCCATCTCACTGGGCTCTAGTTCGTCCGAAGGCTCCACCGTTTTCGCCTGTGCCTCAATGGCATGATATAGCTCATCTGGAATATCTGCAATGCTTGAAAATGTCCGATATATTATTACCTGTTTCATAGTTCCCCCTTGTGATCAAAATGAGTCGGCTTGGAATATATTACAGAAAGAAATGGCGAGCAACTGTGTTGTAAAAAAATAGGGCCAAATCATGAATAAGCCAGAACGGGAGGACCCTTTCAACCAACAATTTTGTTTGAAATCGCGCCCCTGTCACCATTGCATTTAGAACAACTCCATCTGCCACTTCTTTGGTTCTTCGTAGACTTTTTTCTTGATTGGCGTTGACCACCGCAAGAAAATACGTTTTTCTGCTTGGCATTGACCACGCAAAATTGCCAACTCGACTTGGAGATCCTGCACTCTATTCCACAGATCGTCGAGATGGTGATCATCCTGCTTTTTGAAATCGGGATGAAGCTTCCTCACGAGGGATCGGTACATTGATTTCAGCCTTTGCGGAGTGGCTTCGATTTTTGGCTCTTCGAAGGGATTGACATCCTCCTCCTTCTGGCTTCTGAATTGGGCAGAAAACTGCTTAAACTATGCTTTCATTTTGTGGTCATCTTGAATGTGGCGCCTAAGCGATGGATCTGCCATCACATAGTCGATGAATGCCTGGAACAGCTCCGCATCCATTGGACCATACTCTTCCTCGAATTCCTCATCCTCTTTGGTGCTTTTATTTCCTGAACCAGAATACGAGTGTTCGCCTTGGAGATATTTCTCTGGGTGCTTCCTGCGGTCCATGACAAGCTCGTAGGCAGCGTGATATCCACAGCCTGTCTTGCGCCTGGTTACTTCAACCTCCTCAATCAGGTCGATCACCTTTTTCAGCTTCTCTTCTGCCTCGCGGACTTCTGAAAGATGGGTTCCAAAGGTCGAATTGTACCAGCGGAGAAAAGTGGGCTGATCTATTTTTTCATGACGACCGGCAAGGCTCCGCGCCGGGCCTTCTGAGGGTGGGGCCTGGGGCTGGTTGCTGCCTGCCAAGTAGGGCAGGGCTCGGCTACCTCGAGATCAGGCCCGTTTACCACTGGCGCTCGGACCGTGTTCCCTACGATAAAAACTACCGCTCCACGCACATGGCGATCCCCATCCCGCCGCCAACGCACAAGGTAGCGAGGCCCTTTTTCGCGCCGCGCCGCGCCATCTCGTGCAGGAGGGTCACCAGGATGCGCGCGCCCGAGGCTCCGATGGGGTGGCCGAGGGCTATGGCGCCGCCGTTCACGTTCACCCGCGACATGTCGAAGCGCAGCTCCTTGGCCACCGCCAGGGCCTGGGCGGCGAAGGCCTCGTTGGCCTCGACCAGGTCGAGGTCCTCGACCCTCCAGCCGGCGCGCCCCAGGGCGAGGCGCACCGCCTCGACCGGGCCGATGCCCATGATCGAGGGATCACATCCGTGCCAGGCGTAGGAGACGATGCGCGCCAGCGGCTTGAGCCCCCGTTCCTCGATCGCGAGAGCGCTCGCGACGAGGAGGGCGGCCGCGCCGTCGTTGATGCCGGAGGCGTTGCCCGCGGTCACCGTGCCGCCCTCCTTGAAGGCGCCCTTTAGCTTGGCGAGCGACTCAGGGCTGACGCCCGCACGTGGAAACTCGTCCCTGTCGAAGGCGATCGCATCGCCCTTGCGCTGGGGTATCATGACAGGAGCTATCTCGTCCTTGAAGCGTCCCGAGGCGATGGCGGCCTCGGCCTTGTTCTGGGATGCGGCCGCGAAGGCGTCCTGCTCGGCCCGGCTTATGCCGTACTTGGCGGCGAGGTTCTCCGCGGTGACGCCCATGTGGTAATCGTTGAAAATGTCCCAGAGGCCGTCGGCCACGGTCGAGTCCACGAGCTCGCCATTGCCCATCCGGTATCCGGAGCGCGCCGACTTGAGGAGGTAGGGGCCCTGGCTCATGCTCTCGGTCCCGCCGGCGACGATCAGCGAGGCGTCCTCCGCCTTGATGGCCTGGGCCGCGCACGCGACCGCCCGCAAGCCGGAGCCGCAGACCATGTTGACCGTCATCGCCGTTCGCTCGACGGGAATCCCCGCCTTGACGAGGACCTGCCGCGCCACGTTCTGCCCAAGGCCCGCCTGCAGCGCGCAGCCCAGGACGACTTCGTCCACGTCCGCGGGCGCGACGCGCTCGCGCTCGAGCAAGGCCGCGGCGGCCGTCCGTCCGAGCTCGACCGCCGACACGCCGGCCATGCCGCCGTTGAAGTTGCCGATCGCCGTTCGCACCGCACCCGCGATAAATACGTCTTTCATTGCCGACTCCTTTAATCGATATCCGCGCAGCGGCAGGTGCTCATCACTTCGACGTCCGCGTCGGTCATCTCCATGATCCATTCCGGCGTATACGGCTTGAACCACTCGAGCAGCCTGAACTTGCCGCCCATCACCTCGAAGTAGCCGACGTCGGTGACGACGAGATCCACCTCATGGGCCGCGGTGAGCGGCAGGACGCAGCGCCGCTTCAGCTTCGAGGCTCCCGATTTCTCGAAATGGGTGGTCGCGGCTATCACCACGCGCGAGCCCGCGACCAGGTCCATCGCTCCGCCCATGCCCGGCACCATCTTGCCGGGAATCTTGTAGTTGGCGAGGTTGCCCTCCTGGTCCACCTCGAGGACGCCGAGCGCGGTGTAGTCCACGTGGCCGCCGCGTATGATGCCGAAGCTCGTCGCGGAGTCGAAGAAGCAGCCGCCGGCCAGGATCGTCACGCTCGCCCCGCCCGCATTGGTCAGGTC
>Ga0118677_10015839_pt1 | contig 10425 bp, 13 predicted proteins | sample AliMusrvi5mmetaG_FD_86154 | JGI IMG/M metagenome (GOLD analysis project Ga0118677, IMG submission 86154)
TATAAAATATTTTTTATAAACTTGTTAGGGTATAAATATTTTCTTGTGTAATAATACAAAATAAGTAAAAAACAATTTAAAATTAAAAGCCATGAAAACTAAACAATTATTAAGAAATGGATTATTAAGCATTACCGTTTTAATGTTTATGATTGTATCAGGATGCAAAAAAGATAAAATAGATAATTCCAAACCTGATACTACATCTTTGCAACAACTTGCAAAGGATGAGGTTAATGTAGAAGCAGCTTCTGATGAAGCATTATCTGATGCCAATGACTATTTGTCAAGTAATAGCAGCAAGCAGTTAAGTTCTTTTCCATGCAATGCAACAATTGATTCTACAAATGTTGTCAATGATACAATAACTTATACCGTAACATTTAATGGACTTAATTGCAACGGAAACAGGCTCAGACAAGGAACAGCACTTATCAAGAAACACATCAACACCCATTGGGCCAATGCAAATGCAGCAGTTACAGTTACTTTGATTAATTTTAAAGTTACAAGAGTGGCTACAGGAAAGTGGGTAATAATAAATGGCACCAAGACCTTTAAAAATGTAAGTGGTGGTTTGGTAAGTCACTTAGGAAACGGCACAGTAACATCTGTAGTTCACGAAATAACAGGTTCTATAGCCGTAACTTTTGAAGATAATACCACAAGAACATGGCAGGTAGCTCGCAGAAGGACTTTTACAGGAACTCCCGGACAGCTAGTTGTTGCTCATGAAGGTTTTGGTACTTCTAATGGTTATAGCGGTCTTGTAACCTGGGGCGTAAACAGACATGGCGAAAATTTCTATACTCAGATTATTCAGGCAGTTACTTTTAAACAGACATGCGGTTGGGATCCATGTTCAGGAATAAGAAAACACAGCATCCCTTCAGATAACAAAGAAGCTACTTTAACTTTCGGTTATGATGATAACGATCAGCCCATAAGCAGTAGCGACTGCCCCACACGTTATAAATTAGACTGGGCAAAAAATAACAACTCAGGTACGGTATATCTTCCTTTATAATATTTGAAATCTTTTATTAAATAAAAAAGCTGCCTGAAAGGGTGGCTTTTTTTTATGTGTAATTAGTGTAGTTTGCCTTAAATAAGCTCCAAATTCCAAGCCTCAAGTCTCAATATTCAAGCACCGAGTATTAAGTGCTTCCTCTGGGGCTTTCTGGTCTTGAGATTTGGGGCTTGGAATTTAATTCAGAAGTATCTGTTCTCAAAAAAGCTCCAGGTACCACTAAAACAAAACAGGGTTTTATGCTTTTTGTTGTAGCGTTTTAAGAAATAAAGCATTAACCAGGCATCTAATGGGAAAAGAAAGCAATTGTTTCTGAAACGCCACCCGTTAAGTTTATAAAAAATTCTTATGAATAGTTTAACAATACTTTTTAGTTCCAGAGGAGTTATCTTTTCAATTGATTTGTTATAAAAAGGGAAAAAGTAATTATAAATAGTTGTTTCATTTTTACTTCCGATTAAAACTTATTTTGAACTATGACAATATCCGCAGAATCCGATCGTTTTAATGCCTCCGGGATGCGCATTGGCGTCACGATGGCAAACGTAACATACCGAACCATTATCTGTATGCCAATCGCCGTTCTCATTTCTGAACCCGGTTGTATGCGTCTTAGGATGTGTTCCTCTAATGCCGTTATTATCTACGTGGCATAGTATACAGGTCGGATCGGCACCCTGAACATCATGGCATGCAGCGCATCTTTCGATATCTCTCTTTGCCAAAGACGCATGCTGGCCTCCGCCTGATCCTACGCCTATAGTTACAAAATTAGGCATCCGGTGAGATACAGGTGTAGTTCCGTCAAGCGCAAAATCTCCCCCTTTAGAAGCGTGGCATTCGGCACAGAAAGTTTCTATCTGATGGCATGTCTGGCATTCAACAGCTTTTCCTTTTACATCAATTCCATGTGTATACCGGTAATTCATATCATGCACACGTGTAAGATTCTGCTGTTTTGTATTGTCAATAAACTTGCTGGGGGAGTAGGGTACAACAAAATCCCTCTTGCCGTTTGATTCTGTGATCATCGTTGTTGACACATGGCATGATTCGCAGAAGTTGTTGTCATGGCATGTCTGGCATTGTGAATCTTCTTTTCCCGCTTCGAATTTATGTGTCTTAAGAAAAGAAACTTCTTTATGATCAGCCGGAAGAAGATTGGCGGTAGACTTATGGCACAATTGACATTCGTTAGATGCGACGGCTTTTCCGCTATGACAGTCTGCACATACATTCATCGTAGGGAATGCTTTAGGGGAATCAGAACTGTAGGCGACTTCTCCCACGCATTCTCCTTCGAAGGCTCCGTTGTCAACCTCTTCTACTACCGCTCAGATGCAGTAAAAAGAAATGTCCCGAACCCAATTTACATGCAGGGACGTCAGTTCCATGACATCATCATGAAGGTTCCACTTGACAATCCTGATGTTATCGACACTTGGGAAGGAACCCTTCGTGCGATACAGTCAACTCCCGCATTCAATGACTGGATTCGCGAGTTTTGGTTTATTGGACCTGCTTTTACAGCACTAAACGAAGGTGGTCAGAGAATTTCAAAAATTGAAGTGAACAGCATTGGAACCCAGAGTGGTGAAAAAGGGCCAGTCGGTGTTACGAGATGGCGCTTCTCTCATGGAGGTTCTGGTATTGTTGATTCTATTGCACGCTGGGCTGAACTCTTCCCGGCCGACAAGCTGAGCAAACCAGCATCAGTTGAAGCAGGTTTCCGTTCTGATTCGCAAGGTATTGAAGTAAAGGTTGATGGTGAGTTCCCAGGCGTATCAGTCGATGCGGGCGGTGGACTTCGCAGAATCCTGAACCATCCGCTTATCCCGCTGGTACACCACGGCATGGTTGGAAAGTTCAATGACTTTACGGTCGATGCACAGTTGAAGATTGTTCTTCCAAAAGGATTCAAAGTGCGTTATGCAGCACCACAGTTCCGTTCCCAGAACCTTGAAGAATATCGCTGGAGCGGTGGCGCCTATGGCCGCTGGGTTGAGCATGTCTGCAAGGGTGGTACCGCACAGTTTGAAGTCTTGTACGCTCAGTAAGAAACAGATTGTTTCCAACAAAAAAACCGGTGAAATACCGGTTTTTTTGTTTTACCCCAGCAACTGAAGAATATCCTCAATTTCCTCTTTTATCTCTTTCAGAAGTATCATGCGCCGTTCGTCAACCGCACTATGACGAGTCTTCTCATTACCAATCTGTTTCTGCAACTTGAGAATCTCTGTAGTTTTATGATCGGCATCACTGTTCCGAAAAGTTCCCTTGACAATTTCACTCGCCTTTCCAAGCTTGTAGCCCTTCTCATAGACCAGCTCCTTGATATTGAGTACCATGGCAATATCCCTGTTCGTGTATCGCCTGTTACCCCGAGTGTCACGTGCCGGAGTCAGCTCATTAAAAAAGCCCTCCCAGTAGCGGAGCAGATAAGCAGGAACACCAGCGATTTTAGTCACCTCGCCGATCGAGTAATAGTTTTTATTTGAATCAAATGCCATAAAACAGAAGCCTATATGAAGTTTTGTTTTCTCTATTCTTATTATACATTACTACCGTCACTTCAAAAACATTAGACGGATGAAAAATCTTCTCAGCCTGAAACCTTATCTCTCAAGGTATAAAAAAAATCTCTGGTCGGGCTTTCTCTTCATCATCCTGACCAACCTCTTCGCCGTCATAGCGCCGAAGTATATCGGTCTTGCCATTGACACCATGAACCGGAAGTTCGAGCTGCTGGACGTTCTCCGCTCTACCGGCCTTTACTTTCTCTTCGCTCTTTTGAGCGGCTATTTTCTCTTTCTCGTCCGACAGAACATTATTGTTGCTTCGCGGCACATTGAGTTTGACCTGAAAAACGACTATTACAAACACCTGCAAACCCTGCCGAGACGGTTTTATAATACCACCAGCACCGGCGAGCTCATTTCAAGAGGCACCAACGACCTGAATGCCATAAGAGAGTTCCTCGGACCAGGCATCATGTATTCCCTCAACACCTTCTTCAGACTCGTCTTTGCGCTTGTGGCAATGATTGCCATCTCCCCGAAGCTGACCCTCTTCGCCCTGCTTCCCGCGCCTATTCTGAGCTATTCCGTCTATAAAATCGGCAGCTCCATGCAAAGACGGTCAAAAAGCATTCAGGAGAGCTACGCAGCGATAACAAATCTTGTACAGGAGAACCTTTCCGGAATCAGGGTGGTAAAAAGTTATACCCGAGAATCTTTTGAAATCGAGCGGTTTAAAATTCTCAACAAAGAGTACTACCACAAAAACCTGTCGCTCGGAAAACTGCAAGCGCTTTTTTTTGCATTTCTCACCTCCATGACCGCATTCTCGCTGCTCCCTGTTGTGTGGGTCGGCGGCATCAGCGTTATTGAGAAGAGCATGACCGTGGGCGGAATCGCAGAATTTATCGTCTACGTATCAATGCTAAGTTGGCCAATCATCTCCATTGGCTGGGTCACCAGTATTATTCAGAGAGCCGCATCAGCCCAGATCAGGCTTAATGAAATTTTCAGCATCAAACCAGATATCACCGAAAAAGAGGATAGATTCCCTGAAGAGAAAAACTTCTCCGGCACTCTCTCGTTCCGCAACGTCCGGTTTCACTACCCCGGCCATGAAAAGAATCCCATCCTGAACAACATTACACTCGACATCACCGCAGGCTCAAAAGTGGCAATTGTCGGAGCGACAGGTTCAGGCAAAACAACACTGGTCAACCTTATTCCTCGACTCTATGAACCTGCCGAGGGCTCCATACTGCTTGATAGCCGCGACATCCGAAGTTTTCCGGTCACCACATTGAGAGAGCTCGTCGGCTTTGTCCCCCAGGTTAACTTTCTTTTTTCCGACACCATTGCACATAACATTAACTGGGGCAGCCGGGATGATGATGCCGACACGGTTATAGAAGCCAGCAAAATAGCCATGCTCTATGACGACGTCGAAGATTTCCCCGACAGCTTTGAGACCATGCTCGGTGAAAAAGGGATCAACCTCTCCGGCGGACAGAAGCAACGAGCCTGCATTGCCAGAGCAATTGCCTGGAAACCAAAGCTCCTTGTGCTTGACGACGCCCTTTCAGCCGTCGACACCGACACTGAAGCACGCATCTTCGAGGCGCTCCTGCAAAAGCTCCCCGACACGACTATCCTGCTGATCAGCCACCGGATTTCGACGGTAAAAAACTGCGACCGCATTGTTGTGCTGAAAGAGGGTTGCATTGTTGAGAGCGGCACCCACGAAGAGCTGCTCGCCCAGCAACACCTCTATGCTGAGCTTTACAACCAGCAATTGCTGGAAGAGGAGATACTCTCTATTTCGTAGACGGTGGGTGTCCCTATTCTAATCACCAAAAAATAAAGAGTTAAAATTCCCGCACAGCCCGAACACGATTGTTCTCCGTCTTACCGCTATCGCTATAGCCCTGGGTACCATCACCGAAATCCTGATACCATACAATCTCGCCTTTTCTCGACGATTTCTCCACCGTGGAACTCCAGTAATAGTGGTCGGTATCGGCAAATCCGCCAACAATGTTTTTCGCATGATAAAGCTTATTTAACTCAGTTATCGACGGCAGGCGCCAATCACGATAACCATCATATTCAAGCGCTTGACATTCGGTTACTGACTTATCCATACTCATTTTATCCTTAAAATCACCCGGAGCAGCAATCAGCCCGTGCTGGCCTGTGGCATCAACATAAAAGACAATACCTCCGCCAAAGTGGTCGCCTAATCGTTTCGCAGGTGCTTCGATTTGGTCAGAAAAGGCTTTGTCTGACGCCGTCAACAAACCAACAAGAGCCAGCAGCGCCATAATCCAGAGGCGGGAAAAGTTTTGTTTCGCATATCGCTTCATGATAGTTTTCGTTAAGTGTTATTGAAAATTAATTGAGACGAACAACTAACTATTGAAAATAAAAGTACAAATATGTTGTCATTTTATCAAGCGTACCCCACGCTATTACGCGACATTAGTATTCCCAATAGCATCCTAAACAAGCGGAACCGAAAGTGCAATATCAAGATAAATGAGATTCCCATTCTCTGTCTCCACTTAAAAACTGCACATATAATATAAACCGTTGCTTATCTTTGTTGCCGCCCTCTCTTATTGTCCTTCAAGGGGGAGGGTCTCTTGCTTGCGTTACTACTATAAACACTGCCAATAGCAGTCAGTCAACCAACCAGATCCCATCCCCATAAGCTGCTACCAAAGAATCTGAAGTGATCAACAACATCCCCTCGGCGCGAGCTTGGGTAATGAGAATCCTGTCAAAAGGATCCTTGTGCAATGAGGGAAGCATACTCACTGCTATTGCATGCTCGCCGTTGACCGACAGTTCACGAAAACCATGGAGCAAAAGCATTTGCCTCAAAAGAGCTGGATCAACATTGAAATCGGAACGCCCCAAGCTGAATTTGATACTGATTTCCCATAAGCTTGCAGCGCTGAAAACCAGATTGTTTGATGGGTTTAGCAGCAAAGCTCTGCATTTCTCCGACAATCGTTCAGGCTGCCCGGCTGCCCAGAGCAAAATGTGGGTATCAAGCAGCAGATTCACGACACACTTCCAGTAAACAATGTGGCGATCTCGCTACTGCCCATACGGTCAAAATCGTCAGGAACAGAAATCTCGCCTTCCATGAAACCAAGGCGCTGAGGATGACCAATTGTGGCATCGAATGGTATCACCTTAACCATCGGTCGCCCTGCCTTGCTGATAATAAAAGCTTCACCACGAGCTGCCTGTTCAACCAGTTGGGCAAGTTGGGTTTCCGCGTCATGAAGCGTGACTGTGTGCATCTTCTGTATCATTATTGTCACTCCTGTTCAATTGTTCCACTCAACATATCCAAGTATTGAGTGTCGAGCAATGTCATTCAAATAAAAAAATTTTCCGCGCACTGAACACGTATAATTTTACAAAATTTTTCACCGTTCTCTAACCCAAATAGTTCCATCACCAACCATTTTTATGCACCGAATGACGGGAAGACACTATTGGTGACGAGTGTTATGCCATCACGTTGCTCTTGTAGCGAAGAATGGAATTTATTGCTTCTCTCTTGATCTGCATGCACTCCTCAATGTCATAATCATCTTGCAGACCCAGCCAGAACTTTGCGGAATTCCCGAAATATTGTGAAAGGCGCAATGCCGTGTCGGCCGTAACACGTCGCTTCCCTTTCACTATCCCGGATATCCGGGTCTGAGGAATCCCGATATCTTTGGACAGTCTGTACGCCGAGATCCCCAGCGGAATTAAAAACTCTTCCATCAAGACCTCTCCGGGATGAATATTTTTGAGTTCGTTCATTTCAGTGATAGTCAATAATTTCTGCTTCGGAGGCATTTCCATCTGCCCATTTAAAAATGATTCTCCATTGATCGTTAATCCGTATGCTGTAAAAATCTTTGTTTTTACCCGAGAGCTTTTCAAGACGATTTGCCGGTGGAATCCTTAAATCCAATATATTCAATGAGTTGTTAATCATTCTTAACTTTCTCCTCGCAATCTCCTGGATTTCATGTGGCAAACCCCTTACTCGCTGCCCTTGCCAAATTTTTTCTGTCTCTTTGGAACCAAACGAAACAATCATACTCTCGTTTTAAGTTACTAACGCCAAAGATAAGGATATCATTCCAAAAAGCCAAGGAGCATGGAGTGTACCTTCCTTTGATATCATTTTTGATTTGTAATCCTTCTTATCATAATCGCTTGAGCCGTTGCTTGTTCAAGAATCTGCCTCTCTTTGACCGGCGAGGTCTGATTTTGAGCGTGAATTTTTCAAGCCGGGCATTTGCCTTGGCCAGCCTCAGCCACCAGGGCGAAAGGTGTTTGCGCAACATGGAACGGCGGAGGGAGTAGGTATGGTAGTGCTTCATCAAACCGAGATAGGAGTTGATACTGCTCTGGAAGGCGGTACGCTCGGCATGCCAGGGTTTATGCGTTTGCGCTATCTGGTTATATTTCAAAAGAGCGCGATACATATTGCCTTTTGTGCGGTTGGCAACGTAAATCCTGCGAGGCTTGAGAACAACTCCAAGATACTTGACTCCCTTGGTGCAATGCTCAAGAAAAATTTTTTTGGGATGCAGTATCAGCCCAAGCTCTTGTTGCAAATAGGCGCGAATGACCGGCAGCATTGAGTTCAGAAAAGCAGGATCCTGATGCACCACCACCACATCATCAACGTAACGGCCATAGTATCGCAGAGCGAGGGTGTGTTTCATAAAATGGTCGAACGAGTTGAGATAGAAGTTGGCAAACACCTGGCTGGTCAGGTTGCCAATGGGTAAGCCGCATCCCGGGCGAGAGTGAAAAAGGCTTTTGTCGTCCGGTAACCCCTTCCAGTTTGAGCGTTTCCCTTTGATCATGCAATGAGCTGCCGGATCGTAGAAAACCACTTTTCGACAAAGATCAAGCAGAAGAGATCGATCAGGCGCATGATAGTGTTTGCAGATAAACAGTTCCAGACGATGGTAGAGGCACTGACGATCAATGCTCATGAAAAAGCCTTTGATATCAAGCTTCAAAATCCAGCATTCGCGGCTATAGTTTTGTGAGCACTGACGGATAAAGCCATCCAGACGCTTTATCCCTTTATGCGTGCCTTTTCCTTTTCGGCAGGAATAACTGTCGCCAATAAACTCTTTTTCAAACAGCGCATTCAGTTTATTGATGATGAGGTGATGAACAACGCGGTCACGAAAGTCAGCAGCAAATATTTCACGCTTGACTGGTCGGTCAACAATAAAGGCGATTGACTTCCCCGGCTGGTAACTGCCATTATTGATCTCCTCACAAAGTTCAACCAGATTTTGTTCGTAGTCGAGTTCAAAGGCTATGGCATTAGCCGTATTTCGCTTGTGTCGTCGGCAGCCTTCATAAGCCTCAAACAGATCAACAAGCGGAATTGGCGCTGAAGAGGGAAACAATTCGAGTTGCAACGATGAGGCGTCCGTCATAATGTATACCGCCCGACAAAAATTTCAGCCGGGCGATACACTTGCTTGTTCAAAACCCCGCACCGCCCGAACACACAATTTGTTGTTCTTATTGTTGTTGTTGTTCTGGTTGCCATTGTTGAAGTTCTGGTTCCACGCGTTGTTTGCGTCGTTCTCCGTAGAACTCCAGTAGTTGTTGTTGGAAAAACCGCCAACAGCACTTTCGCAAAGATGTTGACATGCACCCAAAGCGCTTTCGATGCATTTTCCTTTACTGCTCCTCGATCTTCAAGTTTCACGGATCGGCTCACAGTCTCTTTGCCGCTTTTGAACGAAGCTCTGCTCGCTTCCGACAGCCTTGACCATCGGAATTCAGGCACCTTTCACCGTCCCGGCATTTCGCCATCCGGTGATTTGTTTGCCAATCCCGTCCATGAGCGCAGTAATTTCGGCCTACTTTTTCATGGGCAGAATTTTCAGGTCAACACATAGACGCACCTCCAGTTTAAGGATTTCAAAATCGTCAAGAAACACTTCAAGATACTCGGTCTTGCTTTTTGCTTTGTTGGCCCTGTAGATGCTGCGCACCAGTACAATGCTGTCGTGCTTGAGATCCTGACCAAGCGAGTATTTGTACTCACGGGGAAAATCTTTGGTGTATTCAAAAATTTTCAGGATCAGACGATAGACATCACGATACACTGGTAAATCATAGTAAAGCGCCATAATCCAAAATATTTTTTGACTGGGGGCGTCTCCCCCGGTACCCCCTTAATTGTTGAATAGATAAATGGTTAAAAAGCCCGCACCGCCCGAACACACAACTCGCTGAGCTTACCGTCGTGGCTGTCCTGGTTGCCACTGTCGAAGTACTGGCCCCACGCGTTGGTCGCGTCGTTCTCCGTAGAACTCCAGTAGTTGCCGCCGGAAAAACCGCCAACAGCACTTTTGGCGTCATAAAGCTTATTCAATTCATCCTTTGTCGGTAAATGCCAGTCACTGTAACCGTTTTCATCCAGATCGTCACATGCTTTCTTCGCAGCCTCCCAAGAATACCTGCCAGGCAGATCAGCTTCAGCAGCAATCAGGCCATGCCGTTCCCCTTCAACATAACCTTTATCACCTGGCTGGAAAATACAGGCGATTTTCCCCCCTGCATATTTATCACCAATTCTTACGATTTTGATAGCTTTTTCAAGTTCTTCATTGTGGGTTGGAGAAAGTTTAAAGATCACAAGAAAGTCACTACTGTAAAAAGCTTGCTGCCAATGCTCAGCCGCTTTGATCAGATAGGGATCCATCTGTGATCGGAAAATAAGAATAAGCCAAAAACGGAAAATAAGAATCACCCAGGGTTAGCGTAAAAAACACCCATAGCTCGTAGTTTGAAGGTGCAAACCAAATCAAACCGTAGAGCTATGAG
>Ga0118677_10015841_pt1 | contig 10424 bp, 8 predicted proteins | sample AliMusrvi5mmetaG_FD_86154 | JGI IMG/M metagenome (GOLD analysis project Ga0118677, IMG submission 86154)
GCACGTCGCCACGGTTGGCGGCGGGGGCGCTCGGGCTGGTCACCAAGACCGGCGGGCGGAACGGAAGTTCATAACTGGTTTCGATGGCGAGCGCCTGGTCGCTATCACCTTGGACGTGGATGACCGGATGGTTGGCATCCACCCACACCCGCAAGCGGGTTTGCGCTCCTCCGGGGCCCGCATTGATGAGGATTTGGCCGTTAGGCAGATCGAGGGTTTGTTGAAACGGCTGGCCGCTGGTGAATGGATTGGGCGTCAATTTCACCCGGATTCTCCCCATCTTGAGGTTGTCGTTAGCCTCGGACTCGCTGTCGGAGCGGGCGATGTAGAAGAGCAGGTCGCCATCGCCCTCGACCCAGACGTTGAGGCCTGTCTCGCCATTGCCGAGCGGCATCGAGCCGAGCGAACTGCTGCTAGGGCTCGTCCAGGTGAGGTTGTAATCCACGAGCTTGCCGGGCGGCATGGGCGCAAGAATCGAGGCAATTGTGGCCGAGCCAGTGTGGCCGGCCCCGTCGTTCACGGTCACGGTCAAATTGCTGCCCCCCGCCATCGGCGTTACGCTCACACCGTTCAACACACCGCTCGCAAAACCCGGGGAGGTTCCCGTAACACCCGCCGTGCCGCCAAACGCCACCGTCCCGGAAAAGCCCGTCACCGTTTTGTTAGCCGCATCTTGAGCCGTGATGGTGATTCCGGTGATCGCGGTTCCGAGCGTCTGTGGCGACGCAATGGGCGCGATCGCGAAGTGGTCCAGGGCACCCAGCGGGGCGGCTGGGATGATCGCGAAGTGGTCAACCAGGAACCCGTTCCCGGACGCGTTCGCGGAGTCCAAGGTCAAGGTGTGCGAAGTGGCGGTCGCAGTGAACGTGATGGCCTGCGGTGCATAGTTGGATAGGCCGGTGGTGGCCGGAAGATCGGCGGCGCTGATCGTTGTGGTCACTGGAGGCGTTAGATCGAGCGTTGCCGTGAATGCCCCCTCGTTCGTGCCGGCCCGCCGCGAGGCGTCGAACGTGAGGGTGTAACGCCGGCCGATGGCCAGCCCGCTCATGGAGCATGAGGCGGTATAACCCGCCAGCGCGTTGGATAGATTGAGGAAGGCTGTGCCGTCGGAGGCCTCGCCGAAACCACAGCCGTTTTTCATGAACCAGCGGCCGGTGCCGTCACCTGGAGTATTGAAGGTCCAACCGGGGATCGTGCCGCCCACGGTGTCCAATTCATAGAGTCCCGCGTTGCCCGAAAAGTTGTTTGTCAGGTTCGCCCCGTTGGTTTCGAAGCTGCCGTTGCCGTCGGCGATCCCAATTGCCGCACTGGTTGAATGAATCAAGGCCATCACGGCAAGTGCCGCCAGTGGAATGGTTGTTTTCATGGGGTTTGTCGGTTTCGGGTTGGATTTCATGGGCGATTGGATGTTGGATTGGGTGCCGGACGAATCCTGCGGGTGCGGACTTATCCGGAAAAGGCGGCGAACCGGTCCCAAGGTGCCTGTAAAGCTACGGGTTTACCATGGACAAATCCTCAGATTTCTTGCACTTTTGCCTTTGGTTTTGAGATTCACGCCGCCATGAAATTGATCGACACCACCGACGCCGGGGCGCACGCCCGCATGAGAACGCTGGTCAGCAGCGCCAGCGCGGAGCGCGAATCGCAGCTTGCGGAGAAATTCCGCATTCATCTGGTGGGCATGTATTTTGCCGAGGTGGGATCGGAATGGGGATCGGATGGAAAACAACAAAGCGACTTCCTGCACCACATCGAAGTGGTCTTGTCAGGCCGCCGGCAGGTGGTCCATGAGCGGGTGGTCCATGCGCTTGAACCGGGGCAGGTCTGGTACCTGCCCGGCAACACTCCGGTGGAACGGCGCTGCAAGGAACGGTGCGAGGTTTTGTTTTTCAAATTGAGCTGCGAATGGTTGCCGGGAGTGGACCCGCTATTGGATTGGCCAGGGCGCGAACCGCGCAAAATCGGCGGCTTCGATCCGGCTGAGTGGTGCCGGTGGCTAAAGCCTGAGAGAACCATCGGCGTGGCCGGTTTGTTAGAGCTGCGCGGGCGCTTGCTGTCGTGGATGGCCGTGGCGGTGCCGGAAATCGACGAGGTGATCACGCGCCATCTGGAGACCCACACACAATTCACGGAGGTGTTCAAGTTCATTGAGCGCAACCTCGGTGCGGACTTGCGTCTCGGGCCGCTGGCCAAGACATACGGCACGACCCTGGATGCATTTTCGATGGCGTTTTCCCGCAGCACCGGCATGAGTCCCAAAGATTACCTGACCCGCCGCCTCAACCAGGAAGCCCTGCAATGGGTGATCAACTCCGATCTCAAGATGAAGGAGATCGCCGACAAGCTGCGCTTCAGCGACGAGTATTACTTCAGCCGGTTCTTCAAGAAACTCAACGGCTGCTCGCCGGCGACCTATCGCCGCCGGTGGTTGCGCGGATGAGCCTACAAAGGGGTTTCACATCGGAAACCCCACCCTGCCGCCAGGCGTTTCCAGCGAGCGCGCCGCTCCGGTGCATGCGGTATCGATTTCAGTCACAAGATAAGTCCAGAATTCGGGTTTCGACACGCTGGCATCGATGATTTCCAGCGGCAGGAATCTTCTCATCTCAGTCTGGAACTCTTTTTCCAATCCAGGCTCCGACGCCAACTGGGCGCGCCGTTCATCCAGGCGCAGGAGGAATGAATCCAGCGTCTGATGATGAGCGGCGGTCTTGACGGGAAGCAGGTGATGGGGCATAGCGATCCCCTGCTGGCGAAGCCAGGCGATGTCCCAAAGGTCACGGTTTTTGATACGCCCCGGCCTCAGCGCAAAGGCCAGCAGCTTGTCGGCGAGAATTTCCTCCCGGCTTTCGGCTCGGATGATCAAACCCGATGTGCCCATTTCCACACCGTATGGATTGCGGAGCAACATCGGCCGGGCGTCGTGACTTGGGACGGCGCAGATATCCAGGTGAATCCGCTGGGCCGGCAGGTCGCGCCGCTCCGGGCGGGTTTGAATCCGGATCTTCCAGGTATCCACATTCCCTTCCTCGCGGGTGGGTTCGCTCACTGCGACCGACAAACCGTATCTGGCCTCCATACTCGCCACCAAGGCTACGCCGAAACCAGCCAGCGACTCCTTCGAGAAATCCGCGCCGCCGGCGAAGTCAAGATCCTCGCTCAGACGGCGCGAACCATAACAGGCCCGCAAACAAGTGCCGCCGATGAATACCAGGCTGGAAAACAATCCGAACCGGCCCATTTCCCGCAGGATGTCGTGGTGCAGCAGTTCCTTTTCCACGACAGGCCTCAACACGGAAAGCCCCTGCTGGTTTCTCAGCGCCTCTGCCACAGTCTGGTCAAACAAGTTCATTGAGCGCCTCCAGATCGATCAGTTCCATACTGCGGCGCGCATTGCTCATGTCGATCATCGCCTGCGCAATCGTGGCACGCCACAAGCGGCACCGCGAATCATACACCAAGACTCCCACCAGCGCTTTCGGAGGCTTGCATGTGTGGACGAACTCGATCGTGCCGAACTTTCCACAGGTGATCTCTCCGGATCGCCCCGAGGTCATCAGCGTGACCCAAGTCATCGGAATCTGGGAGATCACACCCGCATCACTGAGCACGGATTCGAGACTGAGGTAACACAGTTCATCTGCCCGCAGGCGGGCCGCCGCATGATACAGGATGAGATCCGAAGGGTAGTGAACAGCGGGATAAAGGTAGAGTCCGCGACAGAGTCGCTCCAGAACCCCGTCCGAGGTCAAGCGGCCCACCAGTGCTTTCAACGCACCCTCCGACCGGCCTGGCATGAGCCCAGTCAAATCCCTCAGCGTGAATAGGTAATGCTCCGGGTCGGCCAGCTTGGATAAATCGCGCTCAATGGAACGGGAGAGTGTCATGGAATTCTTTGATCGACAAAAAGATACGCATCGGGTCACCTATTGTCAAGGGAAAAGTCCATCCCGGAGCCGCTCAAGCCGCTCCCGGGTGATCGGATAGAGCCGGATCGCCAGCAGCGAGGCGAGGCAGATGACCGCGCCGATGACAAACGTGACCATGCCCAGATTCCAGATGGCCTGCGGTGTCTGGGTAACGGCCTGGCCGTTTTTCGGCACCTGATAGCCGATGCCGCTGAGGCACCAACCGGCGACGATCAGGCTGAATGAAATCGCCATGCGCATCGCCAGGCTGAAGACCGATGAATAGCCGCCGTCCTTGATCTCGCCGGTTTGCAGGCGGCGCACTTCGCTGACGTCCGCCATCATCGCGGTGGAGATCGGCAGCATGATGCCGTTGCCCAGCCAGTAACAGGCGTGGAAGATGACAAACAGAATCAGAGCGAGCGGCAGCGTGGCACCGCCAATGGCGAGCTTGGCGTCCGGCTTGACCCAGCCTGTTAGAAACAGCAGTGCCAGCATGAGATTGCACAGGATGCTGATGGTGCCGCCGATGAGCACCGCGCCCTTTTTGTCAAACCGTCTGGTGAGACCCATGGAAAGCAGGGCACCGAGCGCCATGCCGACCATGGTGCCGCCGTGGGCGATGGATTTCTGCCAGGCCGGGAACTTCATGAAGTCATCATAGACGAACATCTGGAGCGAGCTGACGATGACCATGCCGGCGCAGACGACGAAGATGAAGACAAAGACCCAGCGCGGATTGGGATCGGCAAGGATTTCCTTCATGTCGATCAGAAAATCCCTGAGCCACCCGCGTTGCGAATCACGGGCGGCGGCACGGGTGTCCTCATGCCAGCGGAAAGTGAAAATCATGACTAACAGGACGAAAACCGCAGTAGCGGCGGCGAAACACCCGCCCATGTGGTGATAGTTCGCCTCCACCGTGGTGGCTTGCACGCCGCCCCTGTCCTTGAAGAAGATCGTCCATGCCATGGCGGGGCCGGCGAAATTGGCGGCCATGTTGAAGATCTGGCGGATGCCCTGGAGGCGCGAGCGGCCCTGATAGTCGGCGCACATCTCGAAGCCCAGCGCCATGTACGGGATGAAGAACAGGGTGAGGCCCGTGCGCAGCAGCAGGTTCATCGAAACAAGATACCAGAAGATCGCCATCTGGCTGCCGCGGCATGCGACGGGAACCGTCCAGATCAGATAGGAACAAAGCGCCATCAGCAAGCCGCCGAGCAACATATAAGGATGGCGGCGGCCCCACCGACTGCGGGTGTTGTCGCTGACGTGGCCCATGACCGGTTCCGTGACCGCTTCCCAGAAAACCGAGAGAGACATCGCCAGTCCGGCCCATGTGGGATCGAGGCCCAGCGATTTGGTATAGAACAACATCGCGAAACCGAAAATGCCGTTCATCACCAGCGAATTCGCGCACTCGCCCAACGAGTAGGTGAGCATGCTGCCGGTCGTGCAGGTCTTGGAGGATTGGGTCATGGAGTTATGGCTCACTCGAATTTTCCAATCACGCGGAACTCGTTCACCCGGAGCGGCGGGCCGGGCTTGGTGAACTGGGTGCCCGGTCCCCCGCCCCAAACGAAGTGGACGAAGAACCCGTACTTGGATTTCTGATACTCGGCCATGCCGTTGGTTTGGGCATGGAGGGCGGAAGTTGCGAGCCACAGGCTTGAGAGGAGAAGAGGGAGTTTCATGGCTTGGATTTGAAATGGCACGGCGAGAATTCCTTTCATGTGGTCGTGATCAGAGCAACGGGACCGAACAGACCCGAGCGGGTTTGGCTATCGAACGCATAAGGCGTGGGTATGCCAACGCTGTAATGGTTGGCAAGGGTGTTCGCCACGGTAATCGAAAGCCGGTTTTTTCCGGGTTTGAGGAAGGGCGTGATTTCACACTTCCATGGCGGAGCGATCAGGGTGGCGGCGATGTGGCCATTCACCCTGACTTCCGCAGTGGCGTTAAGTTGGCCGAGGTCGAGGACGATCCGGGACTTGATATGTGAAATTTCAAAGGCGCGCGAGTAGGTGGCGGTGCCGGAGTACGTGGCGAGACCATACTGGCACCAATCGCCGAGCGGGATGGTGCCGGAGCCGCACTCGAAGTGGACCGGTTCGGGCAATGCATCGCCGGCCTGCGAGTCCGCCGGGGCCGCGACCATGAGGGCCAGCACGCACGGGGCCTTGGCCAGTTCTATTAGAGCGGCCTGGTAGCGATAATTTCCGTCAGGTGTGATTTCCATCAAGTCCAGCGACTGGGTGGCACCGTTGATCCAAAGGCATGCCGGACCGCGGGCAAGGAAGCGGACCGTGCGCATCCCGGGCGGACCGGTGAAGCGGAAACGGATGCCGCTGCGGCCCGAAGGCTCGGGCAAGGCAGGGCGAGGCAGCGACGGATCATGGTAGCCGCGGAGCATCAGTGGCGAAGGTGCCGGTTCCGCGGTGAAGCGGAAGAACGCGCGGACGCGCTGGCCGGCCGGTTGGACCAGTTTGATGACGAGACGGTTTTCCCCGGGATGGAGCGCAACGTCGTGTTGCAGGGGTTCACATTCATAGTGGGGAATGCTCCATGGTTCGTAGCAACCGGGCGGGAGTTCGTCTCTCTGATAGAACATTTCGCTGCCATTGAGCCATGCCTGATAGGCACAGCGCGCTCCCATTCGCATCGGCAGAAGCCTCTGGGTTTCCACGCCTATCACCGTGCGCACATACCAAACCGATCCGGGCACCTCGCAATGGAAATCGAGGAATTCCTCCGGCACACGACCCTTGAGTCCGTGCGGGCCGCCCAGCCAGTCCGTTAGAAACGGATCGCGCTCGATACCCCAGCGGAGGGACACCGGATAGGGTTGCCATTCCGGGTGATCCGCCGGTTCCGGGCCGCCGCGCACCAGCCAGTCCTCGATGGCGGTCAGATCGCCACCGGGCGGGATCGGTCCGATGGATTCCAGGCGCGGACCGAAGGAATAGGTGGTCTCCGCCCAGGCGGAATCGTCGAAGCCCGGGGCGTGCCAATCGTTGGCGTCGTCGAACGCATCCGCATAACGGAACCGCCGCGCCTGCGGGCCTAACATCCCCGGTGTGGGAGGATGGCTGAAATCCCCGAACCGGTTGTCCAGCGTGGGCATCACCTGGAATTCCCACGGACCATCCAAGGTGGCGAGCACGTTGGCTCCATGACGGGACGGCGAGGCCGGATGCATGGCCGGTCCGTCCTGACGCCGCAGGACTAACAATTTCGCCGCGCGTGCGCCGAAGGCAAGCGCGCGGTCTATGGCGGCGGGCTGGACTTCGCCTGACCAGGCGTCCCACAGTTCCGCGCGACCGGTGTCGCGGAAGGTCACCTCGGCAAGCACCGGATGGGGTGCCGGATTGAACAGATAGAACACCTCGGTTTCCTCATCCGCAAGCTGGCGATGCAGCACCTGCAATGGAACCGACGATACCACATCGCATTCGATCCATTGGCGGATGGCCTTCAGAACCTTTGTCCGGCCTGTGGGATAATAAAATGAGTGCCCTCCACCGGGGTGCGATTTTTCCAGGGATACGTTGTCCGCCGTGCCACCGAAAATATCATCTATCAAGGATGTCAGAAGCGGATCGCTGCGGCCGGCCCGCTCGCTGGCGCGCGGCAGGCAGCCATAGGCGATCACCACCCCGCCTGCCAGTACGAAATCGCGGGCTTTCTCCATGGTGGAAAACCGCACGGCCGCCATCGCGGGCAGGATCAACACACGGTAGGCGCCGCCCGCCACATGCAGGCCTCCATCGGCACACGTCGCCCGTTCGAGCGATTCGAAGTCAAGGAAATCGAAGTCGCAGTTCCGGTCGAAAAGATGTTTGCCTAGCTGAAAGGCGCATGCTTCGGGTTGCGGGTCGTCACCTTCGCCGCCGCCGAGGTCATCGTTGGCGGTGTGCGCGACGAGCACGCCGCACGCGGGATCCGCAGGTTCGGCATCGAGCGAGGTGATCGGATAGACGATGGCCACATCGCAGCGGCGAACACCTCGTGAAAGCACCCATGACAAGCGGGTGAAGTAATCGTTGAGGGATTTGGCATGTTTCCAATACGGCTGGCGGAAGTGGAAATCCGGCGGTGCCCATTCCCACCAACCGCCGAAAGTGGAGTAATAGAGACCGTGAAGATTCACCACGGTGGCGCCATAGGCGAAGTCCTCCTGAATGGCCGCGACGACTTCCGCAGGCGTGGTCCCCCAACCGCTCGAGTGGAATGCCTCCACCCAGACCCGCGGTCGCTGATAGAGATGGGCGATGGAACTATTGACCTTGAGCCCCTTGAACGCGCGCGGGCCGTGCAACTTGGGATCGTCGCAGCCCGGTGCCGAATACCAGCGCATGGCCCGGAAGTAATCGCCATAGTGGGCGCGACCTTCGGCGATCCGTCCGCGGCCGCAGTTGTCGTGTCCGAAAAGCGTGCCGCGCGATTCATGCCAGCGGAACACCGGTTCGAAATAACAAGTCCCCAGCCGCCGGCTCACCACATCGGCGTAATCCAGCCGGATCTTTTCCGTCAGGTTGCCGAAATCATGCCAGAGGGCGGGAAGCAGCGGCGCGAGATCGTAACCTTTCAGTTCCGCGAAGGCATCTAACAGGAAGTTGGACCAAAACGGCATCCGGCAGCCGAAGTCAAGTTCGTCCTGGAAGAACAGGTTCAGGGTTTTGCCCACCTGACCCGGGCACTCGCGCTCGAAGGGGGCATAAAGCCTGTCGATGGCGAGCCGGCCGGATTCCGGATGGAGCGGATCAAAGGCGTTGATCCGGGCGAAAACCAAGGCGACAAACCAACCGCCTGACGGAGCCACCCAGTTCAGCTCCCCGTCACTCACCCTGTCAGTTAGCGGAATCAGGCCTTCGGATTGCAACACGCCGTCCACTATCGGATAGGCCCAGGCCCCGATGATATCGGTATCCGGTTCGGCCGTGAGTTGGACGCATCCGTTGCCTTCCGCCCGGCTCGCGACGCAGCTCATTTGGCCGCCCTGCATGCCCGGGGTTTCCCGGCCGATGGCTTTGAGGATCGGTGCCACCAAGGTGTAATCCTGAAAACCGACGGTCATGCCGCGCTCGCGGCATGCTGTTAGAAACCAGCGGAACAACTCCCACCAATCCGCGGAGAAAAGCGGCGGATTGCCGGGATCGCTGGAGCCGTCCGGGTGGTGGGGATAGCTGATGATGGTCTGGCGGACGCCCTTGTCGCGCAGTTGGTCGAGTTGCCACGCGATGCGGCCGCGTTCGAGGGTCTCGCCCGCCCACCAATAGAATGGTACCGGACCATAGGCAGCGGGTGGAGACCGGTAGATCGCCTGCAAATCCACCACTCCGGACTCCTCAGGACGGAGGTTCGCGATCGCTTGGGAATCCAGTGTGAGAGGCATGATGGGATGGATGAAACAGTGGGCAACGTGCGCTGCACTGCGGTAAGCATGCCACAACCCCCGAATGAATCCCATGGATTATTCCCACATTTTCTTGGACTTTTCCGATAAATTGATCGGGAAACCCGGCGGATCTCCCACGAGTGGCGGATTTCCGGCTTGATGTCCGACGGCGCGACGTAATGGACATCAACATCAAGGGCACCGCTTCCATGATGCGCCATCTGCTGCCTGCCATGATGGAACGCGGCGGCGGGGTGATCGTGAATTTCTCCTCCGGCTGGGATCGCTCCACGGCTGCCGGAGTCGCGCCTTATTGTGCCACCAAGTTTGCCATTGAGGGATTGTCTCTGGCTACGGCACAGGACACAGGCGGCAGAGTTGCGGTCATCCCGATGAATCCGGGCATTATCGACACCGAGATGCTCCGCAGTTGCTTCGGCGGAGGGGCCGGCCATTATCCGGATGCGGCCGATTGGGCGAAGCGCGCCGTGCAGTTCTTCATCCAACTCGGCCGGAAGGACAACGGGCGGTCGTTGACTGTTCCCGGCTGAGTCGGCTGCGCTTGACCAATCCCGATTCCGTTCAAGGATGGAGACTCCCGTATCGCCAATCCGAAGCATCAGCCTATGAAACGCCCCGTCATTTTGGCAGTCTGCCTCCTCGCCCTCGCGATAGCGGGTTCGGTGTTCTTTTTCTGGTTCTTCTTGGCGCAATTTCGTTGCACGACATCAAGTCCTACCTGGATCGTCCGGAGATGGAGTCGCTGGTGATTGCCGAGGACGTGATGCGCTACAATCATCCCTGCCTTCGCCCGGACATGTCGATGACCGAAGCCCTGGATTTCTTTGCCTCGACTGGATCAGACCGACTGCCCGTTGCCGATGCAAGCTCCCGCTTTCTCGGGGTGATTGCAGAGACCGACGTCTGGTTATTCCAAGACCCTTTCCACGATGGCGCGCGCGTTCCTGCCCGTGGCTGAAGCGCATGATGAACGGGTTGCGCGGTTCTCACCGAGACCGACTCCCTCATCGCCGGGGGGAGTCAAATTTTCCCCAATTGGGGAAAAAACTGGCCGCCCCGGAGCATCGTTTCAGGCGGTCTTCACCATGGCGCCCCGG
>Ga0118677_10015842_pt1 | contig 10422 bp, 2 predicted proteins | sample AliMusrvi5mmetaG_FD_86154 | JGI IMG/M metagenome (GOLD analysis project Ga0118677, IMG submission 86154)
GTTCCGGAGCCCCCGGAGCCGGGCCCAGGCCACGGTGGCCCTGGAGCCGGCCACCGCCCTGCTGACCGACGACACCGGCCAGGGGGTGGTGACCCTGGACCGGGTCCATGGGGCCCAGCTGGCGCTGCTGCCCGCGGGGCGGGTGGCCGGCCGGGTGGCGGACGGCCCCGCCCTGCCCTGGCAGGCGGTGTCCGCAGCCGACGCCAAGGGCCAGTTCGCGGTCCTGGGCCCGGACGCGCGCCTCAGCTTCGGCCAGATCGCCTGGAACAAGCCTTCGGGCAACAACGGCACCGGCACCTGGAGCGTCTCCGCCCAATGGACGGGCGGCTTTGCGGTCGAGGACCGGGTGGCCGCCATCCTCAGCGTGCGGACCCTCGAGGCCCAGGGCCTGGCCGGCGACGCCTCCCGGCGGGTCGCGGTCCTGGACCGGTCCGGGGCCCTGGGCTGGGCGGAATTTTCCGGCGAGCCGGCCAAGGGGGCCACGCTGCCGTGGCAGCCGCTCCCCCTCCCGGCCGGCAAGCATCCCACCTGCGCCCAGTGGAGCGGCGACGGCAAGGGCCTGTTCGTCGGCACCGGCGAGGGCGACCTGCTGCTGTTCGATCTGGCGGAGCATCTGCGGGATTCCGGCATGAAGACGCGGGAACTGCCGGTGGGCGGCGAGCCGTTTGCCGGGTGGGAGCTGATGACGGCGGCGATCCGGAAGCGAGAGGCGAGCATTCTCGATTTCTTCGAGCGTCCGCTGCTGGTGATCGACGAGCCGGAGATGACGAAGGCGGCGGCGGAACGGTACTGGCAGCGGCTGGAGAGCTCGCCGGGCGCGGCGTATGTGAAACCGGAGGCCGGCGCGTATCCATGGGACGAGTTTCTGGAGCGCGCGGCGGAAATTGACCGGCTGGAAGTGCGGCAGCTGGATCTGGGGGCGGAGGAAGGCGGGAGCTTCCATATTCCGACGCGGCCGTCGATGGCGTTCCACGGCAATCTGCAGGTGGCGATCAAGGAAGCGAAGACGCAGCTGGAAGCGGGGACGAAGCTGGCGTTTTTCGCGCCGACGACGGGTGAGATCGAGCGGCTGGCGGATGTGTTCAGCGAGTATTCGGTGCCGTACCAGATCGATCTGGCGGGGGACCGGGCGCCGGATTATTTGCGGGAGCGGGCGCAATCTTCGTCGTCGGCGATCGCGCTGATCCGGGGGGAAGTGGCGCGGGGGACGGCGTTTCCGGAGACCGGGCTGACGATTTTCGGGTCGGAAGACCTGTTCGAATCCCAGGAGAAGGCGGCGGCGAAACCGGCTGTTTCGCACCTGGGGAAGTTTTCGGCCGATCAGTTCGACCTGAAGCCGGGCGATTTCGTGGTTCACGTGGAGCATGGGGTGGGGCAGTACCTGGGCGTTCGGGAGATCGCGCAGGGGGATGCCAAAGGCGATTACATGCTGGTGGAGTACGCGGGCGGCAACCGGCTTTACGTGCCGCTGGCGCGCATGGATCTGGTGCAGCGCTTCCGCGGCGAGGGGGAGGCCAGGCCGTCGCTCGACAAGATGGGCGGGGCGACGTGGACGCGCACCAAGACGCGCATCAAAGCGAAGATGCGCGACATGGCGGACGAGCTGCTGAAGCTCTACGCGCAGCGCAAACTGGCCGAGGGATTCGCGTTTTCGCCGGACAGCAACTGGCAGCGGGAGTTCGAGGACGCGTTCGAGTATACGGAGACGCGCGACCAGAAATCCGCCATTGCCGATATCAAGCGCGACATGGAGAGCGAGCAGCCGATGGACCGGCTGTTGTGCGGCGACGTCGGGTACGGAAAGACCGAAGTGGTGATGCGGGCGGCGTTCAAGGCGATGGGCGATGGCAAGCAGGTGGCGGTGCTGGCGCCGACGACCGTGCTGTGTTTTCAGCACTTCAACTCGTTCAAGAAGCGCTTCCAGCAGTTCCCGGTGCGGATTGAAATGCTCAGCCGGTTTCGGACCGCGAAGGAAATCAAGGTGGTGATCGACGAGCTGGCGGAGGGCAAGGTCGATCTGGTGGTGGGGACGCACCGGCTGTTCTCGAAAGACGTGGTCTGGAAGGATCTGGGCCTGGTGATTATCGACGAGGAACAGCGGTTCGGCGTGAAGCACAAAGAGCGTCTGAAGGAGATCTGCCAGGCCGTGGACGCGGTGGCGATGAGCGCGACGCCGATACCGAGAACGCTGCACATGTCGCTGCTGGGCCTGCGGGATATGTCGGTGATCGAGACTCCGCCGAAGGACCGGTTGGCGATTCATACAGTGGTGGCGCCGTTCCATCCGGATCTGATCAAGCCGGCGATCGAGCTGGAACTGGGGCGCGGCGGGCAGGTGTATTTCGTGCACAACCGGATCGATTCGATCTGGCACCGGGCGGCGATGATTCAGGAGATGTTCCCGAACATCCGGGTGGGCGTGGGGCACGGGCAGATGGCGGAGGCGGAACTCGAAAAGGTGATGCTGCAGTTCATGCGGCACGAGTTCGACGTGTTCGTTTCGACGACGATTGTGGAAAACGGGCTGGATATTCCGTCGGCGAACACGATGATTATCGAAAAGGCCGAGCATTACGGGCTTTCCGAGCTGTATCAGCTGCGGGGTCGCGTGGGCCGATCGAACCGGCGCGCCTATTGTTATCTGCTGGTGGAGCCGGATACGGAGTTGACTGAGGTGGCGCGGAAGCGGCTGGCGGCGCTCAAGGAGTTCAGCGATCTGGGGGCGGGGTTCAAGATCGCGGCGCTGGATCTGGAACTGCGCGGGGCGGGAAATCTGCTGGGCGGCGAGCAGCACGGGCATATCAATGCGATCGGTTTCGACATGTATATCCGGATGCTGGAGGAGACGGTGCGGGAACTGCGCGGCGAAGAGGTGGCGCCGGAGATCCATTCGTCGCTGAATCTGGGGCTGGATTTGCGGATTCCGGCGGCGTATATCGCGGACGAGAATCAGCGTTTGCGGGCTTATAAGCGGATCGCGCAGGCGGCGGATGCCGGAGAGCGCGTGAAGGTGGAGCAGGAACTGGCGGACCGGTACGGGCCGGTGCCGGACGATATCCGGTATTTGCTGAAATATTCGGGGATTAAGACGGCGGCGGAGAAGATCGGGATCGAGGCGATCGACCGGCGGAGCACGGTGCTGAATATTAAGTTCCATGACCAGACGCGGGTGGATGCGCAGAAACTGATGACGCTGGTAAGCAGCACGCGGGGGGCGCAATTCACGCCGGCGGGGGTGTTGCGGCTGCCGGTGGAGGGGGCGCAGACGCCGGCGGCGATGCTGGAGTTCATCGAGTCGGGACTGATTGCGGCACTGGAGTAGGCAGCCAATAATTGTCCAAACGACTTCGTTTATCCCTCAAATATAAAAAACTGCTGGTACTGTAACGCACACTGGCATTGACTTCAGACGGCTGGAGTGGGCTTAATAGGACCAGAGCCATGAGAACTTTCTTACGCGGCCTGGCAGCGCTCGCCAGTTCCCTTCTGCTCGCTTCCTCACCTGCCTGGGCGCAGGCAACCTCTTCCGCCAGCATTTCCGGTCTGGTGACGGACCAGCAGCAGGCGGCTATTCCCGGCGCGGAAGTGCGGGTTTTCGATCCCGCGACGAGCCAGACTCAGACGACGAAAACGAACGGCGCCGGACGGTATGTGTTTGTCGGCGTGAAGTCGGGGACCTACGCGGTGACGGTGGTGAAGGACGGGTTTTCGACGTTTAAAATCGACGCGCTGCCGGTGGAGATCGGCACGGCCGTGGCGGTGAACGCGGTGCTGCAGGTGGGCTCGACGAACACGACGATCGAAGTGACGGCCTCTTCCGGGGCGGAACTGGTGACGACGAGCGCGGCGGTGGGGACGACGCTTTCGGGCGACGTGCTGCAGTCGCTGCCGAATATGGGTCGCGACGTTTCCACGCTGGCGGTGCTGCAGCCGGGCACCACGCTGGGCGGGTTCACGGCGGGCGCTTACAACGATCAGAATACCTACCAGATCGACGGCGGCAACGCGACGGACGACATGGCGGGCAACGTGACCGGGTACCAGACGAACTTCACGGGTCTGGGGGGCACGCAGACGTCCGGCACGCCTTCGGCGGTGGTGCCGACGCCGGTGGAGAGTATTGAAGAATTCAAGGTTTCGACGTTCAATCAGTCGGCCGATTTCAATAACTCGATCGGCGGGCAGATTCAGATGGCGACGAAGCGCGGGACGAATCAGTGGCACGGGTCGGCGTACGGGTTTTATTTCGCGACGAACGTGGGCGCGGCGAATACGTGGGTGAATAACCACTCGCCCTCGAACGGGCTGGCTTACACGCCGCTGCCGTCGAACCATCGCGACCGCTTTGGCGCATCGCTGGGCGGGCCGCTGACGCCGAAGATCGCGGGCGGCAAGACGTACTTCTTCTTCAACTATGAAGGTCTGCGGTTCCCGAACGTGGGCACCTATGAACGCCTGGTGCCGACGGCGCTGATGCGGCTGGGTGTGATTCAGGTGCCGAATGCGGCGGGTGTTTATCAGGCTTACAATCTGAATCCGACGCCGGTGACTTACAACGGCACGACTTACCAGCCGGCCACCTGCGCGGGCGGGGCGCTGTGCGATCCGCGCGGCATCGGAATCAATCCGCTGGTTTCGCAGCTGTGGTCGAAGAACATGCCGCTGCCGACCGATTTCAATTACGGTGGCACGGGCGCGGACGGCGTGAACACGGCGGGGTATCTTTCGACGGTGCGGGCGCCGCTGACTTCGAACGCTTACGTGGCCCGCGTGGACCATGACTTCGGCGATAACTGGCATCTGATGTCGAGCTACCGGTATATGCGGCTGATCAATCTGACGACGAATCAGGTGGACATTGGCGGGTCGCTGAGCGGAAACACGCTGGGTCAGCCGGCGGCGGTTGCGCCGCGCCCGCAGTTGCCGTCGTTTTACGTGATTGGTCTGACGGGGAATCTGCGGCCGAATCTGATCAACGATTTCCGGCTGAGCTACCTGCGGGAATTCTGGCAGTGGGGCAGCGCCAATGCGCCGCCACAGATCTCGGGTCTGGGCGGGGCGCTCGAAATCGCGCCGGGCACCAGCGCCAGCGCGGAAAACACGAATGCGCTGATTCCTTACAACGTGAATACGCAGAGCATCCGGCAGCGCTTCTGGGACGCGCACGATCTGTATCTGCGGGACGATCTGTCGTGGATTACCGGCAAACACCTGATTCAGTACGGCGGGGCTTACCAGCGGAATTTCGACTACCACACGCGAACGGATAACGGCGTCGGGATCAATAACCAGATCGTCTATCAGATCACCAGCACGAACATCAACTTCAATAACTCGCCGTATATTCCGTCGACGGTCGGTTCCGCTTATCAGAGCACTTACGCGGCGCTGTATTCGGAGGTTCTCGGCTTAGTGGGTCAGCCCCAGGTGGCTTACACACGGACGGGCAATAACCTGACGATTCAGCCGGTGGGAAATTCGGCATTCGACAAGAGCACGATTCCTTATTACGACGCTTACATCAACGACACGTGGAAGCTGAAGCCCTCACTGACGCTGTCTTACAGCCTGGGTTACACGCTGGAGATGCCGCCGACGGAAGCTTCGGGCAAACAGGTGGCGCTGGTGGATCCGTCGGGCAATCCGATTGTGGCGGCGGATTATCTGAACGCGCGGAAGGCGGCGGCGCTGCAGGGGCAGGTCTACAATCCGAGTCTCGGTTTCGCGCTGGTGGGCAACACGGCGAATGGCGGACGGAAGTACCCGTACGATCCGTTCTATGGAGAGTGGAGCCCGCGCGCCTCGCTGGCGTGGAATCCGACGTTCGGCAAAGGCCTGCTGGGGAAGGTGTTCGGGAACAGCGGCACGGTGGTGCGCGGCGGATACAGCCGCATCTGGGGACGTCTGAACGGCGTGAACCAGGTGCTGACGCCGCTGCTGGGCGTGGGTCTGCTGCAGGCGGTGGTGTGTCAGGGTCCGAACCGTTCCGGCCAGTGCACGGGCGCGGGCGGCGTGGATCCGAGCACGGTCTTCCGCATCGGCACGGACGGTCTGACGGCGCCGCTGCCCGCGGTGACGCAGACGCTGGCGCAGCCTTTCTATCCGGGCGTGGGCGGCAATGCGATCGCGGGTGACGCGACGGTGCTCGATCCGCACTATCGCCCGCAGCGGACGGATAACTTCACGTTCAGCGTGCAGCGGCAGATTACATCGAAGAGCATCCTGGAAGTCGGCATGATGAGCCGGATTATCCGCAACGAGACGATGCAGACGAATCTCGATGCCGTGCCTTATATGACGACGCTGGGCGGGCAGACGTTCGCGCAGGCATATGCGGCGCTGTATCAGGCGCTGGGTGCAGGCGCGGCGCCGGGTTCGGTGGCGGCTCAGCCGTTCTTCGAAAGTTCGCTGGGCGGGGCGTCATCGGCATCGTGCAAGGCGTACGCGAGTTGCACGGCCTACGTGGCCTCCAGCTTTACGTCGCAGATCAAGGGCGCGCAGGTTTCCGATCTGTGGGCTTCGCTCAATAAAGCGGCCAGCTGGGCGCTGGGGCGGACGATGATTTCGGGATCGCCGGCGCAGGCGAGTTCCATCGTGATGGTGAGATCGAACGGTTCGGGCAATTACAACGCGCTGTTCGTGACGTGGAGAGCGCGCGATTTCCACCACGCGACGATTCTTTCGAACTTCACTTATGGCCGCGCGCTGGGGACGGCGACGCTGGCGCAGTACAACAGCTCTTACACGCAGCAGGATGCGTGGGACATCCATGCGAACTATGGTCCGAATAACTTCGACTATAAGTTCCTGTATAACCTGGCGATGACTTACAGCACGCCGTGGTTTAAGTCCCAGAAAGGTCTGCTGGGACACGCGGCGGGCGGCTGGACGGTGGCTCCGCTGTTCTTCGCGCAGAGCGGCGCGCCGATCTGCATCGGGTATACGACGGGCAGCGCGGCGTCTTACCAGTCGTTCGGCGAATCGTCTTCGACGGCGATCACGTCTTCGGCGGAGTGCGCGGTGGCATCGACGCCGTTCACGGGCGGGTCCACGCTGCACAGTAACGTGGCCGGCTCGAACGGGACGGGCACGAACAATCCGACGGGCCTGAATCTGTTTGCCGACCCGGCGGCGGTGGCGGGCGGATTCCGGCGGTGCGTGCTGGGGCTGGATACGAGTTGCGGCGGCTATGGAAATCTGCGCGGGCTGCCCACATGGAATATGGACGCCAGTCTGACGAAGGAAGTGGGCGTGTGGAAGGACGGGCGGGTGGGCGCGACGCTCACGTTCCAGTTCACCAACGTGCTGAATCATTTTCAGGCGGGCAATCCGTCGAGTCTGAGTCTGACGAGCCCGTCGACGTTCGGGCGGATCACGACGCAGTCGAATACGCCGCGGAATCTGGAGTTCGGACTCAGAATTCATTTCTGATCCGGTCGAGTCCGATTCGCTGAGTGCGGGGTGCGCGGGCGCCCCGCTTCCCACGCAACGAAAAAAGGCCGGAACTTTCCTTGCGCTGGTGCGAATACGGACCAGATGCGAAATCACGTTCTGAGGGGGAGCGTGTTCGTGCTGACCTGCCTGCGGCTTTGGGCGGCGGGTCCGGCGATCACGCAAATTCCCGGCCAGCCTACCGACCACTCGGTCACACTCAGCGTCCGGGCCGATACGGCGCTTGAGATCTACGTTGAATATGGCGTGAAGTCCGGCGTCTACACGGCGCAGACGAAGGCTGTAACGCCCGCGGCGGATCCTTACGCCAGCGGTTATTTCGTGGCGCAGACCGTGCTGGAGGGTCTGGCCGCGGATACGGGCTACTTTTACCGGCTGGAGTACCGGGCCGCGGGATCCTCGTCGGCTTTTGCGCCGGGGACGGAAGGCACGTTCCACACGCAGCGGCTGCCCGGCAGCACGTTCACGTTCGCCGTGCAGGGGGATTCACATCCGGAACGCGCGAATTCCATGTTCGACGCGAATCTCTACACGCAGACGCTGACGGCGGCCGCGAAAGAGCAGCCCGATTTCTACGTGACGAGCGGCGACGATTTCAGTGTGGATACGCTGAAGGCGCCTTATACGCAGGCCGCGGTGACGGGCCGCTACACGCTCCAGTTGCCGTACTTCAACATCATCGGGCGCACCTCGGCGTTGTTCCTGACTAACGGCAATCATGAAGAGGCGTCGCTCTCAAATTACAACCTGCCGGCGAACGCGAATAACGACAACATGGTGCCGGTCTGGGCACAGAACGCGCGCAATCTTTATTACGCACTGCCCGCGCCAAACGACGCCACGACGGGCAGCTTCTATTCGGGCAATACGGCCAGCCTGCCTGGGATCGGCCTGCTTCGGGATTACTACGCGTGGACGTGGGGAGACGCTCTGTTCGCGGTGATCGATCCCTACTGGAGTTCGCCGGCGCAGGTGGATACGGGACTGGGGGACGACAAGGGCACCGGCGGCGGAAAGACGGCGGACGAATGGCAGATCACGCACGGCGACGCGCAGTACCAGTGGCTGAAGCAGACGCTGGAACAGAGCAAGGCGAAGTGGAAGTTCATCTTCGCGCACCACGTGATGGGGACGGGCCGCGGGGGTATCGAGATCGCCGGGTTCTTCGAGTGGGGCGGCAAGAGCAAGAACGGCGCGGCCGGTTTCGCGGCGCAGCGTCCCGCGTGGGCGCTGCCGATCCACGATCTGATGGTGGCCAATCACGTGACGATCTTCTTTCAGGCGCACGATCATCTCTTCGCGCACCAGCAACTGGACGGCGTGACTTACCAGGAGTTACCGAATCCGGCGGACTACACTTACACGGCGTTTAATGCGGACGCTTATCTGTCGGGCGATGTTTTTCCCAACGCCGGTTATACGAAGGTCACGGTGGGGCCGGCGTCGGTCAAGGTGGATTATATTCGCGAGTTTCTGCCGAAGGATGAGAAGGCGCCCGCGCAGGTGAGCGGGATGAACCAGTTCTCTTATACGATCGCGGCGCCTTCGGTGACGCGGGTGGCCAATGCGGCGAGCGAAGGCGCGGCGATCGCGCCGAACAGCTGGATCGAGATCGATGGGGCGAATCTGGCGCCGGCGGGCGACACGCGCGTGTGGACGGCGGCGGACTTCGTGAAGAACCAGATGCCCGCGCAACTGGACGGCGTCAGCGTGACGGTGAACGGGAAGGCCGCCTATGTTTACTACATCAGCCCGGGGCAGCTGAATGTGCTGACGCCGCCCGATGCGATCACCGGTCCCGCGCTGGTGCAGGTGACGGTGAACGGCGTGTTGAGCAATGTTTTCAGCGCGGCGGGGCAGAGCGCGGCGCCGTCGTTCTTCGTGCTGCAGGGCGGTCCGCATATCGCGGCCACGCACGCGGGCGGCGGACTGCTGGGACCCGCCACGCTGTATCCGGGCGCGAGCACACCGGCGAAGCCCGGCGAGACGATCGTGCTGTATGGCAACGGTTTCGGCGCGGTGTCGAGCCCCGTGGTGCGGGGGGCGGGTTCACAGTCGGGAAGTCTGACGCCGATGCCAGCGATACAGATTGGCGGGGCGAACGCGGACGTCGCGTTCGCGGGACTGGTCTCACCCGGGTTGTTTCAATTCAACGTCACGGTCCCGCCGAATACGCCGGACGGGAATCAGTTGGTGATTGCGACCTCGAACGGACTGACCACGCAGGCCGGTACCGTTATCGCCGTACAGCACTGAGGGATTTTCATGAAGAGAGCATACGCAGGATTGTTGGCGGTGGCCGCCGTGTGTTCGGCGCAGGTCACGTTTACGGGGCAGGAACTGCTGGGCAGAGTGACGAACAGCTCGGTGACGGTGAACGTGTCGGCGGATCAGGATATCGAGGCGTATTTCGAGTACGGGGTCGCCACCGGCGTTTATACGGGCAGGACGGACACGAAGACGTTCCCGGGCGGGACGCCTTTCGAGGTCTTAATCGATAAACTGCAGGCTAATACGGCGTATTTTTACCGGATGCAGTACCGGCTGGCGGGAACTGCGGCATTCACGGCGCGGCCGGAGCATTCGTTCCGGACGCAAAGGCCGCGGGGATCGACGTTTACGTTCGCGATGCAGTTCGATCCGCACATGGATGAGAACTCGGATGCCGCGACTTACAGCCTGACGATGGCGAATATTCTGGCGAATAAGCCGGATTTCCTGATCGATCTGGGCGATAACACGATGGCCGATAAACTGACGCCGCCGACCGCGCCTTCCATTCTGGACCGCGTGCGGCTGCTGCGGTCGTTTTATGACCAGGCGACGCATTCGGTGCCGCTGTTTATCGCGCTGGGAAATCATGAAGGCGAGTGGGGGCGGAATCTGAACGGGACGGCCAACAATGTTGCCATCTGGGATACGCTGACGCGGAAGCAGTATTATCCGAATCCGGCGCCGGACGGGTTTTTC
>Ga0118677_10015846_pt1 | contig 10418 bp, 8 predicted proteins | sample AliMusrvi5mmetaG_FD_86154 | JGI IMG/M metagenome (GOLD analysis project Ga0118677, IMG submission 86154)
AGGTAGGCCGATTTTCCGCCGAAAAGATTGACGATTTCGATGGGGGTGCCGAAGGCGGTGAGGGGGTCGACTTTGAGGATTTCGAGGGACTCCACGCTGGTAATGCCGCTGTCGGCGTATTTCTGGAGAAGGGCATCGAGTACCGCGCGGGCTTGAGCCCCATACTTGGCAAAGAGGTTGCGCTTCTTCACCTTCTCGGCGCGTTCTTGGCGCGTCAGCGGCGGCGCGTCGAAGGCGACATGGCAGACAAGGTCGAAGGCGTCATATTCCCGGCCGACTTGTTCGGCCAATTCGTCAAGGAAGACCCCTTTTTCGGCGAGTTCATCCAGAATGGCCTGTTTCTTTTCAGCATCATTCCAGACGGTGAGGAAGGCATCAAGTGAGGCATAGGCTTGGCGCACGGTTTTGCGGGAGTAATCCTTGAGCGATTCGGTGATGAGCTTGCCGTCGGCGTCGAGATATTGAACGCGTTGGATGGCGACGGTGACTTCCACGTTGGCCACGACGTAGCGTCTGGGCTTTGAGTCCGGTGTGTTGTCCGTCCCCTCATGAACCACGCCGTTGCCTGCCCCAGGCTCTGGGTATTCGAAACCGGGTTCTTCGTCGGGCGGAACAACCGGTTGATCGGCCTGCGGTTCGTAGATTTGCACCGGGTCCCCATCAAAATCCGGGTCGGCAAACAAGGTGGTGGCGCGTCGGAAGTCCATGATGGTGAAGTAGAGCTTGTGGTAGTCCTCGTTGATGCGGGTGCCGCGCCCGATGATCTGCTTGAATTCCGTCATGGAATGGATGCTGCGATCCAGAACGATGAGATGGCAGGTCTGGGCATCGACGCCTGTGCTCATGAGCCGGGAGGTGGTGCAAACGACGGGATAGGTTTTATCCGGATCGATAAAGTTGTCGAGTTGCGCCTTACCCTCGTCATTGTCGCCCGTGACGCGCATCACATATTTGCTGTTGGCGGCGGCCAGGTCCGGGTTGGCGTTGACCATGGCTTGACGCATCCGCTCCGCATGGTCAATGCACTCGCAGAAGATGATGGTCTTGTTGAAGCGATCAGTGGCCTTGAGGAACTCCGTGATTTTGGCGGCAACGAGCGCCGTGCGCTTTTCCAGAATCAGGGTCTTGTCGAAATCGGTGACATTGTATTCGCGGTCCTCGATGAGCTGGCCATATTTGTCGAGCTGTCCGGTTTCCGGGCGCCAGCCATCCAAGTCTTTATCGAGGCCAATACGGATGACTTTGTACGGGGCAAGGAATCCGTCGGCGATGCCCTGCCGGAGCGAGTAGGTATAGATCGGGTCGCCGAAGTATTCGATGTTGGAAATGACCCGGGTTTCCTTCGGCGTGGCGGTGAGGCCGATCTGGGTGGCAGACGAATAGTATTCGAGGATTTTGCGCCAGGCGGCATCATCGGCGGCGCTGCCGCGGTGGCATTCATCCACCACGACCAGGTCGAAGAAGTCCGGGGAAAATTGCTTGTAGATATTCTGCTCTTCCTCGGTGCCGGACACGGCTTGGTAAAGGCAGAGGTAAATCTCAAAGGATTTATCGACCGTGCGATTGGTGATTTTGGTCATCGCCTGGCCGAAGGGCTTGAAGTCGTTGGTTTTGGTTTGATTGGCGAGAATATTGCGATCGACGAGGAAGAGGATGCGTTTTTTTCGCCCCGCTTTCCATAACCGCCAGATGATCTGAAAGGCGGTGTAGGTCTTGCCGGTGCCCGTGGCCATTACGAGCAGGATGCGGTTCTCGCCACGGGCAATGGCGTCCACGGTGCGGTTGATGGCGATGTGCTGGTAGTAACGCGGTGACTTTTGTGATCCGTCTTCGTAATAATCCTGTTTGGCGATCTTTTCCTGCTCGGGGGTGTAGCCCTTCGCAGCCCGGTAGCGCGCCCAGAGTTCTTCCGGAGAGGGAAACTGGTCGAGCGGAATTTCCCGCGTGACGACGCCGGTGGTGACGGTGCGGTCATGTTCCAGGAAAGAGTCGCCGTTGGAACTATAGGCAAAGGGAACGTCAAGAATTTCGGCGGATTCAAGGGCCTGCTGCATGCCGGCGCCGACGGAGTGGTTGTTATCCTTGGCTTCGATAACCGCGAGCGGGAGATTGGGCTTATAGTAGAGAATGTAATCGGCCTTTTTGGCTTCGCCGCGTTTCACCATTTTGCCACGAACGATCACGCGGCCCCTGGTGAAATAGACCTCTTCGCGGATCTGGGTCAGCATATTCCATTTTTCACCGTTTGCACCCATCAGTGCGGGGGTGATGAATTTGGTGCGGATATCCGTCTCGGTGAGGGCTTTTTTGTTCATGCGGCGGGGGAGAGAGTGGAATTATCAAGAACCGCGGCGGGGTTACTCAAGGGGGCCTCCCCGTTGTTCCCGGACCCACGCCACCGCGTCGGGTATGTCCGCCCATGCCCGCGTACCGGCTTCAATGAAGGCATTGAGGTCCGACGGGTCGTAAGATGGAGCCTCTCCCACGAATTCAATCAGTCGTTCGTTCCGGAGTTTTCCGGATCGGATGTTCTGCTCTGCCGCGATGCGGACTTGGACCGTTCGATAGAGGTAATTCTGGCGTTGGTCGTGCAGGTAGTCGGGTGTGCTTTTTGCGATCAATGTCCCCCCAGTTGCCTCCAGCACCAGGTGAACATTGGCCATCGTACTTCCCCCCAGATCCACGACCTTGCCGCGCACGTACTTCTCGACAGCGACCCACTCGTCCTGATCCGGCGTATGGCGTTCAGTTATCATGTTCAAATTATGGCACCGAACTGTCTGTCGGTCAAATCGCAATCTCCTCCGACATCATTCACGGGAGAACACCGCAGGGAAAGAAGACAGAAGTCAGGATTCAGAATTATTTGTCATCCCGAGCGGAGTCGAGAGATCATCTGACCGGGCGTGGAACACAGGGATCTCTCGACTTCGCCTGCCCTGAGTTTATCGATGGGCTCGAAATGACCGAACCCTGCGTGAGTTTAGAAGTCAAAACATATCTTGACCCCGCCATCGTTCAATCGGATTCGCGGGTGCCCGTCACCGATGGTTCGCCGTTCTCATCCCGCGTCACCTGAAGAAGAATGGGGCGGCAGCACACGCTACAGTCTTCCACATACTCCTCGTCCCCGCCGGCTGGATCAATCTGAATGTCAATTTGTTCTCCGCAATAGGGGCAGAGAAGCTGTGCTTGATCTGGGTCGCGCATATTGCCTCCCGTCGTTGTGTTAGGGTCAATAAAGGCCAATTTACTCTGTTTTGCCGAACGGTCAATATTAGGCATGCGCTCGGACAGTTTATTGTCCCTTGACGATGTCATTGTCAAGGAAGTATTATTTCCCTTGAAAGAGGACATCACGGAGGAAGTATGGTAACGACGGTAACCGGGAAAAATCAGATAACGCTGCCCGCTGATGTGGTTGCTGAACTCGGATTGGAAAAAGGCGTTCGGCTCGAATGGACGGTGGATAAAGCGCATGGACATCTGATCGGAAAGATCCAGCCCAGCCGGGGCCAGTTATTAGTCCGTCTCCGGGAAATTGGCCGAAAGACCAAGCGCGATGGGCTGGACAGCGCTGTTGAGCTTGCTCGTTGGCGCGCGCAGGAAGATCAAGAGCGGGAAGCGCATTTGAAATGATCTACTTATTAGACACCTCCGCTTTGCTTGCGCATTTTCGTGAAGAGTCAGGCTGGGAGCAAGTTGAGGATTTGCTAGGAACACAAACGGCGACCGTTTGCGTTGTGTCATGGCTTGAATTCCGAATCCGGCTTGCCGCCCTGACGCTCCCTCAGAAAGAAATTTCGGAAGTCTTAACGATATACGAAGGTTTGTGGACTCACATGTGGCCGGTGGATCGGCTATCGGTTGAATTTGCCTGGGCTTTGCGGGAGGCGGTGAAACCACGAATCCCTTTGGCGGATTGTCTGATCGCGGGTTGCGCCAAACGGCATGGGGTGACCTTGGTGCACCGGGATGCGCACCTCGCCACGATTCCAGCCCATTTATTGCCCAGTATTTCCTTGCCGGTGGTGCCTGGCAAGGAATGGCCCCAGATTCGGGAAAAGGCCGTTGGGTATAGCGTCGGTAAACGGAAACGTAAGGCCTGAATCCAGTAGCACCCGTCGCGGTCGGCATTCCTAGGGACAAAAGGAGAGGTTGGATGGGCCTGCTTCATCCGTTTCGTGATCATCATAGGCGAGAACTGGGCAAACAGCCCTTTCCCCCGGAGTGGTCTCAAATCATCGACCAGAATTTCAGTTGTTACCGGTATCTTCACCCGGACGAACGGAAGCGGCTGGAAGAAGTGATCAAGGTCTTCATCGCTGAGAAACATTTTGAGGGTTGTGGGGGCCTAACCATTACGGATGAAATCAAGGTGACAATTGCGGCCCAGGCTTGTCTGCTTCTGCTCAACCTCCATCACGACTATTATGAAAGACTGGTCAGCATCCTGGTGTATCCGGAGAGTTTTAACTTTGAACAAGTTGAGCGGGGACAAGCGGCGGGCACCGTATCGGTGACGAACCAACGGGTGCTGGGGCTGTCATCCAGCACCGGCGCGGTTGTTCTGTCCTGGCCGGACTCGCTCTGGGGGGCTCAGAACTCCCGTGACGGGATGAATGTCGTCTTCCACGAATTCGCCCACCAACTCGATCAACTGGATGGAACTCTGAATGGAGCCCCCCTCCTGGACAGTGATTCACTGTATCGCGATTGGGCTCAAGTGCTCGGTTTGGAATATCAACGCTTGCAGGAGGAAGTTGAGACGGGCCGGCAAACGTTGATCTCGGCCTATGGCGCAACCAAGCCGGCGGAGTTCTTTGCGGTTGTGACCGAACTCTTTTTTGAGAAACCGGTTGAACTCCAACGGGAGCATCCCGCCTTGTACGCGGAGTTTAAGCAATACTATCATCAGGATCCGGCAGTCCGGATGAGGGAATAGCAAATGAAGGCCGAAAAAGGGATCAGCATGAACAAGCCTAAAATGGTGGTGATTGGAGCGGGCAGCATTTTCTTTACGCGTGCGGTAACGATCGGCATGTGCCGCGACGATCACTACCGGGGAGGCACGCTTTCACTGGTTGATACGAACCCGGAGATGCTTGACGTCATGGCCCGGCTTTGCCGGCGCATCATCCAGGAGATGGGCGCTGATCTGAGGGTGGAGGCGACAATCGACCGCAAACAGGTCCTAGTTGGAGCCGGCTTCGTGGTGCTTTCGTTCAGCAACAAGGGCGTCGATCTGCGCGCTACGGAAACCCAGATTCCGGCTCGTTACGGTATCATCCAGTCTTCGGGCGATTCCACCGGTCCCGGCGGAATTTTTCGGGCCATCCGAACCATCCCCACGGTACTCGAAGTTGCCCGGGATATCGAACGACTGTGTCCGCAGGCCTGGGTTTTTAACTATATCAACCCGACCTCCATCGTGGGCGCCGCCCTGGCGAGGCATACCCGGCTCAAGACCCTGGCCCTGTGCGATGGCGTCTTGTTGCCGGATAAAAAACTGGAATTGATGGATCGGGTGGGAATTCCCCGCGATCAGACGGACTCCGTTTACCTGAAGATGGGCGGGATCAACCATTTCAGTTGGGTTACCGAATTCCGCCGGGACCAGGAGGACCTGCTTCCGAAGCTATTCCAACAACTCAAGAATTCACCGGAAGCCCATGGCTCGCGGGCGGTTGAACAACTATTCGAGGTGTTCGGTTACTACTCGGCGATTGGCGGACACATGGTCGAATTCGTGCCGTATTTCCAAGGGCGCGGCACCCAACCGGAAGCATCCTTCGTCTCGCATGTGTTTGAGATCGACGAGCGCAGGAAATGGATGCGCGAGTTCAACGCCGAGATTCGACGTCAGGCCGCGGGGCAGGAACCGATCACCCGCCTGATCAACGAGACCAAGCCAGACCTGGTCATTCGGATTGCCAACACCATCATGGACGATTCGGGGGACATTCATTATGTGAACCTGCCCAACCAGGGGAACATCACCAACCTGCCGGCTGGCGCGATCGTGGAGGTGCCGGCTCGTATTTATGCCGACCGTTGTGTGGGGGAAGTGTTCGGCGATCTGCCGATTGTCCTGCGAAGCTGGATCCTGCGAGTGATTGATGTTCAGGAATTGACTTTGCAGGCTGCGATGACCGGAGATCGTCGGTTGCTACGGCAGGCGCTGGTCGCTGACGCGTTGACGGTCTCGATCGAGGACGCGGATAGAATCATCGATGATCTTTTCAAGGCGGAGGGGGACGATATCCCATCCATTTGGCGGTGATCAAGCGTACCGTTGGACCAGTTTTTCCATCGCCTGGCTGCGCGCTTCCATTTCCTGGACCATTTTGAATTGAACCCGGCACCGGTCGAGATTTTGTCCCTCGCGATGGGTTTTGAAATAAGTATCGCCGGCGAGGTAATCAGTCAGAAACCGAATTCCGATTTCGAAGGTGATCAGGGGGCCCGAAAAGGCCAGGAAATCAATCTCCTGCCGGTTCAGAAAACGGCCGGCCGATTCCAGGTAGCCCCGTACCAGGGCTTCGAACATTTCTTCCTTGAACAGCACTTTGGATAAATCGCGTTCATCCTCCACGCAGGAACGGGTGGCGGTGCGGGCCATATCGCCGAAATCATAGAGGGCCAGGCCCGGCATGACGGTATCAAGGTCAATGACGCAAATCCCCTGACCGGAGTCGTTATCAAGCATCACATTGTTGAGCTTGGTGTCATTATGCGTAATCCGTTCGGGAATGCGGCCTTCTGTGAATGCCTGGATCAGCCGTCCGGTCATGGATTTACGGGCGAGGGCGAATTCGATTTCAGCCCGGGCGTGTTGGGCCCGGTTGACCGCATCGTCCTGGAGGGCAGCTTCGAGAACTTTGAACCGGTGTGGGGTGTCGTGGAAACCGGGAATGGTTTCGTGGAGACGTTCACCTGGCAGATCGGCCAGCAGGCCTTGAAATTCGCCGAATGACCGGGCGGCGGCATAGGCCATCTGGGGGGATTCGATCACGTCATAGGTGGCGGCTTTCTCGATGAAGATATAGGTGCGCCAGGTATTGCCGTCCGAATCGACAAACCAGGATTTTCCGTCCCGGGCGGGAATCAAGGTCAGCGCCCGGCGGTGGATGTCGGCGATTCCGGCCGTCTTGAGTTTGCCATGTAAGTGGGCCAAAACCCGCTCAATGTTTTCCATGACGCGGTCCGGCTGTTTGAAAATCAGGTGATTGATCCGTTGGTGAATATAGCGGACGGACGTGCCGGCCTGGTCGAAGATCGAGACATAGGTGTCATTGATGTGACCGCTTCCATACGGTTCGGCGGACCTGAAATCGCCCCAGATCTGGAAATTAGCGGCGATTGCGCGGACGTCGTGTTTAAATGTATTCATAGGTGTTGATTATTAATCTCTTTCCCTCGCTTTTTATCAGCAGTAGGTCAGACATTCTTGCCTGACTCGCGGGTTCCAGTCTCCGCCCGTTCCGATCCAGGAAGTCGGGCAAGAATGCCCGACCTACTTATGCCTCATCCAGCACACGGCAAAAGATTTACCCGCCGGATCGAACCGCAGATTGACGAACAATGAAGTCCAGATCATGAAAGGACTAGATTTCTTTCGAAATTCTACGGTTTAGTATTCGTCACTCTGCGGTTCAATCGGATGAGAATTCGCTCTCCTCAACCCGTGGTCAGGGGCAGAACCTTTTGGATCGGTTGGGGATTGCGATATTCCTCCCAATCGGATTCCGTTTCGTAAATCCAGCGGTAATAATCCTGCGCCTGAAGCCGTTTGGCGGCGGCTTCATCGACGACCACCCGGCATTTGGGATGGAGTTGAAGTGCGGAAGCCGAGACCATGGACGTGATGGGGCCTTCGACCGCCTTGGCGAGGATCTCGGCCTTGCTCTTGCCGGTGACGAGGAGGATGATGGTGCGGGCATCCAGAATGGTGCCGACGCCCATGGTGATGGCGCGCTTGGGCATTTCGCCGGGATGAGTGAAGAGCGTGCTGTTGACGGCAATGGTGGAAGGGGCGAGGGCTTTGTCGCGGGTCCGGGAGCGCAGGGCTGAGAGCGACTCATTGAACCCGATATGTCCATCGGCGCCGATACCCAGGAGTTGGAGGTCGATTCCGCCAAATTCCAGCATGGTTTCTTCGTAGCGGCGACAGGCGGCGGGCAGATCCGCTGCCATGCCGTCAGGCAGATAGGTGTTACGAGGATCAATGTTGATATGCTTGAAGAGATGTTGATCCATGTAAAACCGGTAAGAGCCGGGATGATTGGGACTGAGCCCGATGTACTCGTCCAGATTGAAGGTGCGGCATAGGGAGAAATCCAGGCCTTCCTCCCGGTGCATCCGGACCAGGTATCCGTAAACCCGCTCCATGGTGCGGCCGGTGGCCAGCCCGAGCACGAGGTGCGGTTTTTGGCGGAGGGCCTTGGCGACCAAGGACGCCACCAGCCAGGCGGCACGTTCGGGATCGGGCTGTATCACCAATTCCATGGAATCAACCCCCGTATTCCTTGGCATTGACCGGGCTGGACAGGAGAACCTTACGGTCGGCGACGACCTTTTTCAGAAGGTCCAGTTCATCCGCCGGTGCGGCGAGAGGCAGCGCGACCTGACCCCCTTCGGCGGCGGAGCGGCAGAGCCCCATCATGATTTCCATGCCCTTGTAGGCGCTATCGAAATTACAGGCGTGGACTTTCTTGGGATCATCCAGCCAGTCAGCCATTTCCTGGATATAGGGGGGCATGTCGAGGTCGTAATTCATGCATCCCGGTCCGGAGAAGACGCCCCGAGTCGTCACGGCGCGCCAGCCGCCGCCGGTCAGAACTTCCGCGAAGCCTTCGGTGCCTTGGGCGCCGATCCGGCATTTGCGCCACCAGTAATCGACTTCGGGTACATCCGGGGCGCCGGCGCCGACTTCCACGATGCCGCGGACGCCGTTGGCGAATTGGATGAAGCCGCCGAGGTAATCGGGAGAGGTATGGATATCGGCGAATTTGCCACGGCCGGCGGCCTGGGCCATGACCCACTGCGCGTCGGGATTGCCGGCATACCAGCGCATATAATCGATCAAGTGCGACAGCATGTGGGTCATCCAGCCGGTGGCCGTGCCATAAACCGTATGAACGCGACCGATCCCGCCGGCGGCGATCAATTGGCCGACTTCGCGATAATGGACGCCATAGCGGTGCTGATGACTGACCACGGCCTTGACGCCGGAGGCATCGAGCAATTTTTTAATTTCCATGCCTTCGCGGCTGGAGAGGGCGACGGGCTTTTCAAAAGCGATCAATTGAGCGCCGCCGGCAATACCGGCTTTAATCAGGGGCGTGCGGAGGTTGGGCAGGGTGCAGAAGCAGAAAATGTCGGGTTTGACTTCTTTGGCCAGGGCGGCGGCGTCCGTGCCGGTTTTTGGGTCGCCCAATTTGGGGGCGGCGGCCGCCAGGCGGGCCGCATCGATGTCGCAGATGCCGACGACTTGGAAACGGGGATTGGCTTTGAAGGCGGTGGCGTGGTGCATCCCGCGTTTGCCCATGCCGACTACCATGACTTTATAAGTTTTGCTCATCGTTAACTCCTTTGAAGGCTGAATACTAAAAACGGGAACGGGATCAGCGCGATCCCGTTCCCGTGGGTTATCTGAAATGAACGGAATTACGCGTTGGCTTTATCCCATTCCAGGCACTTCTGGATGGTGTAATCCACCTCGGCTTCGGTCAGTTCCGGGAACATCGGCAGGCTGACGCAGGAGGCCGCGTTGCGTTCCGAGTTCGGGATCGGGCCGACGATGCGCGCTTGCTTGCCCCAGGGATAGCCTTCCTGCTGGTGGATGGCGATGGGATAATGGCTCTTGGCATCGATACCGTTGTCGGAGAGGAACTTCATCATCGCGTCCCGTTTGGCGGGATTGATCGTTTCGACGACATAGAGATGGAAGATATGCCGGCCCCCGGGCACTTCGTAGGGGAGCGTGAAGCTCTTGACGCCCTTGAAGGCGGCGGTATAGCGCGCGGCCCATTTACGGCGCTGATCGTTGCCGGCGTGAATGTGCTTGAGCTTGGCGCTCAGGATGCCTGCGTGGATGTCGTCCAGGCGGCTGTTGTATCCGAAGCTGTGCTGCGAGCGTTTCTCGGAGCCGTGGTTGCGCATCTTGCGGACCAGACGGTCGATCTCGGGGTTATTGGTGACAACGATGCCGCCGTCGCCGAAGGTGCCGAGATTCTTTTGGATGATGAAACTGGTCGTGGCGGCGTCGCTGAGTTCGCCGATCCGGAAATCGGGACCGGCGGCGTCGATGGCCTGGGCATTGTCCTCAATGACGAAAAGCTTGTGTTTGTCCGCGATCTTGCGGATGGCGCGCATGTCGGCGCACTGGCCGTACAGGTGTACGGGGATGATCGCTT
>Ga0118677_10015847_pt1 | contig 10418 bp, 7 predicted proteins | sample AliMusrvi5mmetaG_FD_86154 | JGI IMG/M metagenome (GOLD analysis project Ga0118677, IMG submission 86154)
ACGTTATCCGGCCGACCTACCAGAGCCGACGCGCGAAGAGGCTCTCGAGGCAGTCCGCCTGGCAGGTCGGGTCAAGAGAGCCGTGCTCGAGCACCTCCCGAGAGGAAATAGCGTTCGCTGAGGGGACCGCGTGCGCCGCGGATCCTTTTCGGGATAGTCTGGTTCTTCAGCATCCCTGCCGTCAGGGACGTCGTCGGATTCGTTGTTTCTCTGATCGTTGGCCTCGGGTGGCTCCTTGGAAGTCAGGCCGTCACTGCCGTCAAGACCATCGCAAACGATGATGGTCACAGCAGCTCGACTCGCTGAGGGCAGAAGAAAGCTCTTCTCCCCTGGTAGAGGACGTCGGCAGGATACCGTCTGGCCGGGCTTTCCAGCTCAGACGGCAGATCGCCCGCGACCACCTCGGCACGCCGATCCCCGTTCGCGTGACCCTCGACCTGGTCCCCGCCCTCCTCGTCCCCAGGACGGGCGACCTCGTCCTGGCCAAATTCGGGTCCGCGTGCCGGCCACCCACCCCGGGGCGAAGCTCGCCGCTCGGGCGACGGGTGAGGAGCCGAGTGAATGAGGGAGGAGAGCCACGATGTGTACACGGTTAGGTACACAGTGCTACGCTCCCGGGCGGAGAGACCCATGAAGACCGCCTCTGTCCGCGACGCCCGAAGCCAGTTCAGCGACCTGATCCACGGCAATGAGGCCGTGATCGTCACCAGCCACGGGAAGGCGACGGCGGTGCTCTACCCGCTGTCGGACCCCGAGAAGGTGCCGATGGAGGTGAGGAAGGACGTCTTCTTCGCCTTCAGCCAGAAGATGGCTCACGCGCTGAAGGCCAAGGGAGTATCCGAGGAGGACGTGCTGCGTGGATTCGCCGACTTTAAGAAGCGTCGCCGCGGACGCTAACGTCCTGCTCTCCGCCGCCATCGGCGGGGCGGCCCAGCGCGTCTTCCACGAAACGGACATCGAAGTCGTCACGACCGAGGAGGTCCTCGACGAGGTGCGGGAGTACCTGGTCGAGCTGGCCGTGGAGAACGGCCTGACCCCGGAGGCTGCCGAGGGGCACCTGGCGGCGCTCCCGATCGTCGCCTACCCCGAGACCGTGTACCAGAAACGCCTCGCCGAGGCCCGGCGGTACCTGGACAAGCGCGACCCGGAGGACGCCGGCCTTGCAGCCCTGGCGCTCCACCTCGGGATCCCCGTCTGGTCGAATGACAAGGACTTCCGGGTGGTGCCCGTGGAGCTCTACCCGACGGCGAAGCTACTGAAGGCGCTCGGCCTCTAAAGATGCCTTCTCTTCGGAGTCGCTCGGCGTGAAAATCGCGCAGCTGATGACCGGAAGACCGAGAAGAGCGCACCGCCTGCCGGCGCTGGCGCTCCCTGACTTAGCCGCCCTCTTCGAGCCGCAGGCCGATGTGTCGCTCGGGAGCGTGTCGGAGTCGAACCGACCCGCCACCACCTCCCTGAGCGAGCACGGTCGGCCGCCCCAGAAAGCCCTCCACCTCGGCTCGATCGGATTCCCCGCCGCCGCCTCGAACCACACGCCTCTGCCGACCTATTCGGAAACTCGCGTCTGGGGTTTCGGACTTGCCGACGAGACACGGATCGAGATCGAGCGGTCCGTAAGCACTGGAACGACCTGGGCTTGCGGCTCTCGCAGCGGACGAACCGCATCGGGGTCTGGAGAATTCCGGATCTTCGATCCAGCAGGGAACGCACTCAGCACTAGCGCCTACGGCTGGACCAGGCTCTTCCAGGGGCGCGAATACATCCCGATGCTCGACGCCTACGACTTCAGAGCCAGAACCCTCTGGCCCGAGCTGGGGCGCTTCGGCCAGGAGGATCCGGCAGGTACCGTCGACTCCACGAACCGATATCAGGCCTTCGGAGGACGGTGGAACGGGCTTGTTGATCCAACAGGGTTTTATCAGGCGGATGTGCATCGGGTATTGACGGAGTACCTTGCAAGGGCAAGTGGTTTCAACGAGGTGAACGCTCGCGAGATTGCCGCTGCGGACTCAGCGGTCGATCGGAATCCCTCCACCAGGCCAGAGACGCTTGCTCTGCATGGAGATGTTTCTGGACTCATGCGAGACCACTTCGTCGTTTCTCCTGGGGAAACGAAGGTGACCCGAGATTCTCCAGCGGCTCGTGCGCGTGTACGAGACGCGCAGTCGTTGAAGGAATTCGGGGCCGCGCTTCACGCCTGGCAGGATTCGTACTCGCACGAAGGCGCGTATGTCGGAAATGTGCGGGATCAAGTACGGAAGGCCCAACGTCCGACTGGGGGTGTGGGAGCGAATGAATTTGTTGAGAAGTACTACCCGCAGGCAGCTCGGGAGCAGGCCATCGGGCACCCCGCGAGACCTGAGATTGGTAGTGCTGCCGGCAATACCTACACGGATTTGACGTATCGAGATCCCCAGCGAGCACTGGAAATGGCTCGGGGAACGTACGACTGGCTGATCGAGAGGCGTGTGCGTGTGGGCTCGCTGACGCGTGCGCAAGCGGACATGAAGAAAGCGGAATGGTCAAAGATTGAGGGATCTGTCTGGCGCTTCTGCGTTGCCAGTTCCAGGAAGGCGAAGAAGGCGTGGATGAACCAGAACGCGCCGTATGTGATCCTCTCCGATGAGGAAGAGAAGGACCTCTTCAGCCAGACACCATGAATCTCCTGAAGTACTCGGTGCGCATCCGTCTGCTGCTGCCGCTGGCCTTGATCGTCCTACACGGTGCACTCTATCTGGAAACGGACGCCTATCAATGGGTCTTAGCGGGGCTCGTGCCCAAACCGGTGGTGCATTATCTGGCCGACCGATACACGGGCCAATTCGAAGAGGTGCCCTGGATGACGGCGAGATTCGCGTCGGCGTTCGTGGCCGCACTGCTCTTCTGCTGGCTAGCCATCAGTGTGCTATTCGAGCACTTCTCCGGTAAGAAGAAGAGTCGTAGCACTCGGCGGCTGCCTTGACGGGAACCTCGGGGTCAGCTTCAACTTCTTAACTTATCGAAAGGAACGGAGCGGGGCGGAGCCGACCTGACCGACCCGCCGGGGAAGACACGCCCTGGGATGGCCCGCAGGGGCGCCCCCGGCGGCTCCGGGGGAAGGCGTGGGGGAGCCGGACGCTCCTCAAGGCGCGCGCCGGGCGGGCCCCTCCTCGGACCTCCCACCCGTCACGCGCCTTGAGCCCGCGCCGCGTCGCGTCACGATGTGCCGCGCGCGCGTCGCGGCCGCTGGCCGATAAGGCGGCCTTATCGTCCCCGGGGCTGCTCTGAAGCGCGTCGCCTGCGGCGCCGCGGGGCACGCCTTCCCCCTCCGCGTCGTCGCTGGCGCGACGCCGTTTGACATAACCACAGGCTATGTCAAACCGCCGGGGTCGTAAGGAGCGCGCTCGAACGCGCGGGTGCTGAAGGGTCTGTCACGCCGCCCGCGAAAGCTCCCGCGCGATCACGTCCGCGCGCAAGACGTGCTCCGACATCGCGCGTCCGCACAGGCGGCGCGCCAGGCCGTCAAGCTGGCAGAGCTCGCTTCGCTCGGGCAGTGAAGGCGTGGCACTGCGTCCGCGAGAGCGGGCGCGAGCACCTGCGCGCGGTGGCCTTCGGCCCCGTGCTCGGTCCACGCACCCGCGCTTCCTCGCGCCACGCCGAGGCCACGAAGGCACCGGCCGGGGGACCGGCGCGGCGCCGCCGCGCCGTCGGCGGAAGCCGCTAAGAAAGGGAGGCCAGCCCGGTCTGGAATCCGGGCTGTCGTCTCTCCTTCTTTAGCCGCCGCCCTGGGGCGGGGGCGCGGGGCCGCGGTGCGGCCCGCGCTCCGCTCGGTCCCTGTCCCGGTGCTCCGGTGCTCGGGGGCGTGGCGCGAGCCGTGCTCCCGGGCGGAGGGGATCGAGGACACGCAGCGCCGTAGGCGCGAGGCCCACAGATGCCCGAGCACGGGCGTCGTCACGGGGCGTGCCACGCCGTAGCTGCCCGAGCGAAGCGAGCGCGAAAGCTCGACGTGACGACGGTGCTCGAAGCCGAGAGCCGTGGACGCACGACGACGACCAGCCCCCAGCCCCGGCGGGTTTACATAGCCTTTGGTTATGTAAAGGCGAGAGCCCGGAGGCGTGCGGGGTGCCCCCTGGCCGCGCGGCGGCCAGGGAAATGAACGGTGCGGGGCCGATAAGCCGGCTTATCGGCCAGCGGCCGTGACGCGGCGCGGCACAGGTGACGCGCTGCGGCGCGGATTCAAGGCGCGTGACGGGAAGGGGAAATTGGGGCCCCGCCCGGCGCGCGCCTTGAAGAGCGTCCGCCTCGACCACCCCGCACGCCGGAGCCCGCCGGGGCTGGGGGCGGGTTAGAGCGCGGCGAGCTTCGTCGCGATCCTCTCGGCGCAGCCGCTTGGTGTTGCCCTCGCGGCCTCAGGTCTTGGCCGGTCCGAGGAACTTCTCGCCGTTGAAATGGACCATGTGGGTAGGGCTGTCGGCGATCCAGACCTCGGTCTCCCAGGCGATGTCGGCCATGTGGCGGCGGAACTCGGCCATGTCGGGGAAGGCGCTGACGTAGACCTGGGCGAGCGGGCAGTCCTTCAGGACGAGCTCGAGCTCCTTCTTCCTCTTCGGCGAGACGGGTCCGTGGGACGTCACGGCTTCGATCAGGAGGAGCCACCCTTTCTCCGGCATGTGAAGGACGACGTCGGGGAGCTTGCCGTGCTTCGTCACGGGGATCCGGAGCGCTTCCAGGCCCTCGGCGTCCAGGTGCAGATGCTTCTCGGCCGTGTCGCCGAGATAGAGCAGCCGAGCCCCTGGCGCGAACCTCGGCGCGAAGGCCTCGATGATCGCCTTCTGGAGCACGTTGTGCTCGCCGGGGGAGAGCGCCAGCTCCAGGCCGGAGGCGAGGACCACCGGCACTTTCTGGCCGTCGCGCGAGGCGCGGTACAGGTCGAGAAGAGCGCCGTGGCTCTTCTGGAACTTCGCGGCCTGGGTCTTGAAGGCCGCCGTCCCGAACGCCCGCACCACCGCCAGCGCGTCCTCGGTGAGGGCGTAGTGTGTCCGCGGGCTGTTGACCGCCAGCGAAGGGTCGTCGGGATTCCGGTCGACGACGCGGGCCTGCTCGAGCTGATGCAGCACCTGCCTCCGGAACGTCTCCCGGGTGTTCTCTGCGTAGGCCTTCCCGTGCGTCTCACGCACCCACTCCTTGATCGCGTGGATCTTGAGCGACGGCCGCTTGGCGGACGTCCAGGGCGTCCTCTTGCCGATGCCGGCCAGCGCCAGGAGCGTGTAGGAGGCGATGTCCGTCTGCTGCTGAACGGGGAGGCCGAGCGCCTTGAGGATCTCTTTTCCGTCTTCGAGCTTACCCATGCAATCCGATCTCGGCCCGGAGCAGTGCGGGCACGTGGAGAATTCGCGCGACCACATCCTCGGCTCGCGCGGCGGTGTCAGGAGCGCTGAGCAGCTCCTCGCCGATCGCCGTGATCTCACGGAGGCCGGGAAGAGGCAGCGCGCGCAGCTCGGTGGCATTCACCTGCGTGTTGCCGTTGGAGACGCGGAAGTAGCGATCGAGAAGCGCGCTCCCGAGCACCGCCGAGAGCCCCGTTGCCTCGGCGCGTGTCAGGGAGCCGCGCAGGCGATAGATGTAATTCAGGTGATTCTCCAGCGCCAGCCCGCTCTTCGACAGCTCTTGGCCGAAGAGCGGCGCGGCCACCAGCCGACGGGCCTCCTCCTTGGCCGAGAACCTCCGGATCACCACATAGTTTTCGCTCGGGACCAGGAGCTTCCGTGTCGACGGCTCCACGCGGAAATACTGCGGTTTGTGGACGCCGGGAATCGGCCAGCGCACCGCCATCGGCTGCACGTGCTGAAGCCAGAGGAGCGGGACGGCCTCCTCGGCGGAATCCGCCTCATAGAGCAGGCTGTCCCGTGAGCGGAACGCCACCACAGGACCCGTGGAGACCGACAGCCCGAGCGAGCCGAGCGTCTGGGGCCATGCGCGCACGAACGACAGCGCCGCATCGTCCGCCTCGGCGGCCGGGATATGCAGGACGAAGTCTCGCGAGCCGAAATCGACCACCGAGGCCAGCGGCACCGTCCGCGTCTTCGGCCGGCCCAGGTCCGACACCCCCGCGCTCGTGCTCACCTGCACTGTGGCGCCAGACGCAGGCCTCGCCTTGCGGGTCCGCACGATCACGTTTTCCTGGAGCACCTCGTCCTTGGAGAACGCGTCCTGGCGCGAATCGAACAGGTGCACTGTCTCGGGTGTCATCTGGGAGAAGAGGTGCTCACGGAAGCTCCGGAAGTAGTCCCCCGTCGTGAAGCTACGGGGCGTGATGCTCACCATCACCCCCTTCTCGGCCAGGAGGCTCGCCGTGATCGCGAGGAACAGCGCGTAGATATTCGGCTGCCCGTGGACGATCTCGGCGGCCGCGCGGGCGCGCGGGTCGGCCTTGGCCAGCTTGAAGTAGGGAGGATTCAGGATCGCCACGTCGTACGGATCGGGCCTTGAGCTCTCGAAGAGCGACGTCGACAGACACTCGGCATTGGCCCTGACGAAGTCGGTCTCGTGGACCGTGAACGTCATCTCGATCCCGCGGCCCAGCAGCCAGGCCTGCGCCCGGGAGAGCGCGGCGTGGCAGACGCGGGCCAGGCCGTGGTCCACCTCGAAGGCGTCCACGTGGACCGGGCCGGCGCCGTCGGGAAGCTCCTCCAGAAGGGCGCAGGCCAGGACCCCGGAGCCAGCCCCCGGATCGAGGACACGGCGGACCCGCCGGCCTGGGCGGGCCAGCCGGGCCATGAAGCGGGCCACCGGGACCGGCGTGAAGAACTGCCCCAGCTCCCGCCGACGCTCGGCCGTCTGTTCCTGTAGGTGCAGGCCGCCGCGAAGAGCCGCTTCCTCTACGGGACTTCCCTCTAACGGGAGCGCCAGCGGTGACGGCGGTGCGGCGGCCGCGGCGTGTGCCTTCATTCGGGTGTCATTTTAGAGAGGGGCTTCCTCAGCCGACGAGCTTTCGGATCTTTCCCTTGGCGATCATCGCGTCGATCAGCTCGACGACGGTCTCCTGGTCGTGCCGGGTCATCTGCTCCAGCTCCCGGAACCGCTCCAGGAGCCGGACGTTACGGATCGGCGACTCCGGGGCGGCGCTGACGTCGGCGAACAGCTCCTCGGGCGAGGCTCTGAGCGCGCGGACCAGCTCCAGCAGTTTGGCCACGGTGGGGAAGGACGTGCCCATCTCGTACTTACTGACCTGACGGGGATGGATCCCGACCATCGCGGCCAGCTCTTTCTGGGACAACCCCCGCTTTTGCCGGGTGTCTTTCAGGCGGCGCCCGAAGGCAACGGAGTCTCGGGTCTTTTCCATGAAGAGAAGAGTAGTCACGAATCACGATCCTCCTTGCAGGATACCCATATAACAGGTAGTTTACTAGTACGCATCAAGAGAGAAACGCTCCTCTTGACGCCCTCTCCCCGAAACGGGGTTTTCGACGAAGGGAGCTGAACCATGGCCCGCATCCCCGACGACCTGCTCCGGAGGATCCGTGACGAGGTACCGCTCGAGCGCCTGGCCGAGGCGCGGGGGGTGGAGCTGAAGCGGCATGGGGCCGACCTGATCGGCCTCTGTACCTTCCACGACGACAAGGAGCCCTCCCTCGTCATTACACCTGGCAAGAACCTCTGGCACTGCCTGGGGGCCTGCCAGGCCGGGGGCTCGTCGATCGACTGGGTGATGAAGGCGGAGGGAGTCAGCTTCCGGCACGCGGTAGAGATCCTGCGGGCCGAGCACTTCCCGACGTCTCCCTCGCTCGACCGGCCGCCGAAGCCGGCTTCGACGACCGCTCCCCAGCTCGCCTCGCCGCTCGAGAGCGAGGCGACGGACCGGGAGCTCCTCGGCCAGGTGATCGACTACTACCACCAGACGCTGAAGGAGAGCCCCGAAGCCCTGGCCTATCTGGAGAAGCGCGGCCTCCGCCATCCCGAGCTCGTCGACCGCTTCAAGCTCGGCTACGCCAACCGGACGCTCGGCTACCGCCTCCCCGCCATGAACCGGAAGGCCGGCCAGGAGATCCGGACGAGGCTCCAGAAGCTCGGCGTCCTCCGGGAGAGCGGCCACGAGCACCTCAACGGCTCCCTCGTCATCCCGATCCTGGGCGAGAACGCCGAAGTCCTGGGGGCCTACGGCCGGAAGATCCGGAGCGACCTGAGGCCGGGCACTCCGGACCACCTCTACCTCCCCGGCCCCCACCGGGGCGTCTTCAACCTGGAGGGGCTGAAGGGGGGCAAGGAGGTGGTCCTCTGCGAAGCCCTCATCGACGCCCTCACCTTCTGGTGCGCCGGCTACCGCAACGTCACCGCCTCCTACGGCGTCGAGGGCTTCACGCCGGACCACCTGGCCGCCTTCAAGGTCTTCGGCACCGAGCACGTCCTGATCGCCTACGACCGGGACGCGGCGGGGGACGGGGCGGCCGAGCGGCTCGCCAGGAGGCTGACGGCCGAGGGGATCGGCTGCTCGCGGATCCGCTTCCCGAAGGGGATGGACGCCAACGACTACGCCCTGAAGGTCCAGCCCCCCGCCAGGTCGCTCGGCGTCCTGATCCGGAGCGCCGAGTGGCTCGGAAGCGGGAAGCGGCCGGTCCAGGTGGAGATGAAACCGAGCGCGGCCGCCCAGGTCGTGCCGCCCGTCAGGACGGCCGGCGGGGGGAATTTCGGACGCGAACTCGGGGGGGAATTCGGGCGCAACCTGGATGTCGTACGCGCGAACGAGCAGCCGGCCCCTTTAGCCGCTAAAGAAGGGAATTCCAGCTCCGAGGCCGACGAGGTGACGCTCCCCCTCGGTGACCGCCGCTATCGCCTCCGCGGCCTGAGGAAGGGTCTTTCCCCCGGCGCCTTGAAGCTCAACGTCCTCGTCACGAGGGAAGGCACCGAGGCCGAGGCCCTCTTCGCCCCGCCCTCGCCGCTCTCCGGCGTTTTCGTCGACACCCTCGACCTCTACTCGGCCAGGGCCCGGGCCTCTTTCGAGAAGCAGGCCGCGGCAGAGCTGGGCGTCACCGAGGAGGCCGTCAAGCGCGACCTGGGGCAGCTCCTGAGGATGGCCGAGGAACTCCAGGCCCTCCAGCAGGAGGCCCTCCGGAGGACGCTCGAGCCGACGGCCAAGGCGGTCCACCTCACCGACGACGAGACGAGGGAGGCCCTCGACCTCCTGAGAGACCCGAAGCTCCTCGACCGGATCCTGACCGACTTCGACGCCTGCGGCCTCGTCGGCGAGGAGACCAACAAGCTCACCGCCTACCTCGCCGCCGTCTCCCGCAAGCTCGACAAGCCGCTGGCCGTCATCGTCCAGTCCTCCTCGGCCGCCGGGAAGTCGGCCCTGATGGAGGCCGTCCTCGCCTTCCTGCCGGAGGAGGATCGGGAGAAGTACTCCGCCCTCACCGGCATGTCGCTCTTCTACTTCGGCGAGTCCAAGAGCCTCCGTCACAAGGTCCTCGCCATCGCCGAGGAGGAGGGGGCCGAGCGCGCCACCTACGCGCTGAAGCTCCTCCAGTCCGAAGGCGAGCTGACGATCGCCTCCACCGGGAAGGACCCCCAGACCGGCAAGCTCGTCACCCAGGAGTACCGGGTCGAAGGGCCGGTGATGATCTTCCTGACGACCACCGCCGTCGAGATCGACGAGGAGCTCCTCAATCGCTGCCTCGTCCTGACCGTCGACGAGAGCCGCGAGCAGACGAGGCGGATCCACGAGCTCCAGCGGAAGGCTGCAACCCTCGAAGGGATTCTCGCCGCTCGCCGGAAGCCGAAGGCATTGAAGGTCCACCGGAACGCCCAGCGCCTCCTCCGCCCCCTTCCCGTCCACAACCCCTACGCCGACCGGCTCACCTTCCTCGACGAGAAGACAAGGGCGAGAAGGGACCACGTCAAGTACCTGAAGCTGATCGAGGCCATCGCCCTCCTCCACCAGTACCAGCGAGAAGTGAAGAGCGTCCAGGTGGACGGTGAGGTCGTCGAGTACGTCGAGGCGACGCTCGGCGACGTCGCCCTCGGGAACCGTCTCGCCTCCGAGGTCCTCGGCCGGTCGCTCGACGAGCTGCCGCCCCAGACCCGGCGGCTCCTCGGGCACCTGGACGAGCTGGTGACCGAGGCCTGCCAGAAACAGGGGAGCGCCCGGGAAGACCTCCGCTTCTCCAGGCGGGACGTCCGGCGCTTCACCGCCTGGGGCGACACGCAGCTCCGGATCCACCTCGACCGGCTCGTCTCGCTCGAGTACCTCCTGGTCCACCGGGGCGGGCGGGGCCAGAGCTTCGTCTACGAGCTCCTCTACCGGGGCGAAGGGCGGGACGGCCGGCCCTTCCTGCCGGGACTGATCGACAGCGCCACCCTGGAGAGCCCCGACCTCGGCCGGCCGGACCTGGCCGTCCGGGGTACGACTGAAACCTCGCGGGGGGAAGCGGGGCACCTCGCGGGGG
>Ga0118677_10015849_pt1 | contig 10418 bp, 6 predicted proteins | sample AliMusrvi5mmetaG_FD_86154 | JGI IMG/M metagenome (GOLD analysis project Ga0118677, IMG submission 86154)
CAGATTGATTGGCAATTGATGGCTCCGGGCAGGATGCCCGGACCACGGTGGCGCGGGCATCCTGCCCGCCGCCATTCTTCCTTTCCATTCCAGCGCCGCCTATACGAACAGTATTGGGCGGGGACGCCCGTCTTCCCTCAAAGCCGGGACGGCTGTGCTCCACGCCGCGGCAGCTCCATTCACGCCCGTTGCCGCAACTCGACGTGGCGGGTCTTGCCGCTGGTGGTTTTGGGCAGGTCGGCCACAAACTCGATTTCGCGCGGATACTTGTAAGGTGCCACCGCCTGTTTGCAGTGATCCTGCAACCGTTGCTTGAGCGCGTCGTTAGGCGGCGTGCCGTTGCGCAACACCACAAACGCCTTGACGATCTGGCCGCGGATCGGGTCGGGTTTGCCGACCACCGCGACGTCCAACACCGCGTGGTGCTCTAACAGCGCGCTCTCGACTTCAAACGGCCCGATCCGATAGCCGGAGCTTTTGATCACATCGTCCTTGCGCCCGACAAACCAGTAATAGCCGTCGGCGTCGCGGGAGGCGCGGTCGCCGGTTAGATACCAGTCGCCGCGAAAGCGCTCCGCTGTGACTTCCGGGTGCTGCCAGTATTCCTGGAACAAGCCGAGCGGGCGCTTGGGTGCCACGCGCAGGGCCACCTCGCCTTCGTGGCCGGCGGGCAACTCGTTCAGGTGCTCGTCTAGCAAAGCGATCTCGAATGCCGGATTGGCCCGGCCCATCGAGCCGGGGCGCACCGCGTCGCCGGTGCAGCGGAAATTGCCGATGAGCATCACGGTTTCCGTTTGGCCGTAGGCTTCATGCAAGGTCAGGCCGGTGGCGCTTTTCCAAATCGCCAGCACCTCCGGATTGAGGGGTTCGCCGGCGGTGACGGTATGGCGGAGGTTGGGGAAATGATAGAGTGTTAGGTCCTCGCGCACGATCAGGCGCAGCGCGGTGGGCGGCGCGCACCAAGTGGTGATCGGATAGGCTTCGAGGGTGCGCAGGGTTCTGACAGGATCGAACTTGCCGCGGCTGTCCGCGACAAACACGCAGGCGCCCATCTGCCACGGCGCGTAGAAGCTCGACCACGCGGCCTTGGCCCACCCGACGTCGGAGATGTTCCAGTGGAGGTCGTCGGGGGTCAGATCGAGCCAATACCTGCCGGTGAGCCGGTGCGCGATGCCATAACTGGCCTGGGTGTGGAGCACCATTTTCGGAAGGCCGGTGGTGGCGCTGGTGAAAAACAGGATGCCCGGCGCGTCGCTACGCGTCGGCACATCGGCAATCTCGGCGGAGGCGGCGCCCAGCCCGGCATCAAAGGCGATCCAGCCGGGGGTTGCCGCACCGACCCTGATGCGCACGCCGTTGAAATCCGCTAGCTTTTGCGTGCCCTCGGCGTCGGTGATGACCGCGCCGATGCTCGCGGCGTCGATGCGGTAGTGCAGGTCGCGGGTTGTCAGGAGGGGGGTTCCCGGCACGGGCACCGCGCCGAGGCGAATGAGCCCGAGCATGGCGATCCACCATTGCGGCACCCGGTGCAGCACCAGCAGCACCCGGTCGCCGCGGCCGATCCCGCTGGCCAGGAAGAAATTGGCCGCCTTGCGGCTGAGGGTGGCGAGGTCGCGGAAGGTGAATTTTTCCTCGGCCGCGCCGTCGCCGGTCCACCACAGCCCCAAGGCATCGGGTCGCTGCGCGGCCCAGGATTCGATGACGTCGGTGGTGAAATTGAAATGCAGGGGGACGTCAAGGATGCCAGAATCGTGACAAAAATGTTGGACTGGGGCGTGAGGCATGGCGGCGGGGGAGTGGGCGGCTCGGAGCATACGGGCCCGCCCCACACTGCCAAGCGAAATCTCAATTCATTCAAACAGGCTGCTGCGGAAGCGCGGAGTGTTGTTAGACAGGTCCCAATAGCCGAAGCTGGCCTTCCATTCCCACAGGGTCCACGGGATGTGGCGGGCCTCGGCGAGGGTTCGAACATCCCTGAGGAAGCGGCTGCGGCTGGCCGCGTCGCCGACGTTATGGGCGCCGAATTCGCCGAGATGGATGGGTCTGCCGAAATACTGCGACCACTCGCGGGCGCTATCAAGGGCTTCTTTGAAAGGGCGCGCGGAGCAGGGGTTTTGTGCGGTGGGCAGGGAGTTATAGGCTTGCACGAAGGCGCGCACGCCGGCGTTGTCGCGCAGCGCGCCGGGTATTTGATAGGGCTGGTCCGGCGGGCCCGGATAGACGATGCCGCGCAAGTCCTGCAATTGCACCCAGCCCGCGCCCTGATGGGTGAAATAAAACGGCTCATAACAATGGATGGTGACGATGATCCGTTCGTCGGCGTCCGGCAGGCGCAGCTTGTCGAGTTCGCTCACCTGGCCCCACTTGCCGGGGCTCACCACGAGGATGCGGGCGGGGTCGATGGCGCGGATGGCGGCGATGGTTTTCTGATAGATCGGGTTGGCCGCCTCGGTGCTCAGGGCGTCGCAGGGTTCGTTGAGCAGCTCGAAAAACAATTCCGGCGGCCAGTCCTTGAAATGGCGGGCGATGGCCTGCCAACCGCCGACGAAGCGCTCGGCATTGGCCGCGGGGGCGCTGGTGAGGTCGTTGAAGTGATGCCAGTCTAGCAAAACTCGGAGGTGCTTGTCGAGCGCCCGGCGCAAAACCGGCTCGAGTTCGGCGAGCAGCGCAGGGGAAAGGTCCCATCCCTGGGCGGCGGGCCGGAGGTGGAAATGGAAGGCGACGGGCACGCGGATGTGGTCGAAGCCCTCGGCGGCGATGCGGTCGATGTCAGCGGTGGTGAACCTGACGCCCCAGGTGTTAGACGGTGGCGCTTCCCAACCGTTGCCGAGGTTCACGCCGCGCTTGAGGCCAGCCAAAGCGCGGCGCGCCGGGGTGTCGCTGCCGAGGCGTTGCGGTGGGATGAAATCGGGGGGCGTGGCGGCTTTCGCGTGGAGCCGCAAAACGACCTTTTGGCCGGCTTTGAGCTGGAGCGTTTGGGCCAGTGGTCGGTTGTGCCAGGTGGCAGCCAGTCCCTTTCCGGTGCGGGGAGCGGCGTGGGCTAGCGGCCAGGCATCGGGGCTGGGATAGGCGGCCCAGGGCGCTTTCCAGTCCGCAGGAGCGTGTTCGGCCGCTTGTTCAAAACCGCCGTTTGGAACGCCTGTTCCATCAGCGCTGACATCATCCCAGAGGATTTCCTGGCGGAGAAGGGTGCCGGGTTTCTCCTGGGCCCAGGGGCCGCTGAGCATCAATTCGACGGATTCGTTCTGGGCCGGGGTGAAGGTAATGGTGTTCTCGCTCCACGCCCACCAGCGAATCGGAAACACAATGTCGGTGTGCCGCTCGCGCACGGCCGGGTCCTTCTCCCAGGATGCGGTCGTCGCGGTGCCGTTGGAAACTTGGACGTCGCGCAAGGGGGCTTGCCCGGCCGGCACGGTGAGCCACAAGCGGGCTTCGGTGGCCTGGCGGATCGGTTCCTGGGCGGAAAGCGCTGTCGTGAGCGCGAGTAGGGGCAAGAGAGAGCGGGTCATGGGCGGGAGGCTGTTGGCTATCAGTCAATCGAGCGCGAAAATCACATAGATCGTCGCGGAGATGGCGATCTGGCCGGCGGCGAATCCGCCCTCCGCCATGCCCGCCGAAATGCTATCGAGCGAATTCATTTCAACTGCCTCTCGTCACACTCTTGGTGAGGTGGACGTCCAGGTCATCCATCTTCGTGGTAAAGGCCTTGGTGATGTCAACGCCCAGGCGATCCGCTAGAACCAACACCCACCACAGGCACTCGGCGAGTTTGTCTTCCAATTCCCGCGGCAAATCGCCCTCGTGCAGCCAGCGGCCTTGTGTTGCCATGACCAGGCGTCCGAGTTCGCCGATATCGGAGAGGTAGCCGAGCATCACTTCCTGCGGCGTCCAGGCACTGCCGTGCAGCCGCTCCTCCAATTGCTTGTAGAGATCGCGGATGTGGCTGGCGCGGGCTGCGGCGGCGGTGAAATCAAGCTTGTTTTCGGTTGGCATGGAGGCTATCTAGGCGGCTGGGGTGGCGGCTTTGAGCGTGGGGAGGGATTGCAGATCTCTTTGCAGAATGTTAGAGCGATGATAGCCGCGCGATTGAGATGAGTTTGTGGGGTTGTTGAGGACCTTCTGGTGGCTTACCATCCGCGACTTGTTCGGTGGTTCGAGGGGAATCATTGAGTGATGTCGATCAATTCCGCGCTTCTTGTTCCAAATGCTTGCTATGACACACGCCCAATTCATCACGATAATGTATGCCGCTAGCAGCAGCACAGCACTCGAGAAAATCGTTCGAATTGTCGTCATGTATTTGCTTCACCGAAGAGGGGGATCATCAGCGTTCGCGTGTGTTTGTCAACACCGTTATAGCCAACGGTTTCGTGGGTATTTCCGCAAAACGCTGTTAGGGCTGGTATAACTCCGGGATTTGAGTGCAAAGGCATGGTGTTGTGGGGTGAGCGCGTCGATGCGCGTGGAGAGCCACACGGGAAGGCGGTGGCTGGGAGTTGCGTGGCACAATGCCGGGGGCGTGGCACCTCAGGAGGGTGAAAGACACGATGCGTGCCAATGGGAGGCGGGCAGGCGGAGTTCGACAGTGAATTGGCTGGACATTCGCGGAAGAGTGTTTGGCAGGATGCCAAACACAGCCGGCAGGATGCCGGCGCTCCCCGGGGCCGAGGTCGGCGAGGATTCGCCGTTTCGTTCGCCGCAGCGCGAGTACAAGTGGGTGATGGCACGGCGCGCTGGCTTCAGCCGGCGTGGAATTGACGCGAGGGGCAATTGCGACGCCAGCGGGAAAAGAGGGACTCGTCCCCCGCATCTGACTAACGCGCCTACGGGAACGGCTATGGGGGCGTCGGCTACCCGAGCTGCTCCAGCAACAAGTGGAGGATCTTGCGCGCGGAGTCCGGGATGACGGTGCCGGGGCCGAAAATGGCGGCGGCGCCGTTTTGATAGAGGAAGTCATAGTCCTGAGCCGGGATCACGCCGCCACACACGACCATGATATCCTCGCGGCCGAGTTGCTTGAGTGCGGCGACGAGCTGGGGCAGCAGGGTTTTGTGACCGGCGGCGAGCGAACTCATGGCGACGACGTGAACATCATTCTCCACGGCTTGTTTGGCGGTTTCCTCGGGGGTCTGGAACAGCGGGCCGATATCGACGTCGAAACCCATGTCGGCATAGGCGGTGGAGACGACCTTGGCGCCGCGGTCGTGGCCGTCCTGGCCCATTTTGGCGACCATGATCCGCGGCCGGCGGCCTTCGATGGTCTCGAATTGCTGGATGAGATCGGGGATGTCTTTCATGTCGCCTTGGTTGCTGAATTCCTTGCCATAAACGCCGGAGATGGTGCGGATGACGGCCTTGTAGCGACCGAAATGTGTTTCCATGGCGTCGGAGATTTCGCCGAGGGAGGCGCGTGCCTGGGCGGCTTCGATGGCCAAGGCAAGCAGATTGCCCGGACCGCCGCCAGCGCAATCGCACAGGGCCGTTAGAGTGGCCTGACAGCGCGTCTCATCGCGCTCGGCACGCAATTTGTTGAGCCTCTCGATCTGTGAGAGGCGCACCGCCGAGTTGTCCACGTCGAGGATGTCGATGGGGGCTTCCTGGGCGAGGCGGTATTTGTTGACGCCGACGATGGTTTCCTCGCCGGAGTCGATGCGCGCCTGGCGGCGGGCGGAGGCCTCCTCGATGCGCATTTTGGGGATGCCGGCTTCGACGGCCTTGGACATGCCGCCGAGTTCCTGGGCCTCCATGATGTGCGCCCACGCCCGGTGGATCAGCGCGTCGGTCAGGGCCTCGAGATAATACGAGCCGCCCCAGGGGTCGATGACACGGCAGATCGAGGTTTCGTCCTGCAGGAATATCTGGGTGTTGCGGGCGATGCGGGCGGAAAAGTCGGTGGGCAGCGCGATGGCCTCGTCCAGCGCGTTGGTGTGCAACGACTGGGTGTGGCCGAGGGTGGCTGCCATGGCCTCGATGCAGGTGCGCGAGATGTTGTTGAACGGGTCCTGTTCTGTTAGGCTCCAGCCGGACGTCTGCGAGTGCGTGCGCAACGCGAGCGACTTTGGATTCTTCGGGTTGAACGTCTTGACGATCTTGGCCCACAGCACGCGGGCGGCGCGCATTTTCGCCACTTCCATGAAATGGTTCTTGCCCTGCGCCCAGAAGAACGAGAGGCGCGGGGCGAAAGCGTCGATGTCGATGCCTGCGGCGATGCCGGCTTCCTGCATGTGATAGCCGGAGATGGAGATCGAGTTGAACTTGGGCATCTTCTGCGAGGTGAACTCGAAGATGTCGGCGACGATTCTCATCGACGGCTCTGGCGGATAGATATAGGTGTTGCGCACCATGTATTCCTTGAGAATGTCATTCTGAATGGTGCCGGCGAGTTGCTCATAGGTCGCGCCCTGCTCGAGGGCGGTGACGATGTAGAACGCGAGGATGGGCAGCACCGCGCCGTTCATGGTCATCGAGACGGACACCTTGTCGAGCGGGATGCTGTCGAAGAGCACCTTCATGTCGAGGATCGAATCAATGGCGACGCCGGCCTTACCGACATCCCCGACGACGCGCGGGTGGTCGGAATCATAGCCGCGATGGGTGGCGAGGTCGAAGGCGACGGAGAGACCCTTTTGCCCTGCTGCCAGGTTGCGGCGATAGAATGCGTTGGATTCCTCGGCAGTCGAGAACCCGGCATACTGGCGGATCGTCCAGGGCTGGAAGCAATACATGGTGGCATACGGACCGCGCAGGAACGGGGCGATGCCGGCCTGGTATTTCAGGTGCTCCATGCCCGCGGTGTCCGCCTCGGTATATAGCGGCTTGACCGGGATTTTCTCCATGGTGTCCCAGACGATGGCATCGATGGGCTTGCCCATTTCGGCTTCGAGGGAGTGGCACCATTCGGCGTAGCTGAGAGTGGCAGCAGGGGCGCTGTAGGGGAGGGTGGCGAAATTGGGGCGGATCATGGGAAGAAAAAGCTGAAAGGCTGAAACGCTGAAAGGCTGAGATCAGATAACTCCGGCCAGTTTGAGAAGTTGTTGGTTAAGCTCGTAGTTGTTGGAACGGACGTTGACGAAGTGGTCAACGCCTGCGGCGCGCCACGCGGCTTCGTGGTTGCCGGGGGCGCCTGCAACTAACAGGGTGAGGTCGGGCCGGGCGGCCTTGACGGCGGTGGCGAGGGGTTCGACCGACTCCAGATAGGTGGCGTCGTCGGAGGTGATCACGGCGATTCTTGCCTTGCCAAAGGTGGCGGCTTGGGCGGCTTCCTCGACACTTGTGAAATCCTGGCTGCCGTCCACGGCGAAGCCGGCGGCCTCGAAGAACGAGGCGGTCCAGTCGGCGCGCAGGCGGTAGCGGCCGGATGGTCCGAGGTTGAGTTGGAGGATGGCAGGTGGCGCGCCGGTTTTCCCGGCGAAGGCGGCGGAGGCGTCGCGCAGGGCTTCGTATTCCTCGGCGGCGCGGCGGGCTGGCAGGGGCGTGACGGTTGGGGCACCTTCGTTGTTAGCCAGGCCGATGGCGATGGCGATCGAGAGTTTGCTGGCCCCGTTTTTGGCGGCGGCGATGGCTTGTTGGACCATGGATGCGTCCGCGGAGGCGGTGATGTCCACGGGTTGCGGTGGCGCAGCACCAGGGACCGGTTGGCCTGCCTTGCATTCCGGCGTGAGAACCTCGAGCTTCCTGCCCTTGAGGTCGGGATACATGTTGGCACCGACGATCTTGTCCTTGCGGCGACGGATGTTCTGGAGTTTGGCATTGCACACGACTTCGACGGCCTGTTGCACGGAACCCCTTTCGAGGGCGGCGATCATGCCGCCTTGTTGCTCAATGCCTTGGAAGATTCCCCAGCTTTTCGCGGCGATCTGATCGGTGAGCCACTCGATGTAATTCGATCCACCGGCCGGATCGATGACCTGGTCGAGTCCGCATTCCTCGCGCAGGATGGTGTGGATGTTGCGGACGATACGGCGTGAGAACTCATCGGATTTTCCGGAGATTTCATCATAGGGGCCGATGTGCATGCTGTCCACGCCACCGACCACCGCGGCGAAGGCTTCCGCAGTGACGCGCAACATGTTGGTATGGGCGTCATAGGTCGTCTTGTTCCACTTCGAGGTGCAGGCGTGAAGGTGGATGGGCGCGTTTTCCACCCCATAAGCGGCGGCGACCCTGCTCACGAGCCAGCGGGCGGCGCGCAGCTTGGCGATCTCCATGAAATAGTCCGATCCCACGGCGAGGCTGACGCGGACATGTGGCAGAACGGTTGCCGGTGAGAGCCCGCGGGTCTGCATTGCCTCGATATAACACACGAGGGTGGCGATGACATGGCCGAGTTCCTGGGTGGCGGTGGCGCCGGCGTTGTGATAGACGTCGCCCTTGACCGCGATGGTGTGGAGTTGCGGAGCGTGGGCCGCGGCGTAGGCCGTTAGAGAGGCCATGTGGTCGAAGCGCACCTTGAGCGATTGGCGCAGCGCGCCATGGGAGACGAGTTGGCCGAGCGGGTCGTTTTCGAAACCGCCGCGGAGTTTGTCCGCGGCCACACCGAGTTGTTCGGCGGCGGCGATGACAAGGGCGGCGACTGGCACGCATGACGGACCGCACTGCCAATAGGTCGAGATGGCATCGACGGCGACTCCAACGAGCGCGGTTTTCACGTCGTCCGCCGTGTTGAGGGCCACTCCGCCGTGGCAGCAAACGGGTTGGCCGCAACCCACGACGATGTTCAACTCGCTTTGCCCGCCGTTGAGCCCTTCATGGATCACGGCGTTGAGAGCGGCGGGCGAGGCTGCCTTGAGTTCCTGTGAGACCTCCCAGCCGGTCCTCAGGAAGCCACCGCGGTGGCTGCCGCGGACATGCGAGCCGGAACCGGGAAGGTGTTGCCGGTGCTCCAGGCTGGTGATGTCCTCGCTGCGATAGATCGGCTGGATGGTGATGTCCTCGTAAGTCCTGCTGACCAGGAGCTTTTCAAACGAGGCACCTTTGAGCAGGGCTTCCGCGGCTTGGTGCCATTGTTCATAGGTGTGCTCGGGAAACTCCGCGAGCAAGGGTTCGGCGTGGGCTGGGGTGGGCATGGTGGAAAGAAAGCATTAAATCCTAAGCATTAAATCCTAAGCATGAAATCCGAAACGAAGATGAAGAGGGGAAACGGCGGGCGATTTCTTTGTTTAGAATTTCAGATTTGAGATTTCAGATTTCAGAACTGGGTGTTGTGCATGTTGCCGCTTTGCAGGAACGTTTCATGGAAGGCGAAGGCGGAACGGAACGACTGCGGCGTGTGGCCGTTTTCGGTGAGTTTGAAGTAGGTCCAGAGCAGGTCGCGGTAGGACGGATCGACGCAGTTGCTGATGATGGCCGTGGCGCGTTCGCGTGGGTCCTTGCCGCGCAGGTCGGCGACGCCGTGTTCGGTGATGAGCACCTGCACCGAGTGTTCGCTGTGGTCCATGTGGGAGCACATCGGCACGATGGCCGAGATGTTGCCACCCTTGGCGGTGGACGGACAGGTGAAAATCGAGATATAGGCGTTGCGGGTGAAATCGCCCGAGCCGCCGATGCCGTTCATCATCTTCTGGCCTAACACATGGGTGCTGTTGATGTTGCCGAAGATGTCGGCCTCCAGCGCGGTGTTGATGGAAATGATGCCGATGCGGCGGACGATTTCCGGGTTGTTGGTGATTTCCTGCGGCCGCAGCAGCAGGCGCCCGCGATAGTTTTCGAGGCTGTCATAAACCCCTTGCAACACGCCGTTGCTGAGGGTGAGTGAAACGCCGCTGACAAAACTGCAGCGATCCAGTTTGATCAAGTCGATGACCGAATCCTGAATCACTTCGGTGTACATCTGGAAGCGGGGGATTTCGGTATGCTCTCCCATGGCCCCGAGTACCGCGTTGGCCACGTTGCCGACGCCCGACTGAATCGGCAGGAAACCCTTTGGAATGTGGCCGTTGCGCAGTTCGGCGGCGAGAAACTCCGCCACATGTTGGCCGATGCGGGTGGTGATGTCATTGACCGGGGTGAATTCCTTGACCTCGTCCGGACGGTTGGACATGACGATGCCGACGATCTTTTTGGGATCGACCCAGACGCGCTGGGTGCCGATGCAGTCGTCCGCGGAGCAGATCGGGATCGGGCGGCGGTGGGGCGGCGATTGCGGCTCGTAGATGTCGTGGAACCCGAGGAGTTGCTTGGGGTGGCGCTTGTTGATCTCGATGAGGACGCGTTTGGCCTGCGTGAGAAAGGTGGGTGAGGCCCCGACACTGGTGGTCAGCAGGATCTTGCCATCGGTGGAAACATCCGCCGCTTCGACGATGGCCCAGTCGACCTGGCCGAGGAAGCCATAGCGGACGTATTGCGGCAGCAGCGAGAGATGCAGGTCGAAGAAGTGCGTCTTGCCGGCGTTGATGCTTTCCCGCAGGTCCTTGTTAGAC
>Ga0118677_10015850_pt1 | contig 10414 bp, 6 predicted proteins | sample AliMusrvi5mmetaG_FD_86154 | JGI IMG/M metagenome (GOLD analysis project Ga0118677, IMG submission 86154)
TCATCGAGGTGATCGGGGAAGGCGCTGCATTGAAACTGGTACAGGAATTCGGCGGTACAACTGTTCGGCTTCCTGCAAAATGCAACCTGAATGAAGGCCATCCCATCGCCCGTTGTATAGGGTTAGATACGCTGACTGAACTGCTCAAGGTGATTGGCGGCGGGCGCTGGTTACATATCGCCCAGTGCAAGCGTGGCCTGATCGCACAACGTAATCAGGAAATCGTTAAGCTGTACAGCGCCGGTGAAAAGGTAAATAACCTCGTTCGACGCTTTCATATCAGCGACCGGCATATTTGGAACATCCTCGGCAGTACGGCACTGGATGACAAGCAGCAATCATTTTTTTATAATCTTCGGCTTTCCTGCTTTTGACATAATATTCGACAGTATTTCTTTGTTGATTTATCCGCTGACCAACAACCATAAGCTTATTCTTGTCAATAAAATCCTGAACCACAAAGCGATTAAGGAAAGTGTAATCGCAGAAATTTTCGCGTACGTAGAATATAAAATCCATTCCACTGCCGTTAGGTTTGCGGAAATCTTTTCTGTCCTGAATTCCCTTAATTCTGTCAAATGCGTAAGAGAATTTTCCTTTTTCAGCATTCTCCTCAATAAACTGAAACAGCCTCCAGCCAATTGCATAAGGATTTAAGCCGACTCTGCTGATAGCGGTAACCTTAGCATTGATTGCGGAGAAGGCAATTTCATGACCCTTAATGCGATCATCAGTCAGGAATAATTTTTCATGCCAGTAACTTGCCCAGCCCTCGTTCATAGTTTTAGTTCTTATCTGCGGTGCAAAATAGAGGGCTGTATCTCTCACAATTTCCATTACGGTTTTCATCCATAAATTATCAGGAGAATTAAGGAATGAACTTTCCTCCATTATAAACTGCAGAAGGTCAGTTTCTTTTTTTTCTTTTTCATCAAGAAAGTATTTCTGATATAGTTCTTCAAACTCAGGATTTAACTGGGACACCCTGTTTAGAAAAGTAACCTCACGTTTTATCTGATCAGGTTCTTTCAAGTTATCGTATCTTTCAACTTCTTCAAGGAAAACCTTCATACCAACATTTTTAACTGATTGCAGGAAGAAGTTAAAATAGTAATCAATTTTATCGGGGAGTTTTAGAGCTTCAAAGTCATCTGTTTCCTGCAGGTTATTAAAGTAACCAACGAGGTTATCAATGCCCCTGGTAAATTCTATGATATAATCAACTTCTCTGCCTTTCTGGGAACGAAGTTTCTCAACCATTCTTTTTTCAGTTAATGCTTTCTGCTTAAAATCGAAGTCCCAAGTTTTCTGATAAAACTTATTATTCTGGAAGAAGTCGATATGCGCAAGAACGTGATAAAAGATCATGACATTAAGCCAGTCAGGATTATTATCATTATAAAAAGAGATAGCAGGTCTTGTATTGATGACAGTTTCATAAGGGTTATGCGGGAAATACTCATATTCACCTTTACCGCGGAGAACCTGGATATCCTGAAGCCAGTAATCATAAAGAGTAGGGATCATATTTTTAGGCATAAGTTCGAGCATATCGGTATTGGTGACGATATACTCGAGAGTTTCCTTATCGAACTTAAGTCCTGCAGAAAGAGCTCGTTCTTTGCATCCTTCCATTATTTTCTTTATGTGCTGGCTAACTAGTTCCATATTTTTTTAAATAATTATCCATGGTTTAAGAAGTAAGGAGTAGGGAGTAAGAAGTAGGGAGTAAGGAGTAGGGAGTAGGGAGTAAGGAGTAGGGAGTAAGGAGTAAGGAGTAAGGAGTAAGGAGTAAGAAGTATAATATAGTTGAAATAAATTATTCATGATATTAAGGTTTTTATGCTTGCAATTATTCTGGTTTCATCTGCATCTTCAGCCCTGAAGGAATCAAGGTGAAATACATCAGGTGCAGTTTCAAGAAGTTTAGATTTCTTTATATAATTTTCAACTATAGTGCTATTACGTGCTGTATATGAATTTTCAGCTACTGTAATGCCGACCCTACTGGCATAAGATTTCATCTTTTCGAGTTCCACAATTGCTTTTTCACCTGCAGGATCAAAATCATCACCATCGGTTCCATGGAAAATATATATGTTATAGTTTTTGCTAAGGTTTTCTTCATCGACTATTTTGTTTATCAAAGTATATGCAGAGGCAACATCAGTACCGCCGGCGACAGCCTTGTTGTAATAAGTATAGAAATCAGGAACTTCAATAGCATCTGAGTCATGAACAATAAACCTGCTTTGGATCTGCCGGTTATACTGGTAGACAAGCCAACTATTTATATATACATGTTGGGAGACGACAGCTTCGGTAGGTTTGCCCATCATGGAACCGGAATAATCTCTTACGAAGAAGACGATTGCCTGGGATTCATAATCCTTTTCGCGTGATAAGATGCGGTACATTTTATCGCCGGGAGTAATGATCATTTTAGTTGTATCAATTTCATTCTCGACATCAATACTGCCGAGGGCTAGGTTAGTGCGCACAATTCTTTTAAGAGTACTTTTCTTATCGAGAATCTGACCATGTCCTCGGTTTCGATCGGTTATATCGTAAGTATATTTAGTAAGAGAAGTTCGTTTCCCTTTATCTTTAATATTTGGGAGTTCAAACTGTTCGGTTAAAACTCTTCCGATCTCATAGGCGTCTGCGCCCATTCCATGGTCACCGCCGCCTCCTTTGCCGGCGCCCTGACCTTCACCTTCTTCATCAGGGCGGAGGGGACCTTCACCGATTACTTCACCTTCATCGCCATCACCGCTACCGCCGGTGGATTCCCCTTCATTATCGCTTGGAGGGTTATCCCAATGATAAAATTTTTCTTCAGAGGTGGAGGGGATAATAATTGTTTTGTCTTTCCCATCCTTAGCGGGTTTGATCAGGCGGCCTAATTTAATTTTGCGGGGGAAACCATCCTTTTCACGAAGGCGGTCTTTTTCCAGAAGGCGATCTAAATCATATATCCTAGTGGTAGCAGTACCATAAGAGGAAAGATTTGCAGGTATACTATGACCATCATTTTCATTATAATCAGACATAAGAACCTTTATTATGATTGATGATCCTGAGTGCAGAAGAACTCGATAGTTTTTTCTGAACAGGTTTTACAATAACCTAATTTATTTATCATAGTAGAGACAATTCTATCATACAGTTTTTCATTATCCTCATTAGTTCTGTTGGCAAGAGCGCCGACGAGACCGCCTGCTGATGCGATGTCGGAATTGAGCCGGGTATCAGTAACAGATTTTACCAGATCAACATTATCCATAAAGTCATAGTTTTTGTCAGTCTGAAGTTTCTGCGCATAGATTTTCCTGACCTGGCTTCTGAAAGATTCTTTTTGTTCAGCGGTTTTCATTTCAAGTTCGTTTTCAACAGCGTTGATGAAGCGCTCATCGATTTTAATAGGTTGAGTTTTACCAGTCTGCGGATCTTTATAGGTTATGATTTTATCATAGCCGAGGTCAGAGCGCCCCATACCAACGATCATGTTCACATACATCATAACATCCTTTTTAATGGCGGCAGGTTCATCCATAAAGGCGTTGAACATTTCGGTACGAATTCTTTTACGGTAGAGTCCCTTGGCAATTTTCATATCCTCAAAATATTTAGCTCTGTCGGAATTGTCCTGGACGTAATCGAGAATGATGTCTTCTCCGGCTTTGAAAACATCAAGAGCGAACATGCACTGGCCTTCATTAGTTTCAGGGAAGCCTCTCATTGTATTTATAATTCTTGCTAGGTCTCTCTGGCCAAGGCCTTTCTGCCCGAATCTTTTAGTAGTATCGGATTCATGTTCAAGCTCTTCAACAATTTCGGCGAGAGTTTTCATACTTTTCTCACCTGCAACTTCACCGGCTGCGAGTTTCATCATTTCAATAGGAGTAAGTTTATCATCAAAGCGGGGGAGACGGGAGAGAGTAATAAACGTGGACATAACGTATACAAGGTTTGGGTCTCTGTGAAGAGTTTCACCAGTAAACGTTGTTTTAACGCCGTCGCCAATTGCGTAGTGTGTTAACTGTTCCTGCAGTTTGTAATTAGTATTATGGGAGACGTAACAGAATTTGCATCTGTCGAGGATAGGTTTTTCTTCGCCGTTCATTCTATAGTTCTGGACGTCATAATTATTACTGGTCGCGATGATGAAGGTATCGATAGGCCATTTGAATGCGTCGATTTCAATGACTCTGTTCTGAACAACGCCAAGATATATTTTCATCAGGTCAGTTTTGTTCTTGAAGATTTCATCAGCAAAGTGAATACCACCGCAAGCAACTCTTGCGAGTGCGCCTCTGCGAAGGTCAAACTTATAAGGGTTATTTGTATTAGTAATATGAAGGAGGCGCTGGATACTTTCTTCACCGACAAGATCGACACCGGAGCTGGTGAGTTTATCCTTAGCAGGGTATTTGCCTGTAATAGTACCGAGAGTTGAACTGATGGGTATTTTTACAAGATCAATGCAGTTAAGGATTTCATCATAATTATGGTCAAAATAACTTTTTATATCCTCGAGAATGAATTCGGAATCAGCGCCGAGGGGGCGATAGTTGTTATAGAACTTATCAATTTCAAGATTAGAGAAACCGTACTTAGCGAATTCTTCTTTGCTTTTTTCTTTATCATTATAGAGATTCATTAAAAGAATGACAGGGTCTTCAAAGGTTTGGGATTCAATTGAGCGAATATTGCCATAACCATCAATTTCCTTAGGAACTTTAAACCTGAAAGTATACTTATTGTTATCCGGGATGGTAATAAAATCTCTGTACATAGCAGACAGATAATCGACAAAGAAAGTTTTCCCATTTCCAGGCTCACCCAGAAGAACGAATGCCATCTCTTTGCTTTCGCCGTTTTCGGCACCGTCTTTAATGAAAGCGACGAAATTATTTATTACATCATAGAGACCGATGATATGTTTTTTCTCTTTTCGGAAGCGGAGGAAATCGTATGAACTTCTTCCATTAACGATTATAGGTTTGATGTTAGTAGGATCGTCAAAAATCATGCGGGCAAGAGATTCGAAAACATTTTCGAAATGATGTCTTCCTTCTTTTAATTCTTTGATATACGTATCGAGGGTCTTACCATCTTTTTGCATGCAGTATAATCTCCGTTTAACTATTTATTATTATATGAAAATCTTTAGGCTAATATTTTAATTAGATGTATAATCAATGAGTCAATTGTTTATCCATGCATTAAAATAGTACCATTCTATCCCTTTAGTTTACAACGGGTTTCCCCTTTGGGTTCCATCCGAAAAAATCATTTAACCGGGAAACGAAGGCTGAATGCAATAAGGCATATTAAATCGAGATTAACAGTGCGAATTATCACTTAGAGGGAGGTATAAGCACGGGGTTTATTATGGAGAAACAGGGGAATCAAATTTGTTGGAAATGTTAATATATGAGAAAAAAAGTAGAAGTTTTATTATCCAGGTATAATGGGAACATATTGAAATACCCATAAAGTACTAGTCATATACGCACCCAAAATCGTTATGAAAACGTTTTGAAATCGATTTGAAATCGTTTCTAATTAGGAAATAGATAGGGGAAAAAGGAGAAACTTTATGAAGAGTAGCATGTAGAGGGAAAGGGAGAATGACTCGTGAGTCATAATAATAGTGCTTTTGATTTATAAAATTTTTGTTTTTTTAAGTAGTTAAGTATATTTAATTTATATTTAAATTCCAAACAAAAAGGAACACTGTTTAATGTCCGGAAAATACCAGATCGCAGTTTTAGGAGGGGGACCCGGTGGATATGTGGCAGCAATACGAGCATCACAATTAGGATTAAAAACTGTAATAATTGATAAAGATAATTTAGGGGGGATTTGTCTTAATTGGGGCTGTATTCCAACGAAATCATTATTAAAAAATGCAGAAATATATGATCAGATGAAGAACCATTCTTCTGATTTCGGGATAACAGTCAAGGGACTCGATTTTGACTTCACAAAAATAATAAAGAGAAGCCGAGATATTTCTGACCGGATAGTCAAAAATGTTGAATTACTTATAAAGAAGAATAAAATTGACCGAATAAGAGGCTTTGGAAAGTTAATTTCTTCAGATAAAGTTGAAATATTTGATCAGGAAGGAAAAAGGACAGATACGATAACGACCGATAGTATAATTATTGCAACGGGTGCGAGACCGAAGGGAATTCCAAATATTCCGGTGGATCATAAAATGATAATTACAAGCACAGAAGCGATGTCGCAAACTGAGCTTCCTAAGGAACTTATAGTGATAGGCGCCGGAGCTATCGGTATTGAATTTGCATGGTTTTATTCAGTATTAGGGACAAAAGTAACTATTCTTGAAATGATGGATACAATTCTGCCCGTTGAAGATAAAGAAGTATCGCTAGTGCTGGAAAAAAGTCTTCGGAAGAGAGGGATTGAGATATTTACCAAAGCAATGGTGGATAAGGCAGTAGTTAAAGGAGACAAAGTAAAGGTAACTGTAAAGGTTAATGATACAATAAAGGAATTATCCGCTGATAAAGTTTTAAGCGCAGTTGGAGTAACGGGGAATGTGAAAGGGTTCGGGTTAGAAGAACTTGGAATCGAGTTATATAAAAACCATATAAAAGTTGATAAATCAAATTATTCAACAAATGTAAAAGGAATCTATGCAATCGGCGATGTAATTGGACCTCCATGGCTGGCACACGTGGCATCAGCGGAAGGGATTCATTGTGTAGAAAAAATAAAAGGGTTAAATATCCCAGATATTGACTATCTAAATATTCCCGGCTGTACTTACTGTCAGCCGCAAGTAGCAAGTATAGGGTTAACAGAAGAAAAAGCAAGGGAAACAGGATATGAATTAAAGATAGGCAAATTTCCTTTTATGGCAAGCGGAAAGGCATTTGCGATAGGTGAAAGAGAGGGATTTGTGAAATTGATATTTGATGCGAAATACGGGGAGTTACTTGGCGCGCATATAATAGGATCAGAAGCTACCGAGATGATTGCTGAGTTAGGCATAGCCAAAAGTCTTGAAGCAACGGGAGAATCGATATTAAAAACTATTCATGCACACCCTACATTATCTGAATCAATTATGGAAGCTGCCGGAGCAGCCTACGGAGAGGCGATACACATATAATTATGAAAGAATTTATTTATTCTGATTTGGAAATGATTGATTATAAAGAGGCATGGGATCTTCAGAAAGAGCTATTTGAATTAAGGTATAAAAAACAACTGCCTGATATTCTTTTACTGCTTGAACATCCTCATACATACACACTTGGCAGGACGGCAGATTCACTGCATCTTATAGGGACAAAGGAATATCTTGCTGAAAATAAAATATCTGTTTATGATATTGACCGCGGGGGAGATATAACATACCACGGACCAGGGCAGATTGTTGGATATCCTATTATTGATCTTAATGACTGGTTCAAGGACACTCACAAATATCTAAGAGGGCTGGAAGAGATAATTATTAGAACATGCGCAGAATATGGAATAATAGGGAAGAGAGATCCAGACCATACAGGAGTTTGGGTTGGAAATAGGAAAATAGCGGCGATAGGAATAAAAGTAAGCAGATGGATTACAATGCATGGTTTTGCATTCAATATTAATTCGGATCTATCATTGTTTAATGGAATAATTCCATGCGGGATACATGATAAAGGAGTGACATCGATCTTAAATGAAACTGGAAAAGAAGCAGATATTTCAGAAGTTAAAGGGAAACTAACTAATAATTTCAAAGAGTTTTTTGGATATGATGTCATAAAGACGACAATTAAGGAAGAATTATTATCTTTTCCACATTCAATGAAGGGAATATAATGGCAAAAAAGAATGATATTAAAAATGAAACCTTGGCGACAATGAATAAACCAGATAAAAATAAAACCAACGGAAAAGATTCTGTGCACGATGGAAATAATGGTTCAGAAAGAGAAGAGATATTAAAGAATTTACGAACAATGATGATAGCCAGGCAGATTGATACCAAATCGATGAATCTTCTAAGACAAGGGAAAACTTTTTTTCATATAGCCGGTGCAGGACACGAAGCAATTCAAACAGTTATAGGTTCTTCGCTTAATCCAAAAAAGGACTGGTTATTTCCTTATTACAGAGATATGGCAGTTGCGCTAAGTTCAGGAGTAACTCCGTATGAGTTCTTTCTTCAATGTTTTGCAAAAGCGGATGATCCTTCAAGCGGCGGAAGACAGCTTCCCGGTCATTGGGGACATTATAATATTAATTTACCATCTCAATCGAGTCCTACTGGTACACAATTTTTGCAGGCAGTAGGTACAGCTATGGCATCCGTAAAATCGGGAGACCCGTCAATTTCATATGTCAGCAGCGGTGAGGGGACAACAAGTCAGGGAGAATTTCATGAAGCGGTCAACTGGGCAAGCAGGGAGAAACTTCCGGTGTTGTTTGTAATTGAGAATAACAAGTATGCCATATCAGTTCCAGTAAAGTTACAAAGTGGAGGGAAGGGGCATTCAATTTCGGAAATGATGTCGGGATATGATAATCTTCTGAGAATAAAATTTAACGGGACAGATTATTTTGAGTGTAAAAAGTATGTTCAGGAAGCTCTGACATATATAAAAGAAGGAAAAGGTCCTGTTTTACTGGAAGCGGAGGTAGTTAGACTTCATTCTCACTCATCATCTGATGATCAGAAAAAATACAGGGAACCTGCTGAGATGGAAGAAGACCTGAAGCGAGATCCTATAGAATTATTGTCCAGTTATTTAATTGAAAAGGGGAAACTGACTCAAAATGAATATCTAGAACTAAAAAATAAAGTTATTGAAGAGGTAAATAAGGCAGCAGAGGAAGCTGCCAAAGCAGCCGATCCAGATCCTTCAACTGCCTTAAGGTATGTATATGATGAAAGCGGATATAAGGAAAATCTTGAATATGAAAATACTATTCCTTCGGGGCAAAAGATTGTAATGGTTGATGCTATTAACCATGCTCTTCACGAAGAGATGGGATCTAATGATAAGATGTATATTTTCGGTGAAGATATAGCAGACAGCAAGGGAGGAGTATTTACAGCGACAAAAGGATTATCTACGAAATTTGGAGAAAAGAGGGTATTTAATTCTCCATTGGCAGAAGCAAGTATATTGGGAGTTGCAACAGGAATGGCTCTGGCAGGATTAAAACCAGTAGTAGAAATTCAATTTGGCGACTACATATGGCCCGCGTTTATGCAGATAAAAGATGAGCTTATAACATACAGATACAGGTCAAATAATCGCTGGGGAGTACCGGTAGTGATCCGGGTGGCTGTCGGGGGTTATATTCATGGAGGACTTTATCACAGTCAGAATATTGAATCGATATTTGCTCATTTGCCGGGAATCTATATTGCATTTCCATCAAATGCAGCGGATGCCAAGGGATTATTAAAAACTGCCTGCCGGTTAAATGATCCTGTGTTATTTTGTGAGCATAAAGGATTGTACAGACAAAGTTATGCAACAAGTGCAGAACCGGATGACAATTACTTGCTTCCATTTGGTAAAGCGAAGGTAGTTAATACGGGGAATGATATAACTGTAATATCATATGGTCTATCATTGTGGGATTGTGTTTTTGCAGCTAAAAAACTTGAGACGGAAGGATATTCAGTTGAGGTTATTGATTTGCGGACTATTAATCCGCTTGACGAGAAAACGATATTTGAGTCAGTTAAAAAGACCAATAAAGCTGTTATAGTACATGAAGACACGATGACGGGGGGATTTGGAGCTGAAGTTGCGGCAAGGATAGCAGACAATTGTTTTCAATTCCTTGATGGACCAGTTAAAAGAATTGCCTCAAAGGATGCGCATATTCCTTATTCTCCCATACTTGAAAATGAAATACTTCCAAACAGGAAGGAAGTCTATAGAGGTATAAAAGAACTGCTGGAATTTTAATAATGATATTGAACTTTGAAAATTATCGAAGGAGCATTTAATGGATATTGTGATGCCTAAAATGGGTGAAAGTGTAAATGAAGGTACGATTATTAAATGGTATAAGAAGAAAGGTGATTTTGTAAAAAGAGATGAAATAATATTAGAAATAAGCACTGATAAAGTAGATACGGAAATTCCTTCATCCGAAGAGGGGATTCTCTCGGAGATTCTGGTGGGTGAGCAGGAAACTGTTGAAGTGGGGACAGTTGTTGCAAGAATTTCAAATGCAACGGGTGAAAATAGCGCGAACAAAGAAACCCCTTCTGAATCCATCAAGGAAGTCAAAGAAGATGAGATTGTTAAGGAAAACAAAATAGATGTTAATCCGGAAATTCAGGAAAATACCAAAACGGATGCAGGATTTCTTTCACCTTTGGTTATTAATATAGCAAAGAAAGAAAATATAAGTT
>Ga0118677_10015852_pt1 | contig 10414 bp, 10 predicted proteins | sample AliMusrvi5mmetaG_FD_86154 | JGI IMG/M metagenome (GOLD analysis project Ga0118677, IMG submission 86154)
TTTGTAGTTATGCTTTCCTTTAGTCTATAAAGCAGGCGCTGTCGTCTGAACCGGTTCTTTGAAGAAGATTCGCTTTCAGCTGTTTTATTTACCGATCTCAGGAATATTCGCTATCTCTGCGGTTTCAGCGGCAGCGAAGGTGCATTGCTGGTTGCAAGGGATAACGCATGGTTTCTCTGCGATTCACGGTATACCGAGCAAGCTGCCGGAGAAGTTTCCGGAGCGGAAGTTCGAGAGTGTGGTGCGATTCGCATTGATACTATTTCAGCTCTGGCGCACGAATTTTCTCTGGATCGGATCGGATTCGAAGCGGCCCATACGACTGTCAGTGCCTATCGGAAAATGTCCGAAAAACTTGCCGGTATCGAGCTGATTGAGCTGGGACCCTCACTCGATGAAATCCGTATCTGCAAGGACGCTGCTGAAATTGATCGCCTCGCTTCCGTAGCGCAGCTCGCATCTCAAGCGCTTGCAGGTGTGCTGACGGAGATCCGGCCGGGTGTACGTGAGGCCGATATCGCGTTGGCACTTGAGCTCGAAATACGGCGGCGTGGTGCTGATGGTCTGGCTTTTGATTTTATTGTCGCATCCGGAGTACGAGGTGCCATGCCGCATGGCAGAGCCAGTGACAAAATAATTGAAACCGGTGATCTCGTTACAATTGATTTCGGCGCATTGAAGGATGGCTATCATTCTGACGAAACCGTTACCGTCGCCTGTGGTGAACCGGGCAGCCGTGCACGGGAGATTCATGAGATAGTCAAGACGGCCCACGATCTTGCGATTCAGGCTGTCAGGCCGGGACTCGGCTGCCGTGAACTGGATGAAGTGGCTCGTTCGTATATTCGTGACAAGGGGTACGGTGATTACTTCGGGCATGGTCTGGGCCATGGTGTCGGTCTGGAAATTCATGAAATGCCGACCCTTTCTCCCCGCAGCACCGCAGTGCTGGAGGTAGGAATGGTCGTTACGATTGAACCGGGTATTTATATTCCCGGCTTCGGCGGTGTCAGAATTGAGGATACCGTGGTTGTGACTGAAGATAGCTGCCGAATTATAACAGGTGCCGACAAACAGCTGCTTATTCTGTAAAGTTTTGCGAAAGCTTGTAACTTAGTTGATTTTTCACTAATCAGAATGTACGTAAAAGGAGAAAACTGCAATGGATATCAAAGATCTGAAACTGCTGATAAAACTGGTGACGGAAACAGACATCACAGAATTTGAAATGGACAATTCGGACGAAAAGATTATCATCAAGCGTGGGCATAAACCGGAATATGTGACTGTTGCTGCACCTGCAGTTCAGCAGTTTGCTCCACAAGCCTATCAGGCCGCCCCAGCCGCTTCTGCTCCTGTAGCCGCTGCTGCTCCGGCAGCTGAAGCCGGTGACACGGTTAACTCTCCGATTGTCGGTACGTTTTACGCGGCACCCGGTCCTGAGGCGGCACCATATGTTATGGTCGGCCAGGTAGTTGAAAAAGGACAGACACTCTGTATCGTCGAAGCGATGAAACTGATGAACGAGATTGAAGCGGAATGTAAATGTAAAATTCTAAAAATATGCAAAGATAACGCCCAAGCGGTAGAGTACGGCGATGCACTGTTTGTAATCCAGAAACTTTAAATTCATACCAGAGCGGGGTTCGCCTTCATGTTTCATAAAGTACTTATTGCCAATCGCGGCGAAATTGCCGTCAGGATTATCAGGGCTTGCAAGGAACTCGGAATCAAGACAGTGGCGGTCTATTCTCAAGCCGACATCCACTCTCTGCATGTCAAGCTGGCTGATGAGAGTGTCTGTATCGGACCAGCCCCCAGTGCTCTGAGTTATCTCAACATCAATGCCATCATCAGCGCTGCTGAATTAACCGATGCCGAAGCGATTCATCCCGGGTACGGTTTTCTGTCGGAAAATGCAAACTTCGCCGAGGTTTGTGAAAAATGTGGCATTACCTTTATTGGACCGACTGCTGAAAGCATGCGTATCATGGGTGATAAAATCAGCGCTCGCCAGGCGGTTATCAAGCAGGGTGTGCCGATTCTACCCGGTACCAAAGAGGGTGTACATTCTGTTGAGGATGCCGTTGCGGTAGCAAAAGAGATCGGTTTCCCGGTTATTATCAAGGCGACCGCCGGTGGCGGCGGCCGTGGGATGAAGATTGTTCATTCTCCTGCTACTCTGCCGAACGCGTTTGCAACCGCTCGTGCTGAAGCCCAATCCGGTTTCGGCAATCCCGAGGTATATATAGAGCGGTACTGTGAAAAACCGCGTCACGTTGAAATCCAGATTCTTGGCGACAAGCATGGTAACGTAATTCACCTGGGCGAACGTGACTGTTCGATTCAACGGCGCCATCAGAAGCTGATTGAAGAAGCACCATCTACGGTTGTTACTCCTGAAATCCGCAAAGCCATGGGCGAGGCCGCAGTCAGGGCTGCAGCAGCAGTGGGCTATAACAGTGCCGGAACGGTTGAATTTCTGGTGGACAAACAGAATAATTTCTTCTTCATGGAGATGAATACCCGTATTCAGGTTGAGCATCCGGTAACCGAAATGATTACCGGTGTCGATCTTGTCAAAGAGCAGATCCGTTCTGCAGCCGGTATTCCGCTCCGCTTCAAGCAGGAAGATATTCAAATCAGGGGTCACGCTATTGAATGTCGCATAAATGCAGAAGATCCATTCAAATTCACCCCCTGTCCCGGTAAAATAACCGCGTACCATCCACCAGGCGGTCTTGGGGTCCGTGTCGATTCGTTTGTCTATGCCCAATATTCGGTGGTACCGAATTATGATTCGCTGATCGGTAAGCTTATTGTTCATGCCGATACCCGTGAGGAAGCGATCAATAGAATGGCGCGTGCGCTTGACGAGTATATGATTGAAGGTATTAAGACGACAATTTTCTTTCATAAGCGTATAATGGCCCACAAGGACTTTATAGAAGGTGATATTGACACCTCCTTTCTCGAACGAATTGTGCTGGAGTAATTACCATGGACTTTCCGGAAGAGCTGAAATATTCAAAAGAACATATCTGGGTAAGGGTTGAGAACAATTCGGCGGTTATCGGTATCACTGATTTTGCTCAGGAGGAGCTCGGCACAATCAGCGGAGTTGAGCTGCCTGATGAAGGGGATGAAATAGAGCAGGATGATTCGATCGGTTCCATCGAAGCCCAAAAGACGGTTGCTTCGCTGTATGCGCCGTTCAGCGGGACCGTCAGGAGCGTTAATCATGAAGCTCTGGACAATCCGGAGTTGTTGAATGATGATCCGTACGACGGCGCCTGGCTTGTTGAAGTATCACTTGATGATCCTGAAGAGCTCAAAAATCTGCTGTCGGCTGACGATTATGCTGACTATATTGAAAACAGGGATTAAAAAATAATATAAGTATGGTATAAGGGCGGGATCATTTTATGATCTCGCCCTGTTTTATTTGAAAGGACCTGACGTGCGTGTGCCGATTCTGCTCTTTGTTTTGCTGACGTTTCCTGCCGTAACTGCATTTTCGGCTGAAACTCCATTGCCCCTGACGCTTCATGAAGCCGTTCGTATGGCTGTTGAAAAAAATCTTGATGTCCGGGCTGAACTTTATACCTCTGCCCAGTATGAGGCTGATATTCAGAAGAATCGTGCGATATACGATCCGGTTCTCACGCTACAGGGCAATATTACTGATTCCACCACCGCTTCGGTCAGTACTGATGGCCAGTCAGTGGACTCAAAGTCCCTGAACATCAACTCTTCGATCAGCAAGTTATTGTTCACCGGTGGTACTGCGGCTGTATCGTTCAATAACGGTTATACCAAAAGTAATATGGTCTCTCCATCAAGTAGTTGGCAAACAGGGCTGGGTGCCAGCTTCACCCAGCCGCTACTGAAAAATGTCGGACGCGAAGCGACTGAAATAGCCATTAATCTCTCCCGGTACTCGAAATTTGCGTCACTGGAACACTTTAATGCCCGCCTCCTGTCAACGGTTGCCCAGGTACGTTCGGAATATTTCAAACTTTATAGTTTGCGGGAAGACCGGGATGTGAAAAAAGTATCTCTGGAGTTGGCGCGCAAAATATTGACCGAGACGAAAGCGCGTGTTTCGGCAGGTGTGTTGCCGGCAATGGAGATACTGAATGCCGAGTTTGGCGCCGTTACCCGTGAGAAGGAGCTTAATGATGCCGAACTCGCGGTGAGCAATCAAGTTGATGTTCTCCGCCTGCTTCTGCAGATGGATGTTTCAACCGGGGATCTGAACACGGTTGATCTCCCTCCGCGTGACCGGTATGAAGCAAATGAAGCAGAAGCGATCAAAAAATCTCTGAACCGTCCCGATATTCGGGAACAGAGACGAAACCTGGAATACTATAATCTGCAAACCAAAAACTATAGCCAAAAGACCCTTCCCGATTTGACATTCATTGCCTCCGCCCAGTTGACCGGGCTTGATAGTGCCTACCAGCGGAATATTGATAAGGTTTTTACGTTTGATTATCCTGTCTGGAGTCTGGGACTCAATTTGAGCTATCCGTTGGGAAATGGTGCTGCAGAAAATGATTACCGTAGAAGCAGGCTTAAAGCCGAGCAAACTTCACTGCAGCTGCGCAGTCTTGAAGAAAGTGCAACCAAAGACGTTAAGGCTGCTGTGCGCGGAATTGCTGCTGCCTACAAACAGATTGAAGTAACAGATCGGGGAAGGAATTTTGCAGAGGAGCGTCTACGCTCATTTATGCGTAAAAACGAGGTAGGTTTGGCAACAACCAAAGATGTTCTTGATGTGGAAAACGATCTTGCTGTTGCAAAAAGTAATCAGATCAAAGCTGTTGTTGATTATGTCAACGCCTTGACACTTTATTGGCAGACCACCGGTGAACTCCTTGAACGCGAAGGAATCCGGGTTGTTGAAGGTGATGCCGATAAATTGTATTCTGCGACCCACTGATGTTGAAAATAGGACAGATAGATTACGCGAATTGCACGCCGCTCTTTCATACGTTGCAGCAGGAATTTAACTGCTCCCGCTATGTTTTTGTCCCCGGAGTTCCGGCAGAACTGAACAGATTGTTACTGGCCGGTGATGTTGACGTCTGCCCATCCTCCTCCATTGAATATGCGTATCACCCTGATCGCTACACAATCCTGCCGCAGCTGTCCATATCGAGTGTCGGTGCCGTAGCAAGTGTCCTGCTTTTCTCATTGGTGCCGGTTGAGCAGCTTGATGGTCAAAAAATCCTGCTTAGTTCAGAATCAGCTACTTCCGTCAACCTCCTCAAAATATTGCTCGCCCAGCGTTATGGCTGCTCATGCACCTATGAACCGGCACCAAAATGGGTTCCTGGAGGCGACCATGAGAGTTCCGCTCTGCTGTTGATCGGCGATTCTGCACTGAGGGCAGCCACGGAAAAAACGTATCCGTTTGTATATGATCTGGGTGAATTGTGGTACGCGTGGACCGGGTATCCATTTGTTTTTGCTCTCTGGCTCTGTCGAAATGATGTCGCCCAAGAAGTGGAACTGCGGAGTTTGGCCAGCCAGTTGATACAGGCAAAAGAGCTTGTACCCGGGCGCCTGGAGCAGATAACCGCCCATGCCAAAGAGATCAGCTGGATGGGATATGATCGCCTGCTATCCTACTGGCGCGATAATATATCGTATCAGCTGGATGAATGCGCTCAAGCCGGATTGCTTCTCTATTACACAAAATGCTGTGAAATTGGTTTGATTTCATCGGTTCCTTCACTGAAATTTGCATCATTGTAAACCAGGAATTATTGCGAAATACTCCTCTTTGATGAATCCGGAAATTCAGTACAGTCAATTAATCAGTTTATTCAATTCGCGACCAAAGAAATCTACCATCGGCGTTTAGGCGGACCCTCATACAATATATGGGAACATGAGAGCGGAAAAAGGGTGCCTTCCGGGTTTTCAAGGCTTTCTATGCAGCACGGGGGGATGCCGGCCAGAAATGCCGGGAACCCGAACAGATAATATTCCCGGGTCGAAAATCCCAGATCTGCACATATTGCGGCACTTAGGGCACCATAGTTCATGCATAATCGCCACCGGCCTGCGAGTAAATAATCATTGACAGCAAAAGCAAGCGCTACATGCGGCCCAATGTCAAGCCCCAGGGAGTGGGCCAGATTCATTATCGGAGCAATGCGCTCATCGTTTGATGCCAATGGGCGTCCATACCCGGCAATACTTCGATAACGTTTTAACTCCTTTTTTACACAGTCGCCAAGTTCGGCCCCGTTTTCCAGGGCAGTGCGGGCAGACGTAATGAATTCTATGGCACGTATATCGATGCCCCGACCATAAATAGTTGCTTCCGAGACGGCGAGAGCTGCTGAAATACCAAGAGTTGCGGTACTGCGTGAACTCCCGGCCAATGCGGCAACCCGATTATTCCAAATACGGGCATCGGGGTAACTGGTGCAAACCCATATAGCGTGCAACAGACGTACCTGGTCGGCTGTAAAGCGGCGACCTGTTACGCCGAATACATACAGTTCGATCCAATCCATCTCCATTAACTCTGCATGTAAATCGTGGCCTCGGAATACCGTCCGTTGACCGGGGATGCAGGCGCCCATCCGGCTCTTTAGTGTATCAGTGTACTTGCTCAGTAACTCTGGGCCCTTCATGGCATCTCCCTTGCCGGGTCATTTTCCAGTTCAATGGTGAAAAATGGAAATCGTTTGTGTCCATACTGCCACTGTTCCAGAGCATGGGCAGCAGCTCCCGGCAGCCTCAGAAGCAGGTACAGCATTTCTCCCTGTTCAGGCGTAAATCCAGAATCAACAAATGCTGCGGCAGCTACACCGCTCATAGCCAAAGGACAGTTAGCAGCTGACTCAAGGTGAGCAAAATTTTCTTCTAACCAGGCAAGATTGTTCCCGTTGCAGATGCCGGCAAGTTGGATAAGGGTTTGCTTTACCGTGCTTGCTGTGCTTACGCCATGCGGATCAAAACCGGGAGGATGCTCCGATGGCGGCCAGATGGAGGGAGCGGCATCTGGAGGTCCTTCAAACTCTCGCTGCCAAGCGGTAAGGTCGCTTCCGCACCTGTACCACACGTTCATTGCAAGGAAAACCTCACGTCCTCCGGAGAGTTGTCCTGCGCCAACGGCAAGAGCGGCCATCAGGCAGGAAGCTGCCGTAGACCCGCCAACTCCACCGCACATGGCTGCATGTACCGATGGATCACGTGGCCCGGGATTGGCAAGTGCTACCGCCAGTGTTTCCAACAGTTCAGCCTGTGTGCTCGTCGGAGCTTCTCCGCGGAAGAGCAGAAAAAGCATCTCAACCCAGCGAGCATTTCCAAGCATCTCGCCGTAGACGTCGTATCCGTGGCAATAGGCAACTTTTGTGGCAAAAGGGTTGTCTTGCTCAGGTTCTTCTAACCAGATGCGGGTGCGAATCTGCTCGGTCTGTTTTACGGTATCCATGCAATCTCCCGGCTCTCATTTATAAAACGAGGCTGATGCCGCCATCGGCAACAATTTCGGCTCCAACGAGATATGATGATTCATTGGAAGCCAGAAAAAGTGCGACGGCGGCTATTTCCTCCGGTTCTCCGAACCGTTTGACGGGAGATTTTCGAGTGAGTTCAGTTCTGGCAGCTTGAATGATTTCTTTTGGTACGTCCCAACGGCCAAAACCGGGAGTATTGACCGGACCGGGGCTGATGGCATTTACTCGAACACCCCGTTCAATCAATTCAAGGCCGATCGTTTGAACCAATGATCGTTGCGCAGCCTTGCAGGCAGCGTAAACGCTGAAGTTGGGTGCTCCTGCTGAATTTGTTATTGACGTGGTGATAATAACCGAAGCTCCGTACGCTAAAAACGGAAGTGCTTTTTGAACGGTGAAAAACACCCCCTTAAAGCAGACCGCAGCAATTTCATCAAATTGTTCTTCTGTTGTGAGCGCAAATGGTGCCGGATTTCCGCTGGCAGCATTGACAAATAGTATGTCCAGCACCCCGAAACGCTCTTCAACCTGCTGCATCAAGCGCTCAATGTCACCCAAACTGCCAGCATCGCTTTGTAGAGTCACTGTATCGCCACCGAGCTCCAGTCCGGATTGCTCAAGGCTTTCCGAATTTCGTCCGGTGATCATGATGTGGGCCCCATGCTCGCGAAAAAGTTTGGCTGTTGCCAGCCCGATGCCGCTATTGCCGCCCGTTATTAGAGCGTTCTTGCCTGAAAGTTTCCTCATAGTATTCCCCTGAAAATTCTTTTCGTACTCTGAAATGTCGATTTGCGTCAGAAACGGTCTCTGCTTGGCAGTAGAGAATAATACGATGGTAATAAAAATTAAATTGTATTATATAATATAAACTTAATAAATAAAATAAATAAATATTTGGGTTGTTGCAGCTTTTTAAAGATGCTGGAAGATAACTCTGCAGTAAAGACCGTGATTAACAGCGGTTTTATGCATGTGTACTATGTAATTACATGGGGAGAGTGTAATGAATGCTGCAGAGATAATTGTAGGATCTTTGGAAAAATTCGGAGTGGAGTATATTTTTGCAGTTCCGGGTGGAGCAATCGAACCGCTTAATAATGCATTGTACAAAAGTTCAATCAAGGTTGTTGTTGCGAAACATGAAGCCGGTGCGGCGTTTATGGCTGATGGCTATGCACGGGTAAGTGGCACTATTGGAGTCTGTTGCAGTACTGCCGGGCCAGGAGCTACCAACATGATCACCGGGGTCGCTTCATCCTTTGGTGATTCAATTCCGGTGATAGCTCTGACGGGACAAGTTTCTACAGCAATGTTCGGCAAAGGGGCCGTCCAGGAATTTTCGGTACAAAGTTTCGGGATTGTCAGCATTTACAGGCAGGTTACCAAATACAGCGACATCGTCATAAATGAAACAAAAGCAGCTGAAATGATTACGAAAGCGTACAAGCTGGCTTTGTCTGGCAGGAGAGGGCCGGTTCACCTCAATCTTCCTGCTGACATCATGAAACGGCAGGTTGTTGGAGAACGTCTGGATCGGTTCAGCGTAACTCATATGATGGGAGTAGACAGGGATGCAATCAAGCATGCTGCCCAGTTGCTGCTCGCTGCCAAGAGACCGGTTATTTTTGCCGGGTGGGGAACGGTGCTGTCGCGGGCTGATGAAGAAATCCTTGAACTTGCCGAAGAACTGGACATCCCGGTGGCTACTTCGCCGAAGGCTAAAGGGATATTCAGTGAATCGAATCCATTATCGCTAGGGGTGTTCGGATTTGCCGGAACACCGGTGGCTTGGGAATATATTATCAATAGAGATGTGGATGTTATGCTGGCTGTCGGCACAAGTTTCAATGAATGGGTGACTTCCGGATGGGATACCAGGCTGATGCCGATAAAGTCGCTCATTCATATTGATATTGACTGCAATGAAATCGGTAAAAATTATCACGTTGACGTCGGAATTGCCGGTGATATCAAAAATGTACTTCATGAACTTGTTCATGAAATATCGTCAATGCATCGGTCGAGGCGGAAGTTGGGTAACAAAAGGAGCCTTGAAGTAAAAGACATCAGGGAGAAGCTGGCAGTCAGGAACGTAAAAATGAAGAGCACTCCGTATCATCCGCAACGGCTGATTCTTGATCTGGCCAATGCTCTGCCGAAGGATACGGTATATTTTGCAGATAATGGTAATAGTATGGCCTGGGCAATCCGCTATCTTACCATCACACAACCGTACTCATTCTACGTCGGTCTTGGCTTTGCCTCAATGGGATTTGCGGCAGCAGCCTCTGTAGGGGGGAAGCTGGCAGCGGGTAACAGGCCGGTTGTTGCACTGGTAGGTGATGGTTCCTTTCTCATGAACGGCGTGGAAGTGGCTACGGCGGTCAATTACAATATTCCGGTTATCTGGGTGGTTATGAATAACTCCATGTTCGGCATGGTATATCACGGCAGAAAACTTGCCGGTCTCCCGGAAGGGATAGAATCCACATTCAAGACAGTCGATTTTGTGAAGCTTGCGGAGGGGTATGGTGCACGCGGAATCAAAATTACCAAGCCGGGTGAAATAAATCGCAGGATGATGGCTGAAATTATCTCTTCCGGCGTTCCGACCGTACTCGATGTGTATATTGATCCGGAAGATGTCCCGCCAATTCATTCGCGGATTGCAGCGCTTTCAAACCCCTGCTTGTAAAAGTGGCATTTAATGTAATCGTCGAAATTAATACAATAAATAAGATCTTTAAGGAATTGAGTATGAAAGTGAGAGCAGTGTTCGCATGCCTGACGGTCATCGCAATCTTAAGCTGCAGTGGCATGGCAATGTGCGCAGATGAGCCTATTTCAGAAAAGCACGAAATTGCGGTGCCGAATGAGCCGGACGATAAAAAAGAGCTGTTACTTTTTTTCGAAGAACGGGATCTGGTTACCGC
>Ga0118677_10015853_pt1 | contig 10413 bp, 9 predicted proteins | sample AliMusrvi5mmetaG_FD_86154 | JGI IMG/M metagenome (GOLD analysis project Ga0118677, IMG submission 86154)
AAACGCAACGAAAGCGCGCAAAAATCCGTCCCAAGGACAAAACCAGACCGGAATTAAGGGTTTTTCCGCAGCCTGTTTAGCCCCTGCAGTACTTCCTGTGGGCCTTGCCGGCCGTCAATGTCCGTCTGAAATCCAAAATTCGCTGCTGCGCTAGTCGGCGTTCTTCAACAGCCAATAGTGGAACCCATCCACAATGGCCATCAGCGCCGCCTGGTTCAAATCGCTGCTCACGCCTGCGGTAATCCACGGCTCGCAACCATCGGCATGGAAGCTCACCGTCACCCGCACATAAGCCGCCGAGTCGTTCGCCGAAACATCGATGGCCGTCACGCTGAATGTCCCCAGCCGCATCTCGGCCAGCGCCGGATACCACTTCTCCAACTCCTTGCGCATGGCCTTGGTCAGCGCATCCACCGGGCCCGCGCCCTCGGCCCTGCTCGTGGTCACCGTGGTATCCCGGACCGACAGGGTCATGAACGCCTGCACAAACCGGTTCCCAATCTCGTCTGACTCGTCAAAGACCCGCCAGCTTCTCACGCTGAAGTAGTTCTCCAGCGTCTTCAGCACCTTCATGCAGGCCAGCTTGAATGAGATCTCGCTGGTGGTGAATCCGCCGCCGTCGATCATTGCCGTGTTGGCGTCCATCAGGGCCTGCGCCTGGGCTGAGCTCAGCGGAACCCCCAGCGATTCAGACAGCAGAACGATGTTTGCCCTGCCCGACTGGCTGTTCACTCCAATTGTCGGGTTCGCGCCCACCGCCGCCGGATCGCACCATAGGTACGCGCCTGGATTTTTGCGCTCGCTGCTGCCGTGCATCCCGGCCCAGGTGCCGAACGCGCCCGGCCCCACAATCGGAGCACCGTGCGGCGCTTCAAGCCCAAACGCTCCATACGCGGAGTGCGCCAGCCGCGTAAGTCCGCTCAGCGATGCAGGCGGGACAAACTCGGCCTCGCCCCTCAACTGCATGCCACCCACAAGCGTGGTCAGGTTCACGTTGCCGCAACGTTCGCCGGTTCCCAGCACAGTGCCCTGCACCTGCACCGCGCCCGCAAAAATCGCCGCCCGGGCATTTGCAACGCCGAGCCCGCGATCCGTGTGCCCGTGGAACCCAAACTTCGCGCCCGGGTAACTCTTCGCCAGGCCCTCAAACGTTCGCGTCACTTCTTCAGGGCTCGCGCCGCCGGTGGTATCGCAAATAACCAGCCGGCTCGCCCTTTGCTCGACACACTGCGCAACCATCTGGTGAAAATAATCCTGGCTGCGCTTGTTGAATTCGTCATCGCACTCGACGCCGCACTCGCGCCGCCCGCAGGCCGCGTCCATCGCGTGTTCAAAGTCGATGAACACCTCAAGCCCGTTGTCCTCGAGATACGCAATCGTCTCGTAGGCCATCAGCAGGTTTTCTTCTGGAGTGGTTTCCAGCGACTTCATCACGTCCAGCAGCCGCGACTTCACCACCAGCACCGCAACCGGCACGCGCCGCTTGTGCTTGAGGATGAACTGGGCATCCGGCCAGTCGTGAACCTTTGTCCCGCGTCCCCGCGTCCTGCCGAAGAGCGCCAGTTTCATGGCGCCCGTATCTGCTGCGGCCAGCCCCCCGGTCAAATCTTCCGTAAAGCGGTTCGCGCCGGCAAAGCCGATCTCCGCGTACTTCACGCCAAACGCCGCCATGCGCTGAAGCAGCACCACGGCGTTGGGAACCGAGATTTCGAGGTTCGGCTGCTGCATGCCGTCCCGAAGACTGGTGTCAAACAGTTCAACTTTTCTGGCTAGGTTTTCGCTCATCTGTCTCTTTGTGCCAATTGGAGATGGGTTTCGGAAGGGGTTCGCCTAAAACGCATCCGAAATTCCATCATATCCGGTTCGTGAGTTTGCTGCGATCCATGCCGCTTGGTACGGGTTCGCGCCACGGCCCGTTAGATAGCCCTTTGTCTTGATCTACAATCTGGCCAGGTAGGGCAAGCAATGCCGATATCGCCGCAAGTGGGTAGAGCCGCCGTCTCTGTTCTCTTATGCATGGTCGTGGCACTCCCCGCGGTTCAAACCTCCGGACAGCAGAAGCCGCAGATTGCCCCGCCCAGCAAGTCCGATTCCTTTGGAACCGACGAGAACGGAAAGAAGTTCAGAGTCCAGCACCGCGAAATTGCCGGAACAAATTTTCAGGTTGCCGGTGTCGATCTGGCCGCCAGAGCGGAAGTTCTTGAACAGGCCGCCAGAACACTGGGAAGAGTTGAGACCAAGGCAACCGGAGACGCGGCAGACTTTTTGGAAGAGGCCTGCTATCGACCGATGGAAGAGAACGACCGGACACGTCTAATCTTCCAACGAGGTGAGGTCAGCCCCTCCTTTGTCCTGTCTTCGGAACCAACAGGATGGAAATGGAAAACCCCTTGCAAGCGCTCACCAAAGATTACCCGGGGGCTCGCAACCGCTTCCGGTCTGCACTTGGGTCAAACCCAGGAGCAGGTCATCGCCATCCTTGGCCTCCCCACGACTCACCACAGGAACACTCAGATTGGTCGGGACGACCTGGCGTACGAGTTGCAATCCAAGAGATGGATGACCTCGCGAGAGCTGGCACCGCTCTTAAAGGACGAGCTCAAAAAACATCCGAAACTCGACCAAAGTCTATGGATCAGAAACTATGGGTTTTATTCTCTCTGGGTTTCAATCGACGCGAAGTTCATCAACGACAAGCTATCGAATCTAAGGATCTTGTGGTCAGAAACGTATTAATTCTCCGGCGTGCGCGTTCTCGACAAGTTCGGAAGCACCCCGGAATCAATCCGTGACCTTGTCGAAACACGAATTCTGGCACCGAGCGCCATCTCCGCGCATCTCTATACGCATGAGCATTGAAAAAGCCACATTCGGCGCAGGCTGCTTCTGGGGTGTTGAAGCCGCATTTGCCGCCATCCCCGGCGTCACCGCAACCGCCGTCGGCTACGAGGGCGGGCAACTGGCCCAGCCCACCTACAAGGACGTCTGCACTGACCAGACCGGCCACGCTGAAGTCGTTGAACTCGACTTCGACCCTGCCGTAGTCTCCTTTGAGCAGATTCTTGACGCGTTTTTCGCCCTCCACGATCCCACCACCCACAACCGACAGGGTCCGGACTGGGGCGCGCAGTACCGCTCCGTCATCTTCTTCCACTCCGCTGAGCAGCGGACGCACGCCCTCGCCAAGATCGAGCAGCTAAATGCCGAGGGGCGTTTCAAGCCCAAGCGCATTGTCACCAAAGTCGAGCCCGCCCAGACCTTCTGGCGCGCGGAGGAATACCACCAGCGCTACCTGGAAAAGCGCGGCCAGGCAAGCTGCCATATTTAGTGGTTAGAGGTTAGGGGTGAGCAGCCCGTCGTGAAAGTCGGGTTTTGAAAGGGCATGACTTCAGTCGTGCCGCAAACGTCTGATAAGGAATGACGGGCTTTAGCCCTCGAAGGATGTTTTTCGCCAATCTGGACTTTTCCCACATGCTATTAGTGGTTAGGACGCCAGGTTCTCAGGCTCTTCTTATTGTTTTCAGGCTCCGCCGTTGGTCTGGTGGTGATCGACTGGGGCGTTGTTCTCTTCGGCCAACATCGCCTCGGCCGCCTCGGTTTCAGGAATCCTGAGCGGGCCGGGTACTTCCGCAGCGACCACCGTCCCCGGCTCGTCCATCCACAGGCAGGCGATCCACCACACCAGTACGGCGATATACACCACCTTGTTGGCGTTCACCATCTTGGCGCCAAGGCCGAGAATACGCTCGTACTCCGCCTGCGAATGCGGATGCACCGTGCTGACGATAATCTGCCACACGCCCGCAATCGTCAGCCAGGATGCCGCGACCGTCGAAAGTCCAATCACAATCCGCTGCGTGTGGGTTCGCCATCCGGCCTTGAAGTGGCGGCCAAAAAGAACCACCAGCAAGCCGAGTTCCACGGTAAGCAAGTCGATCAGCAGGTCGCCCTTCTGGGCTGCCAACTGCATCATCCGCAGCACCGCCATCTGCGAATTGAAAACAAGGTCTTTCCGTGCCGGCCACGGTCCCCACAGCACCAGCACTCCGCCGGCGATCACAACCATCGCCAGCGCACCGATAATCCAGGTCCGCCGTCGCACGCCGCCAAAAGCCTGCCGCGCCATTTCAAGCACTACCAGCAGACCCACCACCGCGGCCACATCGGCCATGGTGATAAATACCCGCGCCAGGATGGGAGGCGCCATGCGGCCGGCAAGCAGCACCTCCGTCAACAGCCGCACAGCATACAGCGCAATGCTGGCGGTAAACCATGGAAAGCGGGTGGCGCGGTTCCGGCCCAGCAAAACCACCAGCAGAACCAATTGCGCCGCAAATGTCAGAGTCCAAAGAACCTGGCTGACTGAAAAAGGGAAACTGAGATGCATATCTACCTTGTCCCGGCCGGCTGTCGAAATCCGCACGGCCTCAACTAGTCTAATCTCCCGCGCCCGCGATGGCTGTCTCTGGGCGTCATGCCAGGGACGCGGAGAAGAAACAAGCGTAAATTCGAAAAAAATGCAAAAGAAAAGACCACGGAAAGTCCGCAGGGACGGACGAATTCTCAACCCAACATGTTTGATGCAAGATTGAAATATGGTGCGCCCGGAGAGATTCGAACTCCCGACATAACGCTCCGGAGGCGTTCGCTCTATCCAGCTGAGCTACGGGCGCGCATATCCAGCATACCGCACTTCCATCATTGCCAGCACCCCACATTCGGTGAGCGCCAGACCCAACTACTCTGCCAGGTGCCCCAGGTCTCGATTTTGAGACCTGGGAAACCACCGAGCCGTTCCCTAGTCCCTAGTCCCTGCTCCCTGGTCCCTGTCTTTCCGCAATTCCTCCATCACCGACTGAATCAACTCTTTCGCCCCGTTCATCCCGCCCAGAACAGCCTGCAAGTCCAGCGCCGGCTTGTTCGGGTTGCGGGTTGACGCACAATACACCCCGTGTTGCCCCACCATGATCAGCGCGTCCGTCAACAGGTCCAGCGCCACGGCCAGCCTGCCCCGCTCCACGCCCATCATGAACTCGTGCCGCTCCAACTCTTCCCGCTGCTCGTCGAATACGCTCATGTGCCCAGCCTAACCGAAATTTACCTCCGATGGCGCCGCGAATCTGCCCCAAAAAACCTGAGCCGGAATCGCCCTTCAAAAAGGCGACCCGGCTCAGAACTTCATCCTGCATATTCGATCGAAAACGGGCCGAAGCCCCTTCCAGATCAGACTTGCAGTTTTTTCATGTAGTCGGCGTCCTCGCGCACAGCTTCAATCGGCTCGATGCCGTCGAATTCTTCCTGCTCCAGGAAGTAGTGCTTGAGCCCGGTGGCGGCGCGCATGATCGCCGCGTTGTCCACCTTGCCCTTGCCCATAATCGGCGAATGAACCACCCCATCGGCCCCCTTCACCATGTCCTTGATGTGCAGCAGAGGGAAGCGCTTGGGCGACTTCTTCAGGTAGGCCACCGGATCGGCTCCGCCCGCGTACACCCAGCCGCAGTCCAATTCAAAAATCACCAGTTTTGCGTCGCAGAGCTTCATCATTTCGTCGAAGAACACCACGCCGCCTTCGTTGCCGAACTCCGACTCGTGATTGTGGTAGCCGAAGGTCATGCCGGCCTTCTTCACCTTCTCGCCGATGCGGTTCAGTTCGCCACATGCCCAGCGGTAGTCGTCCAGCGTCATTTCGCCTGTGGCCGCCGGATCGCGGCGCCTCAGCCCCGGGCACACAATGTACTCCAGTCCCAGTTTGTGGCCGTACTCGATCAGTTCGTCTTCGTGTCCCAGCAGTGCAGTCAACGGATGATGCGCGCTCACGCAGCGCAGCCCTGCCTGGTCCATCGAGCCGCGAAAGTCTTCCGCACTGTAGCCGTAATAGCCGGCCGCTTCCACTTCCTGAATGCCCGCTCCCTTCAGTTTCAGCAGCGTGCCGTCAAAATCTTTGGCCATCAGTTCGCGTACGCTGTACAGTTGCAGGCCGACCGGGAAATTGACCGTCTTGGCGCTCAGCTTGCCGCCAACACACGCGGCCGCAACCACTGCGCCCGTTGTCCTCATAAAACTTCTGCGTGAAGTAAGACTCATTTCGTTCTCCTCAGGCCTGCCGGTCCCGGCTGCCTTCGTTCATCCCTTGATGGTCTTGGTAGCCGCGTCCCATGTGGCAATTGCGCGGTTGAAGTAGGAGTAGTTGGCCATATGGCAGGCAATGGCAGCATGGTTGCCAAAAACTTCGTCCTCCACCACGTGCTCCCGTGTCTCAATGGCGCGGAAAAAGTTGGCAAGGTGATCGGCGGTATCGTCGTAGCCCCGGGGCGTCTCGTAAACCTCGGCTTCGGTGATCTTGGGCGGCGCAACGGTATGAGCCGCAAACCACGCTTCGGTGTACTGGCGCCGCAGAGCCTCGGTCCAGCCATTCAGCCCATAACGCTCCGGTTGCGGCCTGGTGTCTGCGGGAGTAATGGTCAGCGTATTGCCCATGATGGTGAGGTTGGCTTCTTCTCCTGAGAAGATCAACGGCTCCTGTGACGCGGTCACCATGTTGCAGTGAATCCCGTAGGTAAGCCCGCCCGGATAGTCATAGAGCGTGGAGAGGACGTCGGGGAATTCGCGATCATCCTTATAGCGGACGTTGCCGCCAGTAGAGTATGCGCGGAGCGGCGGCGCATTGATGCCGCTCACGCCCATGAACCCCGAAAGCAGATGGACGAACAGGTCGCCCGCAAGACCCTCGCCGTAGTCCCTGTACAGACGCCACCGGACAAAGCGCACCGGATCGAATTCATGCGGCGGGGCGTCGCGAAGGAACTCCTTCCAGTTCACCGTCTCCGGGGTAAGGCCGGGGGGGACCGGGTAGACGCCGGCGCCAGAGGGCCCGTCGCGATCCATGTGCGCCTCGGCATAGTAAACCTCTCCGAGCCTGCCGGAGGCATAAATCTCCGCTGCCTTCCTGTAGAGAATGTTGCTTACGCGATTGCTGCCCACCTCGAGAATCCGCTTGCCGGCCTGAACCGCCGCCACCATTTCAAATCCGGCTTCAACGGTGTGCGACATCGGCTTTTCGCAGTAGACGTCTTTGCCCGCCGCCACTGCGTCCAGCACAATGTGCCTGTGCAGGTGATCGGCCGTGGCCACAATCACCGCGTCGATCGTCTTGTCGTCGAGGAAGCGGCGATAGTCCCGTGTTGTCGGAACCTCCCTGCCGCAGGCTTCAAGGCCGGCCTTCTGGTGCATGTCGTAGAGATCGGCGATGCCCACGCACTCGCCTGTTGAAACCTGGCGCGCCGAGCGCAGCAGGTCGCATCCGCGAATTCCGGTTCCGATGGAGGCGAACCGAATCTTTCGCCCGCCCGTCAGCGTCTCTGCTGCCAGCATCGGTGGCTCCAGCAGCGTGGCTTTTACCGCCGCGCCGGCCGCAACTGCACCCGCGCTCATCCGTACAAAATCCCGCCTCGTCATGGATGGTGTTTTCATATCGTCCCTCGCCTTTCAGCCAACATTCTCTCCAAATACCAGTTCGGCCCGCTGCCGGCTCATCCTGAGTCCGACAACGGGCCAAACTGAAACCACCTGCCTGTTACACGCTCAGGTTCCGCATGTACTCGGCATCCAACCGGAGTTCCTCGAAGACCTCCAGGTCGTATTCTTCCTGCTCAACGTAGTAGTACTTCGCCCCTGTTGCAGCTTTCAGAATGGGGCCGTAGTTGATGCTGCCCTTGCCCAGCACGGTAATCTTTTCCTTGCCGTCGGGTTGCATCACCATGTCTTTCACGTGCAGTAGCGGGAACCGGTTGGGCGTCTTCTTCAGGAACTGGACCGGGTCGTGTCCCGAGGCAAACACCCAGCCGCAATCCATCTGGAACGTGACCAGTTTGGGATCGGTCAGCTTCAGCAGTTCGTCGTACACCAGCACGCCGTCCAGCGTGGCAAACTCCGGCGTGTGGTTGTGTATGCCCAGCGTGATTCCCGCGGCCTTGGTCTTTTCGCCAATCTTGTTCAGTTCGCCGGCCACCCAGCGCCAGTCGTCCAGGCTCAAATCGGGCTTCGACGACGGAACACGGTGCTGGCCTCCCGACGAGGAGCACACCACGTACTGCATCCCCGACGTGTGGGCATCTTCAATAATCTTGTCCAGTTGCGTCCGCAGCAGGGCCAGCGTGTAGTGTCCGCTGATCAGTTTCAGGCCGGCATTGTCCAGCGCCTTGCGATACTCCGCAGCCGTGTGGTTCACAAAGCCAGCCGACTCCGCCACTTCGTACCCGGCCGCGCGTACCTTGGCCAGCGTGCCTTCCAGGTCCTTGGCCATCTGCTCGCGCACACTGTAGAGCTCAATGCCGACGGGGAGTTTAGTCCCTTTGGCTGACAGTCGCTGTGCGCCGACGCAGGTAGCGGCCACCGCCGCCCCTGCCGTCTTCAAAAAACTTCTCCGTGAAGTAGATCTCATTCGCTTTTCTCCTCAGGCGGGCCGGTCAACGGCCGCCTCTGCTTATCCCTTGATGGTGTTGCTCGCGGCGTCCCAGGTAACCGCGGCGTGACGAGCATACGATTCGTTGGCCATGTGGCAGGCAATCGCCGCGTGGTGGCCGAATACCTCATCCTCAGCCACGTGCTCCCGCGTCTCAATGGCGCGGTAGAAATTGGCAAGGTGGTCAGCGGTGTCGTCGTAATCGCGCGGCAATGTGTAGCTCTCCACGGCGGCCAGCTTAACCGGCCCGGCGGGATTCGCCTTCTGCCATTCCGCCAGGTACAGCGCCTTCGCTTCGGCAGTCCAGCCGTCAAGTGAGTAGCCCTCTGGCTGCGGCCGCGTATCCTGCGGAACCACCGTCAGCGTGTCTCCCAGGATCTGCATCGTGGCTTCTTTGCCGGCAAAGATGATAGGCTCTTCCGACTGGTTGTTCTGGTTGCAGTGCAGGCTCAGGGTCAGGTTGGGATAGTCGTAAAGCGTCGCCAGCATGTCAGGATAATCGCGGCCGTCGTTGAAGTGCGTCAGGCTGCCCGTAGAGTAAGCCCGAGATGGCGCTGCGTTGATGCCGCTGATGCACTGGAAACCCGAGAGCAGGTGAACGAACAAATCGCCCGCCAGACCCTCGCCGTAGTCCTTGAAACACCTCCAGCGGAAGAACCGGATCGGGTCAAACGCATGCGGCGGAGCGTCGCGCACAAATTCTTTCCAGTCGATCTGTTCCGGAGAGAACCCCGGCGCTACCGGGTAAACCCAGGCGCCCGAAGGAGAATTGCGATTTGTATAAGCCTCGACAAAATGAACCTCTCCCAGCCTGCCGGAGGCATAAATCTCTGCCGCCTTCTTGAACAGGATGCTGCTTACACGCTGGCTGCCCACTTCAAAAATCCGTTTGCCGGCCTGAATCGCCTCTACCATCGCGATGCCGTCAGCCACGGTGTGCGACATAGGCTTTTCGCAGTAAACATCTTTGCCCGCCGCCACCGCGTCAAGCACCACGTGCTTGTGCAGATGGTCTGACGTTGCCACGATCACCGCGTCAATGCTCTTGTCGTCCAGGAACCGGCGATAATCCCGGGTAGTCGGAACGTCTTTGCCCCAGGCCTCTTTGCCGGCCTTCTGGTGCATGTCATAAATGTCCGCTATGCCCACGCACTCGCCCGTCGGCACTTCCCGCGCCGAGCGCAAAATATCGCATCCGCGAATTCCGGTTCCAATGGAGGCAAAGCGAATTTTTCGTCCGCCCCCCACGGCCTGGGCCGCCAGCTTGGGTGGTTCCAGCAGCGTTGCTTTCACCGCTGCGCCTGCAGCCACCGCGCCCGCGCTCATCCGCACAAAATCCCGTCTGCTCATAGAAGGTGTTTTCATAAGGCCTCTCTCCTGCGGGTGCAATTCTCGCTCCCCACACCCATCAGTGTCCACACAACTTCGCTGCGCAATCCACCCTCGTGTCCATTCAAAAGCTGAAGGGGGCAGTTCTTTGAGTTTGTCCTAACTTGAACCGTGCGTTTCTGCTCACTTTCGCGCTGGAGAGTACCGGCGCTGCAACCCGGGCTCTCTTTCTTGACGCACCAAAGCTGGGTGCCCCAGGTCTGGCTTTTCAGACCTGGGATACCACGACCTCTCGATTAACCCTCAAAAAGAAGCCCTGCTCAAACCCATCGGGCCCAACATCCGCCCAACCGTGTGAGAATGGAAGGGTAAACATCATGACCAACGACAGCCTTCCAGAGTCCCTGCCCACCCCCGAGATTTCCGCCGAGCCAATCGCTGAGCCAACCCCCGCGTCTGTCGTGGAGACCGCTCCTGAGCCTGTTGCGGAGCTGGTCCCCGAGCCAATCGCGGTTCCTGCGGCCAAGCCTCCCGCGGCCCCTGAGCCTGCCCCGGCTCCCGAGCCCGTCGAAGAAGAATCAACCGAGTCCTTCGCCGACATGCTCTCCCAGTTTGAGCGCAGC
>Ga0118677_10015855_pt1 | contig 10413 bp, 5 predicted proteins | sample AliMusrvi5mmetaG_FD_86154 | JGI IMG/M metagenome (GOLD analysis project Ga0118677, IMG submission 86154)
TTTCCAGCCGTGTCGCGGAGGACACGATTTCGGCGGCCTCGGGGACTTCCAGCGTTTCCGGCGTGGTGACCTTTACGGTGACCTCGACGACGGCGGGTTCCTCCGTCTTCACCGCCACCGGCGACGGCGTGGCGATTACGCCAACGGCCACCGTGACCTTTGGAGCCAGTGCCGCCGCCTCCACCGTGGCGGCCGCGCCAAGCTCAGTGACGGCCGACGGCTCCTCCGCGTCCACCATCACCGTGACCTTGAAGGATGCCGACAACCAGCCAGTCACCAACAAGACCGTAACCCTGGCTAAAACCTCTGGCCCTGGGACGCCGGTCATTACCACGGTTTCCGGAACGACGGACACCAACGGCGTCGCGACGTTTACGGTCACATCCACCACCGTCGGTGCCGATGTCTTCACCGCCACCGGTGACAGCGTGGCGGTCACCCCAACGGCCACCGTGAACTTTATTGCGGCTGTGGTGATCTACAGCGACGATTTTATCGGAGGCACAATTGGTTCAGATCTCAATGGATCTGCTCCGGACACTCGCCTTGGAAGCTACGGTGGTTCGGCGACAGCCACATGGACCTGCGCTCCCTACGCCGGATATGGTGTTTCGTGCTGGCTATTTAACGGTGCGGGCGTATCGAGTCCTGCAAACGACAAGCATATGGCGTGGCTCCCGTTCGCCCCTCAGACGTCCTCGGTCTATACCGTGGACTGGACGTGGACGCAAACGGCCGCCGGGTCGTGGTGGGTCATCTCAGGCGATACGGCCGATGATGCCAACAACTTAGTGGGCGGCGCGCAGGGTGCCATCGCTGGCAGCAACCACGCCGTCGTCACCATCACCACCGATGCCACGACGGGTTATACGGCGCACACCGTGTTCAACGGGACATCTATGCCTGCGTGGGATACGGCAGGGACGCGCGCGTCGATCACGTCGATCGGGTACAATAGGCAAGCGGGCGCGGCCGGAACCACGATGAAATCGATGTCGCTGACCTACGTCCCGGCGGCACCCGCTGCTTCCTACGCCACCTGGGCCAATGGCACCTTCACTCCTGCGCTGACCGCAAAACTTCCCGGCGACAACCAGGATGGCGATAGCTTGAACAACCTTCAGGAATATGCCTTCGGCACCCAGCCGACGGTGTCAACCGGTGAAATCGTGGTGACAGGAGCCAGCGTCACGCCGGGGGCACCCAAGATCGTCTCTGACAATGGGAGTTATTACATCGAGTTCGGCCGCCGCAAGGACTACTTGGCCGCCGGACTGACCTATACGGTGGAGTTCACCGCAGGCTTGGATGTATGGGCTGACAACGACGATATTGCCAACCCTCCCGAGCCGATGGGCGCCACGGACGGAACGATCGACGCGATGCGGGTGCTATTCCCGGACTCCATCGTGACCCCGAGCGGCAATCCGAAACCGACCTTCGCCCGGGTGCGCGTGGTCATGGCACACTGAGCGGGGGACTGGTCATCAGTCATCAGTCATCAGTCATCAGTCATCAGTCATCAGTGATCAGAAGTCAGAACACGGGGGGAGCGTTGGCGAACCCCGTGAATTCAGACGCCCCCATAACCCTTATGGCACCGTAAATAAACATGTCGTTGGATGTCTGATCATTTAAGAATTAGGTAAAATGATGAAGGGTAAAATGATGGAAGAAATGATTAACCCACAAAGGAAAATTGGAACCACAACCGGAGCGAAACGGAGATGGCCAACGGCAAATTTCACTGATTATACTGATTTGGACTACGCTATGTTGCCGTGGCAGTTCACCCGGAAAGTGAATGCTCTAACTGCTATTTCCAATTCAATTCTTTCAGTGAAATCAGTATAATCAGTATCATCAGTGGTAACTGCTGCCCGGCAAACCGAATCCATTTTCCCATTTGGGATGAACTGGCGCCCCCCTAACTGGCATAGCCAAAGACAAACTATGAAAGCAAAACACCTGCATGTTCTCACATTCGGCGCGCTTGGGTTGGTGGTGCCCGCCTCGGCGGACGTCATCCACAGCAACCTCCACGACATCGGCATCCCCGCCAACTTCGACGGGCTGTATCTGGATGTGAACGGGACTAACGGCTGGAACACCAGCATTGCTTCACCCGTCGCCGGTTGGGACATCAATCCGTTCTACGGCGGGAAGGTCCTGGCCAACAGCCCGGACTTCCAACCGGTGCGCGCCACCACGGGAAACACGTCGCTCGTCGTCGATTTGGCGGCGGGTGTCGGTGTCGGCAGCGGCAGCACTTATTCCATCTTCGTTCAGGGTGCCGGTGGTGGAACTCCCGGCGCGCCCGGCTACGGGACCTCCCGGATGCTGACGGATTCAGGCGGCAACTTCACCCCGGGCACCGAAGGCTACATCGGCTTCAAACTCCACACCGACGCCAGCTATACCGTGGCCAATTACGGCTGGATGCGCGTGGTCCTGGGCGGCGCGACTCCCGTCATCAAGGACTGGGCCTACGATACCGGCGGCGTTCCCATCGTCACCGGCAACGTCCTGCAAAGCGGCGCGACCATCACGCTGGACTCGGTCGGCGGTTCGTTCACCCTCGGCTCGCAGATCACCGGTTCTAACAGTGTGGTGGTGAACGGCGCCAACACCGTGACGCTCACCGGAACCAACAGTTACACCGGCTCCACCACCATTCATGCCGGAACCTTGAAGCTCGACGCCAGTGCCAGCATCGCCAACAGCACGAGGATCATCGTCGGCGATGCGGGTTCCTCCGCGGCCGTGCTGGACGTCAGCAGCAAAACCGGCGGCTTCTCGGTCGGCGGCACCCAGACCTTGGGCGGCACCGGCAGCATCACCGGATCGGTCACCATCAATGGCGGCATCCTCGCACCGGGCAACTCGATCGAAAGCCTGGCTGTGACAGGAGACCTGACCCTCAACACGGGTTCCACCTTCGCCTACGAAATGAATTCCTCCGCGGTGCCATCCGTCGCCGCCGACTTCCAGAAGGTGTTCGGTAATCTTGATCTATCAGGATTGGTCAACCTGACCCTGACCGACCTGGCAAGCTCACCCGCTGCGTTCTCCCGGAACACCACGCTCTCGCTGATCAACTATGCGGGCACTTGGAACGCCGGGTTCTTCACCTATGCGGGCAATGAGCTGGACAACCACGAGGTGTTCACCGCCGGACACAACACCTGGCAAATCAACTACGATGCCATCAGCGGCGGCCTGAATTTCGCCACGGAATACACCGGCGGGCATTTCGTCACCCTGACGGCCGTTCCCGAATCGGGATCGTGGCTCGCGCTCGGCTGCCTCCTCGGCTCCGGCACGTTCCTGCGGCGGCGGTACCGGTAGGGTCGGACGGCCTCGGCCGACCCACTTTCCCCTGAAGGCGAGGTGTCAATAACAGTCCCATCCACAATCCACAATCCACAATCCACAATCCACAATCCACAATCCACAATCGGCTCGCGTGCGAGCCAACCCCTTTCCGGAGTTAATGGGTTTTCTCCGGAATCCCCGCGGGGTCGCCGGTGCGCACCGGCAACCCCGCAACTTGTGAATTGTAGCGGCGCTCTGTGACCGTCGCTGATGAATTCATGGCGGTGCTTGTGCGTTCCTATGACCAAGAAAAGCCAGCGATTTTTCCAGCAGGGGAAAAGTAGTCATAGAGCGCCGCTACAATTCGTCCTCATCCGTGATCTTACCGCATCATCATTTCACCAAACTCTTTCATCTGCGGTCAGCATCAGGTGAGAGAAAAGCCAGCGCATGGAAGTAAGTGCATTCAGCGCAAATTCAATTATAGACAGTCCCCAAATGAAACACCACCCCGCCCGCCGCATTGCGGCAACCCTGCTTGCCGTCGTCGCCACGCTGTCCTGCATCCCAGCCGCATCCGCCGCCAACCTAACAAACCTGCGCTGCGAATACCGCGACAACCCGCTCGGCATTGATGCGGAGAAGCCGCGGCTGAGCTGGAAGATAGAGGTCAGAGATCAGAAGTCGGAGGTCAGAGATCAGAGGCCAGAGGTCAGAGGACAGAAGCAAACCGCCTATCAGGTGCTGGTCGCCTCGACTCCGGAGTTGCTTGCCAAGGACCAGGGCGACCTGTGGGACAGCAAGAAGGTGGCGTCCGACCAGAGCATCCAGGTGGAGTACGGGGGGCAAGCCGTTGGAATCGCGGCAGGTCTGCCACTGGAAAGTGCGCGTCTGGCTCAACGGCGGCCAGCCGTCGGCCTGGAGCCAGCCGGCCGGCTGGTCGATGGGCCTGCTCAAGCCGGCGGACTGGCAGGCGAAGTGGGTCAAGGCGGGCGGAGAATCGTCGCCGTGGCTGCGCAAGGAGTTCACGCTTGCGGCTGTGCCGGAACGGGCGACTGCCTTTGTGAACGTGAAGGGTAATTATGAGTTGTATGTGAACGGCAAGAAGGTTGGCGATGATGTTCTTGCGCCGGCCGTGGCTGTTTACCGGAAGCGTGCGCTCTACAATACGTATGACATCAGCAAGCACCTGAAGCCCGGATCCAACTGCGTGGGCGTATGGTTGGGATTAGGATTGTCCTATACCAGGAAAGTTCAGGAGCATATGCCCATCGCCCGGGTGCAGCTCGACATGTCGGTCGGCGGGCAGCGGGTGGTGGTCGGGACGGACCCCACCTGGACCTGGATGAACAGCTCGCACACCGAATTCGGCTGGGACTGGTGCGGCAATGGCCAAGAACACATCGATGCACGCCGTTACGTCGAAGGCTGGAATGAGACCGGTTGTACGAATGGCATATGGAAGCCTGTTGAAGAGTTTGCGGAACCGACCGGAGTCGCTACGGCGCAGGCGTGTCCGCCGGACCGTATTACCAAAAAGTTTCCGGTGGTGAAATGCACCGCCATGAGCACAAACACCTTTGAATTGGATTTCGGCACCAATCTCAACGGCTGGTTCACGCTCAAGCTGCCGAAACTGGAGGCCGGTCACCAAGTGACGATCCGCTTTGCCGACAAGCGCCTGGAATCAGCCAAAGAGGTCGTCACACTGGATAAAACCTATGCCCTTCCACCGGGGACTTGGAAACTCGATACCGCCAATGGGCCGGTAGCCTATACGATATACAGTCAGAGTTTGGAGTTCATATCGGCCGGAAAAGCTGGAGAACAGATCTGGCCTAAATTCAACTACTGCGGTTTCCGTTACGCTATTGTCGAAGGCCTGCCTGCCGCACCGGCGTCCGGCGATGCCGAGGCGATGATGATTGAATCGGATATGGAACCGGTCGGCACCTTTGAGTGTTCCAACGAGCTGTTCAACCGCATCCATGAGGCTAACCTGTGGACGATCCGCTGTCTGAATCTGGGCGGCTACATGGTGGATTGTCCGCACCGCGAGCGGATGGGTTACGGCGGCGATGGCCAGACTTCGATTGATACACAGATCATGAACCTGGATGCGTCGGCTTTTTACACCAAGTGGATTACAGAGTGGCTGGATGAACAGGATCCGGTAACAGGTAAGTCGGCCCAGTTTGCGCCGACAGGGGTAGCTCCTGACGGGAAGCCAGATCCCTGCTGCTGGCTGCTGTGGGGCGGGATGATCGATGTGCTGCCGTGGAAGTGTTACCTGTATTACGGGGACCGGCGGAATCTCGAACGCGCTTACGAACCGATGGTCCGGTATCCCACCAAGTTTATTGACAGCTTTTTCCCTGATGGCGGTGTTCAACCGCAGGGGGAAGTCGAGCTCGGTAGCGACTGGGTTGCTCCAAGGGTCGGCATGCAGGCGCCGCCTGGAAACGGACTTTTTGTCAACTGCTATCGCGTCTACCTGATGGATCTGCTGGCGAAGTCGGCGAACGCATTGGGGAAGACTGATGATGCAAAAAGATTCGGGGACAGGGTCGCGGATCTTAAGGCGCGTATTCATACGGCTTTCTATAAAAAGAATGAGAAGCTTTATGACAGCGGGCGTCAGTTGGATCAGGCATTGCCGCTGGCGCTGGGGATTGTTCCTGAGGCGGAACGCGAAAACGTCCAGAAAGCGCTTGAAGATGTCATCCTAGTCAAGAACAAGGGGCATCTCGACACGGGCATGCTCGGCACCTATTTCCTTTTGAAATCCTTGCGCGAGACAGGGCGCAACGACCTGGCCTTTACGATGGCCAATCAGCAGGATTTCCCTGGCTGGGGTTATCTGCTGGCGCAGGGGGCCACCACGTTCGGTGAGCAGTGGGATGGATTCTGGTCCCAGATTCACGCATGTTATCTGAGTGCAGGCGGCTGGATGTCCCAGGGGCTGGCGGGCATCTTGCCCGATGAATCCGGCCCCGGTTTTAAGAAAATCATCATCAAACCGGCCATCGTCGGCGACCTGACCTGGGTGAAATGTAGTTATGATTCCATTCACGGCACCATTGTCAGCAATTGGAAACGTGAAACTGGAAACTTGAAACTGGATGTAACCATTCCCATCAACACCACAGCAACAGTGTATGTCCCTGCAAAGGATGAAGCCAGCGTCACCGAGTCCGGCAAGCCGGCAGCGCAAGCGGCAGGAGTGAAGTTTCTGCGCATGGAAAACGGTGCGGCGGTTTACGCGGTGGGTTCCGGTTTTTATCAATTTCAAGCCACCCTGCCCTGAATCCACCCATGAATCACCAACCACAAATCCAAAATAACAGAACGAGTAACACCATGCATCCTCTAAGAGCCACCACCGGTCGCCTTGCCGTTGGCTTTTTGACTATTGTCGCGACGCTGTTGCTCACTCCAAGCGTATGCGCTGCCGACGCGCCGTCCCCCCGGCTCAGTCCGCGTCCGGGCGCTGTGGCCGGGGTCTCGGAAATGGCACAAAGCAACCCGTGTACCTCGGCGAGGAGTGCCACCTCAATGTCTATAACCGGCTCGAACTGGCCACCGACCCGGGCCTACGCGACCTCTGGGGCCGCTACCTCCGTGAAATGTGGGATGACATATACAACTCCGACGGCTACCTCGGCCAATCGATCTGGTCAGGCGTGGACGACACGTTCTATCTCAAGGACGACCAGACGGTGGGTTTTGGGCCATGGGGGCCAATCGATGGCTGGCGTCGCACAAAACCGGAGTATTGGAACATGAAGAAGGCTTACTCGCCGGTTAGATTGATCAATGCGGACGGCATTGCAGTTGATGGACTCTTCATCAAATTCCCCGTCGAAAACCGTCAGAACTTTTCCGATCTAAATGAAATGAAGATTGCCTGGAAACTCGGACGCCAGTCCGGCACCGCCACCGCCGACGTTCCACCTCGCGGCAATGGCATCCTGTCTATCAAGTTCGTCAAGCCGCCGCAGCCCGGCGACAAACTTGAATTGACATTCACCGATCCGCGCGGCTTCGTCGCCGACCAGTTCAGCTTGCCGGTAAAGGGCTTGGAGGTAGATCCACCTTCGAAATCCGGCACCGACCGCATCGATTGGCGGATTAGCCGGCAGAGTGGTCAACTTGAATCGGCGGACCGGCTGGCAATTACAGGCCCGCAATTGATGCTGCTGCCGCTCAACAATGCCGGCGATCCGCCAATGGAAATGACCGGCAAGACCAAGATCTGGGCCCCATTCACCTCTCCGTGCTCTGGATGGGTCTGCAAGAAAGTCGAGGCCGCTGCAAGCACCACGACAGTGCAAGGTGTCTATGACGGTGCCGAGGGTTCCTACATCTTCACCATCCAGCCCGGCGGCGGACTCGAGATCGCCTACTCCTTCACCATTACCAAGCCCGTGGATCCACGCCAGGTTGGATTGGTGTTCAGCCTGCCGCGCGATTTCGAGGTCTTTTCCTGGGAACGCCAGGGTTACTGGGATTGTTATCCGGAAGACCATATCGCCCGCCTCAAGGGAACCGTGAAAGCCTCCGAAGGCTTCGAGGCGACCTCGGTGGGACCGCGCACCAAGCCATCCCATCCGTGGCGGCTCGACAACCTCCCATACGGCAACAACGACTTCTGCTCGACCAAGCACAACATCATCCGCGCCTCGCTCACAGGCCCGGCCGGCAACGGCATCACGATTGACGGTCGCGGCAAGCAACATATCCGCTGCTGGCGTACCGACAAAGCCGTACACTTTTTGATTGCTGACTACTCCAACGGCGGCAGCGAGCGTTTCCTGGCAAACCACTCAAGGAAAGACGATCGCCCGCTCAAGCCCGGCGACAAAGTCACTGGCATTATCCGGCTGGAAATCTATCGGCCAGAATCCCCGCGTCCGCAAGACGTCAAGCAATGAATAGACGCAGGCACAGGAAGCCCATGAGATTGTTGAAGACCACCGCAGCGCCAACTCTGCTTGGCCATGCATGAATTGTGATAATAAGCTAAAAAAACAGAAATGATGAACATGACAAAGCATTTGAAAACCACCACCAACCGCCCGTCGTCCCGTCTGGCGCTCCTTGTCGCATGGCCATTATGGACTGTGCTGGCGCACGCTGCGGATGGTGCCGCCAAGCCTGTGATTGCATACCCCGCAGCGTTGCAGGATGCCGGCGTTGTGGTGTCAAGAATGGCGGACGGGCAAAGGGAAAGCCTCATCATCGGCAATGGCGATCTTTACGGCATTGTATGGGGAAAGGACGGCGGTCTTCAGATACGGATCACCAAGAATGATATCTGGGACGCGCGGGTGGACACCGCAAAGGATGGCCCCTTGCCAAAAGTGAATGTCCGCACCCGGGCGGTCACGGGTTCGACGGGCGCTCCCCCAAGTTATGGGAATGCGTAATTCCCATGTGATGTTCAACATTGCCAAGGCCCGGTTGTCCATGCCGGAGGCGGTCCCGGATACCAAGGCATGGTTCAAGAGCCGGGAATTGCCTAACGGTCTGTTTGTCTGGCAAGGGCATGGACACGGCACGTTCATGCCGGAAAGCATTGGCGTGGCAGCCATTGTGACCGAATTCCTGATGCAGAGCGTCGGGAACACCATCCGGGTCTTTCCCTGCTGGCCGAAGGAGCAAAATGCAAAATTCAGCAACCTGCGCGCGCAGGGCGGATTCCTGGTTTCCGCAGAACAGAAAGACGGCAAGGTGACAAAACTGGAAATTACCTCGACCGTTGGCGGAACACTCCGACTGCTGAACCCGTGGACGGGCAAGATCGTCGAGCGTGCGACGCAGCCAGCGCAGAAGCTTGCGTTCACCGGGTTGGAATGACTGACAATACGAACATAAAGAAGGGAAATACAATCCAAGAAAACATGAAAACCACGCTAACAACCGCGATGCTGATCGCGACAATGATGATAACGGGCCACGGACAGACAGCCGCTGCGACTGCCGCCGGGTCGTTCGAACAATTCTGGGCTGATGCCCAGAAAGCGAAGCGGGCGGACAAGTCCGAGGCGTCGCAGAAGCAGATGGCCTGGTGGCGCAACGCGCGCTTCGGAATGTTCATTCACTGGAATATGTCCAGCGTCGTCGGCACCGAGATCAGTTGGAGCAAGGAGTTTTACGATGGCGGCACCGGGGGCGTTACCACGAACAAGAATCCGCGCCCGTTCGATTATGACGGCTGGCCGGACTGGGCGCTGCCCGCCGTCCCCAAGACGGTCTATGACAACCTTTACAAGTCGTTTTACCCAGGCATGTTTGACGCCGACAAGCTGGTCGACCAGGCCAAACAGGCGGGGATGAAGTACATCGTGCAGATTGCCAAGCATCACGACGGCTTCTGCATGTGGGACACGAAATTCACCGACTACAACATCATGGCTACGCCGTTCAAGCGCGACATCATCGCCGAGATGGCCAAGGCTTGCGAAAAGGCCGTCCTGAAATTTGGAATCTACTATTCCCAGCGCGACTGGCATCACCCGGATTATGACCTGACGAACAAGGATCCGAAGAACATGGCCAAGTACGACGTGTTCATGCACAACCAGATCAAGGAACTGCTCAAGGCCAATCCTGGTATCAGCATCATTTGGTTCGATGACTGGGGGACCGGCAACAAGGAGATATGGCAGGGTGAGAAGTTGTTCAGGATGATCCATGAGTTGCGTCCCGACATCATCATCAACGAGCGCTGCGGCGTGCCGGCTGATTTCTCGTGCCCGGAACAGGGCATCGGCGCATTCAACCTCGAACGTGACTGGGAATCGTGCATGACTTTCACCGGTGGCTGGGCGTGGCACGGCTTCGACAGGAAGGTGATTTCGTATGAGGAATGCTTGCGCAACCTGGTTTCCTGCGCGTGTGGCGATGGCAACCTGCTGATGAACTGCGGGCCGATGCCGACTGGCGAACTTGATCCGCGCGAGGCGGACCGGCTCGCCAAGGTGGGCCAGTGGCTGCAAAAGAACGGTGAGGCGATCTACGGCACCCGCGGCGGACCCTTCCGGATGGGTAACTTCGTGGGCAGTACGCGTAAGGACAAGAATATCTATCTGCATG
>Ga0118677_10015857_pt1 | contig 10413 bp, 3 predicted proteins | sample AliMusrvi5mmetaG_FD_86154 | JGI IMG/M metagenome (GOLD analysis project Ga0118677, IMG submission 86154)
AAAATACGTACAGAATTATTGATTACTAAAACACCGTGATGTGACAGCACGTAAAGAAAAGGAAGGTTAATCATGATTGGAGAAGCATTGTTGGTGCATTTTCTTGCAACGATTATCCGTTGAAGATTTATGGCACATGTTAGTAATTCATGAGTATCGATTTACACCACCAGTACAAGCGATATTCGGGTTGCTGCATGCTCCTATATGTCCTATTGAATCAGCTATCGATGTTGGAGCGACGCTTCTGAATAGAATTTGGTTGGAAGTAAAGATACCGGAATACAAGATAAAGTTACTCGATTTTGTTATCAGAAATCTTCTCTTTGAACGTAATGGAGATTCAACTATCAATTTATTATCTCATAAGGTACAACGCACCTTTACCTTAATAACTCCCCAATCTTACGATTTACTCATGCAGATTCAGATTTGGAAACAACGAAATATTCTACCGATACGGTTAAGTTAAGAACTACTGAACAAATGCTACAAGGTTGGAGTCTTTGAAGTATTAATGTGGAGAGGAAATCATGCGCACCTTCAATACGATTACAAATGAAGATTTATGCTGGAGGGTTCGACGGGCGCAAAAGACTATTGTCTACGCCGCTCCCAGTCTTTTCGCCAACCTTGCCGAGAGTATCATTGCCTTCGCACGAGGAACAGTTGACGATGAGCGCCGGGTTGAAGTCTTCGTTGATGCGAACGCCGAGGTATGCAGGCTTGGCTATGGCGAGATGGCGGCGATAGAGCAATTGATGGAAGCCGGCATCAATCTTCGTCAGGTTGAGGGGTTACGTATCGGAGTCGTGATTATCGATGACGAGGCGTGGATCTTTTCTCCCACGCCACAGGTGATCGAAGATGAACCGCGGAGAAATCAACCAAACGCCATTGCTGTGGAGCGGCATCAAGCATTAACAATATTCCGTTCCCTCGATCCTACCCTTGCCGAAGAGCAGAATAAACAGGCATCTTTATTCCCGGAAGCCATTCCAAGCAGGGAAATCGGTAATAAACCGTTAATTACCGCAAAAGTACAAGCAGAAAAGATTGACCTGGAAATGTGCCCACCGCAGCAATTCGACCTGGCGCGGCGTATCCGCGTCTATAGTAGTCATCTCCAGTTTGTGGAACTTCGACTTATCGGGTGTCAATTACAGCGACATACCGTCAGTATTCCCAAAATGTTGCTCAACTTGACGGGCAACCAGGAAACTCAGGAGCGGTTACGTGCATCATACCGATTGATAGACGAGAAGAGCAAATTCTCCAGCCGGGATATAGAACTGAAACTCAATGACCTTAGACGGGACCTTATCATCCCACTGGGAGAAAGATACGGTAATATTATTCTGCGGAAGAATAAACCCAGACTGGAGGAAGCGCTGGTAGCACTCCAGGGAGAACTGCAAACATTTAGAGAAGAAGTGAAAGATAAACTGCAAACAGAGTTTGACCAATGTAAAAACGATCTGGAGAATATCCTACTTCCTGGCGTTATCGAGCATCCTCCGAAGAAATTCGCCTCCCGCATATTCGGCAATAAGCCGACTTACGAGCAGGCGAAAATGTTTCTGGATCATGAGTTACAGCAGATCATACCAGCAGTAGACAGCATCCTGAATGAGATGAAGCTCGAATGGCTCTTCAAGGATGTCACCTACGAGATGCTGAACGACAATGAATTCCAGCAGATCATCAAGAAGAATTTCCCCTACGAGAAGTGGCCAAAGCTCTACGAGGAAACAGAAACTCTGGGGGAGAAGTTACCCGGATAAGCGACTCTCCGCGGGAGAGTCGTGGGCAGGCGGACGCGGGCGGAAGGCGGAAGGCGGAAGGATGAAGGCGGAAGGAAGGCAGAAGGCAGAAGGCGGAAGCCAATACCCAGGGTGACATCCCACCTTCGCCATCCTGGCTATGGCGGGCAAGCTGTGTCACCCTGGGCTACCGAATTCGGCCCCTACGGGGCAGATGACCGCATCCGTGCGGTCATATCAATCCATAAAAAGGGCACGCAGTATCCGTTACGGTGATTTGTATCTGGTTGGCGCGAAGGATAAGCGACTCTCTGCGGGAGAGTCGCGGGCAGGCGAGACGCGGGCGGAAGGCAGAAGGCAGAAGGCAGAAGGCGGAAGGAGGGGAAGTCCCAATACTGATTATTTAGACAGGATTAACAGGATTAACAAGATAATATTGTTCTTGAACGATGGTCGCGAGAGAAATTCATCTTCTGTCAATCCTGTCAATCCTGTCTATAATCTCACTGTCCCGCTTTCCCAACAGCCGCCAGCGTGAAATCGCGCCGGTTGACCGGGATGCGCATTGTTAGTTTACCCGCCTTCATTTCCCCCGGGAATATTTGGTTCGGGCGTTCGTAATCATGTATCGGCGTTTCTGCAGCGAGTGTTACGCCCATCTTCGCCAGGTTTAGCGTCACCGTGCAGTCGGCAGGTTGCTCCTTGCTGTAGTTGAACAGGCAGAGCAGCACGCGGTCGGGCAAGGTCCAGGCGCTGATTCTCACCGCCTGTTGATTGCAGGTGATGACATCCGCGTTGTGCCAGAAGGGCCAGAAAAAGACACGGTCATCGCGCATGCCCCAGGGGAGCAAGGGGGTTTTGCCGCCTATACTCCAGGTGTAGGCATTGGTCACGTCATGGAGCAGGCAATGACCGGCAAAGACGCGTTTATGGCGGAGGATTTCTTCCAGGGCCATGCCGGACTCGTCAATCAGGCGCATCCAGGAAAAGGTGACGCCCCAGTTATAGGCGATGGAACCGGCGCGGATGCGGTCGGAGGGCCAGGCTTCGGCAAAATCGAAACTGCTGTCTTTTCGGATAGGTTTATCCTCGCCGTCCAGGCAGCTTTCCACCCACCCGTAACTGCCCAATGGCCCGCCATTGGTGGTGTGCGTCAGCGTGCGCGGCGGAATGATGCCATGCTCCATCCACAGCGCATGCTCGCGCATGACGAAATCGCGCCGGGTGGTGAGCGCGAAGCCGGGCTGCACGCGACCGTCAGGCAGTTGATACGCCAGGCCGGAGGAGACCGAGTCTATGGAATGGGGACAGAACTGGTCATGGTACAGGCCCTGCAGGCCGCCTTTGTCCACCCATTTGGCGATGTAGCAGAGGGTATGGTCGTTCAGCGTCTTCGTATAGGCGCCACCTTCCCATTCGCCGCCGAAATATTTGATGGCGCCCCAGTCATCGGTCATGATGCGCGAGCTCTCGGTATGCGGGGCAAAATATAGCTCCTGATCCGGTTGCTGCGCGCGAAAGGCCGGAAAATGTTTTGCATACGCCAGCGACTTCGCGTAAGCGGCATCGCCGGCCAGATTCACGTTCGCTTTATAATTCGCCTTGCTGCGGCCATAGTCATCAGGCAGCATAAAGGATTGATCGAATTTCGTGTTAAGCATGCGCCACCCCGGCTGCAACGGGCGCATGGGCGTCGGCTGCAGCACAAAGGCCACGGTGCGCGGCTCGTTGAGGGTGATCGGGTTATTGATCAGGTGATGAATCAGGATCACGCTATGGCCGTCGCGGTCGATTTGCTGGACGTGTTTTTGCGCATCCTGCGTCCATCCCCGGTCATTATCCGCATACCAGAGCAGGCCGCGAAATTCGTTGCCCAGCCAGATCTGCGGGATGAAATCCCCCAGGGTGACCACCGGCGCTCCGCACAGCGAGGCATCCCAGACTTTGCTGTGTCCCTTCCCCATTTTCTCCAATGGCGTCTCTGGAAGGCGAGCTATAAAGTAGCCGGAGTAGGAGGCTTTATCGTAAGCATTCAGGAAAGTGGCCACTTCGGCACGCAACGGGATGGAAAGATCGAGTGATTCGATGGTCACCGCTTTTCCGGCGACCTCCGGGGCGACAGTCATTTGCACAAAATAGGCGCCATCCTGTTCCAGCTTCGTGGCAGTCGTCACCCGCACTCCGGCGGCGGAGGCGCTGCCGGTCAGGGTGATCCGATGCGGCGCCTGGGACACGATCACCGGTTTGCTGAGGCTCGCAAAGCCCACGAGTTTGCCGTCAATGATCCCATTGAGATGGATATGTTCCGTGAGCAATTCCGGGGTGTCGCTGCGTCCCGCGGGCCATTTGTCCGTGTTGCCGGTGACAAGAATTTGTTCCGGCAGCGCCAATCCATCCAGGTGGAATTCCTTGCCCCAGCTATGAAAGCGCCGATGGTCGAGTTCCACGCTTATTGGGATATAAGGCCAGAGCACTTTCTCGGCATTGCCTTCGCCGGTGTTCCACCAGGGGAAGGTTTTGGCTTCATCCTTTTTCTCGAAGGTGCCCTCGCCCGCGTTCACCTCAGCGCCATCCCTTAGCAGCAGCGCCGCGCGCCAGGTATAGGTGCCCGGCGTCAGTACTGGTAGGGTGAGCAGTTCGTTATACAGGTCGCGGAAGCAGGTGCCGGTGCGCGAAGTAGCCAGCACGTTGTTTTTGCTATCGGTCACGGTGATGCGCGCCGCGCTCACCTTCGCTTTGTCCGGGTAGTCGATCACGTCAACACTGGTTTGCAATAAGGCATGCACGGGATTGAAAGACGCCATGGCGCCCACCGGTGTGGCGGGCGGCAGTTTCGTAGTGAAGATATTACGGAATTTGCTGGTATCGAAAGGGAAATGGATATGGTAGATCTCGTGCTGGCCATCCTCGCTGGTCACGGTGAAGGCATAGCGATAGCTGGCCGATTTCGCCGGATCGAAGTTCGCGGCGATCGGATCGTTCATGGTGAAGTCCAGTTGCCCGCCGGCGGGAACTTCGAGCACTTTTTCCCCGGAATAAACTACGGTACTCCCTTTTTCGTCGCTAATGGTCAGCCTCGCGCGCAAACGGGACAGTTGCTTACCCGGATTCAGCAGCAGCGCGCCGGCATAGGCTTTGCCGTCGTAGAGCGGGAGCGGGCAGCGGAATTTCACAAAGGGCAGGCTATCGCTCAAGGTCATGAGCGGATAGTAGCGGTTGACGGAAAATCCCGCGCCGGGAAACTCAAAGGGCACCGGCGATTGGTTGTAATCGTAGGCGCGGAAATTGCGCGCGGGCAGGATGCCCCAGAGGTCGCCGGGACGATTGCGCAGCACAGCGAAATCCGCGATGGGCATTTTCACTTCGATGCCGAAGTAGCCATGCTCGGAATTAGTGGCGATGGTCCAGCGCGGGCGCCAGTTATCGGAACGCGCGGCCACGCTGGGATAGAGCCGGCTGAAGTAAGTGACCCCTACTCCGTTGATCATCGATTGAAAATAACTGGCCATCTCTTTGCCTTCGTTGCGGCCTTTGGGATCTAACCAGACTTCAATGGTATCATCGAACATGACAGCCGACCCGATGCTGGTACGTGCCTGCCACCGTGGACGCTCATTTTCGCGCAAGGGTGTTTTGGAGGCCAGATACAGATTCTCGTCATCCCAGCCGAGATACCAGATCACCTGGCGCGGATAGAATGAGCGCCCGTTCAACGGGGAAGGGCTATACTGGGACACCTGGGTGTTGAATTCCGCGGCATAGTGCCACTCATCGTCATTAATAAGCCCATCGACGGTGGGCGCAACCGGCATCCGGGGAATCACCCCGCGCAGATCCCCATGCCAGCTCTCGCGCTCCGCCGGCGTCGGTTCCGCCACAGCGCCGATGAGGGGCAACAAAAGCAGCAATAGTAATAGCGAGCGAATGGTCAGTTGCGACATGCGCGGGCTCCTTATTTTTTTTGAACCACAAAGACGCGAAGACACGAAGGCACAAAAAAGTTTTCTTTCAGCATAGCATTGAATTGTTCGGTTATTCACAGGAATAGGGCTTATGTACTAATCCCCGAAGGAGTAAAAAAGTCTTTGTGCCTTCCCGTCTTTGTGGTTCAAAAACAAAATACAGTCATGCTCAACCTCTACATTATGCACTTACCAGACAGGATTTCGTTTAAACACAAAGACACGAAGACACGAAGGCACAAAGAGAGTTTTGACTACACAGAACTGAGCTATGCGATTATTCACAGGAATAGGGCTTATGCACAAATCCCCGAAGGAGTAAAAAAGTCTTTGTGCCTTCGCGTCTTTGTGGTTCAAAAACGAAATACAGTCATGCTCAACCTCTACATTACGCACTTACTTAGTGAACTTGAGCGTGGTGTCCTGCGCTATGCCGATGGCGATGGCGCGGAAGTCGTGGCGCTTCACCAGCAGCGGATCAGTCAGCGCAAAAGCTTTGCTCTTTTGCATGACGCCGGCAGCGGCGAAGCTGAGCTGGGCGCCGCTCTCGGCGTCGAAGACGATCTTACATTCTTTGTCGCGGCCAATCAGGTCCGAGGAGAAAGTCAGACTGTCTATTGTCCTGTCCTGCTGGCCGGCATTCAGCAGCCAGAGCACGGCGGTGCCGCGACTCGGATTGTAATAGACCGAGCACTTCACCTCCGGATATTTGGTGTTGACCAGCGTCACCGGCGTCTCCCAGTAGCCTTGATATTTACAGGCATTACCATCGTCAAAGTTCACGTGGAAATTGAGATACCGTCCCAGTGTGGTGTCATAGATGGTGCGGTAGTAGGGCAATGCCAGGTTGTGAATGTCGTGCGCCAGCAGCGTGCCGAGGATACTGCGCGCCACATGCTCGTAACGCGGGTCGTCCAACGGCGTGGGATTGGCTATCCAGGGCGAGGCCACAAGCTGCATGGTCTTGGTGCAGGCCATGGCGCGGAAAGTATCGAGCGGCAGATGGTCGAGCAGGTCATTCCCGGCGCCGGTGATATACCAGTCGTTTTCCACCAGCCAGATGACATCGGAAAAGGAGAAATCCTCGTGCATATTAGTGAGCCAGCAGGGGCGGCGCATTAACTGCCAGTTCACCGTGGTGAGCCGTTTCATCAATTCGCGGCGTGCGAGCTTGTTGAAGGCGTAATCCATTTTGCCGGTGTCCGGATCGTATTGTTTGATCAGGCTGGTGGAAACGTTATCCCACCAGGTGCCGTTGAGTCCTTTCTCGATAAGCTTCTTATGGTACCAGACGAAGCAGTCGATGTAACTCGGGGTGAACTGGGTGCTGACGACCGTGCATTTGCGCTCGGTATCCCAGACGACGGCGCCGGAATTATTCGGCCTGCCGCGAAATGAACGTTCAACATTGCCTTTCCAATTGGTGCGGCCCACCCACTCGCCCCCATAGCAATCGAATTCCGGCATGCCGGCGCCGGTGAGTTGGGTGGAACCATAAAGTACGACGGGACGGTTGTTGAAGATGGCGTCGCGCGCGAAGGCCAGGCTGCGCTGATGTTTGCTGACCCACTCCTTCGCGAAGTCCGTCTGTGGTCCGTAGAGCAGAGACTTGCGCTGCAGCTCGTAGGCGGCCTCGTCGGGTAGCGCATAACCGTCCACCGAATCGCCGTAGTAGCGGTAGCCGCTGGTATCATGGGTCATCTTCCAATTGCGATAGTCCTGCGGCAGCGGCTTCACCGGCGCGGCTAGTAGCGCAAAGCGCAGCGTGCGTGGCCTGTCAAGCGTCACGCCGCCTGCTAGCAGGCGCACGCGCAATGTCGGGTTGCCTTTGGCATCGCGCTCGATGCGCAGCGCGGCATCGCCGTCCACGACCTGCCAGCCTTTATCGCTCCAGGCATAGAACCACAGGCCGCAGGAGCCGGTGCCGGCAAAGAGCACCGGAGCGAAACTCTTCCAGTCCTTGCCGGCCTTAAAGGGCGCCAGCGAGGTAGATGCCCACACGGCGCCCTGGCCGGGCGGGATGGCGCCATAGTAGCTGCCCACTCCGGTGTCATCGTTGCGATGGACGTAGAGCGTGTCGAAGTCTGCCGGCAAATCGACCACAAGGTCGAGGGAATGTACGGTGGCCGGCGCGACGGCAGGCGCGACATTCAAGGTCACGTCATACCAGCCGTCATACTCCATGCGCGCGTCGGTGGTCACCGCAAGCGTCCCGACTTGTTGTATGGCGTGCAGTGTGGTCTCGTTCCCGGCGGCTTTCACCACAGTGGCAGTCTTTGCTCCCGCGGTGGCAGGGACGGCGGCGCCATCCGTTTCCAGGCGGATGGGAGCGCGCAGCAAGGGCCGCCGTCCTCCGGTGATGCTTTCCGGAAGGCCATTGGCGCCGATGAGATACTGGCGGTTCCAGACATGTAATGACGGCTGGCCCGTGGTTTTATTGGTCGTGACGGTGATCGGTTCGTAAGGCGGCACCACCTCGTCACTCACGCCCACCTTCTCCTTCTCCCAAGCGTAGCTCCGGCGTACGAAGGGTAACGCTTTTTCCTCAACCTTCGTGTCCCCATTATAGAGGATGAAACGCGCCTGGTAGTCTCCGGGAGGGAGCACGGGTATTTTGAGCAGAGATGCGCCAACCTTATCGGTAATGGGCATCTTCCCGCTGGCGAGTGGATGGCCTTTCGCCGAATCAATCTCCACCGTGCAGCTTGTGGCGCGCAGCACGGCATCCTTCACGCCGAAGAAATCCAGGTCCACGTTGCATTCGGCGATGTTGTCGCCCGGGCGATAGGCAAATCCGTAATCCCAGTCTCCGGACTGCGGCCGGCCTTTCAACCAGGGATCGAGGATATTATCGCGATACGCCTTGGTCAGCCGTGCCAATGGCATCTTGTCGTAATAGAGCACGGTGTCGCCTTCGCGCACATCCAGATATACGGTATTCCCCTCCTCAGCGAGAGGCACATTCGCGTGGGTGAGGTGCAGGCCGGCCTGTCCCTGCGCCGGCACGTCGGCGGTGGCATGCTCATCGCAAATCGTCTGCCCGGCCTTGTTGACGATCTTCAGCGAGCCAGTGAGATGGTGCGCTTTGCCGGTGGTGTCGCTGAGGTTGAACAGCACATCCGGGTTGCCCTCCATGATATTGCCGGTACCCGCCAATTGCACCGCGGGCGCGGCCGGGTCGAAGGTGACTGCCGGCATGGTGTCCCACCCCATATAATAGCCGGGGCCCCAGCTTAAAAAGTAAGTGCCGTTGCACCAGTCCGCGCGCACCAGCCACATCACCAGCGTGCGCCCGTCCAGTGTGTCCAGCTTCATATTTTTCAGATTGACCGACATCTCCAGATCCCAGTAGGTGGGGGTGACGGTGCATTTCGTCTGCCCGCCGGCGTTCCACAGGTCTTCTGAGCCGGCGGTGCCGTTGAACAGCCACTGATCGACTAACGCCCCACGCGCGTTCACCATCATCTTGTAAAAGCCAAAGCCCGGGGTGCCGGCCTGCGCGCGGGTGTTCTTATTCACCTGGAACTCGATATGGTCTTCGCTCAACACCCCCCACCAATCTTTATTCTGCTTGCAACGTGCTTTCGGATAGGTGCCCAGCGGGTGCGGCGAGTGCATGGCCAGGTACAGATACTGGTCGTCATACCCCAGGTAAAAGGTGACCTGCTGCACCGGCGGCGCGATGGTAGGCGTACTGCCGCCCGCGCCGCAATTGCTCACCAGCGCGCTGAGCGCCGCGGCGCCGCGCCATTCACCCGGTTCGATTTTACCGTCAATGGTCGGCGTCGTACGCAACTTCGGCACGCGCAGGATGGGAATATCACTCGGATCCGCCGCCGCGATGGCCACGCCGGCAACAGCGAACAGCAGCAGCCACAGAATCAACGTTTGGTATTTCAACATATTTACTCCTCTGTCTAAGACAGGATTAGCAGGATTTTTTTACCACAAAGACACGAAGACACAAAGACACAAATAAGTTTTTCTACACCGAACTGAGCTATTCGGTCTTTCTTAACCACAAAGACGTGAAGACACGAAGACACAAAGAGGTCTTTTGATTTCACAGAACTGAGCTATTCGGTTATACCCAGGAATATCAGCAAGCAATTTTGTATGTATTGTGCTCCGAAGGAATAAAAAAGTCTTAGTGTCCTTGTGCCTTCGCGTCTTTGTGGTTCAAAACGAAATACAGTCAGGTTCAACATCAACATTACGCACTTACTTGCTGAACTTGAGCGTGGTGTCTTGCTCCACGCCGATGGCGATGGCGCGGAACTCGTGGCGCTTCACCAGCAGGGCGTCGCTCAGGGCGAAGGCTTTGCTCTGTGCTATGACGCCTGCGGCAGTGAAGTTGAGCGGGACGCCGCTCTCGGCGTCGAAGACGATTTTACACTCTTTGTTGCGTCCGAGCAAATCAGAGGAAATCGTCAGGCCAGTGATGGTTTTATCTTGCTGGCCGGCGTTCAGCAGCCAGAGCACGGCGGTGCCGTGGCTCGGGTTGTAATAGACGGAGCACTTCACCTCCGGATATTTGGTGTTGACCAGCGTGACCGGCGTATCCCAGTAGCCTTGAAATTTGCACGCATAGCCATCTTCCAGGTTGACGTGGAAATTGAGGTAACGGCCCAGCATGCTATCGTAGATGTTGCGATAACTCGGGAACTCATAGTTATGGATATCGTGCG
>Ga0118677_10015858_pt1 | contig 10413 bp, 4 predicted proteins | sample AliMusrvi5mmetaG_FD_86154 | JGI IMG/M metagenome (GOLD analysis project Ga0118677, IMG submission 86154)
TTCGCGAGGAGCTGGGGGAGCGCATCGCGTGGTTTGAGAAGGAAGGCAAGCTGCTCGAAGCTCAGCGCATCAAGATGCGCACGGAGTATGACCTGGAGATGATGGAGGAGATGGGCTTCTGCTCCGGCATCGAGAACTACTCGCGGCACCTGTCCGCCCGGCCGCCGGGCTCGCGCCCGTGCACGCTGTTCGATTTCTTCCCCGATGATTACCTGCTGGTGATTGATGAATCGCACGCGACGGTCCCGCAGATCGGCGGCATGTATGAAGGCGACCGCTCGCGCAAGACCGTGCTGGTGAACTACGGGTTCCGGCTCCCGAGCGCGCTGGATAACCGGCCGCTCAACTTCCTGGAGTTTCAGTCCATGCAGAACCAGACGCTCTACATCAGCGCGACGCCCGGTCCGCGTGAGCTGGAGTGGGGCAAGGGCCAGATCGTCGAGCAAATCGTTCGGCCCACCGGCCTGGTGGATCCGAAGGTAACCGTCAAACCGCTGACAGGGCAGATTGATGACCTCATTGAAGAATGCCGCCGTCGCGCCGATGCCAAGGAGCGTATCCTGGTCACGACCCTCACCAAGCGCAGCGCCGAGGAGCTCACCGATTATCTGCGCGAGATTGGCATCAGCGTGCAATACCTGCACAGCGATATTGACGCGATCGAGCGCGTGGAGATTCTGCGGTCCTTGCGCAAAGGGGAGTTCGACGTGCTGGTGGGGATCAACCTGCTGCGGGAGGGGCTGGACCTGCCGGAGGTGTCACTGGTGGCGATCCTCGACGCGGACAAGGAGGGCTACTTGCGCAGCGCCACGAGCTTGATCCAGACGGCGGGCCGCGCCGCGCGCCATTTGCACGGCGAGGTCATTCTCTACGCCGACGTGATGACGCAGAGCATCCAGAAGTTTCTGGCGGTGTCGGACTATCGCCGGAAGAAGCAAGTGGCCTATAACGAGGAGCACCATATCACCCCGCGCAGCGTCATCCGGGCCGTCGAGGAAAGCCTGTCTTCGTACCACTCGACGAGCAAGCAAGCCTACGCGCTCCTGCAGGAGTCCGGGGTGGACATTGACATCACCGAAACCGTGAAGGAACTGGAGGAGGAAATGTTAGCGGCGGCGAACAACCTGGAGTTTGAGAAGGCCGCGCTGCTGCGGGACCAGATTCGCGAGCTGAAACGCCCCTTCGGCGAGGCCGGCGGGCCAGGGAAGAGCGGTGCGGCCAGGGCTGCGGGCGGGGTGAGTTATCGGAAGGGGAAGCGACGTGCGGTGAAGCTGTAGGCGCGGCTAAGTCCGAAGTCCGAAGACCGAAGTCCGAAAGAAGGCCGAAGTCCGAAGACCGAAGAGGCGGGCTCAGCGCCGAGTGGGGTGGCTCGCGAACAGCTCGCAGTAGGTGTTGATTTCTCGCGCTGGAAGCGGCTTAGTGGATGGTGATGCAAATCTTCTTCTCCGCGTGGAGGAACTCTGATGCTCGCAGGGCGAGGGCGGGAAGCCCCGGCATTCGTCACAGCGAAGGCTGTCGGCCGGTGGCAAGCTGCTTCCCGAGATTTCACACATTGGTTTGCCTATGCACGATTCTCGTGCCCGCTTTCAATGGAGCGCCGGCCTGTTTAGCGCAGTCCTTTTCACTCAATGACATTCTCACGCTCAGGTGCAAGGCGAACGGTTTCTATGTCGCGGTTCAGACCAACAGCCTGAACCTGGCCGCCAACCGGCCCTATCCGGGGTTGTTGGAGGAGTTCACCCTGGTCGATGGGGGTAGCGGCAGCTACGCACTGCGGGCGCGATACAACGGGGATTACGTTTGCGCCGAAAGCGAAGGGGGCGCGCCCCTGGTCGCCAACCGCACAGCAATCGGCTCTTGGGAACAGTTTGACCTTGTTGACCAGGGGGGCAGGGTTTATGCCCTGCGGTCGCGTGTCAACAACCGGTATGTGACCGCTGCGCCGGGAAACCTTATCGCCAACCAGGTCACGCCGGGCACGGATTGGGAGAAGTTCGTTGTGAAGAACAACGCCGTCGGCTGGCGCGTGATTCGGCCGCGGTATAGTCCGAACGAGATCGTCGTGGCGGCCTGCACGCCGCAGGATTACGGGGCTAAAGGGGACGGAGTCTCAGACGACACGGCTGCTTTCCAGGACGCCGCCAACCGTATCGCCGCGCTCGGCGGGGGCGTGATCTTCGTGCCGGCCGGCAGCTACGCCTTTCAAGGCACGCTCAATATTCCCGATGGGATCACGTTGCATGGCGACTGGCAGGACTGGTCCACCAATTCCACCGGCGCTGTGGGCACCATTTTCAAGGTCTATGGCGGCCGCGGCCAGAGCAACAGCGCGCCGTTCATCTTCCTCAATGGCTCGACCGCGCTCAAGGGCGTCACCCTCTGGTATCCTGAGCAGGCCCCCGGCAACATCGTGGCCTACCCTTTCTGCATCGGAGATTATGGGGATAACGTGATCCAGAATGTGATCCTGGTGAATCCTTACCAGGGCATCCAGGTCTGGCCGCCGAACTCGGGCGGCAAGCACATCTTCTCCACCATCATCGGGACGCCGCTCAGCAAAGGGCTCGACCTCGATATGATCGCTGACATCGGTCACCTGGAAGACATCCGCTTCAACCCGGAGATTTGGCCGGCCTCGAAGCTCGCAGGTGCGCCCGCGGCGGGCGGTCCACACGCCACCTGGATGCGCGCCAACGGCACGGGCATTCGGATACAGCGCATTGATGGGGAGACCTGCATCGATACCTTCATCAGCGGTTACAAAGTGGGCCTGGAGGCCAACCGCAGCACCAACGGCCCGTCCGGTGCCACCTTCTACTCCGGCTCCATCAGTAATTGCGGCACCGCCTTGCTGGCGCCCGCCATGGCCGGGCAATCCGGGCTGATGTTCACCAAGTTCATCTTCGACGGCGATACCTGTGTGAATTCCCAGCCGACGAATGATTCCAGCTATGTGCAGTTCCACACCTGCCAGTTCTATGGACGCAGCGGCCTGGCGGTGACGATGGGCGGTAATTGGTCTTCCCGTATGCAATTCCAAAACTGCATTATCAACGGGCGGATGCAACTCAACTACGGCCTCTTCTCCATCGTGAATTCCAGTTTGAGCGTCAGCTCCGGGCAATACCACATCAGCATGAGCACCGATGCCTCGTGCCGCGCCGCGCTGGTCGGCTGCAACTTCAGTCCCGTCCGCTCCATTTACAATCCCGGCAGCGCCTATCGCGTCATCCTGGATGGACGCCGGGCCATTCCCAACGCGCTGCCGGACGTAAGCTGGCAAAAGGTCAAGCAGGACTACCTTTCCCGCCAGCCGGCCCGCACCAACCTCTATGTGGTCACCGATGCGGCCTGGGGGGCGCGTGGCGACGGGGTCAGCAACGACGCGCCCGCGATCCAGAGCGCGTTGGATGCCGCGGGCGCCGCGGGGGGCGGGATTGTCTTCCTGCCGGGCGGCGAATACATGCTGCTCGGCCCGCTGGATGTGCCCAGTGGCGTGGAGTTGCGCGGCACCTACGAACTGCGCCACCGCACCTGGCCGGGCCAGGATGGCAAGAACAAGGGCGCCATCCTCCAGCCTTACGCCAACCAGACTCAGCCTGATGGTCCCCCGACTGTCGCGCTCGAAGCCAATAGCGGCCTGGTCGGGGTCACCTTCAGTTATGAAAGCCAGGACCCCAGCAGCCTCACATCATTTCCGCCCACCATCCAGGGCCGCGGTGGGAACATCTATGTCATTGGGGTCCTCTCACCCAATTCCTGGTACTACGTTGATCTCGACACCTACACGTGTACCAACCACCTCAACTACATGGCCGATTGCTTTGCTCTGCGAAAGGGCTTTGTGGTGGGGCACGGCTCCTCGGGCTCGATTGTCGATTGCCAAGCCAACTGGACCTATTGGATCGACAATTACGCCTCGCAGAGCCGCCTGCGCCAGATAGATGAGCCCAACGTGTATGATTTCGTCGAGCACAACAACGAGGCCTACATTCTGGGCGACTGTTCGGAGCTGCTGGTGAAGGACTTCTGGATCTTCACCCGCCTATTCACGCGCTGCGTGGACCAGAATGGGCGCGGCCCCTACGCCACGTGCTTCGCGCACATGTGCGACATTGCCGTTGAGGGCTTCCGCTTCGAGGCGGCGGCGCCGAGCAGCATCGACGTCATCAACCCGACGATGGCCATTCTGTGTGATTTCACCGACATGACCCTCGTCGGCATCAACAGCACCAGCAACTTCCTCGGCCAGGCGCGCTTCTTTAACTCCGCGCTCTTTGCCAGGCCGACGTGGGACTTTATTGTGGGGGGCGGCGACGTCCGCTTCGACCTGCTGCACATGTTCGACCACAGCATTAACGGGGGGCGGGTTGATGGCGGCACACTGCACCTTGTCAACAAGAGCTCCTGGATTGCCTACGACCAGACGTTCCCGGTTTACCAGATCTATTTCGGCACGAATGCGGGGACCCCCGGGAAGGTTTCTGAAGTCATCTGCTGCTCAGCTACCAGCGGCGTGCACTATAGCAATCCCAACGCAGCAAATGCCGTCAAGGCCTGGGTCAATTTCCCCCTGCAATCGCTCGTGGCCAACACCCCTCGCGAACTCGCCTCACCCCAGTTGCTTGCCTCGCCGGCCGCCGATCCCAGCAGTCTCATCCTGGCCTGGCCGGGGGACGTTGGATACTTTGGCCTCTTTCAGACAAGTGGCCTGTTCCCGTCGGCCACCTGGCTCGCGGTGACTAATACCCCTTACTACTCGAATAATCAGTGGGCCTTGACCTTTCCTGGCACCAACTCCGCAGCCTACTACCGCCTGGCTGCGCCCCACGGCCGTTGAATTAAGGAATGACAGGGAGCGCGACGTGGCGTCTCCCTCTCCCCGTCGGACGGGGAGAGGGCTGGGGTGAGGGGGATCGGCGGGGTTAGCACGGCCCTCCTCACCCCGCCCCTCTCCTCCCTCGGCGGGAGGAGAGGGGGAAGCCGCCGCGTCTCGCGCGGTAACTTCTCTAATTCAACGATTCGGCGGCGCGGGGCTCGCGCCGAACGCCGGCGTCGCTGTGACGACCAGGACGTCCCCGTACGAATCGGTGCCGCCATTGGTTCGGATGCGCGCGCGCAGAGTATAGGTTGCGCCCGCCTTCATGGCGGCGACCCGCAGACGGTAGGTGTTCTTTTCGTGGAGCGCGCCGGTAAGCCCGAGGTGCTCGTCACGGCCAATCTCCCGCCCGTCCTCGAGCAACGACACCGACTGGATCTGGAGGGCATGCTGGCCGTGCTGGTACACCAGCGCCACGTCGAGCGGCCCCGGCTGCTTGACCTCGGCCGTGATATTCCACTCCAAATCCTTCCACGTCGCCGACATCGCCTCCGGGGCCCACGTACCCAGCCGTACGGCGGGTTTGAAATAGGGGATACCCAGCGCGTCGAGCCGCGGAAGGAACGCCTGCAAGCGGCGGGCGAACTCCGTGCCGTCGCGCTTGTCCTGGGGCGTCCAACCCACTTCGGACAGCGCCAAGATGCGGGGGAAGGTCTTCACGAACACGCGATCGTCTGTAACCATCTCCGTCCATAGCTGGGCCTGGGGGCCGAGAACAAGTTTGCCCTGTTCCGGGCTGAGCCCCCGGACCGGGTCGAGCGCATAGACCCGGGCCAGGGTGAGTGAACCGCCGCCGAAAGACGAGTCTCCCGGCCCTTGCCCATAGTCGAAGTACGTGTAGTCGTGCTGAGATTGAATGGCCCGGAAGCCCTTGGCAACCGCCTCTTCCAGCTCACCGGCGTGCCAGCCGTGTACAATCTGCGCTTCCGGAATCCCGAGCGACAGCCGGTCGGCCCAGGCCACGCTCGTGTGGCCGTGTTCACGCACGAACCGGTTCATTTTGTGCATAAACCACTTCTGCATGAGGCGCGGGTCGGTGATGCCCAGTTGCGCCATCCGGGCCTGGCAGCGGGAGCAGACCTTCCAGCGCGTGTCCTCCGCTTCATCGCCCCCAAGGTGGATATAGGGGCTGTTGGGGAACAGTGCCATGGTCTCGACCAGAACCTCCTGCAACGCCGCGATCGCCTTGTCGGAGCCCAGGCAAATCTCCCGGGTCGCTCCCGGCGGCAACGGCTTGCCGTCGGCCCCGAGGCAACTGGCCTCTGGCAACACCGACGCCGCCTGCGTCGCGTGGCTCGGCATTTCTATCTCCGGCACAATCGTGATATGGAGGCGCTTGGCCCGCTCCACGATCTCGCGCACGTCGCTCGCGGAGTAATAGCCCATCGCCTGCGTCGAGCCGCCGCCCTTGAGGCCCAACGGCTCAACCAGGCGCGGATATTTCGAGATGGCGAGGCGCCAGGCCTGGTCGTCCACCAAGTGCCATTGGAAGACGTTGATCTTGACCATTGCCAGGGCGTCGAGCAGGTCCAACACGGTGCTTTTGGCAATGAAGTGGCGGGAGCTGTCCAAGAGGTATCCGCGCCAGCCGAAGCGCGGTGTGTCCTCGACGCTCACGCAGGCCAACTGATACTCCGTCTGGCCCTGAACCGGACCAAGCGGCAGCAGTTGGCGAAACGTCTGCATCCCGTAGAACAGCCCGGCGCTCTTCGCGGCGGTGATGCGTACACCTTTCGGGGTGACCTCCAACGTGTAGCCTTCGTCGCCGAGGCTGACGCGAGCGCTATCCAGGCAGAGGGTAATAGCGCCGTTGCGCATGGCCGGCTTCGATTCCGCGCGAACGCGGGCCTTGAGCCCCGTCGAACGCGCTATGCCAGCGGCAAGCATCTCGGCGGTATTCACCTCCGGCTTCGTGACCCGGATCACTGTCTTCGGCCCCAGGACAAAGCTGCCTTCGAGCGTCGTGAACCTGGCGGGAAGCGGGATCAGGACAGGCGGCGTGGGTGGTGGTGCCGGCCAGGCGAAGCTGGTCATCAGCAGGCTTCCCAGCGCGGCAATGAGGTAAGGGTGTCGTGCACGTAGCAGCAATTTCATAATGTAGATTAGTGGTATCGTCATTGGCGGCTCGGCTGCCCAAGTTCAACTGTTCCGGATATCGCGCTCGCATTGTGTGCCCAATGCACGCACCGTAACGAAATCCTCCAACCGGTCAATACCATTAACCCTTCACCTGACAGTTGGTTGCCGGAGTCCCGGAGAAGATCGGTTTGCGGGCGGCGGGATGGGCATGCGGGGTGGGGCAGCTTGCCACATCAGAGCAATCTCCGCCGGGGTTACGCTGGCTTACGGCTTGTACAGGCGGTAGAACTTCTTGCCCGCCGGCGACGGCTCGGTGAACTGGAGGTTGGCGCCGTTGGTCTGATACGGCGGCGCAATCTGCGGCCAGGGAGCCGGGACCTTCGGCAGGGAATTGGTCCATTCCAACACCCATCCATCTGCCGGCAGCGACCAGGAGACCACTACTGTGCTATTGCTCCGGATCACGCTCAGATAGGGCGCCCCGGGCGTCTGCACTGCGGCAATTACGCCCCAGAAGCCGCCTTGCAGCGTATAGGGGCTCCCGCTCAGTGTGCCGGCGTCCGGTTGACCGATCGTGCCGGTGACTGAATACACGCCCCCCGTGCTCGTGCCACCGCCGGCGTCGATGGTGGACCAGTCAATCGAGTATGGCTGTGCGTGGACGGTTGAGAGCTGAAGGTTGAGAGTTGAGAGCAAAGCCAGGGTGGCAAAAGCTATTAATTTGGATCTCATAGATGCTTGTGTCCTGTAATTGAGTGGTCCAGTAATCACAGATCGGTTATCGGTCATTACCCGCCTCCGTTCACTTTGGCGTCCAGCTTCCTGACCCGCGCCTTCAGTTCCGTGATTTCCTTTTTTAGCGCGTCGTTCGTGTCTTCCATCTTCTGGTTCAATTCCTTGATATCTGCGTTCTTTTGCTGCTGCAGTGTCCGCAAGGCTTCGACTACCATTTCCTCCAGCCCGCGCACGGTCACTCGCTTGAAGCCGTCCGGGCCGGTTTCCACCCAATCCGGGAACACCTTCTCCACCTCCTGTGCCACCAGGCCCATGCGTTCGCCTGACAACTCATGAATTTTCCCCGGTTCAAGGTATTCAAAGTTCACGCCGCGCAAGGCGAGCAGCTTGTCCAGCGCCCCCGCCAGCGGATGAATGTTCTTCTTCAGCCGCGCATCCGAGGCCACGCTCCACGAGCCCCCGCCGGGTTTGCCTGCCGTGCCGTTGACCTCCAGCGTAAACCCGGGGTTCGCCGTGCCGATGCCCACGTTCCCAGCCAGCCGATAGACATTCTGGCCGGCGCGCGTCCAGACGCCGATGGTAGGGTCTAGTTGGTCGGCGGTAACACCGCCGAAACGCACCGCCTCCGCCACCAGACCGGGAGTGAACGTGCCGAAGCTGGAGGTGCCGAAGCTGAATAGATGCGCCGCTCCGGCATGCACCGCGCCTGTGTTCTCGCCCGCCGCGCCGATGACCACACCGTCGCTCCCCAGCGCCGCCACCGAGTAGCCGAAGAAGCTGTCCGTGGCTGTGATGGGATTGGTCAACGTCATCAGCAGCGCACCGTTGGTGTTGAATAAATAAGCCACCCCTGAATAACCGGCATACGCGTTCGCGCCAACTAGCACGCGATCGGTTCCCACCCCCGCCACCGCGCAGCCAAACCTGTCGCCCGCCACCGGGGCTGGGTTGGTGCAGGTAGCCAGCAACGTTCCGTTCGTACTGAACAGATACGCCGCCCCAAGACCCTCGGCCCAGTCTACCCCCCCGGCTCCAATGACCACACGGTCGGCCCCCACCGACGCCACGGCGCAGCCGAAGTATTCCACCTCATCCGAGCTGGGAGGCATGAAGGTGGTCAGCAGGGTGCCATTCGTGCTGAACAGATAGGCCAAGCCGTGACCCCATGCATTGTAAGCCCCAATGAGCACGCAGTCGCTACCCACCACCGTTACCGTGGCGCCAAACCTGGCGCCCGCCTCCGGGTGAGGATTACTGAAGGTGGTCAGCAAAGTGCCGTCCGAGCGGAACAGATATGCCGCGCCAGGACTTATCAAGCCCTCCTCGTCCCCGTCCGTGCCAATGAGCACGCGGTCGTTCCCCAACCCCGCCACCGCGGAGCCGAAAAGCTGAGCCACCGCCGGGCTCGGGTTCGTGAACGTGGTCAGCAACCTGCCATCGGTGCTGAACAGATACGCCGCCCCGGTGCCACTGTCGGCCCACTGCGCGCCAATAAGCACACGGTCGCTGCCCACTGCCGCCACCGACCAGCCGAAATAGTCGTAGGCCGCCAGGGTGGGTTTGGTGAAGGTGGTCAGCAAGGTGCCATCTGTGCTGAACAGGTAGGCCGCCCCGGCGTTCGTCCCGCCCGTCGTGTCAAACGGTGCGCCAATGAGCACGCGAGCCCTCCCCACCGCCGCGACTGACCTGCCGAAGTTGTCATAGGCCGCCGGGGTGGGATTCGGAATGGTCGGCACGAGCGAATCGCCAGCGCTGGCCATTTTCACCGCTGTCACTGCGCCGCTCTGCAACGCGGCGGTCGTCACGGCCCCGGCCGACAGTTGATTCGACCCAACCGCGCCCGCCGCCAGCATGACCGTAGTGATGCTACCCGCCGCGATGCTGGCCGGGGTAATCGTGCCCATGATACCGGTCGCGTCCACGCCACCCGCGTGGAGGGCGTAGGGTGCCGGGGTGAGCGCCTGCCGTGGACTGAGCGTGGTAAAGTCCGCCCCCACTCCGTTGCTGCGGACGCCGATCTCCAGCCAGCGGGCCTCGCCGGCAAAGACGTGCTGCCCGAAGTCGAGCGTGACCGTGAACAGGCCGTTGCTGACCGCGAAGGAGGAGTTGGTTAGCGGCCCGGCCATTAAGCCCGGCCCGGACGAGTCATCGTAAACCGTAAATCGTAAATCGTATATCCCATTGGCGGTATTTGCCCCGTCGCTCAGTCGGCCTTGATAGGTGAAAGCAGTGCCCAGGGGAGAGGCGAGAAGCAAGGCTGAAGGCTGAAGGCTGAAGGCTAGAACCAAAAGGGGCATCAGCGTTAGCGCGCGAAGGGTTCGAATGCACGGAACATAGTCGGATGAATGATTCTTCATAGGTTGCCTCCAAAGGGATGTAAGACGCCCCTGGTCGCCTGGCAGACGTGCCGCTTTCCCCGCTTTCGCAGGAAAGTTGCCTGCCGGAGCAGCCAGAACTTGACCTGTCTTGCGGAAAAGCTTCATGGGCGTACGATTGATTTGCCGCTCCTCCCCGTTTCGCCCAGCGCACGCTCAGAACCGTACGACCGGCAGAACTGGAAAGTTTCAGCAGCCTCTTATCAGTATCGCTTGCCAGTCTCAAGCGCAAAGCAAACATAAATCAGGGCGTTGAAGCGCGACGAACTCCCTTCTTCGCTCTGCACAATTATTCCTCGCCGCCCGGACGTTTTCGGGCAGACTTCGATCATGACTAATCAGGAC
>Ga0118677_10015859_pt1 | contig 10412 bp, 9 predicted proteins | sample AliMusrvi5mmetaG_FD_86154 | JGI IMG/M metagenome (GOLD analysis project Ga0118677, IMG submission 86154)
GTATATATGTAGATTATTTATTTGTCAAGGGCAATTATTGGGAATATAGGCGAGGATCGCGGTTTTGCCTGCCCATCCAGTTCCTTCGTCGATGGAATGGATTCCCCCATTCGGTGTTGAAAGGTAGCTCGAAAATCAAGATGATGATCGATACAGAGAAGATGCCAAGCAGCGGCGCCATGCTTCTGATTCAATCGAGGGTTTCTTCTGAAAAAGCATTCGCCACTGAGAACGGGATGGCTCACGGCTGGATGAACAGGAAGCGATAATCCATGCCCGCCTTGCAGTGTGACGCGGGTTTCTTGCTGGCGCGCAGCGGCCGGATTCCTGTGGGCATGGAGGAGTGGGGGGGATGATACGGGATTCAAGATGGCAGGGAGAGGCGCCGGCGCAGTCGATAAGAAACGAGCGAACGCTGATCGCCCAGCACGGAGGTTGTTTGTGCGCCTGGGGAAAAATTCGGTGGCTCGCGGGAAAGCCCGGGGTTCAGGCGGCCATTCCCCTTTGCCTGAAACCAAAAGCCCCGGAATTAGATGATTTCTCATCCAATTCCGGGGCTTTCTTTTGCTGCAAGTTCCTCTTGGCGATCCCGACGGGATTCGGACCCGCGATCTCGGCCTTGACAGGGCCGCATGTTAGCCACTACACCACGCCCCCAAACAACGGTCTCTAGTTTATCACAGGGTATTAAGGCCGTCAAGGGAGTTTTAAAAATTAGAATCCTTTAATCCGGGCCAAAAACCCAGGCATCTCCATCGCGTTTCCATGAGAAAATTTCTTCAGGTTTAAACCAGAGATTGGTTTCTTTTATGGCATTTTCAACAGAATCAGAGGCGTGAGTCAGATTGCGGCTGGTTCTCAAGCCAAAATCATGGCGGATGGTTCCAGGTGTCGCTTCGAGGGGGTTTGTCGATCCCATGGTCTGGCGCACTGCCGCAACGGCATTATCGCCTTCCCAAACCATCGCCAATACGGGGGATGAACATATATATTCTATCAGACCGTTATAAAAGGGTTTGCCAAGGTGGACACTGTAATGCGTTTCCGCCAACTCCCTGGAAACGGACAAAAATTTTGAGGCAATTAAATGCAGCCCGCGACGTTCCAGGCGGGTGGTAATTTCCCCGATCAGCGCCCGTTGAACACCGTCAGGCTTAATGATCACAAACGTTTTTTCCATGAATCCTCCAAGAATAATTTTGTTTACCTGATTAACTCTTCAGCCTTTGAATAAGCATTGATCGCGGCCTGAAGCTGGTTACTTTTAAAATAAGCATCGCCAAGGGTTTGCCAGATGGCGGGGTCAACCGGGTGGCGATAAACCATATCCAAAAGCTGGGCAACCACCTTTTCGAGGGACTCCCCATTTTGGATGAGTAAATTTAAGTTTGAAAGGGCATTTTCAATTTGATTGGATTCCGCAAAATCATGGGCCAGAGCCAAATAATCCATGCCCTGTTCATTATCCTCAACCGGCGCGGAAACGATGCTTGTTTCTGGATTAATAACAGGTACTTCAACTGCGACTTCCTGTTCCGGGGTTTCTGAGACCATTTGAACTGGCTCAGATGCAATGGGTTCTGGTACAGTCGGTTCTGCAATCATTGCCGCCATTTCAGGTTGAATAACAGGTAAGGTCTCCGTTGGCGGGACAGAAACTTCATGTTCTTCAGTATCCGGCGGAATTGAGATCTTCTCCGCGGGTATTTGGGCAAGAGTAAGGGCGTCAGATTCCTCCGGCGAAGTAATCCACTCGGGTAAAGTTGGCTCCTGGGGAGAGATTTCAGCTGGAACCTGGCGGGTTGTTGTCGGCGAAACCTCGCCGGGGATCTCGTTTTCCCCTTCGGGAACGGCCGGTTGACCAGGTAACGAACCATCCGGAGTTTCATTGTTCACCTGGCCATCCGGTCTGAGCCAATCCGGAATTTCTTCGGTCTCAACAGGATTCAACTGGTCGTTCACAGGAACATCTGGAAGCTCTTTTGATGCAGGCTTTTCCCATTCTGTTTGCGATTCTAGCTGCCAGGCAGACTCCGAAGAGGTTTGTTCGCCGGCGGTTGAAGAATCCGGTCCATCAGGCATCATTTCAAGTTCTTGAAGCCAATCCGGTTTATTTTCAATGGATCCAGGTTCAATTTCATCCTGCGCCATGCTTTCTGGAAAAGAAAACCCAGGATCAGCTTCTGATTTTGAAGCGCTGCCGCCCTCTTTTAATTCAGGCGAAAAATCACCTGCGGTCTCCCGGGAGGCATTTGCTTCCCCTGCGGGTTCGAAAATGGTTGAATCAATGGCCGCCGGTGTATTTTCGTACCCGGGATTTTGTTTTCGTCCCAGCTCTTCCAGCCAGGCCATTCCTGTTTCCAGGTCCATATTGGCAATATCCGGTGTTGAATCGGCCGCACTTATGGGTTGGGGCAATTCATTTTCCTCCAGGGAGGGCACTTCCTGAACAGAAGGTGCTGCATCTGGTTGAGTGGAAAGTTCTCCCACAAGCCAATCAGGCGGATTGATGGGTTCAGATTCTTTACCCACTTCTTTTTCCTGAAGCCAGGTTAAATCATCCATTGCGGGCAGGGATTCTTTTTGAGGAGCGGGCAAATTACTTTCCTCCGGCTCCATTCCTTTTAACCATGGCGGCATATCTGCAGGCAAAGCCTCATCGGGTTCCGGTTCAGATTGGGATGCCATAATATCATCCGCAGATTGATCCGTTTTAATCCAACCTTCAGTACGCATCCAATCAGGAATGATATCTTCATTTTCCGTGGATGGGATGATGGGCTGGGTATCTTCCACAGGCCGGTTTGATGAAGCCGGTGGGGGAAGGGTTGATTCTTCGTTTTGGTTTGCAGGGGCAGAATTACCTGTGGAATTTATAAATTGGTCTGTGTTATCAGGGAGCCAATCACCGGATTGCTTTTCGTAACCCGCTGCCTGATTCAAATCCGCACCGACCGATTGAGCCCACTCCGGTTGGTGTTCCTCCGCTTGCATTTCACCCGTATATTCCAGGCGCTCGAGAACGACAGATAAATCCGGGACCAGGGAAACTGTGGGGTAAGTTGGAGAAAGGTAGGCGCTGTAAGGGTTGATCGCAAACAGCCGCTGCTGGTATACCTTGCGCTCCTCTTGTGAGGTTTCCGGTAAAATCTCAAAAAGAATCTGGTTCGCGTCAAAACAATAAGGAAGTTTTATGAGGATCTGGTTGCAAATCGCAGTTGCTTCCATTTTCTGGCTGCACATTGAATGCATTTTGGCCAGGATTACGGCTATATCGATCCGATCCGGCTCTTCGACCAGTGCAACTTTTGCCTCGGCAATCGCCTGCGGATAGAGCTCTCCCCTGGCGTACATGCGCACGAGTGCACCGCGCGTCAATCTGACTTTTGGGGGTTGGACGCCGTCCCGGCGGCCGTAAAGGCGTTTTAATTCATCCTGAATGGCCGAATTGGAAGGCTGCACTTCAAACGCGCGTTCCATGTGCCAGATGGAAGCGTCCAGGTTGCCTTCATTCTCACGGATAATACTCATTCCGATCTGACCAATAAAATCATCCGGAAAAACAGAAAGGACCCTTTGAAACAGGTCAGTAGCGTCAGTGAAACGCTTATCTTCGAGGTAGGCCTTACCCAGAAGCCGGTATGTGTCTACGGATTTTGGGAATAATTTCAGAATATATTTACAATGGGCGATTGCCTCATTGATGTTATTTTGATCGATCAGGCTCTCAATTTCCCGGGTATATGAACGCAGATTTGTTTTTGCCATACAATTGATCTCCCTCAAATAGTATGCATTAAATCATCCATTTAATCAAGCTGATGCAGGGCCTGACAAATGGATGATTTATAATTCCAAAAAATCCTTTTAATTCAGAAAACTCAGTCTCCGAGGTAATCACGCAGTTTTCGACGAATGGAAGGATGGCGAAGACGGCTGAGGGCCTGGGCTTCAATTTGACGGACACGTTCCCTTGTTACGCCCATTTTCCGGCCGACTTCTTCAAGGGTATAGGCCTGTCCATCAAGCAAACCGTAACGGAGCTGCAGAATCCTGACCTCACGCGGTGGAAGATTATTAAGGACTTCTTCCAGGTGTTCCTTCAGTAAATTGTATGTGGCAGTATCATCCGGGGGGGGAGCTTCATCGTCTTCAATGAAATCGCCCAATACAGAATCTTCCTCGTCATCGGTCGGAGTTTCCAAAGACAAAGGACGGCGGGCCACCTGGATCATGTTTTCAACTTTTTTAGGCGGCACGTCCAGAGCTATGGCAAGTTCATCCACCGAAGGTTCGCGACCCAGGCGTTGAGTCAACTGGTGTTGGATACGTAAAAGCTTGTTGATCTGGTCGCCCATATGGACCGGTACACGGATGGTGCGTCCCTGGTCAGCGATTGCGCGGGTGACAGCCTGGCGGATCCACCAGGTGGCATACGTACTGAATTTATGCCCCCGGCGATAATCAAACTTCTTTGTGGCTCGGATCAGGCCAATATTGCCTTCCTGGATCAAATCAAGAAAGGGAACACCGCGCCCCATGTATTTCTTGGCAACAGAAATAACCAGGCGGGAATTGGCTGTGATCAGGTGTTCGCGGGCGGCCCAGCCATCCTCGATCAGTTTGCGTAAATCCTGCCGTCGGCGGGTATTCACGTTTCCTCTGGCGAGCTCCTCGCGGGCCATGCGGCCTCTTTCGATGCGTTGGGCGAGGTCAACTTCTTCCTCTGCATTAAGCAGCGGAACACGGCTGACCTCTTTGAGATAAAGCCCGATGGTATCATCAGTGTCAATATTTGCAAGGTCATCAAACGAAAATTCGTGCGTTGTCTCTTCGTTTTCATGTTCCCCGCCTACCTCATCAAGGTCGAGTTCTTCTTCTGAGGGTTCTTCTGCCGGTACATATTCAAAATAAGGCACCCCTGCACTCATTAAAGCAGAAAAGGCTTCCTCGAGCTGTTCAACATCTTGTTCAGCCTCGGGAAAAAAATGCAGGATATCATCAATTGTCACATAAGATTTTTGTTTGCCAAACTCAATCAACCGTGCAATCGCAGGATATTCTTCTTCATCGTCTACAACGTTAATTAATGCATCATCCATTTGTTGATCTTGGACCTCAAATTCAAACGAAGTTCTTGATAAACTTCATTAATATTACGCAACCATGGTTTTAGAATACACTTTTTATTCAATAAAATCAATAGCTCAATACATCAATTTACTTGATGTTTCATTTGCCAGAATTCCTAAGGCGTTTGGGTAACGTCAGGCTGGGGTGTAAGGGCGACAATCGTGTTCGGTGAAAAACTGCCCATTAATGAATCGATTTGTGCGGAAGGCACAAGAATCACCGGGTTGTTTTCCCATTTTACATAATAACCTGTTTGGGTGGCGGATTGGTTGCCGATGTTTAAAGTTCCTTTGTTTCCTTTTGCGTCTGTTAATACAATTTTTGCCAGGGGCGGATTCAGCCCTATCTTTTCCAATGGCAAGCTTTGGTCCTGGGTGATCGTGCCGCTCAGGTCGATTAAACTTTGCGTTGCCTGTAACGCAGCCTGCAGGTTCACTTTTTGGTTCGTATCCGTGATCCATTCATTTTTAGCATTTGGCGCAATGACCATTTTGTAGCCGGTGCTCTGGCTGATCTCAAAAGAGTGAATGGTACTGAAATCAATGCCGCTGATGACCTTGGGCTGCTGGGTCGGTGTGGGAGTTTGCATTCCCAGGGATGTTTGCAGGTTCGAATCCTGGTTGATATAGAGAACACCGGCCAGCAGGACAAGAAAGACCGCAAATATAATAATTGAATTGCGCTTTATCATTGTTCTTATGCCTTACTTCTGCGCTGGAACCAATTGGCAACACCCATTAATATGACCAATCCGGGGATAACAAATACAACCACAAGCAAAATCAGGCCCATGGTTAATCCCTGGGGTGGGATCAAAGAGCGTTTTGTCAGGTTTTTAGGTGTCAGGTTGAGCAGATTATCCTGCTTGGCTGCCCAATCGATTGAATTGATGATGAAATCGGCGTTTCCATAGGATTGATAAGATTTATCCGTTGCAAAATCGACGTCACCAATAACAACTACTTTTGCGCTCGAATTTTGATCAACCGCGGCGATGGCAACTGATATTGGACCCGGCAGGTCAGTTTTAGCGTCAAAGGAAATGGCTTTGTCGAGGTTTTGCAGGTCCGTTTCTCCCCAGGCATTTTCGGAAGTCGTGACCAAAACGGTCTGGGTCACACTATCAGGTTTTTTATCTGCCTGGCTGATCGAATGGGCAACCGGGAAGAACACCGGATAGGTCAGTTTGCTGGTGATGGGGTGGGTCCCAAATGTTTTGGAATAAGTTACAGACGGGGGTTGAATATTGGGGTCCACGATAATATTATTCCCAAAAGCGATCCCCCAATTCTGAGTCAGGTATTGATCCAGCAAGGTGGCCTGGTCAGGACTTTTGGTCACAAAAGGAGGATGGGATAAATAAACCAGGCCGCCGCCTGCATCGACAAAGGTTTTTAAAGCGCTGACTTCCGCACTCGTAAGCGCAATGGTCGGTCCGGCGATGACGACTGCCAGCGCTTTATCCGGCACCTTATGGTCTGTGAGTAAATTCAGGGAATTCACCGTGTAGTTTTTAGCCGCCAAAGAGGCACTCAACTGGGAAAGGCTGGAATCGGCCTGCGGATCGAAGCCGGCTTCGCCGTGGCCTGTCAGGAAATAAATACTCCTTTGACCAGGGTTGGTCAGGCGTAAAATTGCCGAGGTGAAATCCGATTCTGCAACCGAAGTGACCTGTTCATTGTGGCCTCCCATGGAAAAGACAATGGTTCCGTCTTTGGTGATATTTGCCTGTTGGGCCTGGACTACACTTGAATTAGGATCGAGAATTTGATAATCAAATTTACCCTTTGAATAGAACTTATAGGTATCGAGTAATTTTTTGGCCGAATCAGAACTGGTCTGAGCAGTAAAGAACGCTTCAACTTTTACAGGTTGGGGGAGTTTATCCAATACATTAAGTGTTTCCTGGGCCAGCGAATAACTCTGGTCTTCAGTCCAATCCCAGCGCTGGTCATAACGGTGCAGGATGTAATTAAGGATAACCAGGATTCCCAGGGTGGCGACAATGACTAAGAGTGCATTGCTGGTGTTTTTTGCCTGGCGGCCGGTTAAAACTTCACGCGCTTTCTGCGGATTAAAAACAATAGATAGCAGCAATCCAAGAACGATGACTCCCAGGCTTATCTGGACGCCCAACGAAAAAGACTGCTGGACTACTGCAATTCCCCCGGCTGAAAGCGCTGCCAAAAGAGATAGAATCAGGCCCCCGATCGGGCCGTATTTCTTTAAATTTGCATTCATTAACGCCACCTCCTGGATTCAACCGCGGCAGACCCGATCACTAAAGTTATCACGGTCAGGCTGACAAAAAAAGCTATATCATCCAGGCGCATAATCCCGGACATAAAATTATCAAAATGAAAAGGAATGCTGAGATAATTTAAGATATCTGCGCCCGCACCGGGCATGACCCGTGCGGGACCATTGATCAGGTAAAAAACAATTAATGCGCCGATCGTACCGAGTAATGCGGCGATTTGATTTGAGAAGAAAGATGAAATTGCAACGCCAATGGCGCAAACTGCAGATAAAAACAGAACGATGCCTATGTAATTGGCCGCCAATGACTTCAGGTCGATGCCGGGAGAAACCAGAGAGTTTAAAATTGCTGGATAAATCAGGGTTACGACAGTGATCGTCAATAGAAACAGGTATGTGCCAAACCATTTTCCAACCACCAGATGCCAGTCTTTGATTGGAGAGGTCATTAATAATTCCAACGTTCCCGAGCGGTATTCTTCAGAAAGGGAGCGCATGGTGAGAGCTGGAACGCCAATAAACATCAGGGGAAAGATAAACAGTTGAAAAATATACTGAATAAAAGGCGAATATTGTTGTGATTGGCTTGTAAATAGAATATCAAGGAAGAATACAATGCCCAGCACTAAAAAAACGACGAACATAAAAACATAAGCAATCGGGCTGATAAAATAATGGTTGTATTCACGGCGAGCAATAGTCCAGATGTTTGCCATACTAACTACCTTTCGGTTTGAGATTCAACGACAGCGATTTCCTGCCCAGCAGAAGGGATTTCATCCCGGGTCAATTGCAGGAAAATTTCTTCCAGGCTTAAGTTAATTGTGTGGAGTTCGAGTAAATCGTGTCCGGCGTTGATAAGATTCTTTGCAACTTTGGGACGCGCATCGTCGCCGTGTTCCGTTTCGAATTCGGCGCTGTTCCCCGATTTTTTCTGGACGCTGATAACGCCTGGGGTGTTGGCAATTAACTGGAGGGTATCTTCAATATCACCCCTGATGGTCACCACTACTTTTTGCGATCCAGTCAGAAGTGACTGGAGATGTTCGGTTGTGTCTTCAGCTGCAATCTGACCTTTATTGATGATCAGGACGCGGTCGCACACATTCTGTGCTTCGGAAAGGATATGGGTCGAGAGAAGTACGGTATGTTCCTTGCCGATTTCCTTAATAATCGCGCGAACATCGATGATCTGAGCGGGGTCCAGCCCAATTGTTGGTTCATCCAGAATCAGGACTTCAGGTTTATGGACCAATGCCTGGGCGATTCCAACGCGCTGGCGCATTCCCTTTGATAAACGTGAAATCAGGCTGTCTGCACGGTCCTCAAGATGAACCATATCCAGAACCTCATCGACTCGGTCGTCGATATGCTTCACCTTGCGAAGCTGACCCATAAATTTCAAATAATCGAATACAGTCATATCCGTGTAGAGCGGAACTGTCTCCGGCAGGTAACCGATAATCTGCCTGGCCTTGATCGACTCGTCGAGAATATCATACCCACCGATTTCGACTTTGCCTGATGAAGGGGGCATGTAGCCTGATAAAATTCTCATTGTGGTCGTTTTACCGGCGCCGTTGGGACCGAGAAATCCAACGATTTCCCCTTTTTCAACAGAAAAAGAGAGGTTATAAACTGCCCGCCGGGGACCATAATCTTTTGTAAGGTTTGAAACCTTTATCATTCACAACTCCTTGGACAAGGTAATTGATCAATTATCTGTTTAGATATAAAAAAACAGCCCAAAATCCGGGCGTATAACAATATACACAAATGTCGAGTTAAAGTCAATAGGCTTTTTTCAGACTAACTATACTCGGTAAAGATTAAAGCCAGATTAAATTTTTATGCTGTTTTTAACTAAAATTCAGCAATTTCCAATAAATGATAATCAAAAGAATTGACAAGATCGGGGTATCGATCTAAAATTCAGCGGTGTTAAAATATCGGGAATTGTCCCCGAAATTTCTTTATAATCCCACACTATTTTATTGACCTGGAGGAGAAATGGATCTTAATATACTTTGGCTTGGATCAAGACATGGGCTAAATGCGTTTGAGCAGATAGCCATCATCCTTGTTTTGATTACGTCCTTCGCTGCTTTGCTTTATGCATGGCTGCTGAGGGGCAATGTGATGAAGAAAGACAAGGGCACTCCCAAGATGATTGAAGTTTGGGATGCCATTCGTGTTGGGGCGGAAGGCTACCTGGGAAGCCAGTTAAAAGCCATTCTACCTGCGGTTGGCATTATGTTTATTGCCATGTTATTGAGTGTTCTGGTTGTTCAACCGTCAGCCGAAGCCTCGAAAGAATTTCCGACAAATACACTTGTCTGGATTGCCATCGGGCGTTCCGTGGCTTTCATCATGGGTGCCACGTTCTCACTGCTGGTTGGCCAATTGGGCATGCGCATGGCTATTCAGGCCAATGTGCGTTCCGCATCAGCCTCTCGCAGAAGCTTGAATGAAGCTTTATCCATTGCTTATTATGCCGGTACGATTACCGGTATGTTGACCGATGGTTTAGGCCTGTTTGGCGGCACAATCATCTTCGACTCCACAACGAACACCTAGTCACAAGGGCCGCACCTTTTTCGGGGCGGCAGCGCGGACGAGCAGAGTTTCGTGAAGCTCGCCGACAACAGCATCCTCACGGTCGACAGCAAAAGCACCTCCGAGCGCTAAATCCCGGCCAGCAACCAGTGGATCGACGATGCCCCCGTTCCGGTGGCGCTTTTTTGACGACCAGAGCGAGATTGGCCCGGGACTGCGGTTGGCCGACGGGCGCGTCATTTTTTTCGGCGCCACGTCGCAGACGGCGATCTACACACCCTCGGGAAGCACGTCGCCCGGCATGTGGGTGGCGGGACCGAATATTCCTGGTGACAACGGTTGCGACGATGCCCCCGGGGCCGTGCTCCGCGACGGCACCGTGCTGATCGCCACCGGTCCGAGCGGCACCTACAACGCTCCAACGACCTTCTATATCTACAATCCCACCAGCAACAGTTTCTCGC
>Ga0118677_10015860_pt1 | contig 10412 bp, 1 predicted proteins | sample AliMusrvi5mmetaG_FD_86154 | JGI IMG/M metagenome (GOLD analysis project Ga0118677, IMG submission 86154)
ATAGTAGGTGGCGGGAGTAATGACGAAGTTCTGGGTGCCGCCGGATGGCACGGCGACGGTGCCGGACGGGTCGATGGTTCCGTTAGACCCCGCCGTGGCGGTTAGGGTCCGGGGAGTCGCGAATTCGGCGAGCGTGTAGAAACTACCGTCGGCCAATGACTGGGCGGCGATGGTGAAGATGCCGGACGCATAACTTCCGGGGATTGCGGTGGCATCGGCGAACACGCCATTGGTGTCGGCGAGCAGGCGCAGATTCGCGGGATTGGTAATGAGGCCGGTGATGGTGGAACAATCGAAGACGAGGTTCCCAGAGATGTTGCCGGAACCTTCCGTTTGCCAGGCCCGGTCCAGCCGCCACAGGCAGCCTGCGGGTTTGTCGGTGGTGTTTTGCGCCAAATTGCCGGCGTGGCCGATGACGCGGAAAGCGGTGGCGGTGGCGGAGGTGTTAGATAGGTTGAGGATGGAGGACGCCAGCGAAGTGGGCTGGGTGATCCAGGCGGCGCGGAGGTTGGCGCGGCCGTCGATGGTTTGGGCGCAGGGGAGGGTGCTGATGGCGCAAACCGGGCCGTTGACCAGCGTGCCGTCTAGCTGGTTGGCGGTGAAATCAGCCAGCGTGGTGCCGAGGTCGTCGTCGAAGCGGTAGTAGGCCAGCAGGCCGGTTTCGTCGCCATTGAGCGTGCGGTGCATGGCGTCGCGGATCTGGTCCTGAGTGCGGGCGACGTTCCAGACGCGCACTTCATCCATTTGTCCGGGGAAGAACTGTCCGCCATTGGCACCGGAGCCTAGCACCTTGTCGTTGGCATTGTCCACAAACGCATAGGCGGCATCGGAGATGAGGGTTTGGGCCACGCCGTTGACATAGATCGTATGGGTGCCGGCCCCCGTGCCGCTGCGGGTATAGGCGATATGCGTCCAGACGTTAGGGGCGATGGCATTGTCACTCGTTTGCGCGACCCAAGTGTTGATACCGGAAACCCCCACCCGATTGGTGCCGCCATCGCCGATGCCGACTTCCAGTTGGAACGAACCGGCCGCGTTGTTGAAGCGTGTCGAGAAAATGCCATGGCGGCTGGTCATGGTGGTCGGTTTGATCCACGCTTCGATGGTCAGGGTATTGCCCGTGTCCAAGCTCGTTGCGTGACCGATATTCACATAATCGTTGGTGCCGTCGAACGCCAGGCAGTTGCCGGGAGCGCGGGTCACCGGGACGCGCCACAATTCCGAACCCGCGCCGTCGCCGCCATCGGCCGATAGATAGAGCGAGTTGCCCAAGGCGATGGGGCCGCCGCCGCCGGCCTTGATGTCATCCATGACGAGTTGGGTGCCGGCGGTGGTGCCGTCGGTGCGCCAGAGTTGATAGTGGTTGGTGCGGCCTTGGGTGCCCTCCTCGCCGGGGCCGACGTTGACGGTGAAGAACAGCCAGTCGCCGACGACGGTTAGGCCTGTGGGATCGGCGTTGCCGCTGCTTTCGGTGTAGATGTCCTTGACCATCACGGTGCCGGATTCGGTGCCGTCGCTGCGCCACAGCTCGGTGCCGTGGGTGCCGTCATTGGCCCGGAAGAAGGCCATGCCTTTGAACTCGATGATGCCGCGGATGTCGGGTGCGCCGGAGGGGTTGATGTTTTTCACCAGGACCGTGCCGGTTTCGGTGCCGTCGGATTTCCAGAGTGCGCCGCTGTGGCTGGCGAGCGAGGCGGAGAAAAACACGGTGCCGGCGATGTTGGTCAATTCAACGGGACTGCTGCCGGCACCGGCGGCGGGATTGATGTCCTTGACCATGACCGTGCCGACCTCGGTACCGTCGGATTTCCAAAGTTCGGTGCCGTTGACGCCGTCGGTGGCGGCGAAGAGCAAGCCGTCGCCAAGGGGCGTGAGGTAGTTCACGGCCGCGCTGCCGGTGGGGTTGATATCCTTGACGCGATAGGTGCCGGCGTCGGTGCCGTCGCTGCGCCACAACTCGGACGCGCCGCTGGTTCCCCACGGGTCGCCGCCATAATAGAGGAGGTTGCCGACGGCGAGCGTGTCGTACACGCTGAAACTGCCGGTGCCCGGATTGGCGTCCTTGACCAACACAGTGCCGGCCTCGGTGCCGTCGGTTTTCCAGAGTTCGTCGCCGTAGGTGGCGTTCTCGTGGAAGAAAAAGAGGCGGTCGCCCACGACAGTCAGGTTGTGGGGCGAACGGAATTGCGCGCCGGTATAGATGTCCTTGACCAACGCCGTGCCGCCGGTGGTGCCGTCGGACGTCCAGAGTTCGGTGCCGTGGGTGCCGTCAGTGGCGTCCATGAAGAGCTTGCCGCCGCAAACCATCAGATTGAAGATGTTAGATCCGGTGGTTCCGGGATAGATATCCTTGACCATGGTGGTGCCGGCGGCGGTGCCATCGGATTTCCATAACTCGTCGCCGTGCGTGCCATCACTGGCGTGGAAGTATAGCATCCCGTTGAGCAAGGTCATGCTGCCGGCATTCGACCAACCGCTGCCCGGATTGATGTCGGCGACGCGCTGGGGAACGAATGGCGCGACCTGCGCCACGGCCAATGTATAATAGCTGCCGGTGGTAAGGGTTTGCGAGGAAACCGTGAAGGTTTGGGCGCTGAAGTTACCGGTTAGAACGCTCGCGCCGCTGGCGAAGGCGCCGTCGGCATCTATCAGCAGGCGGAGGTTGGCACCGTCGCCGACGCCGCTCAGTCCGGCGGTAGAAATGACGATGTCGCCGCTGGTGGTGCCGCTCACTTCGGTTTTCCAGACGCGGGTGAGGCGCTTGGCGATGGTGGTTGGCACATCGCCTGTCTGCCAGTTGTCGGCGGTGTTGTCATGGCCGAGGATGGCGAAGTTGGGATCGGCGACGGTGGTGCTGACGATGCTGAAGCGTCCGGAGGCGAGGCTCTGGAGCTGGGTGTTCCAGACTCCGCGCAGGTTGGTGCGGCCGGCAATGATGTTAGCGCAGGGAATGGTTGAGACGGTCCAGACCGGGCTGCTGACCAGCGTGCCGGTATGACTGTTGGCCGTGAGATCTGGGAGCGATGCCCCGGTCGTCTGATCGAACTGGTAATAGGCGGCCAGGCCGGTTTCGCCGCCGGTCAGGACATGATGCATGGCGTCCTGGATTTCGGCTTGGCTGCGGGCCGTATTCCAGATGCGCACCTCGTCCATCTGGCCCGCGAAGTAGCGGCCGTGATAGTCGCTGCCCAGGCGCACCTCGTCGGTATTGGCGGCAACGGTGAGGGCGGTGCCGGTGAGGGTCTTCTCCACGCCGTTGACATAGAGGTGGCGGGTGCCGCCACGGTTTACCGCCGCCACATGATACCACTGCCCGGCCTGAAGATTCAGGCCGGTGGTGACCATCTGGTCGAAATCAAGTTCCGTCAGGTTCAGACGCAGGAAGTAACCGTTGGCGCTAGCGGTTTGGTATTTGCCGATCAGGCCGCGCAGGTTAAGGGCACCCCCGCCCGACCCGAAGCTGTCTGCCTTGAACCAGGTTTCAAGAGTGTAATTCGTGGTCATATCCAGACTGTTGGCGTCCGGGATGGTGACATACTGGCTCGTGCCGTTGAACGACAGCGCGTTGCCGGGCGGGGTCATGGCCGCGTGAAGCGCCGCCGGCAACAGCCATGCATTCAGCAACATCAGCGCGACAAACTTGAATTTCTTGTGCTTTTTCATAGGTTCTCTTTCTTTTCTGTTACTAACATTCTTCGAGGGATTTTGGTTGCCTATTCCTGACGCCTCATGGCGACGGCGGCCGAGCGCCGATGCGATAGAAGCAGTGTGGCTGCTGGGGCGTGGTGGTGTCGTGCAAGGTGAGCGGGCTGCCGGTGCCTGGCACGTCGGTTTGGCCGGACACGGGGAGCCAGTCACCCGCCGCCAGGCCAGTGTTGCGGTAGAGCGTGTAGAGGCGGTTGGCGGAAGACGCAAAGGTCACTGCCACTGGCGGTCCATTGAAGATGGTGGTGACCTGAAATACCGAGGCGGCGGCGGTCGGATCGGTATCGGCGAGGTATTCCTGTGCGGCAGTCTGGCCGTCGCTGTCGGTGTCGGCGGCTTCGGCGGCGGCGAAGTTGCTGGTCCATCCGTATTGCGCGAGCCACCAGTGCGGGGTGCCACTGGCCGTGAGGTCGGGCGCGAAGGTGGCGTGGATCGTGCCATCGGAGGTGACGTTGGTCCATGAGTAGTCGGTGACTGCGCCGACGGAGACGCCGTTTGGGGTCACGTCGGCGACATGATAGTAGGTGGCGGGAGTGATGTGGAAGTTCTGAGTGCCGCCGGATGGTACGGCGACGGCACCTATGGGCGCGATGGTGCCATGGGCATCTGCGGTGGCGGTGACAGTGTAGGTTGTGGCGGACGCAAAGACCAGTCGCGACGGGGCATAGAAATAACGGGTCTTGGAGCCGTCGGTGATTTTGGCATAGAGATACATGTTATCCCCGTCGGACAGCCCCGAGGTATCCCATGCAACGGTATTCCCGGTATAGGTCGCGCCAGTGGCGGTGCTGTGGCTCACGGTGCGGATCAAGGTGAGGTCATTGTTGTTGTATGGATTGCGATCCGCATCGGCATGCAGTGTCACGGTGCAGCCGGAGGCATAATCCAGATAGACATAACGCAGATTGAGCGTCGTGCCGATGGTGACACTCTGGTTTCCCTGGCCGAGCGGAGTTCCGGAGCTGAGGATGTCAAAAGCCGCGATGTTGGGCCAGGTGGCCGAGGCCCAAGTCAGCGCCTGACGGCTGCCCGTGCCGCCGAACAGGGCATTGTTGTTCAGCCCCGCTTTCACCGCATCGCCGGATGCGACCGGTTGATCGCCGTTGCGGCGATTGCCGGTTCCTTTCAGTCGACTATAACAAAAGCCGGTGTTGGTGCCGCTGGTTTCATAGTTGTTGAACCAGACGGCGCGTTCGGTGGCGTCCAGGCTGGCCTCGCCGTTGCTCACCGGATTCGCCGGATTCAGTGTCGCCTGGTACATCAGGTAGATATTCCGGTGGTTTGCAAATACAGGCAATGCATTATCATGGTATCCGCCTGCCATGATGCCCCATTGCCGGTTGTAGGCACCGCTCACGTATTGGCCTGTGGGCGACTCGTTGTTCTGATAATAAACATCGGAGAAGATCACGTTCTGATAGATCGCCGCCGGGGTGTCGATGATCGCAGGCACAAGGAAGGGCTGCGGATCGGCTGTTGTGAGAGGATGGGGATCGAGCGGCGTCACCTGGTCAACGACCACGCCCCGTTCGCCCAGCAGACGTGCCAGTTCCAGCACCATCCCGCCGCCACGGCTGTGGCCGATCAGGTGAATGGGAAGTTCCGCCAGCGGCTGCTTGCCGTTCTGGCCGGTGACGATCTTGTCAACGACCGCCGCTGCCACGGCCTGAGCCGTCACGCCTGATAGCAGGTGATTGGACACTGCGGACCAGTCAATGACAACCAGGATCTGGCCGGTGACGCCTACGCTCAAATCAAAATTCCACGGCGAGGTGGTGACCACGAGGCTTCCGGCCGTTTTTGTAACGACGATGGTGGCGTAGTTCTTCTCGTTGCCGAGGTAGCCAGCGGCGATGTCGTCGCGCATGGATGCCAGCCAGGTTGGGACGGTGCTATCGGGGTTCCAGCCATGGGTGATGATGGTCACACCGTTGCCGGAGATGTATGGGTTGAGCGCGGAAGGTGCAGCTTGCAGCGCAGTCGGCAATAGCCATGCATTCAGAAACAACCACGCAACACCCTTGAATTTCCTCTGGAATGTCATAGCCGGTTTTCCATTTGTCGGAAAATTGCGGGCAACGAATCTTTGATCGTTAGAAGTGAATGGCGAAAGGTTGGCGTCCCTGCCATGAGGCGGGGACGCCAAATGAATCAAGACCCGTCACTGTGCCTTCACGCGCACGAAGAGCTTACCGCCGGGCGGGGGCGTGTAACCGGTGAGCGTTACGTCCACGGTCTCAACACCGTCAACCGCCGGGACGCGGGGCACTTGGGTCGCGGCGGCGGGAGTTGTGCCCCAATCCGATAGATCGGTTGAGGTCCACACCGTGTAGGTGAGCGCGGAATTGGCGGCCCGGGTGTAGCTGAACTGACCCGCGCCATGCAATGCCGAGGTGTCGATGATCGGATTGACCGACGAACCCTTGGTGGGATCGAGGCCGAAGGCATACTTCGTGAAGTTGCTCATGCCGGAGCCGTCGGTGTTACCGCCAGGCGATATCCCCGTGGTGGTGCCGCCGTATTTCAGTTCCCAATAATCGGGGAGTCCGTCGCTGTCGCTGTCGTTGGTTGTCCACTTGGCAAACAACACCAAGGCCGCATCCGTGCTGTAGGTGGCGCCCGTTGCGTAGCTTGTGCCGCTGCTGTCAGCGGCGGTGTTCCAACCGGCAAAAGTGAAACCGGTTTTTGTCAGGCTACCACTGTTGCTGGCCAGGATCAGGTTAATGCCCTGCGTCTTCGTCTGAGTTCCAGGCGCGGTGCCGGTGCCGCCGTTGGCGTCGTAGGTTACTGCGTATGTCGTAGCCACAACATATTCATACGCGCCGATGTCATAGCCGCTACCTTGTGGCCGTGCAGTTCCTCGCTGGTCGGTGGATGGCGCGCCGGTTGCCGTACCTGCATTTATTGCCGGGCTTCCCGCCTGCAGCGGTATTGTCGGCGTGGAGCCGCCGTAATTGCCGAGCGGGCCCAGAAGCGGATCGGCAGTCAAATTGCCGGTGCCGGTGAACCCGCCCTGAACGAAGCTGTAGGTCACCGTTGGATCATTGCCCTGATAATCAAACTCATTAGGAGAACTCCCCCACAAAATGGAGTTGGTTATGATCAGACTGTTGTCGCCGAAACTATATATCCCGCCACCACTACCACCAGAGGACGTATTGCCGCTGAAAGTGACGTTCATCAACGTGGATGAAGCACAACTATCAAAATACATCCCGCCGCCATTAGCGGCAGAGACCGTATTGCCGCTGAAGGTCACGTTTGTGAGTGTATTGGTGCTATGACTGGCATACACTCCGCCGCCGTCATAATATGCCGTGTTGTTGCTGAGGGTACTATTTGTCAGCCCCAGAGTGCCGTTGCCCCTGTTAAAAAGCCCGCCCCCGTATATAGCTGAGTTATTGCTGACGGCAACATCTTTCAGTGTCAGATTGCCGTCACATTCATTGTACAACCCGCCGCCATAGCTAATATTGCCATAGCCAATACTGTTATCGCCGTTAGCGTTGCCTCCGCTGACGGTGAAACCGTCAAGAGTGGCGCTGTTTCCGGCGGTGCCGCTTCTGGTGACGACGTGGTAGCTGTTTTCAGAGCGGGTTGCTTCATCCTTCGTGACAACGCTGTTGTCATTGCCGAGCAGATCCCCGGAGAGGATGACAGGATAGGTTTTTGCGTCACGCGAAGCGCCGCCTGCCTGATAACCGCCAAGCAGAGTTACGCCGTCCTTGAGCATAAATGTCTTGGTACGATCTGCGCCGGCTGTCGGCTTGTATGTCCCCTGCGCGACATGAATCGTATCGCCGCTCTGGGCGGATGGCAAAATACCGGCAAGATCGGTAAATGCGTTAGCCCAACTGGTGCCGTCATGAGCAGTGCCGGAATTATTCTTGTCCACATAGACGTTGCCACGGGGAATATCCAGCACCGTAAAACCATTGGACTTCACGCCGCTTCGTCCATCCGGGTTGATAACAAACACGTCACGGACTCCGATGGATGCACCGGAGATATCCAGAGTGCAGGTGAGTTCTGTTGTGCTGTTCAATATTACGTTCGTCGCCTGGATAGTTGTATAGCCGCTCTTTTGAAGCGTTACAATCGGAGTGCCGGTAAAATTTGTTCCGGTGATGGTGACGTTTATCGCTGCGACAGGGTATGCCGAAGCGGCAACGATGCCGTCAGCAGTCGGCGCCACTGCCGTTGTGTCCAGCTCGAAAGCACCGATGTCATATCCGGCGCCTTTTGGTCGTGCAACGCCGCGCTGGTCGGTGGCTGGTGCGCCTGTATCCGTACCGGCATCAATTGCCGGACTACCTGTCAACAGCGGCATCGTCTGCGTGTAACCGCCGTAACTGCCGAGAGTACCCAGGAGCGGATCGCTGCTCAGATTACCGGTGCCGCTGTACCCGCCCTGAACAACACTGTAGGTCACAATGGGTGTGCTGTCGAAGTCATATATCTGATCCGGAGAATTTCCCCACAGGATGCAGTTAGTAAGTGTCGGGGAACCCTCGGAGTTGCTCATCCCGCCGCCCCAGTAAGTTGCCGAGTTGTTGCTGAAGGTGACATTCATAAGAGTCGGAATTGCGCCGGAATTACTGGAATAACCATTACATATCCCGCCGCCATAATTAGCCGAGTTACCGTTGAAAGTAACATTGGTCAGGCTTGGGCTACTCCCATAGTTATAGATCCCACCGCCATCACCTTTGCCATCGCCATCGCCAGCATCGATGGTGAAGTTATTGCTGAAGGTCACATTGGTCAGAGTGGGGTTGCTCGAATCATTGTACATCCCCCCGCCATAATTGGCGCTGTTATCGGCAAAGGTTACGTCGGTAATGACGGGGTTACTGCCGCGCTCATTATACATTCCTCCGCCATCGTAAATGGCCCTGTTGTTGCTGAAGGTAACATTTTGCACCTTCGGACTGCCGGCATTGTTGTACATACCCGCGCCGTAATCGCCCGGTGTTCTGTTATCAAAATGGTTGGCGTTGCCCCCGCTGATGGTAAAACCGTCAAGTATGGCGGTGTTGTCAGTTCCGCTGCCGTTGACAACAGCATAAGAATTGTCGCTGCTGTCCCCCTCTGTGCCGATGTCGCCGCTCAGGGTGGTCACGTATGTTTTTGGGGTACGTGAGACGGTGCCGCCGGTCGGATAACCGCCATATATTGAAACGCCTGTTTTAAGCTGGAAGGAGACAGTGCGATCGGTGCCGGACGTGGGCTTATAAACCCCCTGCGCCACGAGGATCGTATCGGTGCTGCCGGATGCGGTGAGCGCACTCTGAAGGTCGGTGTAGGCATTAGCCCAACTGCTGCCGTTATTCGAGCCGGTTGCCCCCTTATCCACATAAAGTGTCGCCGGAGGGCGCGTGAATGTCACTGTAGCGGTCTTGTTTCCGTCAAGAGTGCTGAATGTGCAGGTTGCCGTGGCTGTTCCGTTGCCAACTATTGTCCCGCCGGTGCAGGTTGTCCATGATGCAGTTGAAATTGTGCCGGCAGTGGCGGTCAGGATTACGCCCTCCGCCTTGGCAATGGCGCTGGTGGCGCCGCTGTTGGTGGCCGGATAGCTGTAGCTGAGGCCGCCGGTGGAGGATGAAACCGTGCCGCTGCCATTGCCGGTGGCTGTGGCAGTGACATAAGCCTTGCTGGTATCGAAGGGGACTGTGCTGGCAACCCAGTTGGCATCTGACATATTTGTCAGCGTGCCGGTGTGACCTTTGCCGGTCACATCAGGGAGGCTCGTGCCGGTGATTTCGTTGAATGAATAATAGGCGACCAGGCCGCTTTCACTGCCGGTCAGTTCTACTCTCATGTTGTTATTGATTTCAGTCACGGTTCGGACAACATTCCAGATCCGCACCTCGTCCATATGACCGGCAAGGAACTCGGAGCTGCCATTGAAGGCTCCCAGATACGGCGTCGCATCGGACAGGGGGGGGAGCGCGTTATCCGCGCTGTCGCGCTGGGCGACGAGAATGCCGTCAAGGTAGCTCTTGAATCCGTTGGGGGTGTTACGCTCCCACGTCATGGCCAGATGATGCCACTCGCCGTTCTCTACGATACCCTCGTCGCCTACGGTCAGGCCGTTGTCGGTGCCGCCGTCGGTCGAGATGATATGTTTTGGGCCGCTCGCACCCCAGCCGGCGACGATGTAACCATTGTCATCCTGGAACCGGACGGGCGACTGCAACTGGCTGCCTTTGAACCAATACTCTATGGTGATGGCCTCTGTGTCACCTACATCCTTGGCCAGTGAGGCGGGCAAGCTGACAGACTGGTCCGTACCGTTGAAGACAAGCGCATTGCCCGGCGGGGTCATGCCCAAGGGAACTGCCGTCCAATTTGCATAGAGCGCCAGCGTCGCATCGATGGTGTAGGTTGCGCCAGCGGAATATGTTGCGCCGCTGCCGTCGGCTACCGTATTCCAACCGGCGAAGGTATAGCCGTCTTTCGCGAGGCTGCCGCTGTTGGTTGCCAGAGTCAGGTCAATGCCCTGGGTTTTGGTCTGGGCGTCCGGTGCTGTGCCGGTGGTTGGATTGTTGGCGTTGTAGGTTACTGCGTAGGTTGACAACGCCGTCCATTTTGCGTACAGAGTGACATCAGCATCGCTGCTGTAAGTTGCTCCGGCTGCGTAGCTTGTGCCGCTGCCGTCGGCGGCGGTGTTCCAACCGGCAAAGGGGGAGCCGGTTTTTGTGAGG
>Ga0118677_10015864_pt1 | contig 10410 bp, 4 predicted proteins | sample AliMusrvi5mmetaG_FD_86154 | JGI IMG/M metagenome (GOLD analysis project Ga0118677, IMG submission 86154)
CATCTTGCCGAGGTAGGCGTAGGTGCCGCCGGCTTCAGGCATCGCCGCGCCGAGTTCGGCCCAGACGAGGCCGTCGCAGGCAGCCAGCAACGCGCCAAGCAACCAACCGAGCATGGCTTGCGGGCCCCCCATAGCGGCCAGCAGCAGCGGCAGGGTGAGGAATGGGCCGATGCCGATCATGTACAGCAGGTTGAGGGTGACGGCTCCGCGGAGGGTGAGCGACCGCTCCAAGCCCCCCTGCGTCGTCTGCTCCGGCCCGCGCCCGTATGTATTGATTGCCACGTCTCTGCTAGTCTATGCGATGGATGTGAGACGCTTACAACATGAAGCTCCCCGCGACCCTTATCGCCGCGCTCTGCCTCACCGCCAGCCTCTCCGCGCAAACCGCTGCCTTCACCGACCCCGCCAACCTGCGCGGGGAGCGCGTTGCGCCGCGTGACGGCCGCGAGTTGCCCGTCGACCAGGGTGCGCTCGGGTTACAGCAGCTTCTGCGCAAGCTGAGCACGCGTGCGTCGTTGATGCTCATCGTTGCCCATCCGGACGATGAAGACAGCGGGATGCTGACACTCTACTCCCGCGGCCTGGGGGCACGTGCGGCGATCCTCACGCTGAATCGCGGCGAAGGCGGGCAGAACGCCATGACCGGCGACTTCGAGGACGCGCTTGGCTTGCTGCGCACGCAGGAGTTGCTCTCCGCCGACCGCTACTCCGGTGTGACGCAGATGTTCGGCACAGAGGTTGATTTTGGCTTCTCGAAGACGAAGGAAGAGGCCTTTGCCAAGTGGACGCACGAGCGCGTGCTCTATGACGCTGTGCGCGCGGTGCGGCTCTACCGGCCGCTGGTGATTGCCAGCGTGTTCGTCGGTGGCGTAACAGACGGCCACGGGCATCACCAGGTGTCGGGCGAGATTGCTCAGGAGGTCTTCAAGGCAGCGGGCGACCCCAAGGTCTTCCCTGAGCTGACGGCCGAGGGGATTCTGCCGTGGCAGCCGCTGAAGGTCTATGCACGCGTGCCAATGCAGCGGATTTCTCCGCAGGGGCTGTTCGACTCTGCTACCGGGCAGTACACGCCGGCCAGGTTCACCAACTATGTGACCGGCGAGGTGACGTCGACGCAGCCCTCAGCCGATGTCGTCGTACACGAGGGCAGCATCGACCCGCTGCTTGGGCCCGATCCAGCCAAGGAACCTTTCGTCTCCTACGTTCAGTTCGCCCGCCAGGGCTTAAGCTTGCAGCAATCGCAGATTGGGCCTGGAATGCGTGTTTCCGGGCCCGGCGTCTTCGACGTGAGCTATCACCGTTACGGCTCGCAGTTGCCGAGCGGTCGCCAAATGCTCAAGGAAGTGAGTTTTTTCGACGGAATCGATATCTCGCTCGAAGGCATAGCCGACCTCGCGCCAAATGGCCCGCTCCCGCTTCGCACCTCGCTCGCGAAGATTGCCTCACAGATTCACCTTGCCACCGAGCAGCTCAATCCGGAGAACCTGCTTGCCTCCGCGCCGTATCTGGCAACTGCGCTGGACGAGATCGATGCGCTGATCACTTCGATCGACAACGCCGCGATCGACAACGCTGAGCAAAAGGCCGACGTTCTGCATGAGCTGCGCATCAAGCGCGTGCAGCTCAATGATGCACTGGTTCTGGCGCTGGGCCTGACGATGGACGCTACTGCCCACGGCACCAATCAGATTGCCGGCTCGGCCATTCAGGTGCTGGCTCAGGTTCGCACCGCATCGTCGCAGCATCTTGCGGTGAGCAGCGTCCATCTGGCCACCGCTGAGGACCAGGTCGCAGCCAAAGGTTCCGGCCGTGCGGCGGCGCCCGACCTGACCGCAGACCACACCGACACTCGTACGCTCACGGCTACACCCGCGTTCACGCTGGTTGTGACGCGCCCCTACTTCTATCGCGACAGCATTGAAGATCCCGTCTACCAACTGAAGGTGCCCGCACTACGCAATGCACCGCAGACACCTCCTGCCGTGGTCGCATGGGCCAGGGTCGATTATCGCGGCACTGCGATCGAACTTGGCCGGGTTGTGCACGATGAAGCGCAGGCCGTTCAGATTGTGCCGGCCGCAAGCCTTTCGCTCTCGCAACATGCGCAGGTTCTGCCCAACGACGCGAGCGCGCTGACTCTTGGGACGATGCTTTCTCCGGTAGAGAAGCCCGCGAAGGAACCGAAGCTTGCGGTTCCGGCTGGCTGGAAGATCCGCCCCGCCATGTCCGATACGACCGGCCCGGGAGAGATGGGCTTCACGGTCGAAGCTCAATCGTCCCATCGGGTCGCCATCACGATCAAGGCCTCAGTCGTGCTGCCGAACCACGAGACGGTCTCTGAAGGTTACCGCTCCATCGGCTACGGAAACCTCCAGCGGACGCATTACTACACCCCGGCCACTGATCGCATCGCCCCCGTTGACCTTAAGCTGCCGGCCAAGACCCGTATCGGCTACCTTCCCGGCACGGGCGATGACGTTCCTGCCGCACTCACCTCAGTCGGCCTCAAGCCTGACACCCTGACCGTTGCCGATCTTACACCGGCGAAGCTCGCGAATTATGACACGGTCATCCTTGGTGTGCGCACCTATAACGCGCACCCGGAGCTGCACGGTGCGGCCACGCAGGCACTCTTCGACTACGCAAAGGAGGGTGGCAATGTGGTGGTCCAGTACCAGACCGCCGAGTTTACCGGCGAAGATGCGCCGTATCCTCTGACGCTGGGGCGCGACGCCGAGAAGGTGGTTGATGAGACCGACCCGGTGCAGCTACTCGATGCAAAGGCGCCGCTACTGAGCACGCCGAATGCGATTACGCCCGCGGACTTCAACGGGTGGGTTGAGGAGCGTGGGCATGGTTTTCTGCGCACGTGGGACGCGCACTATACCGTGCTCACGGAGGTCCATGACCCCGGCGAGGAGCCGCAGCGTGGTGGGCTGGTTACCGTGTCTCTGGGGAAAGGCCGATGGACCTATGTGGCGTTTGCGCTTTATCGGCAGCTTCCGGAGGCTGTGCCGGGGGCGTATCGGCTGTTTGTGAACCTGCTGAACCCATAGCCGTTTGAGAGGCTGTCCCTAGTAAAAATAGTGATCTGATTTTGAATCAGTTACATGAGATCAGTCCAGATTCGCCCTGCGCTTCAGTGTAAGTATGAGCGCCGGAGTAAAAATAGGCCACCATCGGATTCTGGTTTCGTGAGCTGTTGCTTTGTCGCCCTGGCTCATGGGACACCGGAGGGATGTTCCAGATAGAGATTTACGGACGTGTACGGCGAGCGGTTCGTGTCGAAGGCCGGGGCCAGTGTGCGGTGGCTAGGGAGTTTGGGCTGTCGCGAGAGACGGTGCGCAAGATGTTGCAGTTTGCGGTACCGCCAGGTTATCAGCGTCAGCAACCGATCAAACGGCCCAAGCTGGATCCGTGGTTGGGCAGTCATTTAATTTGCCCATAAAGTCCGCTTAGCTAGCACCGCTTCAAGCCGCCAACTCTTCAGCCGAATCATGCCACCGCCCGAGAGTCAAATTCCTCCAGTTACAATGCGCATCGAAACGGAACTGCCAGTTTGGTCAACAGAGAAGTACCGGCAAAACGGCGCACACCTCCACTATCGGAGAAGGCTCTCCAGTTCCATCCCGACCGAGGATCTGGCGAAATCGCCGGCAAATCGGAGGTTTTAATGTCTATTTTCTAGTAAGTTGTTGATTCTAAAGATAGATGGCGGAGAGTGAGGGATTCGAACCCCCGATAGCCTTGCGACTATGTCTGATTTCGAGTCAGGTGCATTCAACCGGGCTCTGCCAACTCTCCTGCATTGCAAGTTTACGCGAAAGTGGCTGATCCGAACAGGCCGTGAAGGCATTTGGCGCAGCTGACAACCACGGGTAGCGCTTGTGGTGACGCGCAGAGTACCGGGCAAGCTCGGCTGCAATTATTATGGACGTAGAACCATGGAAGCGCGGGGCGCAGAGACAGGATGTCCGTTTCAAGCCGAAATACTGCCTCTGGCAAAGGCGCATCGGGGCCAACGATTGCAGCGAACACCCAACCCGACTCTTCCGTGCTTGCAGTACCCCAGGAATTACCACAGGCGGTAAAGGTCCAGCGCTGGATCGTTGCCATAGCGGTGATGTCCAGCGCCGTACTGGAGGTGTTGGACACCTCGGTGGTCAACGTCAGCCTGCCCCATATTGCAGGCTCTCTCTCTTCCACCGTGGAAGAGGCGACCTGGGTACTGACGTCGTATATCGTGGCCAATGCCATCGTCCTGCCGGTCACTGGATGGTTGGCCAACTACATGGGGCGCAAACGGCTGTTGATGACGGTGGTGACTGGGTTCACCGTGTCCAGCATTTTGTGCGGCCTTGCCCCGAACCTGCCCATGCTGATCTTCTTTCGCGTGCTGCAGGGAACCACGGGCGGCGGCCTGCAGCCACTGTCGCAGGCAGTGCTGCTGGAGGAGTTCCCAGGCCGCGAGCGTGGCAAGGCAATGGCCTACTGGGGCATGGGCATTGTAGCGGCACCCGTGCTTGGCCCCACCATTGGCGGATGGATCACCGATTCGTACTCCTGGCGCTGGGTCTTCTACATCAATGTACCGGTTGGAATTCTCAGCTTGATCCTGATCTATCTCTTCGTTCGCGATCCTCACTACATCAAGCGCGGATCGCTGCGCGCCGATTTCTGGGGACTTGGCATGCTGGCGCTGGGCATGGGCGCTTTACAGATCATGCTGGACAAGGGGCAGGAGAAAGACTGGTTCAGCTCTCAGATGATCTGCGTGCTGGCGGTAATGGCCGCGGTCTTCCTCTCGGCTTTCGTCATCCGCGAGCTCACCGTCAAGGAACCCATCGTCCACTTCCATCTGCTTCGATTCCGTTCCTTTGCCACCGGCATTGGTCTGGCGGCCGTACTCGGATTTGTGCTATATGGAGGGCTTATCCTGCTGCCGCTCTTCATGCAGACGCTGTTGGGCTGGTCGGCGGCCACGGCAGGCCTATGGACCAGTCCGCGCGGCATCGGGACGGCGCTCTGCATGCCCGTGGTCGGTTATCTGCTGGGCAAGGGCTGGGACGGGCGACGCATGCTGGCCTTTGGATTCGCCGTGGCCGGCGTGTCGTTCTTCGGCTTCGCGCATATGACGCTGCAATCCGGCACATGGGACATCTTCTGGATCCAGATCACGCAGGGTGCAGCGCTGGGACTGCTATTTGTGCCTCTTACGACCCTGACCATGGCCTCGATTCCGCCGCAGGAGATGGGCTACGCCACCAGTCTGAACAGCGTAACGCGCAATATCGGCTCCAGCATGGGGATCTCTTTTGTCACAACTTGGATCACGCGCCGCTCCCAGTTTCATCAATCCATTCTGGCGTCCCAAATTACGGCTTCCAGCCGGAAGAGCCAGGAAGCGATGCAGCAGCTTACAGGCGTAATCCAGCACAGCGGCGTCGACCGCGCAACCGCCAGCCACAGGGCCGGTGCTCTGATCTATCGGACGATGCAACAGCAGGCGGCGTTGTTGAGCTATGTGGACGTGTTTCAGATCATGGGGATTTTATTTCTGGCGGTGATTCCCCTGGTCTTCCTGATGCGACGGCCCTCCCACTCCATTGCGCGATAAGAGAGGCGCAAGGACTATTCCGTGGCGAAAATCGCTCGTGAATCAAGGTGGTAGTCAGCCTGCGATTCCTTCTGTTAGCGTGTTGCGGTCAGCTAAATCTGAGCCTAGAGGGACGCGAACATGAAGCCCACCTTCACTCGCCGCCATTTCACCAGGACGGCTGCAGCCGCCGTTGCAACGGGATTAAGCAAGCCGCGCCTTGCCGCTACACTGCTGGCACAGACTCCATTAGGCGTTGAAGAACCCGGCGCGGTCGCCCCCGCAGCCGGTAGACGGTCGAATACGCCCGCCTCCAATGACCCAGCCGCGCCCTGGTCAAGAGACACGCCGGAACTGGTGGCCAAAGCTCTTGATAACCTGCCCCCCACACCGGCTGGTCCCTTTCAGGACTCGTGGGACTCCATCGAGAAGAACTATAAGGACCCTGACTGGTTTCGCGATGCCAAGTTCGGCATCATGATGCACTGGGGCATCTACTCCGTTCCTGCGCACGCCAGCGAGTGGTATGTCCGCTACATGTATGGCGGCAACAAGGACGTGATGCAGTGGCACACGGAACACTTCGGGCCCCCCACCAAGTTCGGATACAAGGACTTCCTGCCCATGTACACCGCGGCCAAGTGGGACCCCGACGCCTGGGCCGATCTGTTCAAGAAGGCCGGCGCCAGGTACGTTCTTGCACCAGGAGAGCACCACGATGGTTTCTCCAACTGGGACAGCGCCATCAATCCCTACAACGCGGTGAACTATGGGCCACATCGCGACCTGGACGGCGACCTGATAAAAGCGGTGCGTAAGGCTGGCCTCAAGACAGGTATCTCCGACCATTCCTTCTTCCACTTCGAATTCATCCCCGCCCTTGCCGGCAGCGATGAATATGATCCCAAGTGGGCCGCGTTTTATACCGTTGCGGACCGCAGCAACGCGGCGCGGGTCAAATTCATGCACGACTGGGTGGCCAAGAGAATCGAAACCATCGACAAGTATCAACCCGACATGCTCTGGTTCGACATGAACACCGACCACATGACGGACCCACTCAAGATCAAGGTCTCCGATTACTACTTCAATCGCGCCAAACAATGGGGCAAGCAGGTAGGCATCAGTGCGAAGGGAGCCGCATGGGTCAGCGGCCAGATTATGGATTACGAGCGCGAAGGCCGTGCGCCGTTGGAGCTGACCGACTGGATCTGGCAGCCCGACGATCCCATCACCGACAAGTTTGGCTACGTTACTGAACAGAAGCCATACAAGCCCGACCAATTCGTCTGGAAGATCGTTGAAAACAGCAGCAAGAATGGCAATTTGCTGCTGAACATCTCCCCACGGGCGGATGGAACCATTCCCCAAGAGCAGCAGGACGTGTTACTGGCGATCGGGAAGTGGCTCGAAGTGAACGGAGAGGCGATCTACAGCACGCGCCCATGGATTAAATACGGAGAAGGCCCTGTGGCCGACGCGGCGGCTGCGGCGATGGTGACGATACGCGCTACCGGGAAGTTCGCGGGCCGCATCAATGGGGACAACCAGGGCGGCGGCACAGCGGTCAGCGGCGGCGGCATCTCGCGTAACGGCTACACGCCCGCGGACATCCGCTTCAATGCCCACGGCGACACGCTGTACGCGAACGTGATGAGCTGGCCGGGAGACGCACCCGTCACCATTACGTCGCTGGCAACCGGACAGCCGGTGAAAGGCAAGGTAAAGAAGGTCGAACTGCTCGGACATCCCGGAGACCTCAAGTTCACCCAGGGCACGGATGGATTGAAGGTGACCTTCCCGACCGAAAAGCCCTGCGACTTTGTTTACTCCCTGAAGATCACCGGACTTAAACTGACGTAGGTCAACGGACAGGAGACCCTGCATGAAACGCACACTCACTCGCCGCAAATTTCTGGAAACATCCGCATTGGCGGTCGCCGCCGGCGTCAGCTCGCCATTGTGGCAATCGCGCATGCGCGCTCAGGTTGCATCTTCCGCTTCTGTCGTCTCCCCCATCGCACGCGGCCCGTTCAAAGGGGCCCGCGATTCCTTCTCTGCGTACCACATGCCGGATTGGTTTGCCGACGCCAAGTTCGGCATGTGGAACCACTGGGGGCCGCAATCCGCGGCAGAGTATGGCGACTGGTATGCCCGCCGCATGTATGTGCAGGGAGAGCCGCAGTACCAGCACCACTTGGAACATTATGGCCACCCATCCAAGACAGGCTTTGTAGATGTCATCAAGTCCTGGAAGGCCGATAAGTTCGACGCGGATTATCTGATCGGCCTCTATAAAAAGGCCGGAGCAAAGTATTACGTTGCCATGGGTTGCCATCACGACAACTTCGACATGTGGAACTCGAAGTACCAACCTGTATGGAATGCCGCGAACAGCGGTCCGAAGAAGGACATCCTTGGCAGCTTTGCCATCGCGGCACGCAAGCAAGGCCTGCGGTTCGGCGTCAGCGAGCACCTGTCCAACAGCTTCTGCTGGTTCGGCACGGCGCACGGCAGCGACAAGACCGGCCCGCTGGCGGGCGTCGCCTACGATGGCATCGATCCGCAGTATGCCGGCCTCTACCACGACTACAGCCAGATGCCGAAGGACTTCGTCGATAAGGTGGTGAACGCGCCCGCCAAGGGAGCGATTGCGATGAGCCGCGAAGGCCCTGATTCATGGCGCATCAACTATCTGAATCGCATCATGGATGTGGTCAGCCAGCACCAGCCCGATCTGCTGTATACCGATGGCGGCATTCCCTTCGGCGATGATGGCCTGGGCATCGTCGCCCACCTGTACAACACAAGCATGAGCCGTCACGCGGGCAAGGTGGAAGCGATCTACACCAGCAAGAGCCGTCCCGATGCGGAGTCTGGCATGTGCCTGCTGGATGTGGAGCGCGGCGTGGTGGATTCCATCTGGCCGCGCCCCTGGCAGACGGATACCTGCATCGGCAACTGGCACTACGATACGCGCGCCCGATACAAGACCCCCAAGCGCGTGATCGACATGATGGTGGACATTGTCAGCCGCAACGGCAATCTCCTTCTCAACATTCCGCTGCCCAATAGCGGAATTCCCGACGATAAGGAGATGGCCATCATCCAGAGCATCACCGCATGGATGGCGGTGAACAGCGAAGGAATTCATGGCACGCGTCCGTGGAAGATCTTCGGCGCAGGGCCGGGTGCGGACTTCAAGCCGCCCGCCGGCACGCAGTTCAACGAGAATACGCGGCAGGACCTCACCTTCACGGATGTTCGCTATACCACCAAGGGCAAAGCGCTCTATGCGTTCATGATGGGCTGGCCGGGCAAGGAAGCGGTCATTCCATCGCTGGCAACCACCGCCAAGCAGGGCGTTGGCAGGATCAAGAACGTGGAGTTGCTCGGGATTGGCAAGGTCTCGTTCAAACAGAATGAAACCGCGCTAACCGTGCAGCTTCCGGAAAAACAACCCAGCGATTTTGCCATCGCGTTCAAAATTATGGGCGCATGAGGTACGCATAGCACTAATCATAAGATCGCAAGCTATCTACATATAACAAACCGACAACCTTCAGTCCCAAATAGGTTCCCATGCAAAGCACATTTACTCGTCGCCAATTCGCTAAGATGACGGCTGCCATCGCGGCCGCTACAGGTCTACCCCGGGCGTTCGCGCAACGCGCTACCAAGCCGTCGCACGCAATTGCTCCAGGCCCGTTCAAGCCGACATGGGAATCGTTGGTGGCCAACTACAAAACACCCGACTGGTTTCGCGACGCCAAGTTCGGCATGTGGGCGCACTGGACCGCGCAGTGCGTGCCCGAGCAGGGCGACTGGTATGCGCGCCGCATGTACATCCAGGGCGAGAAGGACTACGACTACCACGTCAAGAACTACGGACATCCCTCCAAGGTCGGCTTCATGGAGATCGACCATCTATGGAAGGCGGAGAAGTGGGACCCGGAACGACTCATCGGTCTCTACAAAAAGGCAGGCGCGAAGTACTTCTTCGCCATGGCCACGCATCACGACAATCTCGACATGTATGACTCCACGCATCACGACTGGAACACTGTGAAGGTTGGGCCAAAGAAGGACCTCGTCGCCACGTGGGCGAAGATTGTGCGCGAGAATGGCCTGCGGCTCGGCGTCACCAATCACAACTCATGGGCGGCGCGATGGCTGCAGCCTGCCTATGGCTACGACGGCGAAGGCCCGCTGGAGGGCGTGCGCTACGACGCGTACACGCTGACCAAAGCAGACGGTAAGGGTAAATGGTGGGAGGGTCTCGATCCGCAGGACCTCTACACCGGCAACAGCGTCAGGATGCCGAACGGGATTCATGGCATCGCAGCCGTTCAGGCTTGGTACAACCAGTACACCAGTCTGGCGAAAGAGAACCCCATGCCGTCGGAGGCGTTTTGCGAGGACTGGTATCTGCGCTGCAAGGACCTTGTGGATAAATATCAGCCGGACGTACTGTACTTCGACACCAACGAACTGCCCCTCGGCCAGGCAGGGCTGGATATCGTCGCACATCTCTACAACCTGAGCGCCGCGCGCAATGGCGGACGCACGGAGGCCGTCGTCAACGGCAAGCACATCCAGCCGAACCACGTTGGCGCTTTTGTCGAGGACATTGAACGCAGCACGGCCAACGCCATCCGACCCGATCCCTGGCAGACCGACACCTGCATCGGCGACTGGCACTACAGCCGCGCCATCTACGACGAAAATCGTTATGCCACGGTCCCCACCATCGTCTCCATGCTCACCGACATCGTCAGCAAGAATGGCAACCTGATGCTCAATATTCCGCTGCG
>Ga0118677_10015865_pt1 | contig 10409 bp, 3 predicted proteins | sample AliMusrvi5mmetaG_FD_86154 | JGI IMG/M metagenome (GOLD analysis project Ga0118677, IMG submission 86154)
TTCAAACCAAGGAAAAGGAATCCTACAAAACAGTGACCGTGACCGAACCGGACAGGAAAATCGTCACCGGCCAGGATGGCGGTATCACCATTCCGGCGGTCGCCTGCAGCAACCCCACCACCAGCACCGGCAAGATCCGCTTCATGAAGAGCTACCCCGGCGGGCTGCAAATGCACTGCAACCGCCTCGGAAATGCCGAGCCGTTCGAGTACTCCTTCGACGTGCCCGCGGCAGGCCAGTATGCCCTCAGCGCGCGGGTGGTCACCGTGAGTCCCGACCAGCACCTCCTGGTCGCGGCCAACGACGCCAGGGAGCCTGTCGATATCGCCGCACCTTATACCATCGGCAAGTGGGAGCAGACCCAACCGGTCGAGATCACGTTGGTCAAGGGCAAGAACGTGCTGCGTTTCACGCGGAACGAACCGGTCCGCGGCATGTCCATCAAGGAGTTCAAGCTGATGCCCGTGAAATAACAGAAAAGGCGAATGCCGGTGTTTCGGCGTTTCCGTGAGAGCGAAACTCCATCCTTGCAAGTGCTGCCACCAGCTTTACCAAAGCCGGCAAGGGCATCCTGGTCCTTGCCGGTGTTAACTCCTACACCGGTTCCACCATCATCAGCGGTGGCACGCTCGACCTCGGCGGGAGCACGGCCAGCGGCTCGCTGGCGTCCACCGTTCTCACCCTCAGTGGCGGCACGATTCATCCGAAAACGTAACAGGCACGAGAGATCATGGTATGAATTGCCGTAGCATGAGAGCCTTTCAAAGCCTGCTTTGGAATGGCAAAGCAAATGGGTGATCATCATGACACGGACACGATTGAATGAAACGGCGTGAATTCCTCAAAACGGCAGGCGGCGTGTCGCTGGCGTGCGCGCTGGCCGATTCCACAAGGGCCAGTGGATTTGGGACACGATGTTTGTGGTCGATCTGTTGAGCATCCTGCCCGACACGAAGAAGTTGATCCGCGACGTGTTCCAGAACTATTGGGACTTCCAGGACCGCTGGAACAAGGACGCGCCCGAATGCGCCCGGGACATGATCACCGTGGCCATCAAAACCGCTCCCCAGGAGGTGCGGCAGTTCTCGCAAATCGCTATCCTCGCCTGGGGTGTGGAACGGGTCTATCAGCGCAACGGCGACAAGGAACTTCTCAAACAATCCCTCGGCCGGCTGGAACGCTTCCATGACTGGTATTGGCGTGAGCGGGATCTGCATGACAACGGGCTGATCACCCTGGGCGCGTACACCGGCAAGGTTCAGCATGCGAAATGGGAAACCTTCGACTACGAATGCAACATGGACGGCATGAAAATGACCGTCCATCCCACCCGCAAAGGTTCTAACGAAGGTGCCTGGTATGCCGACATTTGCGTGCCCGGCAACACCGCCTATCTGATCATGGGCGAACGCAGCCTCGCTCGGTTGGCGGAATCCGCCGGGGATAAGGAATTGGCGGCAAGACGCGCGCTGCGCATCGAAAAGGGCGTCAAGGGCATGCGCGACCACATGTGGGACGAAGCCGCCGGCACGTTCCTTTCGGTCAAACGTGATACCCTCGAAAAGATCCCGGTAGCCACCATCGGCGGGTGGATCGCCCTAACAGCCGGAGTGCCCGCCGCGGCGATGGCCGCACGCATGGCCGAAGCGCTCGCCTCGCCCGCGTGGATGACTCCGCTGCCGGTGCCGACCGTGGTGCGCACCGACAAACGCTGGAAATCCGACGCCTTCTGGCGTGGCGATGTCTGGCCATCCACGAACTATCAGATCGCCGGCGGTCTGGCCTCCTACGGCCACAAGGACCTGGCCGCCGACATCGCCGACAAGACCATCGCCAACGCGATCAGAAACGGTATCAGCGAACACTATGATTCCGTTTCCGGCAAGGGCCTTGGCGTCGCGGACTATTGCATGAGCGCCACCCTGGTTACCATGATGCTGGATCAGCTCACGCAACGGCACATGCTGAAGCTGCGCGACCAGAAATAAGCGGATAGATTCGGGATGATGAATTCGTCCATCATGGCAATCTGCCATCAAACTCGCAAGATTACGGGATGGCCGTTCAAGCGGAGGGGCTTGCGGCCAGGGATCAGGGCTAGGGAAGAATGTGCCACTCGCGACCAATTGGTGCCGGGCAAGACGCCCGGACCTCGGTGGCGCGGGCATCCTGCCCGGAGCCTTTGATTCACTAGGTTTCATGCCATTTCCTTCCAGTTCAGCATGGCTGTCGCGTTGAAGGTGGCCATGCCGCACCATGACCGGCCCGGATCGGCCGATAGCCTCCCGCCAAAATGGAATATTGTTTTGGCGGGAACCGGGGTCGGAAAATCGCATGATTCGCATGACAGTCCGGCAGGTCGAGTCATGACCCGCAGCTTGTCGCATCCGCAACCTCTTGCCAACCAAAACCAAGAATGAAAACCAATCCATTCGATTTCGCCCTGTCGTTGGTACGCGCCATCACCAGGGGAACCCGTGCCGCACTCTCACTTCTGCTCGCCGCGAGCCTGGCACCCTCGGCGCTGGCATATGGCCCGCCCGAGATCAGCCTTGATGCCGGTGCGCTACCCGCCGGGGTGTTGACCTCATGGACCAACACCGGCACCCAGGGCGGCAGTTTCAGCAATGATGGAACCACCGTCAATGTCGCGGTCACCGGTGGTAAGAACAGCGTGACTTTCTCCGGTGCGAACTGGATGAAGGCCTCGTTCACCGCCCCGGCGACCATCACCGGCAGCCATGCCTACACGGTGATCGCGCAATTGTACAATCCGGCAATCGCCACCGAGGAAGCCTACCTCACGTGGGCCCAGCGGGGGGCCAGTCCGCGTTGCGCCCAATTCAACTACGGCAGCAGCGCCGACTTCGGAGCTGTGACCCACTGGGCGGCGCCTGATATGGGGTTCGTGGGCGTCCCGTCCGCCTCGGTCTGGCATTACATCGCCGTCACCTATGACGGAACCACCGAAAAGATTTTCGTCGATGGCGTGCTCAATAACACCGAGGCCAAGACCCTGAATTTGTGGCCCGGTCAACCGGTGTTTATCGGCACCTCGTATGGCAATGCGGACGGCAGCGGCAAAGGCTTGGCGTTCAGCGGATCGCTGGCTTCGCTCCAGGTCTATTCCGAAGCCCTCGCCGCCGCAGATATCAAGTCCTTGAGCGGTGTGATGGGGATCAGCGGCCAGGTTACCTCGGGTGGGTCGGCCGTTGCCGGCGCCACCGTTTACTACAAACTTTCCGCCAATGCTTCTGTCAGCCCGTTGGGTTCGGTGACGACCGATGCCAGCGGCAATTATATGATCGGGGTTCCCAAAAATACCGGTCCCTACTACATTGCCGCGACCAAGACGGGATATGTCCTATCCGCCGATTACGACCCGGCACCTTCGGTGACGACCGCCGATGTTGCAGGAATCAATTTCCCTCTGGTTCGCTTGCCGGCCATCACCGGCAATGTCTCAGACGGCGCCAACGTTTGCAATGCCGCGGTCACCGTCAATACCAGCACGGATGGCGGAACCACCCTGATTCCCAGCCAGACGGTCTATACCGACACCTCGGGCAACTACACCGCCTATGTCAGCACCAACACGACCTACTATCTAACAGGCAAGAAGAGCGCCCATGCCGATTCCTCCCCATTGGCGGTAGTGGTGGCCACCACCGACATCACCGGCCAGAATATCACGCTCACCAAGAACGCCGCCGTGAAACTCGTCGATCTGCAAGCCTCCGGCCTCACCAGCGGCGGCTCGGGCGCGATCTGGACCAATACCGGCACCATGGCCGGGACATTCGCCTCCAATGCCGCTTTCACGGTCGGCCTGACGGGCGGTCGGCCGGCGGTGACCATGACCGGCAGTCTGAACTTCAAGTCCAGTTGGAATACCTCGACGGTGCCGTGGCCTTCCGCCATTCAGGGAGGTGACGTCCAATACACCACTGTGGGCTGGGTTTATGCGGCCGGCAACACTGGCACGTATCTGGGTTGGTCCGAAGGCACGGGCGCGGGCCGCGGTTCCATCGGTTACAATCCGTCTTACGAACGATTCAGGTATAGCACGGATCAATGGGGCTGTTGCGATCACATCAACAGCACCTGGATCGGATGGGGTGGCACCAACACCACCGGCACCGTCCCCGCCTACGGGTCCTGGCACATGATCGTGACCACCTACAACGGCACGACCGAGAAGCTGTATGTGGACGGTGTCAAGAAATCCACCACCGGTGCGGATGCGATCCTTCGCACATTCAACCCGGCTTCCAACATCGTGTGCATCGGCAGCAGTGCGGGAAATGGCGATTGGTTCACGGGCGCCATCAACCGAATCCAGCTTTTCGACCAGGAATTGTCCGCTACCGACATTGCCCAGTTGTGGAATGACGGCAATGCCTCATTGGTTGCCGTCTCCGGCACGGTTTCCGGTCCGACGGGTGTTCTCGCCAGTGCCATGGTGACCGTGAAGGATGCCCTTGGCGCGGTGATCACCACCGCCACCACCGACGACACCGGCGCCTACTCGGCAATGCTTGTGGGCAATTCCGGAACGGCTGTGAATTATGATCTAGCAGCAACGAAGTGGGGATATCTGAACTCCGCTCCGCTGACGGTTCCTGTGGGTGGTTCCAACGTGACCGGACAGAACTTCACGCTGGCCGTGGCTCCGGCCATCAAGGGTGTCGTGTCCAGCAGCGGGGAGCCGGTCAGCGGGGCCGCCGTGATGGTTGGGCCGAATCCAGCCGACTCCGAGGCATCGGTCACCGTGACGACCGATGCGAGCGGCAATTACACGGCCTACGCCCAGGGCAACAAGACCTACAGCGTGGCAGCCGCCAAGGCCCGCTACACGGCTCCCGCGGCGGTTGACGTAGCGGTGGCCGGTTCCGACGTGACCCATGACATTACCCTGGCCAAAAACGCCGTGATCAAGGTGGTTGACCTGGATGCCAGCACGCTCCCGCTAGGCGCAATCACCAGTTGGCCCAACGCCGGCACCAAGGGCGGATCCTTTGACAACACCACGAGCACCGCCACGGTGGTTGCGGATGCCAATGCTCCCGGCAACCGGGTGGTGCAGTTCGGCGGTGGAACCAATGACTATCTGAAATCCACCTGGAACACGGCCGCCGCGGATGGCGTCGTCGGTCCGGACACCCAATACACGGTGGCGGCCTGGATCTATCAGCCAGCCTCCCCGGCGGGTGGTGCATGTTATATGTCGATGGCGGCCACCACCGGTGCCGGCGCCCTGTTCCGGCTCGACGGATTCAACACCTGGGCCAACATCGACCGCGGCAACGGCCAGTGGGTCGGCTGGAACGGTGCCTGGACCGCAGGCACGGCTCCCGCGTCCGGCACTTGGCACCTTGTCGTCAACACCTATGACGGCTCGCTGGACCATGTCATCGTCGATGGAGTGGACCGCTACAACGCCACCCAGGTTCACAGTCTCAACCTCAACACCGGCGCGCCGATCACGGTGGGCAGGGGGTATTGGACCAACCCGGCCATAGTGGACCAAGGCGGCTTTTCCGGCTCCATCGCCCGCGTGAGCATCTGGGACCAGGCATTGTCCTTGGCCGAGATCAAGCAGGCAATGGGACTCCACATCATCACCGCCACTGCGGGCAGCCATGGATCTATCAGTCCGACGGGTTCGCAAATGGTGATCGACGGCAAGAACCAGACGTTCGCCATCACCCCGGAATCCGGATTTGCCGTGGACATCGTGACCGTGGATGGGGTCGCCCAATCCGGACACCCTGCGAGTTATACATTCACCAACGTGACGGCCGACCACACGATTGCTGTGACGTTCATGGTTGTGCCGACCAACCCATATGACATCTGGGCGCAGGGACCCTTCGCTAACGCCTTCACCGACACGAACCCCACCCATGACCCGGACGGCGACGGCCTGACCAATCTCCAGGAATTCGCCTTCGCCCTTGATCCTACCCTCGGCTCGTCGGTCAATCCGATCACCACGCCGCTCGACAAGACCACCGGCAAATTCCGTTATACCCGGCTGGCGGCCAGTGGTCTCGCCTATCATGTCCTCACCTCCACGGATCTGCAAACGTGGACGGAAGAAGCGTTCCCCGTGACTGAGACGGTCATCGGTACGGTTGCTGGCGTCGATACGGTGGAGGTCACGGTCGCGGCCCCTCCGGTCAACGGCAAGCTGTTCGTGCGCGTGGCAGCGCAATGAAGACTGTGAGAAGCGATCGCTGATCCCCCATTATTCAATATCCTCAATCCGCGGCTCTCAATTGCCTCTCCCGAAAGATATCCGGAGTTATTGGGTTTTCTCCGGTGCGGTGGGGCCGGTTCGGGTTTTCCGGACCCCGTCCCGCTCTTCCGGCCACCCGCAGGGGCACTCAAATTCCCGCACTTCCTGCGAAATCAAGCTCTCCGCCCACGCGGCGAGCCATCCGTTACATGAAAATATTCCCGTTCCGCGCCAAAATATGGCGGAAACGGGGCGGAGAAAATCGCATGATTCCACAGGTGGATCTTGGATCCATGAAACTTGAAACTCATCAACATCATGAAAAACACTCATCCCCATCCACAGCGGGAGGAATCTAACAAACCGCTTGGCCGGGCAGCCGGACTGAACCGCAAAACCCTGACCTTCATCGCAGCCTTGCTGGCCACAGTGGGCGCGGGCCGCGCCCCGGCCGAGACCTTGCCGCTGGTGGATATTCGTGCCGCCGGCATGACGGCGGGACTGGTCACCTCGGCAACCAACACGGGTACCTTGGGTGGCAGTTTCACACCGAGTGGCAACGGCCCTTCAGTGGATATCGTGAACGGCAAACAGGCCATCCAGTTTACCGGCAGCGGCTATCTGCAGCTCAGCGTTGGCGCTACGGCGGGTATCATCGGCGATGGCACGACGCCGCCAGTTTACTCCCACATCGCCTGGGTTTATCGCCCGGATCTCGATGGCGGGCCGCAGGTCTTCCTGTCATGGGCACCCTATCCGCAGGGTGCCCTGTGGCAATACGGCTTTACCGGCGAACGCTATGCCGACCACTGGGCCGCCGGCTGGGATATGTGGTGGAACGGCCAGTGCCCGGCTGCCGGCGGGTGGCACTCGCTGGTCACCACCTGCGACGGCGTCACCGAGAAACTCTATATTGACGGCAACCCGACCCCGGCGCTCAGCGTGCCGCTGGACGGCAACAAGAATTTCCAGAACGGATCCAGCAACTATCCGATCCGCCTCGGGGCGATGGGTTGGTGGGACGGTGCCGATCCCGACCGGTACTACACGGGTGCCATCGGCTCGCTCCAAATCTGGCCGTTTGCCATTGCTGCCGAAGACGTGGCGGGTGCCGCCGCCGCGATCGCGCCGGTTGAACCGGCGAATCCCCACACCATCCATGCGAGCGCGGACGCGAACTCGTCCATAACCCCGACCGGCGACGTGGTCGTGCTCGACGGGGGGACCCAGACTTACGCCATGGCCGCGAATATGGAATATAACATCAGTGATGTCCTGGTGGACCTGGTTTCCCAGGGTGCTGGAAATTCATGGACTTTCAGCAGTGTGACCACGGACCATACCATCAGCGTGAGTTCGATCCTGGCCACCACCCATATCATGGGTGTTGTCAGCGGACTGCCGATAGGTGAAACCGCCCAGGTCACGGCCATGGGTGCCACCGGCAACGCCACGGTCACCACCGGCACTGACGGCAGTTATGCCATCCTCGCTGGCAATGGCGCCTACGCCGTGACGGCCAAGGGCAGCGGCCTGCTGAGTGTGGGGCCGCTGACGGTCACCATCTCCGGTACCGACGCCACCCTGGACCTCGCTCTGACCAACAATCCGCTGGTCGATTTCCGGGCCGATGCCCTGCCGTCAGGTTCTGTTAGCTCGGCGGCGAACCCGGGCACCCTTGGCGGCAATTTCGTGCCCACCGGCACCAGTCCCAGCGTGGGTACGGTCGGGGGCAAAAAGGCCGTTGTGTTTGACAGCACACCGATGACACTCAAAAACAGTGGTGGCACGCCGATTGCTCCACCGGCAGGGATCCTCGGCGCCAATGGCGGTGCCACACCCAAATACACCGTCTCCGCCTGGTTGTATCGCGATGATATTGACAACTGGAACTGTGGCTGGCTTTCCTGGTCCGTGGGGGATCACTGCAATTGGTTCCAGTATGGTACCGGCGGCTGGGGCTTGTGCTATGATGCCTGGGGTTCCGGGTTTGGAAGCATGGGCTATCCCGACGGTGTCCCCGCAGCCGGCGCTTGGTATCACTTCTGCGTTGCCTGCAACGGTGCCACCACCAATCTTTGGATCACCTATCCGGCCGGCTCGGTCCATTCGGCGTCAAGCGGCGGGTCAGGGTCCCTCTATCCCGATTCCTCGTTCTTCGTCGGCGGGATCACTCCGACCTGGGAAGGCGGACGGCCGTTCATCGGCGGCATCGCCTCTGTCGAGGTCTGGCCGGTTGCGGTAACCGTGGCCGATCTGCCCGCGATCCGGGCCTTCGCACCACCCGTGACGATCAGCTCGGGTCCCTATGGAGATTGGCAGACTGCCCATTTCTCCGGGGCGCAAATCACCGCCGGCGTTGCCGGTCCAGGGGCCGATCCCGATGGCGACGGGATGACCAACTTCCAGGAATTCGCCTTCGGCCTCAATCCTAACAGCGGAGCGTCGGTCAACCCGGTCACCGTACCGCCCCACAAGGACACCGGCAAGTTCCGCTACACGCGCGGTGCCACCACTGGCTTGACCTACACGGTGTGGACATCCACCAACCTGGCGAACTGGGATGGTCCCGCCGCCGTCACCGAAGAGGTGGTTGTCCCGCCGGATGCCAACCAAGTTGAGACGGTGGAGGTCACCCTCACCGGCTACTCGCCGCCGCCCGGCGGCAACTTGTTCGTGCGGGTCAAGGCGCAATGAGGTGATTGCATGAATTATGGGATATTCTCTGGATTCTCCATTTTCCGCTGCGGAAATGTGCAATCAACCATCCCTAAATCCATGACCGCATCCAATTGCGAATCCATCCGTGTATTCAACGACAACTCCGCCGGCGGCCCGGGTGCCGGGCCGCTCAAGGCGCTGTTAGCCCTGGTTGGCGGGTTCGGCGCCTGGCGGCGGGCGTTGGCCGTGCCATTCCTGTGGGTGCTGGCTGTCGTGCCGCATGCGGCCGCCCAGACGCCGCTGGTGAAATACACCTTGGACACCATTTCGGGCACGACGGTCGTCAACGATATCACTCCGGGTACCTACAACGGCACCGGAGCGAACATGACCTACACGGCCGGGTTCAACAACAACGCCGGCACCTTCAACGGCAGCAGCAGCAACGTGTCGTGCACGACCATTCCCAACATGGCGCAGTGGACCACGGCCTTCTGGGTGAAGGTGAACAACCTGACCGCGGGCCAGACGTGGAACACGTTGTGGGCGGACAGCGCGTGGTGGAACAACGGCATCGCCGCCACGCCGTCCATCTTCGTGAATTCCAACCAAACACTCCAGGTGTCGGAAAATGGCTGGGCCGACTGGTTCCCGGGTTTCAGTTTCGCCGGCAAGTACGGCACCTGGATCCACATCACGTATTCGTGTGACAAGACACTCAGTGACGGGAAAAACACCAAGATCTATATCAACGGATCGCTGCTCGCCTCATCCAGCATGGGCCAGAACCGGGACGGCCACTTCGGCAACTTCATGATGGGTTACAGCTTCGGCGCCAGGCAATTGACCGGCCAGATCGACGACTTCCGCATCTACAACACCGCGTTGACCGCAGCCCAGGTGGCCACAGTGTACGGAGAGTTCCTGCCCAAGATCCGCGGCCAGGTGACCGACGCCGGCCTCATCGCGATTTCCGGAGCCACTGTGAGCTACAAGCTCTCGAGCGGCTCGACGTGGTCCACCGTGACTGCGGACTCCGGCGGCAACTATGCCATCGGAGTGCCAGCAAACACCGGCCCGTATGACGTCAAGGCCGGCGCCACCGGATATGTCGAGTCTAACAACTGCTCGCCGGCCCCCGCGGTGACCACCAGCGACGTGACCGGCATCAACTTCGCGCTGGCGGGCGCCTATACGATCACCGGGGGTGTCACCGCCTACAGCTTGGCCCAATCCGGCGCCACGGTCAAAGCCTACACGGGCGCGGGCGCCACGGGCACGCTGGCCGGCACCGCCACCACGGATTCCGGCGGCAACTACACGATCAATCTTGCGGGCACCGCCACCTACTACGTGCACGCCGAGCTGGCGGGTTTCCAGAACTCGTCGGAAACCACGGTTTCGACCGAACCGGCCACCGGCGTGAACTTCACTCTGACCGCGGTGCCGCAGGTGTGGTACCACCTTGATGAGACCTCGGGAACCGCCGCGGCCGACGCGTCAGGGT